>Ga0209640_10000509_pt1 | contig 30201 bp, 28 predicted proteins | sample RifCSP10_1_FD_184018 | JGI IMG/M metagenome (GOLD analysis project Ga0209640, IMG submission 184018) | Soil microbial communities from Rifle, Colorado - Rifle CSP2_sed 10_1 (SPAdes) (version 2) | ecosystem: Environmental > Terrestrial > Deep subsurface > Rock core/Sediment | place: Rifle... | reverse complement strand
GGTTGTCGTGCAGGAACACCGTGAGGTTCATGTTGTAGCGGATGGCGTGGATCCAGTGCGCCGCGCCGATGCTGCAGCAATCGCCGTCCCCCGTGTTCACGAACACCGTCAGGTCGGGCCGCGCCATGCGCACGCCTTCGGCGACCGGGAGCGCACGGCCATGAATGCCGTGGAAGCCGTAGGTCCTCATGTAATGCGGAAAACGGCTCGAGCAGCCGATCCCGGAGACGAACACCGTCTTCTCGGGACGCAAACCCTCGTCGCGGCACAACCGCTGCACGGCTGCAAGGATCGCGTTGTCGCCGCAGCCCGTGCACCAGCGCGGCACGCCGCTCTGGTAGTCCTCCAGGTCGTAGCGCTCCTCGCACAACTGGAGCAGGCATTCGGTCGCGAGCAGCGTCATGGCGGTCCGTCCCTCATCCTTGCTTCAACTTCGCAGCGAGCACCTGCCGGATCGTGCTCGGCTTGATCGGTTGGCCCTTCACTTCGCTCCAGCAGTCGACGTCGACCAGGTACCGGGCGCGCAGCAGCATGGCGAGGGCGGAATGGCGGCGGTTCGTCTCGTCGATCAACTCGTCCTCGGGACGGTCGCACCAGCTCCCCTCGATCGTGATGACCTTCCCGAACCGCTGCATGATTTCCTTGATGCCGCCGGGCAGCGGCTGGAGAAACCGCAGGTGCATCGAGGACACCTTGCGGCCTTCTTCGCGCAAGGACTGGACCGCTTCCTCGATCGCGCCCTTGGTGCTGCCCCAGCCGACGACCAGCAGGTCGCCCTGCGGATCGCCGAACACCGGCGGCGCTTTCAGCGTGCGCTGCAGCGCCGCGAGCTTCAGGCTGCGGAAGTGGATGCTCTCCTCATTGCTCTCAGGGTCGTAAGCGACGTGGCTCGCGCGATCGTGCGCGAGCCCGGTGAGCGTATGCATGCCGTTCGGCTGGCCCGGGATGAAGCGCCGCGCGAGCCCGGTCGCCGCATTCCAGTCGTACGGTTTCATGCCCTCGGGAACCGCGCTCTGGTCCACCGGAGGAGCGATCCACGACTCCTGGAACTTCGGCCGCGGAAACGGCTGCTGCGAGGTGGCGAGGTTCGCGTCCGAGAGCACCACCACCACCATGTTGAATGTTTCGGCGATCTTGCGCGCGGTAATGATCGAGTAGAAGCAGTCCTCGATGGTGGAGGGCGCCATGACCACCTTGGGCGCGTCGCCGTGGCTGCCGAAGATCGCAGCGAGAAGATCGCCCTGCTCGGCCTTGGTGGGTTGCCCGGTGCTCGGCCCGCCGCGCTGGACGTTGACCACGACGAGCGGAATTTCGCCCATCACCGCGAGCCCGATGGCCTCCTGCTTGAGCGAGTAGCCGGGCCCGGAGGTGATGGTGACCGCGCACTTGCCCGCGTACGACGCGCCGATCGCGAAGGCGCACGCCGCGATCTCGTCTTCGGCCTGGTGGACGATGCCGCCGACTTTTTCGAACACATCGCTCAGGTAGTGCGAGGCCGAAGTCGCCGGCGTGATCGGGTACATGGCGCAGATTTCCATCCCCGAGGCGAGAACGCCGAGCGCGAGCGCGGTATTGCCGTTGATCACGATCTGAGGCTCGGTTGCGCGCACCGCGGGGATGCGGAACCGGAAATCGAGATTGGCCTCCGCCCATGCATGGCCGGCTTCGAGCAGCTTGATGTTCTGCGCGATCACCGCCGGGTCCTTCTTGCCGAAGGTGAGCGCCACCTGCTCGCGCGCAAGCTGCAGGTCGAGACTGTAGAGATTGCACAGCATTCCCAGCGCGAACATGTTCTTGCCGCGCTTCGCATCGGACACGTGGGACCGGCATTCCTGCTCCATCGGAATCTCAAGCACCCGGTACCCGGCAGCGACGAGCTTGTCGTGAGTCTCTGCGTAGGCGGCGGCGATCGTCGCGTCAGAGTGATGCCGCCACATGCTTTCCAGCAGGATGATGCAGCCGGGCTTGAGTTCCCCGGCCCGAACGCGGCCCAGCAGCGCCTGCTCGTTGAACGCCACCACGAGATCGGCCTCGTCCCCGCCGTTGGTGACGCGCTCCGACCCGATGCGAATGCGGTTGCCGCTCGCACCCGCGATGCTGCGCGCCGGGGGCCGGATTTCCGCCGGGATGATCTCCACCGTCCAGATGCCGTTGCCCATCCGCGCCGCGATCGAGCCGAGCGACTGCCCGCAGCGCTGCGCGCCTTCACCCGAATCGCTGACGATCTCGATGATGTGTTCCCTGAGCGTCGTTATGGTTTCTGTCCGTTGCATGTTCGTCCTAGGCGATCCGGATGCGGGCGAAGTTGCGTTCCTGCAAATCGATCCCGAACAGCGTGCCGCCCGCTGCGGTCCGCTCGGGATCGCGGATGCCGAGCCAGGCTTTCATGCTGCGCGCCGCCTTGCGGCCCGCGCCCATCGCTTCGATCACGGTCGCGGCGCCGGTGACGATGTCGCCGCCGGCGTACACGCCCGCCATCGAGGTCGCGAGTTCCGAGTCGGTCTCGATGTAGCCGCGCTTGTTGAGCCGCAGCTTCGAGGTCTGGCCGATGATCGGATTGGCGTTGGTGCCGATGGCGTAGACCACCTGGTCGGTCTCGAAATCGAATTCGCTTTCCGGCACCGGTACCGGGCGGCGGCGGCCGGAGGCGTCCGGTTCGCCGAGTTCCATCCGAATGCAGCGCATGCCGCGCACGCCGCCCTTGCCGTCGTCGAGGATCGCGACCGGCGCGGTCAGCCAGTGAAACTCGATTCCCTCCTCCTCCGCGTGATGGACCTCTTCGGCGCGCGCCGGGCATTCGGCCCGCGTGCGCCGGTAGACGCAGTACACCTTTTCCGCTCCAAGCCGCAGGCAAACGCGCATCGCATCCATCGCCGTATTGCCGGCGCCGATCACGGCAACGCGCTTTCCGAGCGGTATCGGCGTGTCGTAGTCGGGGAAGTCCCTGGCGCGCATCAGGTTGCAGCGCGTCAGCAGCTCGTTTGCCGAAAGCACGCCATTCAGCGAGTCGCCCGGAACCCCGAGCATCGAGGGAGACCCCGCGCCGGTGCCGATGAACACCGCGTGGAAATTCATCTCGTCGATCATCTGCTCGATCGTGAACAGCCGCCCGACCAGGGTGTTGCATTCGAACTTGACGCCGATCTTGCGCAGGTTCGCCGCCTCGGCGTCGATGACTTCGTTCGGCAGGCGGAAATCCGGGATGCCGTAACGCAGCACGCCGCCCGGCTCATGAAACGCCTCGAACACCGTGACATCGCAGCCCGCCTTCGCCATGTCGGCGGCGCACGCCATTCCGGCAGGTCCCGAGCCGACGATCCCCACGTTGAAACCATTGGGCTCGATGTACGGAACGTTGACCCAGCCGTTCTCGATCGCCGTGTCGCCGACAAAGCGCTCCAGCCGCCCGATCGCAACCGGCTCCAGCGATTCGCCCACGGTGCACACGCCTTCGCACTGCGTTTCCTGCGGACAGACGCGTCCGCAGACCGCCGGCAGCAGATTGGTCGCCGCGATCGCGTCATAGGCGCCGCGGTAGTCCTTCTGCGTGATCTTCCGGATGAATCCCGGGATGTCGATTCCGACGGGGCATCCCTGGATGCACGGCTCGTCGGGGCAAAGCAGGCATCGCTCTGCCTCGTTCAGCGCGTCCTCGACGCGGTAGGCGTGCGCGACTTCGGCGAAATTCTTCGCGCGGAGGGCCGCATCCTCCTCCCGGACGGGCGTCCGCTGCTGCGGAATGGTCCGGATCGTCTTCTTCTTCGCCATGGATTCAGTTCCGGGTCGCGGGCGCCTGGGCCTGCGAAGGCGCCCGGTTCATCAATCGGCAGCTTTCCGACCAGCGCTCCAGTGCGACTTTTTCTTCTTCCCGGAAACGCCGCAGACGGCTCATGAGGTCGTCGAAATCCACCAGGTGCGCATCGAAATCCGGGCCGTCCACGCAGGCGAACTTGACCTCGCCGCCGATCTTCACCCGGCAGCCGCCGCACATCCCGGTCCCGTCCACCATGATCGGATTGAGGCTCACCACGGTCCTGATCCGTCGCGCGCGCGTCGCCTCGGCGCAGCCCTTCATCATGACCGGAGGGCCGATTGCGACGACCTCGTCGATATCGGGATGCCGATCGATCGCGAGCCGGATACCTTCGGTGACCAGTCCCTTGATCCCCGCGGATCCGTCGTCGGTGCACAGGATCAACTCGTCGCAGCAGGCGCGGAACCTGTCCTCCCAGAAGACCAGGCTTCGGGTGCGGTATCCGATGACGCCGATCACGTAGGCACCGCTTTCCTTGAACGCCCGGGCCTGCGGAAAGATCGGCGCCACGCCGAGCCCTCCGCCGACGCAGACCACCTTTTTCGCACGGCCGATCGGACTGGGAACGCCCATCGGGCCCACCATGCCGTACAGCGCGCTGCCGACCGTGCAGTTGCGCTGCATCTCCTTCGTGGTCTTGCCGACCGCCTGGATCACCAGCGTGATGGTGCCGCGGTCGCGATCGTAGTCGGCGATGGTCAGCGGAATGCGTTCGCCGTGCTCGTGCGCCATGACGATGACGAATTGACCCGCTCTGGCGGCCTTCGCCATCAGCGGATGGCGGACTTCCAGCAGATAAGTAACGTCCGAGAAATCCTCTCGCGCTACGACTTCGAACCTGGACAATTCGTTGATGCCCACGCTTGCCTGCTTCCTCGCGTGACCTTAGTGTCTGGACCCATTCGGGTTCTTGATCTAGCGCAAGCAGGGGGCGCGCGGGCGGCCTGAAATGCAGGTGGGAGGCTGGTTCAATCCGCCACGTTGCAGGCCGAGCATTTCGTCATGTGCACCCAGTCGCCCTCGGCAAACCAGTCCACCTTCTGCGGCGGCGGCTCCTGTTGCGCGATGAACGCAAGGCCCGGTGCACCGAGATCGGCGAGACAGGCCGGGCTCCACGTCGCTCTCTGGCTCGGCTCTTTGCCGTCGATCTGGTCGCGGATGTTCTGCGCGGCCGCGGCCACCATCGCTTCGATCATGTAGGCCGTCGAGTGTCCTTCGATCGGCACGGACGCGGCGTGCGCCTTCGCGCTCGCCACCGTGACGCCGGCCGCGTAGATGTTCGTGTATTTCGGATTGCGCTGGAATTCGTCGATGAGAATGAATCCGCGCTCGTCCGCCAGCCCCTCGATGCCGCAGACTGCGTCGATCCCCCTGAACGGCGGCATCATCATCGCGTACTTGAACGGCAGCACGTGCTCGGTTCGCGGCGCACCCGCGTCATCGCATTCGGTGACGTGCATCCTCCGCCTCTCGATCCTGTTCACCCGCGCACGGGTGATCCAGCCGATTTCCCGCGCGCGCAACTGCGACTCGAGCAGCGACCGGGAGTCGGCCACGCCGCCCACGCCCAGGTGCCCGATATAGGGCTCCGGCGTGACGAACGTGATCGTCACGCGATCGCGCAGACCGCGCCGGCGGAGGGCGGCTTCCATATGGAGTGCGCTCTCGTATGCCGGCGCAAAGCATGACGCGCCCTGAACCGCCCCGACCACGAGATCGCCGGGGCTCGCGACGAACCTGTTCCACGCTCGCGCGCAGCCGGGCAGATGATCGGGATGGCACACCGACTGGGTGAATCCGTCCGGTCCGAGACCCTCGATCTCCTCGAACGCGGCCCTCGGACCGCAGGCGAGGACGAGGAAGTCGTAATCGAGCACGTTGCCGTCACGAAGTTCCAGCCGGTTGCGTTCGGGATGCAAGCGCAGCGCCTCCGCGCCCACGAAGGAAATACTCTTCTTCTCCAGCCCGGGCGCGACCGGGAATTCGGCGGCCCGACGCCCGCCCGCGGCCAGCGATTCCCAGGGAGCAAGCGAGGTCGAGCGTAAACGAGTCCGGCCGGACACCACGCTCACGCGGTCCTCCGCGCGCGCGAGTTCAGCCATCTGATAGGCCATCGGCAGGCCGCCGGTGCCCCCACCCAGGATCACGATGTGCGCCATGGCTCCCTCCTTGGGCGCGCAACCTGGAAACAATCCTCGTCCGCGCGCCCTCCGAGAGAAATACTAGCGACCGTGCAGCGCAGACCTTGGTCAAGGTCAAGTTGAAGGCGCCACGCAACCTGTTTTTCATGCAATTTGTTGATGCCGGTTATATTTGCGCGGGATGGAAACCGCCGCGCGACCCTGCCAGCCCCCGGGGACCCTGGTTCTCGACCACGTATCGCATTTCGTTTCCGACCTGCGCGCCGCGGCGACGGTGCTCGAGGCGCTCGGCTTCGCAGTCACGCCGCCTTCGGCGCAAAGAACCCGGGAGGGTTCGGCCGGGACCGCAAACGTCTGCGTCATGCTGGAGGAGGGTTACCTCGAGTTTCTCGCGCCAACGGCGGACACGCCGAACGCCCGGCGAATGCGCGCCTCGATGCGACACTATCGCGGCGTGCATCTCGCCTGCTTCGGTACGGCCGCTGCTGACGAAGAACACGCGCGACTCGGCAGGCACGGCTTCGATCCGTTGCCGGCGGTGCAGTTGGAGCGGCCTGTCGAGGTAGGGAACGAAGCGGACATGGCGCGATTCAAGGTGGTGCGTCTTCCGCCTGAAGCGATGCCCGAAGGCCGCATCCAGTTCGTCCAACACCTTACGCCCGAGGCCCTCTGGCAGCCGCGGTATCTGAAACACGCGAATGGAGTCACGGGGCTCGCCTGCGTATTCGTTGTCGCCGAAGACCCCGTGCAGACCGCGGCGCGCTGGGCGCGCTTCTCAGCGCTGCTTCCGCGGCCCGCGGGGGATTACGTGCATCTGGCAACGTCGCGCGGGCACGTGCTGGTCGGAACGAACGCCCGCTGGCAAGCGCTGCTCGGCCGCGCGCCCGGCGCCCCCGCGCTCGCCGGATATGCGCTCGAATGCCGTGATCCGGCGCTGCTCGCTTCGCGCTGCGGAGGAACCGGACTGAGTCCGCGCAGAATCCGCGATAATCTCTACGCAGTGATTCTTCCCGGTGCGCTGGCCGGCGCCTGGATATTCGGCACCAGGGAAGCATTGGCCCTTCCATAAGGAAAATATGAAAACCGACCTCTGCTCGCTCTCGGCGAGCGAACTGCTGCGGCTTTACCGCGCACGGAAGGCCTCGCCGGTCGAGGCGACCCGGGCGGTGCTCGCCCGCATCGACAAGCTCAATCCCGTGTTGAACTGCTTCTGCCTCGTGGACGAAAAGGCAGCGCTTGCGAGCGCGAAGGAATCCGAGGCGCGCTGGCGGAAGAGCGAGCCGAAGGGATTGCTCGACGGCGTGCCGGCATCGATCAAGGACCTGCTCCTCACTCGGGGCTGGCCCACGCGGCGCGGTTCCAAGACGGTCAATCCGGCAGGGCCGTGGAACGACGATGCGCCGTGCGTGGCGCGGTTGCGCGAGCACGGGGCGGTGCTGGTCGGCAAGACGACGACGCCTGAATTCGGCTGGAAGGGAGTCACCGACAATCCGCTCACCGGCATCACGCGCAACCCGTGGAACCCGAAAATGACGCCGGGCGGGTCCTCGGGCGGAAGCACCGCCGCGGTCGCCGCCGGAATGGCGCCGCTCACGGTCGGCACCGACGGCGGCGGCTCGATCCGGATTCCGTGCGCGTTCACCGGCCTGTTCGGTCTCAAGCCCTCCTTCGGGCGCGTTCCGGCGTGGCCCCTCTCGCCGTTCGGCACCGTAGCGCACGTCGGGCCGATCACGCGCACCGTGACCGACGCCGCGCTGATGATGAATGTCCTTGCGCTGCCGGACGCGCGCGACTGGCACGCGCTCCCCTACGACCCGCGCGATTACCGCGTAGGCCTGGAGGACGGCGTGAAGGGCTTGCGCATCGCCTATTCGGCGACACTCGGTTATGCGGAAGTGGAGCAGGAAGTCCTGGCGCTCGTGCACAAGGCGGCATTGCGATTCGCGGAGCTTGGCGCGCACGTGGAGGAAACCGATCCCGGCTTCGAGAACGCGGGCCCGGTCTTTACCGCGCACTGGTTTGCCGGAGCGGCGGCGCTGCTGAGGGGTTTCGACAGCGAGCAGCTCAAGCTCGTCGATCCGGGTCTGCGCGACGTCGCAAGGCAAGGGGCCAAAATCCGGACGCTGGATTACCTGGACGCGGTGCAAAAGCGCGGCCAGATGGGTGCGCTGATGAACCGCTTTCACCAGAAATACGACCTGCTGCTCACGCCGACGCTGCCGCTCGCCGCGTTCGAGGCGGGCCGGGAGGTCGCGCACCTGCTGAAGGAAAAGCGCTGGACCGACTGGTCGCCGTTCAGCTATCCGTTCAACCTGACGCAGCAGCCCGCGGCATCGATTCCCTGCGGCTTCACCCGAAAGGGGTTGCCGGTGGGGCTGCACATCGTCGGGCCGCGCTACGCGGACGCCCTCGTGCTGCGCGCCGCGCGGGCGTACGAATCGATCCGCCCGATCGCGCTGCCTGACGTCGGGCGGCTAGGACGATGAGCTGCAACGTGCGACGAAGATCTCGCGCTTGAGCAGTCCGCGCGAAACCGCCGCCCGCGTACTGTGGCGGCGTTCCAGCCGTTCGGCGTAGTCCTGCTCGCCGAGAAGCTCGAGCAGCGCGTCGCGCCGCGCGTGCGCTGCTTCCATGAGCACATCCATGCAGCGGGCGAACTCGGCCGTCACGTCGATGCGTTCGAGCACGCTCCAGCCGGTCGCCGAAAGCAGCTCCGCGTAGTCCGCACCGGCGTCGGGATACGGCGGGCCGCTTTTCTGCAGTAGCTGCCGCTCTTCGTCGCCTGCCGGCCCGCGGGCCAGCGAGATGACCGAGAACTCCATGCGCGCCCGCTCGCGTGCGACACGCCGGCACTCGCGAAGCAACTCGCGCTTGTGGTCCATGCAGCACAGGACGTCGGCGTGGTGGATGCGGTCAAACAAGCAGCCGGCAAACGGCAGCGCGGCGCCGTCGGCGGCGAACACGCTGCAGCGGGATTCCAGGCCGTCGCCGGCGGCTCGCGCACGTGCGATGCGCAGGCCCGACAGCGGCAGATCGGTGAGCACGACCTCGCAGCCCGAGAACGTCGCGAGGAACAGCGCGGGCCAGCCCGAGCCCGCGCCCACTTCGAGCAGGCGCAGGCCGGGTGCGAGCGCAAGCCGTGCGGCCGCCTGCTCGGCTTGCTCGCGCGTCGTCCAGCTCGTCCCGCCATAGTCGCTGCCGCGCACGCGGCGCTCGATCTCTCGCATGAGCGGCGATTGCGCGATCTCGTAGTCGCGCGCGAAATCGCAGGCAGCGCCGATCAACGCGCCTTCGGCGCGCTGCAGTCCCGGCGGGAGGCGGAACGTGTGCGCCACTATCCGTGCACCGCGACGCTGTCGGCCGGCACCTGCGCGCGGCTCTCCATCGTGTAGTCGCGCAGCACGCTTGCGATGCGCAGGCGGTAGCTGCTGAAAATCCCCGCCCTGCCCTTTTTCTGCGCTTCACGGTGCTGCCCGAGGTTGCGCCACGTGCGCACGCATTCCTCGTCGCGCCAGAACTGCACCGAAACGTACTTTCCGGGGCTCGTGATGCTCTGGAATCTCTCGATCGAGACGAATCCTTCGGCCTTCTCCAGCTCCGGCTTGAGCTGCGCGACCAGGTCCAGGTATTCCTGAAAACGCCCTTCGGCGGGCGTGAATTCGAAGATCACGGCGATCATGTTCGGCTCCCAGAGCGGCTACTATATTGCGCGCCATGGAACCCCGCCACTTCCGCTTCTGGCCGAAGCATCTGCCGCGCGGCCTCACGCTGCCGCAGGTCACGCTGACCGACCTTCTGGAAGGTTCCGCGCGGCGCTTTCCCGACAAGCCCTTCAGCCTGTTTTTCGGCGGGGTGCTGACGTACCGCGAGGCGCTGGAGCAGGTTGAGCGTCTCGCCGGGTTCTTGCAGCGCGACTGCGGCGTACGGCCCGGCGATCGGGTACTGCTCGACCTGCAGAACAGCCCGCAGTTCGCGCTTGCGTACTACGCAATCCTGCGTGCCGACGCCGTGGCGGTTCCGGTCAATCCGATGAACGTGGCCGAAGAACTTGCGGTGACGATCGAGGACAGCGACGCCCGCGTCGCGATTCTCGGGCAGGAAGTCTGGCCGCAGTTTGCCGACCTGCCCGGAAGGACGAAGCTCGAGCGCGCGATCGTCGCCGCCTATCGCGATTGCGTTTCTCCGGAAAACGATCTGCCGCTTCCGGATGCGGTTGCGGCAGGACGGGAAAGGATCGACGCGCCGGGTGTCACGCTCTGGGCAAACGCGCTGGCGGCCGGGCATGCACCCGAAGCGTCCCGCGCCACGCCGAAGAATCTGTGCGTCATGCCGTATACCTCGGGCAGCACGGGCCGGCCCAAGGGCTGCATGCACACGCACGCGACCGTGATGCAAAACGTGGTCGGCGCGGCGCTGTGGGAAGGCATCCACCAGGATTCGGTCGCGCTTTGCACCGCGCCGATGTTCCATGTCACCGGCCTCGTCCACAGCCTCAACGCTTCGGTGTATTGCGGCGCCACCATGGCGATCCAGCCGCGCTGGGACGCGTGGCTCGCCGCGCGCCTGATCGAGCGGCACCGGTGCACGCACTGGGCGAACGTGCCGACGATGGTCGTCGACCTGCTCTCGCATCCGAAGGCGCTCGCGCACGATGTGTCTTCGCTCACCTGCATCTTCGGCGGCGGCGCGGCGATGCCCGAGGCGATCGCGCAGAAGCTGCTCGACGCGTGCGGCATCGAGTACATGGAAGGCTACGGGATGACCGAGACCATCTCGCAGACGCACATGAATCCCGCGAATCGCCCGAAGAAGCAGTGCCTCGGCATCCCGGCCTTCGATACCGAGGCGCTGGTGGTCGATCCGGAAACGCTGCGGACGCTCGAGCCCGGCGAGCAGGGCGAGATCGTGGTGCGCGGGCCGCAGCTCCTCACCGGCTACTGGAAAAGGCCGAGGGAATACCGCGAATCGTGGGTCGAGATCGGCGGCAGGAGCTTCTTTCGCACCGGCGACCTGGGACGAATGGACGAGGAGGGCTACTACTTCATCTCCGACCGGCTCAAGCGCATGATCAATGCCGCAGGCTTCAAGGTCTGGCCGGCCGAGGTCGAAGCGGCGATGTACCGGCACCCGGCGATCCAGGAATGCTGCATCATCGCATCGCCCGACGAGCGGCGCGGCGAGACGGTGAAAGCGGTCGTCGTCCTCAAGGCCGGCGCCGAGGCGACGGCGCAGGAGATCCTCGACTGGGCGCGCGGGCAGATGGCCGCCTACAAGGTGCCGCGCAAGGTCGAATTCAGCGCAGCGCTGCCGCGCTCGGGTTCGGGCAAGATCCAGTGGCGGGCGCTGCAGGAACGCGAATTTTCGGCCGGATAGCGGGTCTTATCCTCCGGAGCGCCGCATTCCGGAGACCGACTGGGAGCGGCGACACCTCACCCAAACGGAGGAACGACAAGCGGCGCAACAGCGGCTAATCTCCCCGGTGAGCGAGGCACCACGCCTGCTCAGGCCGTCGATGACGGCCGGCGGGAACGCCCGAATGAAATTCCTGATCGTCGACGACCACCCACTGATTCGCGAGGGGTTGTCGCATGTCCTCCTGGAACTCGATCCGAAGGCCGAGATCGTAGAGGCAGAAAGCGCAGATTCGGCGCTGGCCGCGGCGAGAGAACATCCGGACCTGTTCCTGATCCTGCTGGATCTTTCGGTTCCCGGTGCGCACCGACTGAGCCTGCTCCAGACGCTCCGCGAACGGCACGACCATGTTCCGGTGGTCGTACTGTCGGCCACCGACGACGTCGACATCGTAAGGGAGGCGATCGACATCGGCGCGATGGGATTCATCTCCAAACGTTCCACCACCGGCCTCATCGTGAATGCATTGCGGCAGGTGCTGGGCGGGGGCGTGTACGTTCCGCCTCAGACCCTGTCGACCCTCGCGGCCACGGCGCTGCCGGCGAACGCGGCGAGCGCGCGGCACGATGCCGATGGAAGCGCCGATCTGCTGAAGCGGATCGGCATTACCCCGAGGCAGGCGGAGGTGCTCGGCCTCCTCATCCAGGGCAAGCCCACCAAGGTGATTTCGAGGGAACTCAACCTTGCCGAGAACACGGTCAAGACCCACGTCGCCTCGATCCTGCGCGCGCTCAACGTCGCAAACCGCACCCAGGCGCTTTTTGTCCTGAGCCGCCTGGGCGCGAGGCTGCCGGCCTTGATCGCGGAGCGCCGGCCTCCTACTCAGGAGAGCCGGTAGGGGCTCCGGCGCCGCTCCGCTCGGATGCGGCGCGCAAAGCGGCGGTCAGTATCTGCAACAGGATTTCCGTGCGCACCGGCTTGTTCATCAATGGAAGCCCCGCATCGGACACGGCGCGCAGAACCGACGGCGCCGTATCCCCGGTCAGGATCACGCCGGGCACTTCCCTCGCAAACGACTTCCGCAGCGCGTGGATCACCGAGATGCCGTCGATGCCGCCGCCCAACCGGTAGTCGGAGATGATGAGATCGGGCGGCGCCTGGTCGGCCAGAAGCGCTTGCGCTTCGCCCGGAGTGCGCGCGAGCATCGGCGCTGCGCCGTGCCGCGCCAGAAACTGATCCAGCGCGACGAGTACGTCGGCGTCGTCATCGATGATCAGGATGCGCTTCGCGGAGAGTTCCGGCGGGGCGATTTCCGCGGGCGAAATTTGCAGCGCCGCGGGGGCGGGATGGGCGCGCGGTACGTTGACGCCGAACGTCGAGCCCTTGCCCGGCAACGACCTCAGCTCGAGCGTGTGCCCGAGCAATCGGGCGAGCCGCTCGACGATCGCGAGACCGAGACCGAGCCCCTTGTCGCGCAAGCGCGCGCGGTGTTCGAGCTGGACGAACTCGCCGAAGATGTCCCGGTGGCGCTCGGGCGGAATGCCCGGTCCGCTGTCGCGAACCTCGATGCGAATTCCGCCGCCGGAAATCCTGCATCCGACCAGCACCCTGCCCCTGTCGCAGTAGCGCAGCGCGTTGGAGACCAGATTGGCGAGGATGCGTTCGAGCAGCAGCGGATCGCTTTCGCACCACAGGCCGGTGGGCCGGATGCGCAGTTTGACGCCGTAGTGCAGCGCGGGCTCGGCGAACATCTCCTGCAGGGAACGGAACACGGCGGCAAGCGAGATGCGCGTAATGCGCGGTTCCACCACACCCGCGTCCAGGCGCGAGATGTCGAGCAGCGCTTCGAGCACCCCCTCCAGGTTGCCCAGCGCCCGCTCCACGCGGTCGATCAACGCGCCAATCTCGGGATCGCGGTTGCGCAAGCGCAGCGTTCCCACAAACAGCCCCGCCGCCTGCAGGGGCTGGCGCAGATCGTGGCTGGCCGCCGCGAGAAACTGGGTTTTGGCCCGATTCGCCTGTTCGGCGCGCTCCTTCTGGTCCTGGAGTTCCCGGGTCGCCTCGGCGATCCTGCGTTCCAGATCGCGGCGCGCGTCGAGCAGCGCGTCCGCCATTTCGTTGATGCCCGTTTCGAGCAGCTTCAGCACGCCCGGCGCGCCGACCCCGGCGCGCGCGTTCAGGTTTCCCTGCTTGATGTCCGAAACCACTTCGGCCAGCCGGAGCACGGGACCGGTGACGCCGCGCGCCAGCATCCGGGCGAGCAGCGCGGCGAGAATCAGCCCCAGCGCCGTGATCGCCGCCGCGCTGAGGATCAATTCGTTCTTGCGCGTCTCCATCGATTCGCGCGAGAGCACGATCAGCACTGCGCCGATGGGGGTTCGAGGCGGCGGCGCGCCACCGAGATTGTCGCTGAAGACGTCCTCCGAAAAGGCGCGCAACTGGCGGATCGGGGCGACAAAGACCAGCGTGCTTCGGGTTTCGGAAACCATGCGCGCCTCGCCGGGCAGTGGACCGGTCCACCGCTGAAACGGCGATCGACCGCTCGCCGCCAACGTCATGCCGGCGATGTCCACCACCGACGCTCCGACCACGTCGGCCTCGCGGCCCGCGGCGTCCACCAGTTGCAGCAGGATCTCGCGGTTGCCGGAAAACACCCCGAATTCCGCGGCCGGCGCGAGCTGCCGCGCAATGGCAACGCCGCGCTCGCGCAGCCCCTCGTCCAGATCGGAAAGGCGCGTTTGCGTGAAATACCAGGCGAGCGCCACCGCCATCGCCGCTGCCGGCACGATTGCGGCGAGCAATACCCGCAGGCGAAGATCGAGCGATCTCACGGCTCACGCTCCAGGCGCTGCAATTTCGCCGCGATGGCGCTCTCCTCTTCGACCGCGATTCCTAGCGTGCGCGCGACGGTGGGATTGACGCTCACGCTGAACGATTTCGGGTACTGGGGAGGCGGCAGGGGCGCGCCGGCGATCGTCTGGGCGGCGATTTCGCCCGCCTGGTGACCGACTTGCTGCGGCTTCGAATACACGGCTGCGAGGGCCCCCGCGCGCACGTATGCCTCCGAGAATCCGATGAGAGGCTGCTGCGCGCGCAGGGCGGAAAGCAGGATGTTGTGAATGGTGCCGGCGTTGAAAATCGAGGGATCGGGCAACGCCAGCAGCAACTCGCTTTCGCCGAGCAGCCGCGCGAGCGCGGCCGAGATGCCCTGCGAGCTCGTGACCGTCTCGCGCACGACCGATAACCCCCGCTCGCGAGCGGCAGACTCGATCCGCCGCACCGCGTCTTGCATCGCCGGAGATGCGAGCACTCCCACCTGCGTCTTCCCCGGCGCCACAATGCGCACCAGATTCAGTTGCCGCTCGAACGGCTGATCGAGAAACACGGCGGTGACGCCCCTCGAATTATTCTGCGGCGGGAGAGCCTTCAGCTCGGACTCGAAGGCCGAGCGCGGAATCAACGTCGCGATTACCGGCGCGCGCGTCCCGTTCGCGAGTACCGCGCGCAAGGCGCGCGTCCCGAGTGCGACGACGGCCGCCGTTTCCCGCGGCGGCAGCCCCTCGTAGCCCTCGGCCTGAGTCACGGTTACATTCGCGCGCCCGCCGAGTAGCTGACCGACGGCCTGCGAGGCTTCCAGGTAGGCGGGACCGCGATCCGCCAGCACGATCGTGACCTCCGGCGGCGCCGCGGCCCCAGGTGCGGCTGCCAGCAGCCAGGCCGCCAGGATTACCAGGAAACGGATCACGCCACGAACCCGGGGCGATCAGAAACCCAGGCGAATGGTGAGAAAGGCCTGCCGGCTCGCGATCGTAGGAGTAACCGCGTCGCCAAACGTGACCTCGTCGTGCGGGGGGCCGTAATTGAGAAGGACAAGCGCGAATTCGGCGGGCCTGCCGGCAAAATCCGTCTTGTAGGAAGCGCGCAAGTCGTAGGAGGTATAGCCCGGCACGGGCGCCGCGCCGCCACCCCATTTGTATGCGCCGACGCGATACATGGTCAGCGTGCTGCCGAAGCCGCCGGGGTAACGCTGGATCCACGTGAGCGCGCCGGAATGCCGCGGCACGCTTCGATCCAGATCTTTCGACAGCCCCTCGATGCGCATCTGCGCGAAACCGAGCAAAAGATCGGTATCGGACCAGGGACGGACGCGGACATGAGCCTCGAAGCCACGCGACCACGCGGTCCCGGATTCATTGACGAACTTGAAAGTGGGCGGCAACAACGGAGGGGGCACCAGCGTTGAGGCGACGCCGTGGTCCGCGATGAAATCGACGATCCTTTCCCGGTACCAGCGCACGTCCACGATGCCGTGCCACTGCGGGATCCTGCCGAGGTAACCCAGCTCAACCGCGTCGATCCGTTCGGGGCGCAGCGAACCTGCCGGCGTGAATCTGTGCTGCAGCAGGATTCCCCCGCTGCTGAGAAAGCGCAGATCGCCCCGCTCTTCGAACAGCGACGGGGCGCGGAACGCGCGCGACCAGCCGGCTCTGAGCGTGTGGTTCTCCGCGACGTGCCAGTTGGCGAACAGGCGCGGCGCAAGCTTCGCCTGCTTGCCGGAGTATCTTTCGAGCATCGCGCCGCCGTTGACGACCAGGGGCTCGAGCGCGCGCCACTCGCCGTTGCCGTACAGCCGCAGCAGGCTTTGCGATTCTTCCCGATTGACGAAAAAGAGCCGCGTCGATTCGAGCCGGTCGGTGCGCGCTTCTCCGCCCCACACGACACGCAGCCGGGGCGAAACCGAAAAGTTGTGCTGAAAATCGGCGTTATCGCGAATGCTGTAGCGGTTGAAGTCGACGGGAACGACCGGGAAAAACGGCGGCAGGAGGACGTTCCATTCGTCCCGCCCCCGTTCGACGTTGCGGTAATAACCGGCGGAGATTTCCGAATCGATCCCCAGCATGCGCCGCCAGCGGACGTTGGCAAATCCGGTTTCCTCGGCGATCTCCCGCTCGCCGTTATTGTTCGCGGGATTGCCCGGGAATCCGTAGCCGCGCGCGCTGCGATGAACGCCGGCGAGCAGCGTCAGCTCCTCGTTGGCCCGCAACCGGTAGTCGCCGCGAAACGTAAGCGTCTCGCCCTTCCAGCTGTCGTTCAGGTTTTCGAACCCCTGGTCGTAGCGGTACTCGGCATTCACGCGGAAGCTCAGGTCGCCCGCCTGCCCGCCGTGCTTGAATCCCACATCTGCGATTTGCGCGCTCCCGCGGGCGGCCGTCAGCTCGCTTCCCCGATCCTGGGCGCTGTGCCGCGTAACGATGTTGACCACGCCCAGGAAGGCGTTCGAGCCGTAGGTCGCGGAATTCGAGCCGCGCAGCACTTCGATGCGCTCGATTTCATCGATGGTGATCGGCAGCGAGGCCCAGTTCGTACCGCCGACAAAATACGGGCTGTAGACCGAGCGTCCGTCGATCAGCACCTGCATGCGGTTCGGAAATTCGGCGGCGAGGCCGTGATAGGACGCATGCACCGCGTGGCCTCGCGACTGCGCGACGGTAAACCCCGGCACCAGGCGCAGTAGTCTCGGGATATCCCGGTACCCCGTCGCGCGGATGAGATCCCGGTCGATGACGGTCACCGCCCCCGGCGTATCGGCGAGCGACTGCGGCAGCCTGCTCGCCGAGAGAACGACCGGCAGCTCCTCGAGAAAGGTCGTTTCCGGCGCCTGCTGCCCGAAGGCAGCGCTGCCGGTCAGAATGATGCAGACGCCCGAGGCACCCGATACGAGCCGCAGCACCACGCGGAGTGTTCCGTTCCCGACCATACGCCGCCTCCCCTGACCCCCGACACGAACCGAGTCTACAAGCCGCAACAATATCGCGCCCGCGGAAAGGCGCCATCAACCGCTTGGGGGAGGAGGCAGTGCGCGGCGCCGGGCTACGCGCGCGGCCGCTGTCCCGAGAATGCGCCGCGCAGCAGCTCGAGCACGGCAGCGTATTCGACCGCGCGCGGGTTCGGATAAGGGCTCGAAGTCGCGATCTTGGCGGCGCGCTCCAGGCCGCTTTCCGGCATGCCGAGGTCCCGCAGCGCCATTTTCAGACCGAGCCGTTGCTCGAGATCCCACAGCCCCGCAGGCGCATCCGGCGCATTCAAGGCCCGCGCGATGCGGGCCATTGCGTCCGGTGCGGCGTCGCGGTTGTACCGCGCGGCGTGCGGCAGCACGACTGAATGCGTCTCGGCATGCGGCAGATTCCACGTACCGCCCAGGACGTGGCAGAGTTTGTGATGCAGCGCCATGCCCACGGTCGCGAAGGACACGCCCGCAAGCCAGGCACCGTACAGGGCTTCACTGCGCGCTTCGAGATTTCCGGGGTCGGCGACGATTTGCGGCAGTGCGGAAGCGAGCGCCCGCATGCCTTCCTCCGCCAGAATCGTGTTGATCGGGTTGCCGTCGTGCGCGTAGAGCGCCTCGACGCAATGCGCGATCGCGTTCATGCCGCTCGCCGCCGAAATCGCCGCGGGCAGTCCGATCGTCAGCTCGGGGTCGTAAATCACCGCCTTCGGCAGCACTCCGGGATCGCGTTGCGTCTTCTTGATCCCGGCTTCGGTCATGCCGAGGATCGTGGTCATCTCCGAGCCCGAATAGGTCGTGGGCACCGCGACGACCGGAAGCCCGGAGGTGAGCGCGATCGCCTTGCCGAGCCCGATCGTCGAGCCCCCGCCCACCGCGACGCAGCAGTCGGCCCCGACCTCGCGCGCGGTCCGGCGCGCTTCCTCGGCCACCTCGACCGGCACGTGCATGACCGCTCCATCGTAGATCCCTGCGAGCCGCTCGCCCAGCGAGCCGGCAATGCGCCGCACGCTGGAACCGCGCCCGGGGGTCGAAAGCACCAGCGCGCGCTTTGCCCCCAGCGCTTCCAGCTCCGCGGGAAGCTGCGCGATCATGCCCGCGCCGAAGACGACGCGGGAGGGAAGAGCGACGTACGTGAATCTTCTCATTCAGGCGAGGTTCATGACCCCGACGGTGCAGCCGACCGCGAAGATCGGGATCGGTGCGTAGAACCAGACCTCTCCCTTGCCGCCTTTCGCAGCCGCCGCCGCGGCCACGAACGTCCGGATCTCGAACCCGCCCTGGCCGCCATCGCGGTACGTTTCCTCGTCGCTGTACGAAACCAGCGCGTCGCGATCGTTCTGCGCCCAGCGCCGCAGGAATTCACGGTCCCATGCTTCGTGAATCTTTCCCGAATCCGGGGTGCAGGGCCAATGCGAGATTCCGCCGGTCGCGACCAACGCGATGCGCTCCGGCACCTCGTCGCAGGCGCGCCGCAGCGCTTCCCCGAAGCCCCATGCGCGGTGCAGCGGCGTCAGGGGCGGTCCCTGGCAATTGATGTTCGCCGGGATGACCGGCAGATCGTAATTCGGCGTGAGGAAATGCAGCGGCACCATGATGCCGTGATCGAACTTCCATTCCTCCGCGTAGGCCAGATCGACCTCGTTCATGATCGAGCGGATCAGCCGCCGCGACAACTCAGCGTTGCCCGGAATCCGGGTCCGCCGGATCGCGAGCCAGCTCTCGTCCTCGATCGGCCCCTCGTAATGATCGGCCATGCCCATGGCGAATGCCGGCATGTTGTTCATGAAGAAATTGGCGAAATGCTCGGCGGCGACGATCACCAGGGCGTCCGGCCGGGCAGCCTCGATTGCTTCCCGCATCCGGGCGAAATGGCGATAGAACTCGTCGCGCACTTCGGGCTCCGCCCGCGCCGCGCGCCCGGTGATCCCGGGTGCATGGCTGCAAACGCCGATAAAGACCGCCGTCATCTCCTTTGCTCCGTGGTCATGGCATACAGGCCGGCGCGCACCGGCCCATGCCGCGCCACGCCCTGCCGCATCGCGTCCAGATATTCGTTCCATTCCAGGCCGATCAGCGCCGCATAGTGCATCAGGAGCTGGCCGTTCACTCCGAGCACGTAAAGCAGCCCGACGTCGCGCGCCCGGATCGCGGACCGTTCTTCCTCCGTCAATTCGTATTCGGAAAGCAGGTCCTCGAGGTCGGTCCGGAAGCGGCGCTGCACCAGCGGATCGCGATTGAGCTGATAGAGGAGCTTCTGGGTGTAGTACAGGCTCACCCGCGCAATTGTAGCCATGCGGACGGCATAATCGGAGGGTGAACGCACCGGTTTCGATCGTACACACGCACGTTCATTCGCTGCGCATCCTGAGCGGCGCCGAGGCGCTTGTCGCACGAGTGCTCGCCGCTGAAGGCAGTGCTGGCTACGGATTCACGCTCAATCTCGACGCCGCAGTGGCGCGCGACATGGCGGCCTGGGATGCGGCGGCGCGCACTCGCGGCGTCCCGCTGTGCGCCCTGCTCGGAGGCTGCCGGCGCAAGTCGGTTGCGGTGGAACGCGACGACGGTCGCGGGACGTTGCTGCGCGTGGACCCGTTCGCGGTGGGATCGGTCGAGGACGTGCAAACGATGGCCGCCCGGGCGGATGGCGCCCTCGCGCTCGTCGCACCGAACGCGCACCCGTGGGAAATCGCGTTTTGCGCCGCCCTCGCCGCGGCGCTCGCCGGAAGCGACGTGCGCATCGCGCTGCCGGCCGAGCCCCCGTTCCCATCGATCGCGGTTCAGGAGATTCCCGGCGTCGGCGTCGACTGGTCGCTCGAACCGGCCTTCGCAATGATCCGTTGGTAGAGATGCTCAGGAACTCGGCCGGTCCCAATCTCAGGCGGTCTCGGTCCCGCCGCCCGCGACCGGGAGCCCGGCCGCTTTCCACTCGGGAAAGCCGTTCTCGAGGCGCCGCGCCTTCCAGCCGCGCTTGCGCAGCTTCAGCACCGCCTCGAACGACATCAGGCAATACGGGCCGCGGCAGTACGCGACGACCTCGCGTTTCCTCGGCAGCTTCGCGAGGTAACCCTCGAGTCTGTCGAGCGGTACGTTGATCGCTCCGCGCACGTGCCCCGCCGCGTATTCCTCGGGCGGCCGCACGTCGAGCACCGTGATCAGGCCCTTCTTCGCGCGTTCGAGCAGCTCCTCCGCCCGGATCGGCTCCAGGTCGTCGCGATGGCCGATGAAGTCGCGCACCAGCCGCTCGACCTCGGCAACCCGCGCCTCGGCGACGCGGCGCAGCCCGGCGCACAGCGCCAGCACGTCGTTGCCGGCGACCGAGTAGTACACGCGCTGCCCATCCTTGCGGGGGGCGACCAGACCCGCCTGCCGCAGCGCCTGCAAGTGCTGCGACGTGTTCGCCACGGTCATCCCCGCCAGGGCCGCGAGCTGATCGACGCTGCGCTCGCCTTGAGCAAGAAATTCAAGCAGTTGCAGCCGGTTGCCGCTGGCAAAAGCCTGCGCCACCCGGGCGATCGACTGGTACAGCTCGCCCTTCACCGCGTCGGTTGACATGTCCGCCTCAGTACCCTATTATTCAATTGATCTCTTGAATATTAGCACACTCGTGGAATCATACCTGCTCGAGCACCAGACCGCAGTGCGCCTGTCGCTGTTCCTCGCCGTGCTCGCGGCGATGGCGGCGTGGGAGCACGCGGTTCCGGCCCGCGTCCCGCGCGAGCCCTGGTGGCGCCGCTGGCGCACCAACCTCGGCGTCGCCGTGTTCAACACGCTGCTGCTGCGGGTCGCGCTGCCGACCACCGCGATCGGCATGGCGGAACTCGCCGCCGCGCAGGGTTGGGGCCTGTTCAACCAGTACGCGGTCGCGGGCGGGCTCGCGATTGCGGCCGGCGTCGTGGCGCTCGACCTCGTGGTGTATTTCCAGCACGTGATGTTTCACGCGGTACCCGCGCTCGCGCGCCTGCATGCGGCGCACCACGCCGATCCCGACTTCGACGCCACGACGGGAATCCGATTTCACCCGGCCGAGATTCTGCTCTCGATGTTCATCAAGTACGCCGCGATCGTGACGCTCGGCGCCCCGGCGCTGGCGGTCCTTCTGTTCGAGCTTCTGCTGAATCTCACTGCGCTGTTCAATCACGGCAACGTCCGGCTGCCGGCGGCACTCGACGCCGCGCTCCGCTGGGTCCTGGTCACGCCGGACATGCACCGCATCCACCATTCCGTGGTCGAGGCGGAGCGCAACAGCAACTACGGCTTCTGCCTGGCGGTCTGGGACCGGCTCTTCGGCACCTACACGATCGAGCCCGCCGGCGGACAGGCGGCGCTCCGCATCGGCCTGCCCGAGTTTCCCGATGCGCGGGTCTCGACGACGCTTGCTGGGCTCCTTTCGATTCCCTTTCAAAGCCGCCATGAAAACGCTGTTCGTCCTCAATGACCCGCCCTACGGCACGGAGCGCAGCTACAACGCGCTGCGGCTCGCGCGCAACCTTCTCGTCAAGGGATCGGGTGAAGTGCGGGTGTTCCTGATGGGAGACGCAGCGGCCTGCGCAAAAGCCGGCCAGAAAGTGCCGCAGGGCTACTACAACGCCGCGGACATGCTCGGCGCAATTACGCGCCGCGGCGGGGCCGTCGGCGTCTGCGGCACCTGCCTCGATGCGCGCGGCATCGCCGAAGCCGAGCTCATCGATGGCGCGCATCGCGGCACGCTGGACGAGGTGACCGAATGGACCGCCTGGGCCGACAAGGTCCTCGTGTTTTAATGGACACGCGATGACTCGAACGGCACTGGTGCTGGGCGCGGGACTCGGCGGCATGGTCGCCGCGCAGACGCTGCGACGCTTGCTGCCGAGCGGAGACCGCGTCGTGCTCGTTGAGCGCGAGGAGCGGCATGTATTTCCGCCTTCGCTCCTGTGGCTGATGGTCGGGGCGCGAACCGCCGAGGCGATCTCGCGCCCCTGCGAGCATGCAGCGCGGCCGGGAATCGAGCTGGTGCGCGGCGCGGTGTCCGCGATCGATCCCGCGGCGAAGACGGTGCGCGTCGGCGATCGCACGATCCAGGGCGACGCGCTCGTCATCGCGCTCGGCGCCGAGTACGCGCCGCAAACGGTTCCCGGCCTCGCCGAAGCGGGCCTGTGCATCTACACCCTCGACGGCGCGACTGCGATCCGCGACGCGCTCGAGCGGTTCGAGAACGGACGTCTCGTGGTGCTCACGGCCGCGCCCGCGTACAAGTGTCCGGCGGGGCCGTACGAAGCGGCGCTGCTCGTGGAAAACTTCCTTCGCGAGCGCGGGCGCCGCGAGCGGGTGACGATGGATTTCTACGCTTCCGAGCCCGGACCGATGATGGTCGCGGGAGCGGCGGTGTCGGCCGGCGTTCGCACGATGATCGAGCAGCGCGGCATCGGCTACCACCCTGAGCACCAGGTGAAGAGCGTGGATGCAGGCGCGCGCCGCATCGAGTTCGCCAGCGGTGCATCGGCCGAATTCGATCTGCTCCTCTACGTGCCGCCGCACCGCGCCCCGGCCGCGGTGCGCGAAGCCGGTCTCACCAATGAATCGGGTTGGGTGCCGGTGGACCGTCACACGCTGCAAACGCGATTCGACGGCGTATATGCGATCGGCGACGTGACGGTGATCCCGCTCAAGATGGGCCGGCCGCTGCCGAAGGCGGGCGTGTTCGCTCACGGCCAGGCGGAAGTCGTCGCGCACAACATCGCGCACGCCTGGACCGGGCGGGGCGCGCCGCAGCGTTTCAGCGGCGAAGGCATGTGCTTCATCGAAGCGGGCGCCGGACGCGCCGGCATGGGGCGCGGCAACTTCTACGCCGAACCGTTACCGGACGTGCGTCTGCACGCGCCGAGCCTGCTCTGGCACGGCGCGAAGGTGCTGTACGAGAAGTACTGGCTGTACCTGAAGCTCTGAGGGCGCTGCGCGGGCTCTACTGCTTGCGCTGCGCTTCCACGACGGACAGGTTGTATTTTTTTACCTGCTCGATGCTCGGCCCGATGATATCGAGGAATTCCAGGTTGATTTCCGCCTTCTCGTTCGGTCCCAGCGCACGCTTCGTCGAGGACGTTGCCGATCCAAGCAGCTTGCCCTCGGCGTTGAACGCCTCTCCCGCGACCTTGACGCGGCTCAAGGCGACACCGGAGAGGTTCTGCACGGTTCCCTTGATATGAAAATGTCCCGCCGCGCAAACATACATCCCCGGGTCCATCCCGGGATGTAGCCCCACATTCTGGATCTCTACCTTGATGCTGTCCTTCGCTTCAGCCGCAGCCACGCTGAATCCCGCGAGCGCGAGCACCGCGAGAACGAGGGGTGCAATTACCGCTTTCATCATGTGGCCTCCTCCGGCCTGCGCCGGCGTCATTCGATGACCCGATCCGCGCGGGACATGACCAGGGGAGAAATCCTCAAACCGATCCGACTCGCAGTCTTCAAATTGACGATCAGTTCGATCCGGTCCGGAAGCTCCGCAGGAATCTCCCGGGGAGGGGTCCCCGTCAAAATTTTGTGCGCCAGCCGCGCCGCCTGGCGGCCCTGAGCGTACTGATCCGCGCCGTAAGAAGCAAGCGCTCCGAAATTCGCCCAGAACGAAGAAGGATACATGGCAGGAAGGTTATTGGAGGTAGCCACCTCGAGGCTTCGCCCGGGAATGTTGAGGTTCGTCCCCGACTGCACGATGAGGATGCCGTCCCGGCCACCCTCGTCAAGCTCGGCAAGCCCGGCCTCGATGTCCGTTCGCGCCGCCGCCGGGCGCTCGAGGAGCGTCAGGCCAAGGCGGGCCGCTGCGTTACGCGCGAACGTGAGCGAATCCCGCTCTTCCTTCTCTCGCGGGTCGTAACTGATGAGTACCCGCTGCAGGGAAGGCACGATTTCCTTGAACAGTTCCAGCCGCTTGGCGGTCAAGTCCGCGCGCAGGTTCGCGATTCCCGTGACGTTCCCGCCCGGCCGGGCAATGGTCTCCACAAGGCCGATTCGCACCGGATCGCCGACCTGGACAAACACCATCGGGATGGTCTGATTTTCCTTCCGGCACGCGTCGGAAACGCACAGGAGGAGGTCCGGTTTTTGCCGGACCAGTTCCGCCATCATCGCCCGCGCGCGGGTCATGTCGCCCTTGAGCGCGCGCGGCTCGAAGACGACGGTCCTGCCTTCGACGTAGCCGAACTCCTTGAGCCCGTCGCGGAACCCCTCCGTGGTGGAATGCCACGCCACCATGGCGTCGGTCAGGATTCCGATCCTGGCGAGTTTGGGAGGCTGAGCCGATGCCACCGGCACCGAGCTTGAGACGGCGGCCATTGCCAGGACGATCGCAACGGGCATCGCGTAATTCATGACGATTTTCGGTTGGCGCTAGCCCCAGACTTCGCGTGCCACCTCGACGATGCGCTCGAGCTTGCGCCACTGCTCCTCGCAGGAGAGGAGATTGCCGTGGTGCGTGGAGGAAAACCCGCATTGCGGCGACAGGCACAAGTTCTCCAGCGGCACGTACTTCGACGCGGCCTCGATACGGCGCTTGAGCGTGTCCTTGTCTTCGAGGCTCCCGACCTTGGTCGTCACCAGGCCGAGCACGACTTTTTTTCCCTTCGGCGCGAATCGCAGCGGCGCGAAGTCGCCCGCGCGGTCGCTGTCGAACTCCATGAAAAAGCCATCCACGCCCGCCGAGAACAGCGCTTCGACCACCGGCTCGTAGCCGCCCGAGGCGACCCAGCTGCTCTTGAAGTTGCCGCGGCAGGTGTGCATCGTCACCGTCATGCCCGCCGGGCGCTCCTCGAGCGCTGCGTTGATCGCGCCGGCGTAGGTGCGCACAAGCGCATCCGGGTCGTCGCCGCGCTCGCGCACGCTGGCACGGAACTTCTCGTCGCAGAGATACGCAAAGCTCGTGTCGTCGAGCTGAAGGTACGTGCAGCCCGCGGCGGCGAGGTCGCGGATCTCGTCGCGGTAGGCCTTGGCGACGTCGCCCCAGAACTGCTCGAGGTCTGGATACGCCTCGCGGCTGATGCCGGCGCGGCCCGGGCGCATGTGCAGCATCGCGGGGGCGGGAATGGTCTGCTTGGCGGCGCGCTTCGTGGCCGCCTTCATGAACTTGAACGAATCCACGAATACCGGCCGCGCGCGGCGCACCTTTCGGGTGACGCGCAGCATCGGCGGCTGCTCCTCGGTGTTCTTGAACCCGACCACCAGCGGCGCGGCGTAGGACTCCACTCCCTCGAAGCCGGTGAGAAAGTCCACGTGCCACCAGTCGCGGCGAAATTCGCCGTCGGTGATCGATTCGAGACCGATCCCCTCCTGCCTGGCGATCGCCTGCCGGATCGCATCGTCTTCGACCTGCTGCAGCGCGTCCGCCGGGATCTCTCCGCGCTTCGCCCTGGCGCGCGCCTCGTGCAGCTCGGGCGGGCGCAGGAGACTTCCGACCTGGTCGGCGCGGAACGGCGGGCGGGCGGTCATCTCCTGTTCCTCGCGGCTCCCGGCTTCGCCTTGTACTTTGCTGCGTTCTTCTTTGCCGGCAGCTTGCGCAGACCTTCGGGCTTGAGCACGAAGTCATAGCGCGTTTCGAATTCGCCGGAGGCCGTCTTTTTGAAATCCACGATCAGCGACTGCTTGACTCCGAACACCGCGTCCGAGTCGAGGTACTCGTCGCCCCTGACGAAGAGATGCGTCACCAGCGTGTCGAATCCGGGCGCGGCGATCTTGAAGTGCAGGTGCCCGGGGCGCATCGGGTGGCGCCCGGTCGCGGTGAGCATTTTTCCGACCGGCCCGTCGTGCGGCACGGGGTAGCTCGTCGGCTTCACGCAGCGAAACCAGTACTTTCCATCGGCTCCGGTGCGAAAGCGCGCCCGCGCGTTGAAGCCGCCGGGTTTTTGCACGTCGTAGAAGCCGTCGCCCTGCGCCTCCCAGATATCCATCAGCGCTCCGGCAACCGGCATTCCTTTCATGTCCTTGACCGTTCCGCTCACTGCGCACGGCTCGCCCGGAGTGCCGGGGCCGGCGATGTTCGCCCCCATCTGCATTTCCGGCGCGCCCTCCACATAAAACGGCCCCAGCACGGTGGACTCGGTGGCGTTGCCGACCTTGCCGTAGTTGATGAAGTCCGCCAGCATCGACACGCCGATCGTGTCGGAGAGGAGGATCCACTCCTGCCGCTTGTCGTCGCACCACTTGCCGGTCTCGGTCAGAAACTGGATTCCCTGGAACCACTCGTCCTGCGTGGGCTTCGCCTCGCGCACGAACTCGTGCAAGTGGCGGATGAAACTGGTCATGATTTCCTTCAGGCGCGGATTCGGGGTTCCCCGGATGCGGCGCAGGACCTCGGCGGTGAGCGTTTCTTCGTTGAAATTGCGGATCGGCATTGCGGTCCCCTCCTGCGTCGGAATGCTAACATCGCCGCCGGGAGGATACGCACCCGGTGGGACTGATCGTCCTGTTGTTCGCGGCATTGATCGGCGCAGGCGCGGCAGAGTGAATATCCTTTTCGCCTCGACGACCGAGAGCGCGGATCGCTGGATTGCGCCGCTCGAGCGCGTCCTGCCGCAGGATCGCTTTTTCCAGGAACCCGGTTCGCACATCGATGTCGCCCTGGTGGCGCAGCCGCCGCCGGGCACGTTCGCCAATCTGCCGAACCTGAAGCTCGTGCAGTCGTTGTGGATGGGAGCGGAAACGCTGCTCTCGGACCCGTCGCTGCCGCGCAACGTCCCGATCGCGCGCCTGATCGACCCCGGGATGGTCGCGGCGATGACCGAGACGGTCCTCGCGCACGTGCTCGACTGGCACCGCCACCACTACCGATACCGCGCACAGCAGGCCGAGCGCCGCTGGGAGCAATTGCCGCAGTTCATGGCCGGCGACCGAACGGTCGGAGTGCTCGGCCTGGGCGCGCTCGGGGCGGACGCCGCGCAGGCGCTGCGTGCGCACGGCTTTCGCGTGCTCGGCTGGAGCCGGAGGCCGAAGCGGCTGCCGGGAGTGGAATCGTCCGTCGAGTTGGCGGACGTGCTCGAGCGCAGCAACGTCCTCGTATGCCTGCTGCCGCTCACCGCGCAGACGCGCGGCATCCTCGACGAGAAACGCCTGAATCTTCTTCCGCAGGGCGCGTGCCTGGTCAACGTCGCGCGCGGCGGCCACCTGGTCGAGAAAGATCTGCTCGCCGCGCTCGATTCAGGAAGGGTCTCGCGCGCCTATCTGGACGTGTTCGAGACCGAGCCGCTGCCGCCGGGGCATCCGTTCTGGGCGCACCCGGAAGTCACCGTCACGCCGCACGCCGCGGCCCTCACCGAGCCGCGGACGTCGCTGCCGAAAATCGTCGCCAATATCGAGCGCGTGCGTCGCGGCGAGGGACCCGAAGGGCTGGTGGATATCACGGCGGGCTACTGACGCCGGCCGAGCCGGCGCAGGCGGGCAATCGCCGTCGCGAGATCGAGGACGCCGCGCGTACCGGATGCCGCCGGCGACGCCGTTTGACACACGACGTAGCGGTGATCGGCCGAAACGAGGTCCGCCGCCCGCTCGAGCCGCGAAAGGTCCTGCGGCGCGACGCTTGCCGAGAGCTTGACCTCGATCGCCACCCTGCTGCCTCCTAGCATCAGCAGGATGTCGATCTCGTGACCGTCGCTCGTCCGCAGGAAATGCGCGTCGGTATCGACGGCGCTTGCGGCAAGCGAACCGAGGATCTGCTCGATCACGAAGCCCTCCCAGCTCGCCCCCGCGGCGGGATGGCGCAGCAGCTCCATAGACGAACCGACGCGCAGCAGCGCATGCAGCAACCCGCTGTCGCGCAGATAGACCCTGGGGCTCTTGACAAGCCGTTTGCGCAGGTTGCCGCTCCAGGGCGCAAGCCGCCGCACCAGATACGCGCCCTCCAGGTAATCGAGATAGCCGTTCACCGTGTGATAGCTCAAGCCCAGGCTCTGTCCAAGCGCTGACGCGTTCCACGGCTGGCCGTTCACAGTTGCGAGCATGTGCAGCAGGCGATCAGTCACCTGGGGACGCGCTGCAAGGCCCCACGCGGGAAGATCGCGTTGCGCCATCAGCGCAAGGTAGTCGCGCTGCCAGGCTGGAAAACGCGCACGCCGCAGCACGCCGCCATCCGGAAATCCGCCCGTGAGCCACAGGTGCTTGCGCGCCGTCTGGTCGAGCTCCCCCAGCAGGAAGGGCGTCAGTTCCACTCGCGCGAGCCGTCCAGCAAGGGATTCCGACACCTCGCGCATCAGCGCCGGCGACACCGAGCCGAGCAGGAGAAAGCGCCCGTTGCGGCGCCGGTCCGCGTCAATCGCCGCGCGTAGCCGCGGGAACAGTTCCGGCCAGCTCTGCGCCTCGTCGATCACCACCAGCTCCCGGCCGGCCGCGACCGCCTCCCAGTCCAGGTCCAGCCTGATCCGGTCGGCCGGCTGCTCGGCGTCGTAGTAGCGGCGCGAAAAGCTCCGGCCGAGCGTGGTCTTGCCGCACTGCCGCGGCCCCAGCAGCGCCGCCGCCGGAAACCGCGCCAGGCGCGCGCGCAACACCGCGGCGGCGAGCCGGCGTTTCATGTCCTTGCATTATAGAACTTTACTTCTATTCTGCAAGAACGGCGATTCGATCACCCGGTCGGCGCGCAGCAGGATCGCGGGAGGAACCGTCAGGCCGAGCAACTGGGCAGTGTTCAGGTTGATCACCAGCTCGAACACGGTCGGCTGCTCCACCGGAAGGTCTCGCGGCCTGGCGCCCTTGAAGATCTTGTCGACATAGACCGCGGTTCGCCGGATCGCGCTTGCATGGATATCACATCCACTCCGGCCGCTCGCGCTGCAACCTGCACGTTTTTCTGAATCACCGCATAGGACACATTCGCGGGATTCGCCAGCACAGCGACCCGCGAGAGGTTCGGCACCATGATGCGGAGCATCTCCAATTGCTTGGGAGTCACGTCTTCGAGCAGCAGCGCGAGTCCCGGAAGGCGCTCGGAATTTCCGTCCGCAAAGCGCCACTCGATCACCAGGTTTTTGCCCTCGACATAGCCGCGGTCCCGCATCCCCTGCGGAAACGCGCCGAACTGGTCCGAGTCCAGGGAAACCGGTCGGCGCAACGCTAGAAATCCGACGCGCCAGACTCGCCCCGCCCTTTTTGGGCCAACGACCCTGGCGTGCCAGCTGCAAGTCCAAGCGCGAGCAACGCGATCGTGGCGTCACGCCTGTTATCGCGGTAGGAATACCGGTCACCCGGTACCCCCCGCACAGATCCCGGCGAGCGCAATTTACGCACCGGGCTCCCACCTTGGGTGTGTGACGGCGAAGCGGGCTTGTGGCCACGGATGAAGGATGCGCACAGCAGGCAGGAAATCGGTCGCGAGTCGGGCCATGCGGTCCCACGTGGTGCGGTCCTTCTGGCCGCGGCGCTTGAGCGTACGCCGCCAGAGGTCCGTCACGTGGTGCCGGAAAGCAACCAGACTCTTGGCATTGGTCGGCACCGCATGGTAGTTGAAGTATCCACGTACCACCTGCGCTAACCACCGTCCCTGCTCGGGGATCGAGTCATGCATGCACCGCCTCAGCGCTTCCTTCACTTCCCGCAGCTTGGCCCGCATGCGATCCCGGCGTGACTTCCGCTTGAGCTGGAAACCACCCTTACGCGAGCGACCGCTAATGTGAGTGAAGCCAAGGAAGTTAAAGGTCTCCGGTTTACCCAGCCCGCGCCGTGCTCGGTCCTTTGCCGCAAAGCGGCCGAACTCGATCAGACGCGTCTTCTCCGGATGCAGTGACAGTGCAAACTTCTCCATCCGTTGCTGTAGATCCACCCGAAAGCGCTTGGCCTCGGCCTCGTGCTCAAAGCCCACGACGATATCGTCGGCGTAGCGCACGATGATGACTTGTCCGCGAGCGTGGTGCACCCGCCACCGGTTCGCCCACAGGTCGAAGACGTAGTGCAGGTAGATGTTCGCCAGTAACGGCGAGGCGACCGCGCCTTGCGGCGTGCCCACCTCGGTTGGCTTGACCACCCCGTCCTCCATCACCCCGGCGTTCAGCCACTTGCGGATCAGACGGATCACGCGCGGATCACCGACTCGGTGCTCCACGAATCGAATCAGCCAATCGTGACTGACTGAATCGAAGAAGGAGCGGATGTCGGCATCC
>Ga0209640_10000508_pt1 | contig 30274 bp, 21 predicted proteins | sample RifCSP10_1_FD_184018 | JGI IMG/M metagenome (GOLD analysis project Ga0209640, IMG submission 184018) | Soil microbial communities from Rifle, Colorado - Rifle CSP2_sed 10_1 (SPAdes) (version 2) | ecosystem: Environmental > Terrestrial > Deep subsurface > Rock core/Sediment | place: Rifle... | reverse complement strand
CCGCCGTAGTACACGACCGATGCGTTGTGCGTGGCGACGTCGGTGGCGAGCGTGAAGCTGTTCGTGCCGCCGCCGCAGAACCCGATGCTGCCGGTCCGCCCGTTCGAGCGCGGCATCTTTGCCGCGAAGTCGCGCACCGCCTTGATCCGGCCCATCACGTCGTCCCGCGTCAGCTTCTGCGTGGCACGCATCCGATCGTCCATGAAGCGGAAGGAATCGAAATTGCCCCCATTGGGACCGAGTCCCGATGACAGATCGAGCGACAGCGCGATGAACCCTTCCTTCGCCAGCTGATCGGCCACGCTGCGAATCCAGTCGCTGATGCCGGAGGCCCCGTGCAGGACGAGGACAGTACCGGCAGGCTGCGTGCCGTCCGGATAGACGACCCACGTGTGGACCTTGACGGTCGTGCCCGGAACCGGCACGTCAATCCACTCGTTGCGGCGCGGCGAGGTGTTGGCGGTCTTCTCGGCCATGACCCAGTTGGCGGGCAGATCGTCGGGCTTCACGTTGAGGCCCGGCGCCTCGCGCGGGGCTCCACCTCTGCCGGCTTGCTGGGCCCGCAATTCCATCGCGACGTGATCCATACCGGGATGCGGCTGGAAATGATTGCCGGTGTGGTGCGACACGAAGGCCAGCGCGGTCGCCCATCCTTCATCGTTCAGCGCGAAGGTGGCGGCAGGGGCGAGGCCTGCGCGCGCCGAAATCAGCTCTCCGCGAATATCCACCGTCGCCGTCACGCCGTTCGCCGCAGGAAGCAGCGCGACGAACCTGCGCAGTCCCTCGGCCTGCGACGCGGTGTCCTCGTGGCTCACGTAATCAGGAGCGATCGCCACGAATCCGGCGCGAGCCGCCTGGAACGCCATCGAGCGGGCCCAGTCGCTCATGCCGCCGTCGGTCGTGACGATCACGGCCGGCGCCGTCCCGGGGCGATCGGGGTACGACACGAACGCCGTCATCCGCGCGCGGCCGGCGGCAATGTCGACGAACTCGCTGGTATGGACGGCGCCTTCGAGCAGCGGCCGCGTGGTGGCCGCGGTGGGCAACGCGAACGCCGAGGTCAGCGACGCATGCTCATCTCCCCGGCCGTTGAGCGAAGCCAACACGACGAACAGCGCTGCCAACGCGAGCGTTCGTATCATGGCGCACCTCCAGTGCGGGTGACCTTAGTTCCCGATGTTTCGCGTTGTCAAGAAGCGCTGTCAAGCAGCGCTGTTCAGCTGCGCGGCGCCAATTGACGCGGGCCGCTGGTAGTATCTTGAGCGCCACATGCACCGCACGGCCCCCTTCGCGCTCGTCGTGATCTGTCTCGCCAGCGTGGCGCACGCCGGGCAAGCCGCGGGGCCCGGTGCGGCGCTCGGCTCCCCGGTCGCCGCTGCAGCCGCGGGACCGGGCGAACTGCCCTTCGCCATCGACGGCCCGCCGCCGCCGGAGCTCCCCGATCGGATTGCCCGCGACGACTCGGGCCGCGCCACGATTCGCGCGATCCGTCTCAGTGAGCCTCTCAGAGTCGACGGACGGCTGGACGAGGTGGTGTACGAACGCGAGCGCGCGGTGTCCGATTTCATCCAGACCGAGCCGATCGAAGGCGGTCCGGCGACTGAGAAGACCGAGCTGTGGATCATGTTCGACCGCGACCACGTCTACGTCGCCTTCCGCGTGTTCGAGTCTCAGCCGGAGCGGCGGGTCGCGAACGTCATGCAGAAGGACAACGGGCTCCTCTTCCAGAACGACGGCGTCATGTTCGTCCTCGACCCCTTCTACGATCGCCGCAACGGCGTCGGTTTCATGCTCAACGCGATCGGCGGCCGGACCGACGGCCAGGTGACCGACGAACAGTGGAGCCGCGACTGGAACACGATCTGGGACGTCAGAACCCAGGATTTCGAAGGAGGATGGACGGCGGAAGTCGCCATTCCGTTCAAGTCGCTTCGATACAGGCCGGGGACCACCCAGGTCTGGGGCTTCAACACGCGCCGTGTCGATCGCTGGAAGAACGAGTTTTCGCACCTGACGCCGGTGCCGCGGCAGCTGGCCGGCAACGGCGTCTATCGCATGTCCCAGGCGGCAACGATCGTCGGCATCGAAGCGCCTCCCGGCGCGAAGAACCTGGACGTAAAGCCGTATGCGATCTCGAACCTGGCGACCGATCGCGCCGCCGCGTCGGCGCGATCCAACGATCTCACCGCCGCCGTCGGCATTGACGCCAAGTACGCCATCACACAGAACCTCACGGCCGATTTCACGGTGAACACCGATTTCGCGCAGGTGGAGGCGGACGAGCAGCAGGTCAACCTGACGCGTTTCAGCCTGTTCTTCCCTGAAAAGCGCGACTTCTTTCTCGAGAACCCCGGGCTGTTCGTCTTTGGCGGCGGGGGTGGCTTCAATGCCGGCCGAAGCGACACGCCAATACTCTTCTACAGCCGGCGCATTGGCCTCAACGGCGGACACATCGTCCCGATCGACGCGGGGTCGCGGGTGACCGGGCGCGTCGGCCGGTTCAACATCGGCGTGCTGGACATCCAGACCGGCGACGAGCGGACGTCCGGCACACGGCCCACGAACTTCTCGACCGTCCGGATCAAACGCGACGTGCTGGGCCGCAGCAGCATCGGGCTCATCGCCACCGGGCGGTCGGTCGCGCAAAGCGGGCCGGGATCGAACGTCGCCTACGGCGTGGACGGGACGTTCGGCCTTCATCCCGATCTCAACATCGACGCCTACTGGGCGCGCACGTCAACGCAGGGCCTCCCGGACGACGACACGAGCTACCGGACCCTTGTTGATTACAACGGGCAGACCTACGGGTTCCAGGCGGAGCGCCTCGTGGTGGGCGGGCACTTCAACCCGGAGGTCGGCTTCGTGCGGCGTGCGGACATCCGGAAAAGCTATGCCCAGGCGCGGTACAGTCCGTACCCGAAATCGCTTGGGCCCGTCCGCCGGCTCTCCTTCACGGGCTCGCTCGGGTACGTCGAGAACGGGGCCGGGCGCCGTGAAGCACGTGACATCGACGGCGACTTCGCAATCGACTTCGACACGGCCGATCGGCTGTCGGTGAACTCCTCGCGCGCCTATGAATTCGTTCCGCGTCCGTTCCGCATCGCGACCGGCGTCACGGTGCCGATGGGCGGCTACGAGTACGGCAGCACGACCATCGCGTTCCAGGGCGGCCAGCAGCGCACATTCAACGGCAGGCTCGCGCTCGAACGCGGCTCGTTCTACGACGGGATGAAGACAACCGCCTCGTTGAGCACCGGGCGTGCGACGCTGTCGCCGCAGCTGTCGGTCGAGCCGACCTTTTCAGTCAATGCCGTCGATCTGCCCGCCGGCTCGTTTACGGCCACGCTGATCGGGTCGCGCGTGACGTACACGATGACACCGTTCATGTTCACCAGCGCGCTGCTGCAGTACAACTCCGATGCGCGCAACGTCTCGGCGAATGTCCGGCTCCGGTGGGAGTACCGGCCGGGCAGCGAGCTGTTCGTGGTCTACAACGAGGAGCGCGACACGCTGGCGCGCGGTCTTCCGGATCTGAAGAACCGCGCGTTCATCGTGAAGGTCAACCGGCTGCTGCGCTTCTAGACCCCAACGCGCACTTGAGTCGAGCCGCGCGGGTCCTGTCGCCGGGTTTCCCCACCCGCCTCCACCCCACCGCGCAGACTACGCGCGGCGGGGGCCCCGGCGTGCGGCGCCAAAAGCACTTATGACGACCTGGCGCCTGCGCGGCGGGCGGGGATGCCCCTCCCGGCGCCACCCGCGCACAAGAACGTTCTCGACTCAAATGAGCGTTGGGTCTGGAACGAGACGTCACGGTACGATCATTCCACGACGGAGGCGAAGGCTCGGGACATGCTTGTTGCCGTCGCAGACCCGAACAACGGGGTGCTACCGTGGCTGAAGGCGCAATGGTAAAGGAACAGCTCACCGGTTCGATGATCGATGCCGGCGCGGAGTTGACCAAGAAACTCGATGAGAGCGGGCTGCCCGTGACCACAGCTCTTTGGCTCTTTGTATCCGAGGTCAACGAGTGGCGACTGCTGTTCGCGTCACCAGATGTGGGCGCAAAAGGACCTCGTGACGTCTACGAGAAGATCCAGCAGGCCATCAACCAGCTTGGTGAGAAGGCGTCGGCGGTACCGCTATCCGTTGTCGGGCTGCTGGACGCGAACGATGACCACGCCGGTGTTCTGGTGAAGTGGCCGGAGATTTCTTCCGGCTGCCCACGGAATGGCAGCGAGAGTATCGCCCGCTCCTGGCTGCACGGTTCGTGCGACGGCATCGGGATCGCATCGAGCTACTGGACGTACCTGGCGGCAGTTAACGACGAACATGCCCGAACGCCCGAAGCGCGAAATCTATGCGAGCGGCGCGCCGTGGGAACCAGTGGTTGGCTATTCACGAGTAGTTCGAGTCGGAAATCAGATCTGGGTTTCCGGAACGACCGCGACTGATCCGGACGGCCGCATCGTCGGTCCCGGAGATGCGTACCTGCAGGCGAAGCAGACACTTCAGAATATCGGATCAGCGCTCGCGCGGGCTGGCGCGACCTTCAACGACGTCGTGCGAACCCGAATGTACGTGGTGAACATCGCCCGGGATTGGGAGAACGTTGGCCGCGCGCATGCAGAAGTCTTCGGAAACATCAGGCCCGCCACGTCGATGGTGGAAGTCAGGGCGTTGATCGATCCCAAGATGCTCGTGGAGATCGAAGCAGACGCGGTAATTGCGACACCGCCTGCGCGCCGGCAGCCCGCCCGCGCCGCTAGACGCTCAAAGGCCAAGAACCGCCGCGGGCGTGGTTAACGGACGGATCCGGCTTCAGCCGGACCCGTCGAACCTGAACACGAACTGAGAAGTAAGAAGCTGAGAACCGTGAACGACGATTCTCAGGTTCAGCGCGTCGCGGTGCGCGACGCGAGGATCCGGTTCACTTCCGGGTTGATCCCCTTGTCCATCCAGCGATCGAGCTCCGCCATTTGCGCCGGCGCCAGGAACCCCTTCGTATCGGCTTTCAGCTGCCTCGTAGCGTTCTCCACCGCGGCGTTGTACTTGTTGACGGCGTTGAGCCACAGCTGGACGTTGGGCCCTGACAGCTTCAGGATGCTGATCGTCGCCGTCGGGCACAGCGCGCCGGCCTGCATCGTGTTGCAGAACACTTCGGGCGCCGCCGGCTGCTGCCCACCGCGCTGCTGCGCATGAAGCGTGGCCAGGGAAAGTCCGATGACGCCGGTGACGATGGCAACGCGGAATCTGGTGATCATGAGATGGTTGCTCCTATGAACCACGAAGGACACGAAAAGACGCGAAGGGCACGAAGACGACGAAGGCCACGAATCCGTTGGGCGGATTTCGTGACCTTCAAGTTTACAGGACTCGTGACCTTCGATCCCTTCGTGATCTTCGTGCTCTAGAAATCGAACTGCAGGCTCACTTTCACGAATCGTGGCGTCAGGATCGAGGTCGGCCGCAGCCAGTTCGTGCCGAACGTGTTGTTCTGCGCCAGGACCGTGCTGACGTTCATCGCATTGTAGAGATCGAAATTCACGGACGTGCGGGTCGGGCCGAACCGAAGCAGCTTTGCGAACCGGAAGTCGACCTGGTTCAGCCGATCGCCGTACAGCGTGCCGGGCGCGATGAGGCCGACCGCCACGTTCGCGGCGCCTCCCGACAGCGGCCGCCCGAGCGTCCGGGCCGCGACCGCCGTCGGCACATTGTAGCTCGCCGTGATGGGCGGACCCGGCAGGTTCTGCAGCGTGCCGCTGACCCGGACGTCGATGCGCGGAATCGTGTAGGACGCGAGGAACTTGACCTGCGTGAGCCAGTTCGTCGCGCTGTGGCAGTACTCGAGCGCCGTGACGTTGCCGAGGGTGATGAGACCGGAGGTCGCGCGATTTTCCGACGGTTCGGGAATTTTCGCCTTGAGGTCGCAGTCGTCCTGCACCGTGCGGCCGGTGCTCGTGCCGCCCTGGATGACGAGCCCCTGGATGAGCCGCATGGCGATGTTGACGTCGGCCCCATGCCAGTACTCGACGCGGTCGCCGTAGTTCTTGGCGAGCGTGTCGAAGTTGTCCGACGGCACGCCGAATTTGGCGGGTTTCAGGTTGTACATCTCGTGGACCACATAACCCCCGCCGCCCGGCAGCCGCGGATCCACCGGCGCCGTCACGTCGAACTTGTCGAAATCCTCCGGCCCCAGCACGCGGTTATCGGTCACCCTGAAGTTGCCGTACGTGCGGCGGAAGTAGCTGACGTCGACCGAGGTGCGCGCCATGAGCTCGTGCTGCACGCCGGTGGAGAACTCCCAGTTGTAGGCCCGCTTGCCCCACCCGTGCATCAGATCCGGATCGAAGGTGTTCCCGCGCACCGGCTGGCCGAAACTGGAGTTGGCCATGGCGCCGCACTCGCCGTTGGCCAGCGGACCGAGGAGGTTGCAGTCCGGCACGTAGTTCCGGTTCGCGTCATTCCAGGATCGCGTGGTCTGGGTGATGAGGCTGTTGAGCGGATTCGGGGCCTGGGCAATCGACGACCCGGCCGACAACGTCTCGAGGTACTTGTTCAAGCTGACCTTGACGGCCGTCTTCCCGGTGCCGAAGACATCGTAGACCGCGCCCAGGTTCGGGGTCAGGTCGTGCCAGGTCAGGAAGCCGTCTTCGGCCGGGAACGTGAGATCGCGCGCGGGCGTGAACGGCGACGGTCCCAGACGCTGTTCCGGCGTGCTGGCGTGGATGTAGCTGTATCGCACCCCGAAGGACGCCGTCAGACGATCGATGGTCCACTTGTCCTGGGCGAAGATCCCCATGTTGTGGTCCATGTTCGTGTCCGTGTAGATCGGAAACGCCCGCTGGCTGATCTGATTGGGGATGCCGTTGTTCAGGCGATAGCTCACGGGACTCAGGTTCTGATAGGTGAACCCGTTCCAGCCGCTCGTGTGGTTGATGCCGACCTTCGCGGCATGCGCGCCGGTGATGTACGACACCGAGAACCGCTTGTGCGTGCTGACGGCCGGCTGCAGGCGGTGTGTCTCGAGCGACCGGAAGCGCAGGCTGGTCGACTGTTCCGTCGCCGGCACCATGTCGGGGCTCAGGCCGCTCAGCGGCAGCAGGTTGCTGGCCGCCTTGTACCGGTTGATGCCGGCTTCGAGGAGGATGCGGTTGCTGAAGGGCGAGCTCCAGTCCACCTGTCTTTGCCGCTGAACCGGATAAATCCGGTTCTCCGCCGCCTCCGGCGCCAGCGTCTGACTGACGCTGGTCGGAGCATAGCTGACACTATCCTCGTGCAGGCTCACCCCGATCTTGTGCTTCTCCGCCGCCTGCCAGGTCAGACGCAGCTGCGCCCCCTTCCAGATCGACGGGTTGGCGGCCGGTCGGCTCAGGTCCGGCTCGAACACCCAGACGTTCGGGTTGTTGAAGTTCTTGTCGTAATACATGCCCGCGGCGTAGTTCGCCGAATTCTTGTAGCGGGCTGACAGGAAGAACCAGAGCTTGTCCTCCTTGATCGGCCCGCCGAACCCCGGGTTGATGTCGTAGTTGTCCTTGAAGGGATTCCCCGACCTCACGCCGCGGTCCCTCAGCGCCTGCGTGAGATTGTTGCCCTGCCAGGAGGGATTCATGTAGCTCGTGAAAAACGTCCCGTTGTACGCATTGCCCCCCTCGCGCGGGATGACATTGATCTTCACGCCCCCGCTCGCATACTCGGCGCCGGCGGACGCCGTATCCACGTTCACCTCCTGCGTCCCGATCGGGTTGATGTTGACCGGCGTCGAGAACCCGTTCCCCGACTGCCCGATGGTCTCGATCCCGTTGCGCAGCACGACCTGGTCGCCCGTGCGGCCGCCATGGATCGCGACGCTGCCGATCGGCGCGGTGTTCGATCCGCCGACGTCCTGGGTGGTGAGGCCGCCGCGAGCGACCCCCGGGATCAGCGCCGCCATGTCGTACGCGGTCCGGCTCGTCGGGATCTCATCAATCGTCGCGCGGTCGATGACGCGCTGCCGCCGCGTGTTCTGCACGTCCACGATCGGCGACTCGCCCGTGACCGTGATGGTTTCCTCGACCGCGCCGACGCGCAGGTCGGCGTCGATCTTCGCCGCGAACGACCCGGACAGCTCGATGCCCGTGCGCGTGACGGCATTGAACCCCGGCAGCGTGAACGTCACCGAGTAGGTGCCGGGGACGAGGTTGACGATCTGGTACTGACCCGTGTCGTCGGTGACCACCGCGCGGACCTTCTCGATCAGCGCCGGGCTGGCCGCTTCGACGGTGACCCCGGGCAGCACGGCGCCCGACGTGTCTCTCACGATGCCTGCGATGGTGGCCTGGGCGTATGCCGTGGCCGGCGTCAATGCAATCAGGGCGACCCAGACGTACCGGGTCACCAGCTTCGCGAGTGCGCGCATGTCTGTCTCCCTTTTGGATATGTAATACGGGCCGACCAAGGTCGGCCCCTACGCCATGACTGTAGGGGCCGAGCTTGCTCGGCCCACTACCGGACGTCCACCCCAACCGTGCGCTCGCTTGTAGCGGCACGGATGGGGTGTTGTCAAGCGGAGGTCCTCAGCGCTGCGCGGTCTGCTGCGCGGGGGTATCGAACAGCTCAGGGAAGTGATACGTCGCCACGCCGTTCAGGTACTTGTCACTGACGATCAGGTTTTTGTTTTTGACGTCGAGTACGAGACCCCGCGGCTGCCGGATCAGACCCTGGGGCCCCCCGATCGTCCACATCGGCGGCACGTTGCCGTTGTCGTGGATGCTCCAGACGGCCACATGGGCCTTATCCGAGGCGAGCCCCTCAGGCGTAAAGGCCTCGGTTTCGTCGCGGTCGTTGTCGCCCGGACCAGGAATATTGACGGCGATCTTGCCGCCCTGTGGATAGATCGCCATATCCCCCCCGACACGAACACCGGTAATCACCCGGAGCGGCTTGGTATCTCCCGACGCCGTCCGATTGAAGATCGAAATCGTGCTGCCTCCGGACACGATCAGCAGGTCGTGAATCGTGTCGACTTCCACGTTCGCGATACTGAACCGGTTGTTCGGTCCGCCGAGCGTGCGCTTCGGCGGCACGTCGCCGTTGGCGAGCCGGTCGAAGAACATCAGCACACCGCCGGACCACGCAATCAGCTCGTTGTTGACCGGATCGGCCGACAGCTTCGACGTCTTGCCAAGTCCGGTCTTCGGACCCGTGATGACGCGAATCGGCGCCTCGTTGCCGTTGGCGCCGCCGCGGAACGTCATGATGCCCTGGCCGATATCCGACGGCACGACAATCTCGTCGTGAATCTCGTCGTAGAAGATCGAGTGCACGGTGCGGTTCAGCTTGGTGTTCGAGCCTTCAATCGAGCGGACCGGCAGCGCGTTCTTGTCGGCCGTGCGCGAGAACGCGGCGATGCGCGGGTGTGCGACGCAGCTCGGCACCAGGATCTCCTCACGCTTGGTGTCGTAGGAAATGTTGTAGGGGTTGCCGATCAGCGTGCCCTCGACGTTCATCGGAGCGCCGCGGACGATGCGGACCGGCGCCGTATCGCCCGACGCGCCGAGCGTGAACGCCAGCGCCTTGTGGTTGCCGTAGCTCGCCACCCACATCTCGTTGTTGGCGAAATCCAGGAAGACGTCGCTCGGGTTCTTCATCAGCGTCTTCGGGCCCTTGAGGACGCGGATCGGCGCGACGTCACCCTGCTGGTCGGCGCGGAACACGAGGATCTCGCCGCCGGCCTGGTTCGCCACGTAGAGCTCCTGCCGCTCGGGATCGAACGCCACGCCCGTCGGCCAGTTGAACCCGGTCTTCGGTCCCTGGATGACCCGCACCGGCGCCACGTCGCCGTTCGCATCCGCCGGCAGCACGACGATCGACGGGAGCTCGAACTTCCCGGTGCCCTTGATGATCTCCTGGCCGTAGTTGCCGGCCGGCCAGTTCGGAATGCGCGGGCGGCCGCCGCTGCCGGTCGTGCCCATCTTCACCTGGTGGGACGTGCCGTAGTTGGCGACGTACAGCAGCCGGTTCTTCGGGTCGAACGCGATGCCGTGCGGATCGCCCATGCGCGTCTTGTCGCCCTGGATGAGACGCACCGCATGGTCCTGCATGCCCGACGACTTCTTGAAGACCATGATCGCGCTGTTGTGCTGGAGCGTGTAATACATCTCCTGACGCGATTCATCGACCGCGGCCCCGAAGTTGCCGTAGGGCGAGACGAACTCGCGATTCGGCGGCGCGTCGCCGTTCGCCTGCCGGCCGTAGATCGTGGTGTTGTGCACCGTGTCGTTGTTGATGACGTAGATGTCGCCGGTCGGCGGATCGATGTACACGTCGCTCGCATACTGGGTATGCGTGTTGAGGCCGTTGATGACGCGCTTCGGCGTGCTGGCCTCGGCCGACGCCGGCGTGACCGCCGTCCTGTCGTAGACCATGATCCGGAAGCGGTTCTCATCGGTCATGACGATCTCGTTGCGCACCGGATCGACGGCGATGGAACTCCAGCTCGGATAGGGATCCTGGATGAACGTGGTCGGCGGGCGCTTGGCCACTTCCAGGCGCGCGTTCGCCGGCGGCAGTTGCACAGCGCCGCTCCCGACGGCCCCCGCAGCGGCATACGAGGGGAACTGCGGCCCGGCCACTTCCCACTCGCAGGTCTCATTTGCGCCGAAATTCGCCATCGGCTCAAACGCGACGAGGCGCGCTTCGCCGGGGGTGCCCGTCCAGGTGGTACCCGCTACAAAGCCAATAACCGCGAGCAGAGCCGCGGTTGCCACGAACCAGCGCGGAATGAGGCGTCGGGAAAGCATAGATATGGCTCCTTTGACGGTAAAGGCTACACCCGAATGGCTGTAGAGGCCAGCCCGAAAGCCTATTCCTCGGTGTATCGCGACGGCGCCGCGATCAGCGCCTCATTCCACGAGACATCGGGGTCGCAGACGAAATTCACCTGGTTCCGCGGAAGCGGCGGGTCCGTCTTTTCGTAGTGCCACGTGAAGATCCACGGCCTTTTCAGGAAGATCTTGTCCTCAACGGTGTACGTGATGGCGAGCCTCGTCGGACTCACTTTCGTCCACCGTTCCGTGACCTCCTTGGCGGCCGAGCTGGGCACGTGGATATGGTCCTCGAGGCCGTCCGGGTTGAACGTGAAGTTCGTTGTTTCGATCACCAGCTCGTTGCCCTCGTACCAGCCGATCGAATGGCCCTGGAACAGCTGCACGTGCGGTCCGGGGTGCTTGCGCCCGTCCATCCACACCGTGCGGCGCACGCCCTCGGTGAAGGCATCGGTCGGCAGGTCAATGTGGAGCTCGCCCGCGCCGAGCTGGTAAACCGCGCCGAGATAGAAATCCTGGATCGCCGGGAGCGTGTTCGGGATGCAGAGGTGCTTCTCGGACATCTGTTCATCCCGGAATTCCATCCAGGCGAGGCCGCGCTTGTTCAGGAAATCCTTCAGCCCGAATTTGGCGCCGCCCTTCGCCTCCCACGGCTGTGAGCAGCGGATCATGGGAGCGCCGGAGGGATCCTTGATCGCGGCGCACGCTTCCCGCTGATCGAACCCGCGCCCGTCCTCAGGCGTCCGCCAGAACCCGCTGAAGTCGGGAACCGTCTTGATCTCGAGCCGTGTCTCGGAACGCTGGGCGCCGAGATCGACCCCGGCGAACGCCAGGACCACGAGAACGGCCAGTGCCCACGACAGATTTCGTCTCATGGCCGTCTCCTGTCAGAAACTCGCCCACTGATCTGCACATCGACCGTCAAAAGCTCATCTGCAGCGAGAGCTTCACGAAGCGGGCGGTCAGGATCTCCTCTGGCGTGCGCCACGAATCATACGCCGCGGTCTCCGCCAGTACCGGGTTGGCGTTGAGCACGTTCGCGATGTCAATCCCGGCGGTCAGCCGCGTCTGATTGAGCCGGACGATCTTCGCCACCCGCAGATCGAGCTGGTTCCGGCGCTCACCGTACAGCTCGCCGGGTTCGAGAATGTTCACCGTCACGTTGCGGGCGCCCCCCGAGAGCACCCGTCCGAGCAACGGACGGACGTCGGCATTTGAGAGTGTGTACTGGGCCGCCAGTCGGGGTCCGGGAAGGTTCTGGAACGTCCCGCTGAGCTGCACATCGATCCGCGGCAGGACGTAGCTCCCGAACAGCTTGAGGTTGGTCAGAAACGGCTCCTCCACGCGGCAGAACTCCAGCGGCCGATTGAGACCCACGAACATTTCAGGCAGTTGCTGAACGATTTCGCAGTTGTCGGTCGTGAAACGGCCCGTGCTGATGCCGCCGCTGATCATCAAATCCGCCAGCGGGCGCGCGCTCATCGTGACGTCGACCCCCTGCCAGTACTCGCTCTTGTCGCCGTAGTTCGACGCGAAGGTGATGTAGTTGTGCACCAAGCCGAACTTCTCCGGCACGACATTGCGCGCGGTGACCGGATAGCCGCCGCCGCCCGGCAACCCGGGGTCGAGGGGCGCCGTGATCGTAAAGGGGGTGAAGTCGTCCGGCGTCACGTCGAGGTTGTCGACCACCGCCCAGTTGCCGAACGTCCGGCGGAAGTAGCTGACCTCGACAGAAGTGCGCGGCAGGATTTCCTGCTGGATGCCGGTGGAGAACTCCCAGTTGTACGCGCGATTCCCCCAGCCGCTGAGGGTTTCCGGATCGTAGGTCGCGCCCGGCCTCGTGGTGCCGAAGTCGGGGTTGCCCGGGCCGCACTCGCCGTTGGCGGCCTGATTCACCAGGTCGCAGTCAGGAACGAAATCACCGTCGGCATCGGTCCAGTTCCGGTTCACACTGTTGACGATCCGCCTCGCTGGAATGAGCTCGCGGCCGAACAGCCTCGTGTCGGATTCCGCGGACATGCTTCCTTCGAGGGCCTGACCAGCGAGGTACCGGCCGAGAGTGACCTTCACCGCAGTCTTGCCAGTCCCAAAGACGTCAAACGCGAGCCCGGTCCGGGGCGAGATATCCTTCCAGCTCAGGCCCTCCGTCTCGGGAAACGTGATGTCGCGCGTGGGTGTGAACTCCGTGGGAGGGAGATGCGTTTCGGGGAAGCTCGTCTTGAAATAGTCGAACCGGACGCCTCCCAACAGCGTCAGGCGCCCAAGCGTCCACCGGGTCTGCGCAAAGACGCCCGTGTCCTGGTCGATATCCGCCTTCTGCACGTGCGGCACCGCAAACAGGGTGAGTCGATTCGGCACACCGTTGTTGAACCGATAGGTGATGGGAGGGCCGATCAGGTAATCGGTTCTCCTGGATTTCATCTGGCCGCCATTGAAGCCAAACTTGAGCGTGTACAAGCCGCTGACGTACGACAGCGAGAGGCGGTACGCGCGCCGGGTGAAGAGACCCTCCTGAGAAAAGTCGAGGCCGCGAAACGTGAGGCCGGTGGACTGTTCGGTCACGGCGATGAACGGCCAGGACCCCGCAGGATTCCCGATGCGAGGCAGCCTGTCCATCAGCACGCTGCCATCGAGCAGCACCCGGTTCGTGACCGGTGCCGTCCAGTCGACGGTCACACTGTTCTTCACACCGAAGTAGGTGTTGTCGGCCGACTCGGGGGCAGTCGTGGCACTCACCGGGTTGCAGGTACAGACCTGGTTCGCCTCGTACCCCACGTTGAACTTGTGCGTCGGCGTCGCCTGCCAGGTGATGCGCCCGACACCCGACCACGCATTCACCTCGCTGACGCCCTGCCTGCTCGGGTCGGGCTCGTACGTCCACACATCCGGATTGCCGGCGTTTCTGTTCGCGAAGATGGGGGCGAGTTTCCACGATCCCGTATGACGGCCGGTGGCAAAGAACCACAGCTTGTCGCGCATGAGGGGGCCGCCGAGCGTGGGATTGATATCCCAGATCCGCTCGAGTTTGTTTGGCACGGCCAGACCGCGCTCCTCCAACTCCGCCGTATAGTTACTGCCCTGGAACGATTCGTTCATGAATGCGGTGAGCACCGTCCCGTGGAGGACGTTGCCGCCCTGGGCCGGGATCAGGTTCATGCGGATCCCGCTCAGGGACTGCTCCGCATCGCCCGCCGCGAAGTCGATCGCAATCTCCTGGTATTGTGCGGTGTTGGCCACCCCCTGCGGGGACGACCCGGTGTGGAAATTTGTCAGCGAGAGCCCGTTCGCCATCTGTTGCAGGTCGGTGTTGCGGCTGCCGTGCACCGTCACGCCGGCACCGGTGGGCCTCACCCCCTCGCTGCCGCCGATATCTGCGGAACTGCCTCCTGTCATGGTGACGGCCGGCATGAGCCCGGCCAGGAACACCGGCGTCCGATTGACGGGCAGGCTGTCCACCAGCTCGGCGTCCAGCACGCCCTGGCGCCCTACGCTCTGCAGGTCCACGACCGGTGTTTCGCCCGTCACCGTGATGGTTTCTTCCAGCGCACTCACCGGCAACACGGCATTCACCGTGGCGACAAACGTCCCGCTCAGCACGACGCCTTCGCGTCTGACCGTGCTGAACCCGGGCAGCACGAACGTCACGCTGTAGACACCGGGGCGCACGTTCTCAACCCTGTACCGCCCGGCTCCGTCGGTGACGGCCGTGCGAACTTTCTCAATCAGCGCCGGGCTGGCGGCCTCCACGGTCACGCCTGGCAGCACGGCGCCCGACGTGTCTCTGACCTCTCCCGCGATCGAGGCCTGGGCAAAGGCCGCGACGGGCAGCAGCACCATGACTCCCGCCATCAATCCCCGTCGAACCACATTTTCCAGCCTTGTCATACTGAGCTCCTCTATTCGATGCCCCTGCCAGCCTATTCGCTGCACCTGTTAGCGGTCACGTCCGATACTTCGGGAATATCCTGAGCGCGTTCCCGGACTCGACGGCGCGCAGGTCGTCGCCGCTGAACACACCGGCCAGTCCGGCGGCGTGATCCATGAGCGGCGACGCCCTCCCGCCCGAATCCGACGCCGGGTAGTCGGTGCCGAACACGATTTGCGAGATGGGCACCACGCGGCGGAGCGCGCCCAGCGCCACGACGTTTGTCTGCTGCGCCACCTCGTAGAAGAACCGCCGCAGCTGCGCGAGCCGCTCGGCGCCGCCCTGGCGCGACGTATCGGCGGGATCGAGCGTCACCATGCCGTCGGGGCCGACGGGCAGCTTCCGGCCGACGATGCGCGCCAGCAGGAACGGCATGGTGCCTCCGGCGTGCGCAAACACCCAGCGGATGTTCGGGAACCGCGCCGCCATGCCGCTCTCGAGCAGGCTCACGATCGTGCGCGTGGTGTGCGTACCGTACTCGATCGCCGACTGGCTCGCGATGCCCGGCACCAGGTTCTCGCAGCAGGGCGCGTCCTGGGGATGCGTGAAGACGACGGCGTTGCGGCGGTTCAATTCCTCATAGAGAGGCGCAAACATGGGATCGCCGTGCCAGACGTTGCCGTACGGAGTCCGCATGCAGATGCCGTCCGCCTTCAGCACGTCGAAGGCGTACGCCACCTCCGGCAGACTGCCGTCGACGTCGGGAAGCGGCAAGGTCGCAAACATGCCGAACCGGCCGGGGTAGTCGGTCCCGAGCTTCGCGGTAAATTCGTTGACCTGGCGCGCCACCCTGCGGATCGCCGCGAGGTCGCGGCCGTGCCAGATGCCGGGCGAGGCCAGCGACAGCAGGCTCGTCGCCACGCCGGCCCGATCCATGTCCTCGAGATGCTTCGAAAGCTGCCAGGAGTTGCCGGGCGAGCCCAGGCCCTGCGATTTGAGAAAGGCCACCCACGCCGGAGGCACAGGGTGGCAATGGAAGTCGATGCGATGCGGCTTCCCGGCCTGCGCGGCCGACCGCTGCGGGAGCAGCAAGTTGCCGGCGGCGAGGCCGACGAGCCCCGCCGCGAATTCACGCCGTGAGGGGCGGTATCTCATGTCGACCTCCTGCGCCGCGCCGATCCGCTGGACCGTTACTCCTCTGTATATCTGGACGGCGCCGCGATCTGCGCCTCGTTCCAGGAGATGTCAGGATCGCAAATGAAGTTGACCTGGTTCCGCGGAAGAGGCGGGTCCACCTTTTCGTAATGCCACGTGAAGACCCACGGCTTTTTCAGAAAGAGCCTGTCTTCGATCGTGTAGGTGATGTCCATACGGGTCGGGCCGAGCCTCACCCAGCGCTCGGTGACGACCTTGGCCGCTGAACTCGGCACGTGCGTATGGTCTTCGAGGCCATCGGGATTGAAGGTGAAATTGGTGGTCTCGATCACGAGGTCGTTCCCTTCGTACCAGCCAATCGCATGGCCATGGAAGAACAGCTGGTGCGGTCCCGGATGTTTGCGGCCGTCCATCCAGACCACGCGCCGCACCCCTTCGGTGAAGGCGTCGTTCGGCGATTCGATGTGCAGTTCGCCGGCGCCGAGCTGGAAGACGTTGCCGACATACTTGTCCTGGATCGCCGGCAGGGTGTTCGGGATACACAGATGCTTCTCCGACATCTGCTCATCCCTGAACTCCATCCACGCCAGCCCGCGCTTGTTCAGGAAATCCTTGAGGCCGACCGTGGCGCCGCCCTTGGCTTCCCACGGCATGGAACAGCGGATCATGGGATCCCCGCCCGGATCCTTCAGCGCCCCGCACGCTTCCTCGGCCTTGAATCCATGGCCGGGCACGTAGTTACCGTCGATGATCTGCCAGAACCCGCTGAAATCCGGCACCTGCTTGATCTCGAGCTTCGTCGAGTCGGGACGCTGGGCCCCGAGATCAATTCCCGCCGCGAACACCAGAACTGCGACGATGGCAAGGCCTCGAATCCGCATCACTGTCTCCTAATGGTTAGCCAGTCACTCCGAGTGACAGCGGCAGCAGCCGCAGCGCGTTTTCGCGGTAGATCGTGTTGAGCTCGTCGGGCGTGAAGCAGCCGGCGTCAGTCATCCCTTCGACGTCGACGTCGATCGTGCTCCATGGATAGTCCGTGCCAAACAGAATCTGCGACACTCCGGCCATCGCCTTGAGCGCCGGCATCGCCGCAGCGTTCGCCGTCTGCGCTGTGTCGTAGAAGAAATTCCTGCGCAGGTAATACAGACGCTCGCCCGGTTTGGGCGTTCCATTCAGCTTCGGCGCCACCGGCTCGCCGACGACGCGCTGCACCATGAACGGCAGCGTGCCGCCCGCATGCGACATGATCCAGCGGATATTCGGATACTTCTTCGGTGCGTCGCTGGAGAGCAGGCTCCAGATCGCCACGGTGGTGTCGTTCCCGTACCACACGGCGGCAGCGCTCACCCCCGGCACCAGGTCCACGCTCCAATCCGGTTCGTTCGGATGCGTATAGACGACGGCGTTGCGCCGATTGAGCTCCTCGAGGATCGGCTCGAGCTTCTTGTCTCCCAGATACGTCGTGCCGATGCTCGTGCCCATGCAGAAACCGGGCGCCTCGAGTGTGTTGATCGCGTAGTCGATCTCCTTGAGGCTGCCGTCGATGTCGCTCTGCGGGAGCACGGCGAGCAGGCGGAAGCGGCCCTTCGAATCGGCGCAGATCCTGGCGCCGTAGTCGTTGGTGTCGCGCGCGAGGCTCCGCATGGTGTCGCCGCTGTAGATCTGCGCACCCGCCTTCGTCAGCCGCGCCGTCCTCGTGTAGTAGGTCGCCGCCGACGTATACGCGAGGTCGATGCCGTACTTCTCCAGGCCGTCGCTGGCGATTGCCGGCGTCCACGGCCTCCGGGTCAGCGGTTCCCTCTCGTACTGGGGGACGGTGATCCCGTATTTCGCCAGGTACTGCGTCAGCCCCGGCGACTGATAGTGATGGTGCAAGTCGATGCGCCGCGGCCGCGCCGCCGGCGTCTGCGCCTCACCCTCGCGCGCCAGCACCCCTGCGGCCGTCAGCGCCGCGACGCTGGTGAGAAACTGCCGGCGATCGCTCAGTTCGGCCATACTGCCACCTCCAAGTGACGGGTAGATCGTCAGGATTTCTCGATGAGATCGGGCCTGATCGTCACACCGAGACCGGGACCCTGCGGGACCTTCATGAGGCCGTCTTTGTCCAGCACGGGAGCGTTCTCGAACACCGACCAGCCCGCGAAGATATCGCCGATCGGCGGTTCGTGGATGAACTCCACAATCGGCGCATTGGGTATCGACGCTACCAGGTGCACAGCGCAAATACTGGCCAGACGTCTCTCGAACGTGGCCCCGTGCGGTGAGACCTGCTTGTTCTCGGCCGCTGCCAACACCGCGATGTTGCGTGACATGGTCGGCCCCAGGCGAATGACTTCGGGCATCAGGACATCGAAGCACCCCTGATCGAGCATCCATCTGAATTCGTGGATTCCCCAGTTCGCTTCGCCGCCGGCCATGGGAATCTCGACGAGCCGATTGAGCTCGCCCAGCAGATCGTACGCGTAGCGCGGGAGCGGCTCTTCCAGCCAATACACGTTCAGCCGCTGGTACTCGCGCGCCGTGTCCGCCGCGCGCTTGAAGTTCCAGAGCGTCGGGTCTTCTCCGCCCGCGTCGGCGTTGCCAGGCGCCTTGTTGCCGTCGGTCAGGATGTGGAACTCCGGGTCGGTCGCTTTGCGAACCTCTTCGACCAGGCGAACGTCCTCCCGCAGCGTCGGGAAACCCGAGCGCAGCTTGATCGCGCGCCAGCCGTCGGCCTTGATGCGTGCGGCCATTTGCCCGCGTTCTTCCGGGGTGCCGACGCCCCACATGGCGGCGTAGGGCAGGACCCGATCTCGCGTGCCGCCCCACAGCTTGTAGAGCGGCTGGTCGGCCGCTTTGCCCAGCAGGTCCCAGAGGGCGATCTCTACGGACGCGCCCCACTCGCGCTGCGGCGCGTACAGCACGGCGGCATGGCGATTGATGTCGAACGGATCGCGGCCGACGAGCAGCTCGTTCACGGTCTTGAGCGCGCCGGGATCAATGCCAGGCCCGATGCCCACCAGCCCCTGGTCGGTGTGCACTTCCGTCACCGTAAAGCCGCCAATGGCGAACGCCAGCCCTCCGCCGGTGACGCCGACGCGGCGCGGGACCGTGCCGGCGTTCTTCACCAGACGGACCTTGATCAGGCGCACATCGGTGATCTTGAAGCGGGCCGCGGACGCCGCCTTCGGAAAACACAGGGGGAGCGTCGCCAACCCGGACAGCGTCTTGAAAAAGTCTCGTCGCAGCATCGCATTCTCCCGTTGATCGAACGAGAAGGCCCCTGAGATCCGCGCGCTGAATTGACCGGAGGGGCCGAATGCTACCGCGTTCGCCGGGCGCGTGCAAGCTGTTAGATAGAAAGGAATTGTCGGCCAGGTTCACACGTGATATCGTGCTTGACCGGCCTTATAGAAGACAATTTCGACGGAGGTACGGAAGCCATGCACACTGTGCTGTCGGCAGCATTCGTTGGCGGTCTCCTCGTGCTTGGCGGGGCGGCGCAGCTTCTCGCGCATCATTCTTTTTCAGCCGAGTTCGATATCAACCGGCCCATCCAGTTGTCGGGGACGGTCACCAAAGTTGAATGGATCAACCCGCACGCCTGGATTCATGTCGACGTCAAGAAGCGGGATGGCACGACCGAAACCTGGGCGATCGAGACCGGGACACCGAACACGCTGCTCCGCCGCGGTCTGACAAAGAATGATTTGCCGGCGGGCACCGCGATCAAGGTGTCCGGGTTTCAGGCGAGAGACGGCACGGCCAAGGCGAACGGCGTCAACGTGACGCTGCCGGATGGGCGTGCGCTGCAGATCGGCTCTTTGGGAGCTGGCGCGCCGCCGGAACAGAAGTAGATCGGCAGGCTGCAGCCTTTGAGGATTCGATGGAGACAACTATGAAATTCGGAACTCGCGTTGCGGCCGTCGGTCTCGTCGGAGGTTGCCTGCTGTCTGCGGCCTCGGTACAAGCCCACCACTCGATCGCGAATTTCTGGGATGGGAGCAAGCACATCACCGTGTCGGGGGTCATCAAGGAAGTGAAGCTCGTGAACCCCCACTCGGAACTCACGCTCGAAGTGATGGAAGACGGCAAGCCGGTGAAATGGCTGGCGTTCGGCCTCGGCATCACCGACCTGCGGCGGCGCGGGATTACGCGCGAGATGCTCTTCGACAAGCAGGTGACGCTCGAGGGCAACCCCCCGAAGAGGGCTGCCGGGAAGGGAATCTTTCTCGAGGCCATCGTGTTCGAGGACGGCTCGAGGATCGATATCCGCGAGCGCAACCCGCGGGACTGATCGGCATTCGATCAGTAGGCGTTCCCCAGATACGGCAGCATCCGGCCGAAGTACACGACACCAATCCAGAGGAATATCGTGGAGGCCGCCACCACTTTGGCTGTGGGCGGCGCGTCTTCGCCCGGCCCCACGGCCCAGACCTTCTGGCGCGACGTCACGTAGATCAGATTCACACCGAGGAGGACCAGGAAGAGGATCTTCCACTGGAACGAGGGATTGGTCGTGTACTGTTCGGGGACTCCGATAAAAAACATCAGGCCCGTGACGAGATTCACGCCGAATCCCAGCATCCCCCAGGGCAGGGTGCGATGCAAATCCGCGAACGCCACGGATTTCATCATGCCGAGCATCCGTAGATTCAGCAGCAGCACCACGCCGAAGGAGAGCGCCAGGCCCATGAAATGAATGGCCTCGCATGCCGGCCAGACCCAGTCGGTGTCATTGACGAACGACCGCACTGACGCCGTGTTCAACCATATCGTGCCGGCCAGAGGCTCGCGCGGCGTGACCGTTTCCTCCAGAGACACGACCTCCGGATGCCGAATCCCGCCGCCGAGATTGGCCGCCTGGGCCATCAGGCCGAACGCCACGACCGAAAGAAACAGGATGCTAACCAGCATCCCGCGCGGCGGACGGGAGAGTCGACGAAACTGCCACAACGCGAGCCACGCGGCCGCGCCTGTGAGTTCCATCACCGCGAACGCTGATAGCGCCGCGTCTTCGTGCGTTCGAATCAGGTCCACTGACACCCCGGGGCGATCCTGCATGATCTCGCTGGCCGCGACGCCGGTCAGATATGCGGGAATGGACAGCACCGCAACGAGAAACAAGACTCCAAGGCTCACGCGCTGCTGTTTCTCGTCTTGCTCGACGAGCGCGACGAGGAAGAGGCACACGCCGACGGCAAACCCGACGGTCGGCACATGGTTCAACAGGAGGTGCAGGTGTGCCAGGTTCATCTGCCGCTGCCGATCATCGCGAGCCGAATTGAATGCCCGCCTCCGCCTGGGTGGGGCCGATGTAGGCCATGAGACGGCCGGCGGTGATCGCCGCCGCCCACAGCACAATGGAGGCGAACGCCAGGGCCCGGAGGTCATTGGGTACGGGCCTCGTGTCTATGAGCGGGTCGTCGAAGACCCTGGTCCTGATTCGGGTCAGGACCCACATCGACAGCGCAATCAGCGACATCTTGATCCAGAAGACGCCGCTGATGCCGACGGTCGTGGCTTCCTTCGCAAACAACAGCACGCCCGATACAGCGTTCAACGCGAATCCGAGCCACATGATCGAGAAGAACTTCTCCAGGGGCGCGAGGGGAATACGGGACGCGCCGCCGAGGATCCGCAGATTCACGACAACGGTGGTGCCGACGATCAGGCCAAGACCGATGGTATGCAGCGTGAGCACGAATGGAAACGCCCAGAGCGAGGGCGATTCGCGAAGCCATGTGCTCAGGCCGCTGGCCTCGATCCGCATCAGGAGATCCATCATGAGGAAGTCCACGTGAATACTTGAGTTTGCGGGAAAAGGCAAGGGCTCGGGTATACTTCGGCCTTCCTGAAAATCACGGAGGGTTCGACGCAGATGCGCACACAGGCGAGCCGCGTGCTCATGCGGATGGCGCTCGTGGCTGCCGGGTTGGTCGCGGTCGGCCAGCCCGCGCAGACCCAGGGCGGTGCGATCCCGCGAACGTCGTGGGACAAGAAACCGGACCTGAACGGCATCTGGCAGACGCTGTCGACCGCCAACTGGGATCTCGAGGACCATGAGGGCGGACCCTCCCCGGTCTTCGTCACCGGCGCGTGGGGCGCCCGTCCGCCCGGCCTGAGCGTCGTCGACGCCGGAACGATTCCGTACAAGCCGGAGGCGCTGGCGAAGCGTGACCAGAATCGGAAGAATGCCCTCCCCGGCACGCCGGGCCGGAACCTGAACGCCGACCCCGAGCTGAATTGTTTTCTCCCCGGAGTGCCACGCGCCACCTACCTCCCTCATCCTTTCCAGATCTTCCAGAGCCCGAACCGGATGTGGATGGTCTACCAGTACTCGTATGCGCGGCGCGAAATCTTCATGAACGGCAAGAAGCAAGCGCCGATCGATTCGTGGATGGGGTGGTCGAACGCGCGCTGGGACGGCGATACGCTCGTGATCGACGTCACCGGCCAGAACGGTCAGGCGTGGCTGGACCGGGCGGGGAATTACGCCACCGAGGCCGTGCACGTGGTGGAGCGCTACACGATGATCGACCGGGATCACATCATGTACGAGGCCACGATCGAGGATCCGAACGTGTTCACGCGTCCGTGGAAGATCACCCTGCCGCTCTACCGACGGATCGAAAAGAACATGCAGCTCCTCCAGTTCAGGTGCGCGGAGTACGTCGAGGAATTCTTCTATGGAGAGTTCGTTTCGCCGCCGCGTGAGTAATTGACAGCCCGGGCCGAGCAAGCTCGGCCCCTACGCTATACAATCACGCTGGTGTGGAGGTTCAGATGCGTCATCGTGCGTTGATTGCGGTGGGCTCGTTGGTCGCCGCCGGCCTGACAATCGGGCTGGGCGGGATAGTTGCGGCCGGCCAGGCCGCGAGCGACACGACAGCATTCAAGGTCCCGGCATCGACCTACACGCCGCCGAAGACGCCGTGGGGCGACCCCGACCTGCAGGGCGTCTGGGACAACCACACCACGGTACCCATGCAGCGCCCCGCGAACCTGAAAGGGAAAAGGACGTTTACTGACGAGGAACTGGCTGCGCGCGCGAAGGCCCGCGGCGACAACGAACCGTTGTGCAATCAGAACGACGAGCGGTGCGCCAAGGCCACCGTCGCTGAGCTCGATCGCCTCAGAGCGTACAACTCATTCTGGACGCCGCAGGCGTACGTCTACGACAACCGGACCGCCCTCATCGAGGATCCGGCGGACGGAAGAATCCCGCCCCTGACGCCGGAGGCGAGAGCGATACAGCAGGCGCATCTCCGCCGGCACCCTCCCACCGACGCGTCGGCCGCCGTCATCGAGATCCGCCATTGGGAGGACTACGACCTGGCCGAGCGGTGCATCGCCGCACAGGTGCCGACCACCACCATGGGCTACAACAGCGCGCAGTACCTCATGCAGTCGCCCGGCTGGGTGATGCTGGCGCACGAGCGGCTGAACACGCGCATCATCCCGCTGGACGGGCGGCCGCATCTGGGCGGCACCATGGGCGGGTGGATGGGCGATTCGCGCGGCCGCTGGGAGGGCAACACGCTGGTCGTCGAGACACAGAGTTTCACGAACACGCAGAGTGGCGGGTCGGTCGGGGCGGTCGCCGATCCCGGCATCCCCTTCGGCAACTTTCACGTCATCGAACATTTCGTGCCGGTCGGTCCGAACCGGATCCAGTACTACGTCACGATCAACGACCCGAAGACCTGGACCAGGCCCTGGACCTTCATGCAGCCCTGGGAGAAGGATCGCGTCCTGTCTTATAGCGATAACCTCGGCGCCGTTGAGACCGAGCCGTATCAGATCTACGAGTACGCCTGTCACGAGGGGAACAACACCCTCGGCAACTCGATGCGAGGCACCTTGCAGGCGCGCCAGCGGGAGGCGTCCCGGCCGCCGGATGCGGAGTTGACCAGGTCCCTGATCGGAAAGACCGAGGCGGAGGTACGAGCCCTGTACGGCGAACCCACCGTCATCGCCGGGCCGCGCTGGACCTACGGGACGGCCGACGGCATCCTGCAGTTCTGGGCCTTCTTCGAGGGCGGCAAGGTCGTGCGCGTGCGGCCGGATGACATCCGGCTCACCGAGGTGGAGCCGAACCGCTAATCCGCAGGGACCGGCAGACCGAGCACCTTCGCGGGATTGATCCTGGTCATCAGGTCGGTTTCCGCCTTCGTGAAGCCCTTCGCCCGCAGATTCATGATGAACGCCGCAAGACCGTCGGGGGCCGGCTCGTTGTTGGCCTGACCCAGGTCCGTTTCCAGGATCGCATACTGGGGTCCGAGCTTGCGGATCAGGTCCGCCGTGCGCGTGTTTCTCTGCTCCAGGGTGGGATTGCCCGGCCGCTGCGACTGGCTCGCGAACTCGAGGTAGCCGCCCAGTTTCGCGATCTCCTGCATGTGCGGGAGATCGAGCATGGGAGGCGTCGTATTCAGGTTCACGTGCGTGACCGTGTACGGCACGCCCTGGCGCTGTGCTTCCCTGGCGACGAGCACGCACTCGTCGGGATCGCAGTGGCCGCTCGCCAGGACGAGCCCGTGTTTCCTCACCAGCCCGATGACGGCGATCGTTTCCGGCAGGAGGCGGCCGTCCCTGGCAATCGCGACGCATTCCTCGCTGGACTTCTCCGCCCTTCTCTGGGCGCACGAGGTGTCCGACGGCAGCATCACGACGCCGATGTCGGGCGCGGGGTTCTGCGCCTTCTTGACGATGGTGGCGAAGTTTTCGACCGCGTACTTGTTGAGTCCTCCGTGCACGAGGTTCAGATCGATGACCGGTATCGCAAGGAAGTTCGGCACCATTTTCGCCGCCAGCCACGTCGTCGTCGCCGTCTGCTGGCTGTGCGACTTGAAGACGGCGCCGCGCATGCCGCGGAGGCGGGCGTACAAGGACGCGTCGATGATGTCCAGGTTCCGCTCGCGTTCGTCCGGCTCCTGGTGATGGTGAAAGTCAATGACCCCGGCGAGCACGTTCTCGACCGGCTGCGCGCCTCGCCCCCCGCCCTGCGCACCCATGAGTCGGGCGGAAACCGCCACGACGGCCAGCACGACGACGCCCGTTAGCGCCCCCGTCACCAGTGACCGGTTTTTCCTGCGGATGCTCATGAAAAACTCCTGATTAGGCGTTCGGAGGCGGGTAGTATACTCGCGCCGACTCTTGACCTGAGGAGGTCGTCATCGTGAAACGCCAGGCCGCCATCCTTCTCCTCGCCCTCGCCGCAGGCGCCGTTGTCGTGCATGCGCAGCAGCAGGCGCGCCCGCGGCCGCCCGTCAAGGAGCACACCTTCGACCTCGAGTCGAGCTACATCCGCATGCCGCTGCCGCCCGGCGACGAGAAATACGGGCGCCTCGACGGCTATCGCATGAAGGAACATGTGCGGGCCATCACCGCGATCACCCGGAAGTTTCACGAGTCGGGGGCGCGGTACTGGGGCCGTCTGCCCGGCTCGCAGGCGGACGTTGATACAGAGGCCTACATCGCCGCCCGGTTCCGCGATTACGGGCTCATCGTTGAGATGCAGCCCGTCAACCTGACGCCGCAGTGGCGCGCCACCGACTGGAGCTTCACCGCGACCGGCAGCGGCACCACGCTGACGCCGGCGTCCATCTACCCGGCGGAAGACACCTTCAATACGCCGCCTTCGGGCGTCAATCTCGAGATCGTGTGGGCGGGGCTGGGCACGGAGCTCGACTTCGCGGGCCGCGATGTGAAAGGCAAGCTGGTGTTCCTGCACAGCGACCCGCGTCCGAACGCCTTCCAGGGGACGGCGCGTTCCAACGGCGCGATGCAGCGCGCCGTGCAGCAGGGTGCCGCCGCCGTCGTCGTCAACGTCAACATTCCCGGCAACATCACGCAGACCTTCGCCACGGCGCCACAAGTACCGACCTTCTCTATCGGTACTCGCGACGCAGAGGAGCTGAAGGCGCTGATGGCCAGGGGGCCGGTGACGGTCAACCTGAAGATGCTCGCCGAAGAGCGGTCGGGGATGAAGGACAACAACGTGTGGGGTACGCTGCCCGGCACGAGTACCGAAGAGATCATCATCGCCGCGCACCACGACAGCCGGTTTGAGGGGGCGTTCGACAACGCGTCCGGCATCGCGACGATGCTTGGCCTCGCGGAGTATTTCTCCAAAGTGCCGCAGGCGGAGCGGAAGCGGACGATCAGGTTCGTGTCGACGGCGACCAACCAGGAGGGCGCCAACGCGGTCAAGACGCGGCCCGGCGGGCTGAGCAACGCCGTGCTCGTCATCAACAGCGAGCACACCGCGGTCACCCATATAAGCCAGTTCGGCGCGTCCGGGAGCTTCAAGACCACAGCCACCAGTCCCCGCCGGTGGTGGATCAACGGCAGCGACAAGCTTGCCGCCATGGTCTTCGACGCCTACAAGACATTCGGCGTGGCGATCTGGGATTGGGAGATGTACGACGGCGGCGGGATCGGCCCGTTCGCGCGCGAGGTCACCTCGATCCAGCTGCTCGATTCGCCGGTGTATCACAGCGCCGCGGCCGACCGGGACGACAACGTTCCGCCGCCCGGTCTCGAGGCGGTCGCGCGTGCCTATGCGAAGATCATCGACCAGTCAGGAACGCTCAGCCGCGCGGAGCTGCGGCAACCGTTCGCCGCGTCGGCGTCGAGATGAGCTGAACGAAGAGAGGCACCATGAAGTCGATCGAAGCACAGTCACATCGACTGAGCATGGGCAGGAGGTGGTTCATGCGTCGGTTCACACTGCTGGCATGTTGTCTAGCCCTCGGCACGACGGTCGCCCTCTATTCGCAGGCAGGCCCTGCCGGCGCCCGCGCGGTCATCTATGAAAACGCGCGGCTGATTGTCGGCGACGCGGCGACACCGCCCATGGCGGGCGGCGCATTCGTTGTCGAAAACGGCCTGATCACCGCGATCGGTCGGACGGGCACCGTCACGGCACCGGCCGGAGCCGCTCGCGTCGACCTGACCGGCAAGACGGTGATGCCGGCGCTGATCGACGTGCACACGCACTTTGGCTACGAGAAGTACACGAGAGCCGCCGGCGATTCGCGGGCCGAGCACTACACGCCCGAAAACCTCTACGACCATTTCCAGCGGGCGGCATATTACGGCGTCGGGACGGTGCACGACGGCGGCACGGCGTCGATCCCGATCTCGCAGCAGTTCCAGATGGATCAGAAGGCCGGCAAGTATCCGAACGCGGCCAACTATGCCTCGTTCAACGTCGGCATCGTGCCGCCCGAAGGCGGCCCCGACGACATCCTGATCAAAGGGAGCCGGCCGCTCCACGCGTTGTACGAAGTCACGCGGGCGCGCGAGGCCCGCGCCGCCGTCAAGGAGATCGCCGCGAAGAACCTCCGGCATATCAAGGTGTGGATCGGGGACCGCAACGAGTCGTACCCCGCGATGCCTCACCAGGTGTACGAAGCCATCATCGAGGACGCGCACAAGAACAACATCACGGTGCACGCGCACGCGATGACGCTGAGGGATCAGAAAGACATCATCCGCGCCGGCGCCGATCTGCTCGTGCACATCGTGGCGAACACGAAGGTGGACGAGGAGCTGCTCGCACTCGTCCGCGAAAAGAAGCCGTACTGGGTGCCGAGCATCGGCACCGGTATCCCGAGCCTTCGGCGGGAAGTGTGCGAGAACGAGCCGTTCACGGCCCAGGCGCTGCCGCCGAATATCCTGGCCGAGATCCTGGCGAGCGAGTGCCGTCCGGGCGCAAACGCCGAGCGCGAGGCGATGCTCCGGGCCAATTTCAGTGCGATGCGCGCGGCAGGCGCCCGCGTGGTGCTGGGCACCGACGCGGGGATCCGGCCGTCGAAGACCTTCGGCTCGGCGGATCACCACGAGCTGACCACGTACGCGCGGCTCGGAATGTCGACGGCCGAAGCGATCGAGGCGGGAACGGCCAGGGCGGCGGAGATGCTCGGCCTGAAAGACGTCGGAAGCCTCGCCACCGGAAAGGCGGCCGACTTCCTGGTGCTCGACGCCAACCCGCTCGACGACATCCTCAACACGCGACGGATTTCAGCGGTCTACCTGCGCGGCGCGAGGCTCGATCGGGACGCGCTGCTGCGCAAGTGGCAGCGTTCCAATGCGTCCCAATAACGATTTTCTTGGACACCGCGATCAAACGGATTCACCATATATAGCTGTCTACGCACTGCTGCTTACTTGAAAGGTGACACTCATGCATTCGCGCCGGATTGCGCTTCGAGCCCTCGTCGTCGTCGCGGCGATCGCCGCCGGAACCGCCTACTTCACGCAGAGAGAACCGGTCCGGGGCATCGATCTGGGTGCCTCGCGCCTCGTCGCGTCTGAGCGGCTGCCCGACACGCTCGAGGCGTGCACCTGGGACGTCGCGGCGCCCGAGCGTCCCGCGCTTCAGGGCGGTCAGGGTGGCGGGGCCGCACGGCCTGCCCCGGCCATGGGCGATCCGACGGTGGCTGCCCGGATGCCGCTCCGGACGATTCGCGATCCGTACGCCGGGTTCGCGGCGATCCGCGTCGACCCGGTGCGGAATGAAGTCGTCCTGATGGACGAGTTCAAGTTCAACATCTACGTGTATGACCGGACGGTGCAGACGCCGGCGTCGGCCGAACGAACGATGCCGAAGCGGTTCATCGGCGGCGGTCTGACGCTGAGCCGCTACAACAGCGACGGCTACGTGGACCTGAAGACCGGCGACATCTACATCGTCAACAACGACTCGGAGCCGGGCCTGTTCAGGTTCCCGCGCACCGCCGAGGGCAACGTCCCGCCGGCCAACGAGCTGACCACGCCGTACGGTGCGTTCGGCATGACGATGGATGAAGAGCGCGGCGAGATGTTCGTGACGGTTCAACACGACGGCGCCATCCAGGTGTACCCGAAGACGGCGAAGGGCGACGAGAACGCGATTCGCCTGATCCAGGGCAACAGGACGCGGCTGGCGGACCCGCACGGCATCGCGTTCGACCCGAAGACGCGGCTGCTCTATATCGCGAACTACGGCACCGAGCGCGACGAGACGTTCGGCGTCGACCAGCAGATGCCGCATCCGCTCAATGCCGTTCAGCCGCGTGGCGCGCGCAACGTGCGGCGCCCCAACTGGCCCGCGGGGAACCTCAATAACGCCAACCGCCGCGAAGTCGTGTTCGGCTCGGGTAAGTTCGGTCCGGCGACCATCACCGTGCATTCGGCCGACGCCAACGGCAACGTCGTACCCGTGCGCGTCATCGAAGGGCCCAAGACCCAGTTGAACTGGCCGACCGGCATCTCCGTTGATTCCGAACGGCAGGAAATCTACGTCTCGAACGCCGCGGGCGACTCGATCAACGTCTACAGCGCGACCGCCAACGGCGACGTCGCGCCGATCCGCCAGATCAAGGGGCCGAGGACGATGCTTCGCAACCCGAACGGAGTGTCGATCGACAGCGTCAACGGCGAGGTGTGGGTCGCCAATTTCGGCAACCACACGGCGACGGCGTACAGGCGGGACGCGAACGGCAACGCGGAGCCGATCCGCGTGATCCGCAGCGCGCCGCTCAACGCGCCGACGACACTGATCAACAACCCGTACATGATTGCGTTCGACGGGCGGCGCGACGAAGTGCTGGTACCAAATTGCGTGGCGCAGCCGCGCATCGCGGCCTACTCGACGGCCGCCGACAAGGGCACGGTCCCGAGCCGCATCATCGAAGGCCAGAAAACGAACCTGAACCGCACGGTGCACGCGATCGCCTACGACGACATCCATGACGAGATCGTCGTGCAGTCGAACATCGGCCAGGCGGTGGTCACGTATCGCGGCGGCGCCAACGGCGACGAAGCGCCGATCCGGATCATCCAGGGTCCGAAGACGCTGCTGCGCGACCCGGTCTCGCTGTTCATCGACCCGGTGCACAACGAGATCTTTGTCTTCAACATGGGCACCGACGACACCATGCTCGTGTTCGACCGCATGGCGCAGGGCGACGTCGCGCCGAAGCGCGTGCTGAAGTCGCCAGGTGCCGTTGGCGGCGTCGGCGCGGCCGATCCGGTCACGAACCGTATCTTCATCAACGGCCGGAACAACGGCATCCTCGTGTATGACCGGACCGCCGAAGGCACGGCTCCCCCGCTGAAGACGATTGGCGGCGGGCCGATCAGCGGCATGAACAGCCCCGGCCGGATCGTCGTGCACCCGCCGACGCGCAGTATTCTCGTGACGCTGGGCGCCAATGCCGGCGAACGCGACGCGAAGACGGGCAACCTGATTCCCACCCCCTATGTAGGCGTGTGGTCGGAGGACGACGAGGGCGATGTGCCGCCCCGCTACACGCTCGCGAGGGGGCACATTTACATGCCGCGCGGCCTGACGCTCGACCCGAAGAAGAAGACGGTCATCGTCAGCGACAAGTACTTGAACGCGGTGCTGACGTTCTCGCTGCCGGAGATCTACGACCGTCCCGCGGCCCGCGAGACGGCGCGGGCGTCCCGGTAAGATCGACTC
>Ga0209640_10000507_pt1 | contig 30287 bp, 27 predicted proteins | sample RifCSP10_1_FD_184018 | JGI IMG/M metagenome (GOLD analysis project Ga0209640, IMG submission 184018) | Soil microbial communities from Rifle, Colorado - Rifle CSP2_sed 10_1 (SPAdes) (version 2) | ecosystem: Environmental > Terrestrial > Deep subsurface > Rock core/Sediment | place: Rifle... | reverse complement strand
GAGTTTCAGACCTCGAGCACCAACGGCGACGAAACGGCTGTGGCGGAGATCATCCGCAGCCCGTACGTACTGGTCGGCCAGTCCGATGCCGGCGCGCATCTGATCTACGACGCCGGGTTTGGCTACGCCACGCGCCTGCTCGGTTATTGGGTACGTGAGAAAAATATTATGAGCTTGGAAGAGGGCGTGCGTAAATTGACCTTCATGGTGGCGTCGATCTTCGGCCTGCACGGCCGCGGTTTGCTACGGCCCGGCATGGCGGCGGATCTGGTGCTTTTCGATCCTGCGACGATCCGCGAATGCGATCCGGAGATGGTGCAGGATCTGCCGGCCAATGAAAAGCGCTTCATTCAAAAAGCGATTGGCATCGAGATGACCGTCGTCAACGGCGAAGTGCTGGTTGAAAAAGGCGACCCTACGGGAGCGCTGCCCGGCGCCGTGCTCGGCGGCGGCAACGGCAGCGCCCTGCAGGCGGCCGCGTAGTTGAGTTTGGAGTCTTGAGTTTCGGGTCTCGCGTTAACGCTAGATGCAAGACTCTGGACCGTAGACGAATTGCCATACGGCAGTTCTGATCGGCAGCGGATCTCGAATCGAAGAACAGGAGAGTTGCGGGAGATGTACTACGGCGCACGCGGAATCGTCGGGTTAGTGAAGCCGACCTACCGTCCCGGCTCGATGGAGAGTTTTATCAAGCTGATGCCGGAAGGGGTCGGGTTTATCCCCACGCATGCCGGGATAAGGGCGGGTAACGAGAAAGAGTTGCAGGAGGCCTTAACGGTTGCCGAGAAGAAAGTTGCGCGGCTTGCCGAACTCGGCGCCGATGTGGTGATGATCATGGGGGCGCCGCCGGCGATGGTGCGCGGCCACGGCGCGGACCGCGTGATCGCCGACAGCCTAACCAAGAAGTATAAGATCCCCGTCACCGTGGCGACGATCGCCCAGGTCGACGCGTTCCGCGCCCTGGGCATGAAAAAGCTGGTGGGCATCACCTACTTTCAAGAGGAGATGAATCAGCGTTTCGCAAAGTTTCTCGAAGACGACGGGTTCGACGTAAGAGCGATGGAAGGCATCGAGGTGCCGTTTAAAGACGCCGGCAAGATCGCGCCGGAAGCCATTTATAATTTTGCTAAAAGAGTTTTTCTAAAGCATGGACCGGTGGACGGTATCTACATGCTCGGCGCGGGCTGGAATAATTTGCCGGTGATCGAGATGTTGGAGAAGGACTTGAAAACGACGGTGCTGTCGAGCATTCCGGCTCAGGTTTGGGCGACAAAGAAAATTCTGCATCTCAACGAGCCGCTAACGGGCTATGGGCGCTTGTTGGCGGAGATGCCATGAAGATAAGTTTCAAGTTTCGGGTTTCGAGTTTCGGGTTTAAGCGAAGAGAAATCCTCGTCAGCGTGCTGCTTCAACTCGTGCTTTTTATTTGCGCCGGTGTTCCCAACGGTCTTGATGCGCAGGATCTGAGAGCGAAAGCGGAGGCGGAAGGCAAGCTGATGTTCTACGCGACCTTCAACGCCGCCGACTCGAAGACTCTCGTCGACGGTTTCAAGCAGCTCTATCCGAAGATCGACGCGGTGTTTTATCGCAGCACCGACTCGGCGCTGATGGAAAGAATCTTGACCGAGAATCGCGCCGGGCAAAATCTTTGGGACGTGGTGGTGACGACGAGCTTTTACGGCCACAATCTCAAAAAACGGGGGCTGCTGGCGTCTTACGATTCGGCGGAGAGAAAATTTTATCGCGACGGTTACAAGGATTCGCAAGCGATGTGGGCATCCACCTACACGAACTATGCGGCCTTCGGTTACAACAGCCGCGCGGTTGCGAAAACGGGGGTGCCGAAGTCTTACAAGGATTTATTAAAGGCGGAGTGGAAGGGCCAGATCGGCATGGACAGCCGCGCCTATGAATGGTTCGGCACCATGCTCAAGGCGATGGGCGAAGAACCGGGTCTGGCTTACATGCGCGAGCTCGCCAAGCAGACTCAGTTGCGCGCCGGCAGAACGCTGCTGGCCCAGCTCGTTGCCGCGGGTGAATTTAGCGGTGCGCTTACCGCCTACTCTCAGACGTTTGAAGTTTTGAAGCCCTCGGGGGCGCCGGTCGACTGGGTCTATCTGAACCCTGTCTTTGCCAACATTCATCCCACCGGGGTTGCCGCCAAGGCGCCGCATCCCAATGCGGCGCGGCTGTTCATCGACTTTGTGCTGTCCAAACGCGGCCAGGAATTGATTCGCGGCATGAATCGCATTCCGGATCGAATCGATGTAACGCCTGCCCAGGCGCGCTTGATCGAAGGCATCAAGCCGGCGTTTGCGCCGACGGAAGTGCTGGAGAATTTCGAGCGCTACGGCAAAACGTTTCATGAGGTGTTTGGCGGGCGCTAGGCGCTTGGGGTCGTTTCGAGTTTTTGGTTCGTGTTTCTAATTGAACGCGCAAGAACAGCGCGCAGACTGTGATGAAATGAAGGTCGTCGTTCACGGGGTCACCAAAGAGTTTGCCACCGGTCAGGGCAGCATGCGTGCCTTGGGCGGTGTTTCGCTCGAAGTGCGTGACCGTGAATTCTTCGGCATCATCGGCCCAACCGGGTGCGGCAAGACCACGTTGCTCCACATCATTGCCGGACTGGAAAAACAGACCACCGGCTCGGTGGAGTTCGTCGGCGAGCGGCACACCAAATCGGTGGTCTCGATGGTATTCCAGGATGCGGCGCTGATGCCGTGGCGCACGGTGGAAGAAAATATCCCCTTGGGACCGGAGTTTCGCCAGGAGGAACCGTCCGTTTACAAACGCGTCAGCCGATTTTTTCTCGAAGTCGTCCGGCTGCTGGATTTCGCCGGAGCGCAGCCTCATGAGCTTTCCGGCGGCATGAAACAGAAAGCGGCGATCGCTCGGGCGCTCGCCAACGATCCCCAGGTAATCCTCATGGACGAGCCGTTCGCCAATCTCGACGCGCAAACCCGCCTGCTGATGCGCGACGAACTGCTGCGTATCTGGGAGCGCGACAAAAAAACCGTGATCCTGGTGACTCACAATCTCGAGGAAGCGGTCATGCTCTGCGATCGCATCGCGGTCATGAGCGCGCGGCCGGGATTGATTAAGGAGACTCTCACCGTCGATATTCCGCGCCCGCGCACGATGAAAAGCATGCGGGAGCCGGCCTTCGGAAAGTGCATGGAAAAAATCTGGGATTTGCTGCGCTACGAAGTCGACGCAGCCATGCGCCCGCAATCCCTCTAAGGTTCGCTGGACGGCTCGTTCGTTGGTTAAAGCTCCAAGACTTTCCAAGATCCGACATCACTACGGGGGGAGTTTTTTTTATGGGCGACTCTGCCACGATTTCAGCGAGCCGGCATCTCGGCTCGTTGCTGTTGCTTTTTGCCGCTGCTTGCGCCGTCACGGCGCCCGATTACCGCGCGATCTTGAGCCACGCCGAGCGGCCCGAGAACGAACGCCAACTGGACGCCGCGCGTAAGCCTGATCAAGTGATGACGTTTTACGGCGTCAAGAGCGGCGACAAGGCGGCGGATCTGCTGGCCGGGCGAGGGTACTACACCATGATTCTTTCGCAAATGGTCGGCGCAGATGGTCTCGTTTATTCCACCAATACGCGCCCACGCGAAGAGTGGTCAGATCGCTTCAAGCGGCCGCCGTTCACGAATGTCAGGACCGTCGTCGGTCCGATGGATAAGATTGACTTGCCCCAGGACGGCTCATTAGATTTTGCGCTGACCCATCTCAACTATCACGACTTGCCGCAGCCGGCTCGGGCGGGAATGAATAAGCGAGTCCTGGCGGCGCTCAGGAAAGGCGGCATTTACGGCGTTGTCGATCACTCGGCGCGCGAAGGGAGCGGTGACTCGGACTCGAAAACCCTGCACCGCATCGATAAGCGTTTGGTGATTAAAGAAGTCACTGACTCCGGTTTTAAGCTCGTCGCGGAAGGAGACATGTTGAGCCGTCCCGATGACAAGCGGGACTTCAACGTCAACAAAGTACGCAATCAAAATGATCGATTCGTGCTCAAGTTTGTCAAGCCGTAACTTAGGCGGGGAGAAAATCGCTGCCGGGAAATTAGCTTCGGCGACTAGTTGCCCAAGCATCTGGTCGGTGTCCAGCCCGTTTCGATTCCGTGACTTGTTTTAGTTTAATCCCATTTCGTTTGGCTTCATCCAGAGCGTTTTTGCCCGTCGGTGTGCTGCTGTTTCACATTTCCAACCGCTACATGGATCTCATCCGGTCATTCGATCGCGTGGCGGCCGATCTCAGCACGTGACTTCCGGCGCGATGACTCGGAGTGACAGAGCAAGAGCGAATCGAGGTAAGCAGCCGCCCAGTTGAGCAATCATGACTCGTGAAAGGCACTACTGCACTCAAGGCGCTACCAGATGGAGGCCGGCGATGATGAGGGGTGGACGTATAATGATTACAGTATCTTGCAAGTATTACGCTGACGTGAAGCTGAGATTTTTTATCCATGGTGCTGCGTACTCGCGCTCGCCTGGACGTGTATCGCTGCTTGGACTCTGCCGGTTGCTAGCATTCCGTTGAGTACGCCATTGCCAAATCTAAATCCAAAAATAAGCGAGTCATCGATTCGTCGGACGATACTGATCGTTCTGTTATACCTGATCTTACCCATACAGGCGCTGTCGCCAGTGAAGGACCTCGACATTTGGTGGCATTTGCGGACGGGTGAATGGATCGTTGCCAATCTTGCCGTGCCGTACCAGGACTATTTCTCCACATACGGAAACGGCAAACCCTGGATCGCGTACAGCTGGCTTTTTGAGGTGTGTGTGTACGCCGTGCACACTCGCTTCGGACTGACTGGACTAGTGTACTTTACGGTGGTGATGGCGATTTTGATCACGTTCGTCGTGCATCAGCTGGTTCGATTGGCACGTTTGCCTCTCGTTATGGAGGTGGCGTTGTCCGGCTTGGCACTGACGGCGATGAGCCCGCTCATGTCGCCGCGCCCTTGGCTATTTACCATCCTGTTCTTTTCAATCGAACTCATCCTTATCAGCCGGGCGCGAGAAGAAGGTAAAGATCAGCTGCTAAGGTTTATGCCGTTGATCTTTATTTTTTGGGCGAACCTGCACATACAGTTTGTCTACGGTCTAATAGTCCTTGGTCTGCTGTTAGTGGAGTCGGCGTTGGCTGCCGGGTTTGGCCGCTATAAACTTCCATCGGCGGGGAAGCGGTTATCGCCGCGCCTCGTAATGTCGGTGGCTACGGCGAGTGTTCTGGCTACCTTGGTTTCTCCCTATCATGTTTTCATCTTTAATCCGATTTGGGAGTACGTTAGTCAAACGGGCGCGTTTCAGAATATCAGCGAATTGCATCCAATGTTTTTCCGTTCACCTGGAGATTGGATCGTCTTATCGTTAACCTTGGCGGCCGTGTTTGCGCTCGGCTGGCAACGAAAATGGTCGCTATTCCCGAGTCTCCTGCTGATACTCGGTGTGTTCTTGGGTTTTCGGGCTAAGCGCGATGCCTGGTTTATCGTGCTTACGGCAATCGGGATCATTGGTCACCATCTTCGACTGCACTGGCCGGGCAAGCCGTATGCCTTCACCACAGGTCAAATTTCAACCGTTGCAGTACTCGTCGCATCGGCTCTACTTTTTTTTAGCATTCATCGGCAGATTAATTAGCGGAATCTACAATCGATAGTGGCGAAGGAGTTTCCCGTGGATGCGGTCGCTTATGTGACACGGAACAGGCTGCGTGGCCCCATATTTAATACCCTTGATTGGGGCGGGTTCCTTATTTGGGGCTTGCGGGAGTTGCCGGTCACCATCGACGGGCGAACCAATTTGCATGGCGATCAACGGCTACAAGCGTTGTTCGATGTATGGCTAGGTCGTCCAGGGTGGGACTCCAATCCAGAGTTTCGTAGCGCAAATATAATCATTGCGGACCACGGTCGGCCGCTCACCTGGTTGCTCCGTAGCGACTCGCGTTATACGATCGCATACGAGGATCGCACCGCGTTGGTATTTACGTCGGCCCGCTAATAACTGAGCGGGAAAATCCGTAACATCGGCCTGCGCCACCTCCTTAGATCTCCCTGATACTGCGCAGTTTCATTTTCTTGCGCCTCGCCTGATCGAGAACGTATTTGCCGACGGCGAGATCTTCGTCGGCGATGCCGTTCGACTGGAAAAGAATTCTTCTGGGGCGCGGTCGGGGAGGGCCTTCGGCGACGATTTTTTCCAATGGCAAGATGTCGTCCCAGCGGGTAATACGAGTCTGGCAAGCCTCGACCAGATCGCCGCTGTCCGCTTTCGCGGCGGCGAGATCGTCGGTTACGGCCAGATCCATGCGCCGAATAAGATTACTCGAAACCTCGTGTTTCACGGTCGCATTAGCGCCGATCGAGGCAACAAAAATTTCATCCTTGAGAGCGGTGCCGGCGGCGATGGGTGTCGCAGAATCCGTCGAGACCACGAGAATATCCGAAACCGCTTCCGCTTCATCGACCGAATCGATTTCTTTCCAATCGGCTCTAACGACTTTGCTCATTTTTTTGATAAACTCCTTGCGCCGCTTGGGCGTACGGCCGTAGATGACGACTTGCTCGATCGGGCAGGTTTCCGCGATCGCTTCGACTTGGAACGTCGCCTGCCAGCCGGGACCGATAATCCCGAGGACTTTGCTGCTGGCGGGCGCGAGATACTTAGCGGCAACTCCGGTGGCGGCGCCGGTGCGAAGGCTACTCAGGTATCCCATGTTGATGATCGCCTGGATCGCGCCCGTGCGGCCGTTATAGAACGTGACCGTATTCGACGCGCCGGCGTAGGCGCGCAGGCAGATCAAATCCATATCCTGGTGCCAAGCGGCCATCATGTTGAGCTGCTTTTGGCTTCCCTTGAGACGGCGGCGCGGCACGCTGCGCATTTTGCCGGCGGCGCGATCACGGAACATTTTCTCGAGCAGCTTGAGGGCTTGGGCCATGTCGATGAGTTTGCTGGTTTGCTCTTCGCTGATGATGACAGCCATGAATTCAAAATCCTCCGAGCGGTTGTATAACTCAGGCGAACTGTCGGAGCAAGGCAGTCATTTTCCTGATTTCCGACGTCTAATCAGCAAAAGCCTTGACGCTTCTTTGGCGGCATTTAATAATAGCCCGACAGGAACGCTGGATGGACCTGAATTGAAGGGCCAGCAGCCCTCGGGTCAAAACACGGGAAAAGTTTAGATGGGACAACCAAAATTTCAGACACGACTGTGTCCGCATTGCGCGAATAGCATCTCCATGGACTCTATGACTTGTCCTTATTGCAAGGCCGACCTCGTTCTATCGGCGGAGCCGGAGTGGCCGCGGTACGGAGCGGACTTCGATGAACCCGCGGCTTTGCCGGAAAAGTCAAAAATGACGTTGAAATCGAAAGCGATTTTAGCTCTAGGATTGTTTGTTTTCGCGTTGGGCGTTTACCTCGTCGGCGGAAACGTGGAGCGACATGATTTGGGGCCGGTGATGGCCGAACAGAAGCTTTTACTTGCCGAACAAGAAAATCTGCTCAAGGAAAAAGACCAAAAGATTCAGAACCTCGAATCGCAGCTCGTCCAATTACGCCAAGACAATCAGGGTACGTCAGGGCAGATCGGAGCTTTGAAGGCCCAATTGGACGAGCGCCAAAAAGACCTAGCCGCAGCGCAGCACAAGCTGACGGACGCTAATCGCGAGATCGAGCGCTTGTCAGCGCGCCGGGTTGCTGCTTCCGCGCCGCGGCCGGCAGTCGCCGCGGTGAGCCCCCCGGCCAAACCAGCCGTTACGGCCCGGTTGAGCCGCGCTATGGAGCCGCGCACATACGAAACGGTACGTTCGACGCCGGTTTATGAGCAGCCGGCGGACTCGGCCCGAGTAGTCGCCCAGATTTCGAAAGGGACCGAAATCACTGTCGTGGGCTCAGGCAGCGGCTGGCTTGAGATCCGCTCGAGGCACGGCAAACCGCCGGGCTTCGTGCGCGCAGATGACGCCATGTTTGTCAGCCGAGCAAATTAGAGATAGCTAGTTCTCGCCATTTCTCTGGCTGTTTGTGGACGATTCCCTGCAACTCGCTGCGTAAACATTGAATCGCTAGTCTGTCATTCGGGGTGGCGCCTTAAGACAACTCCCGTTCGCCGCGTTCTGACAGCGCGGTTTGTGCCGGGCTTATCGTTCATTCACGTTATCATGCGACGGGGGCGAGCGACCCGCCGATAGGTAATCCCGGCGGTTGACTTATCCTGTCCGACCTTCCTATGATCGGTATTGGGACTCGTATGAAACTTGTGGCGTTAGTTTCGACTGCGGTTTGTCTTCTATCCGCTGCGATCGTTCACGCTCAGGGATTTCGCGGTTCAACCCAAGGCTTGGGTAGCGCCCGCGCTTGGTCGTCTTCACGCGCCGCGCCGCGGCAAACCTTTCGAGCTCAAAATCATTCACAGAGTTCCCTTCACCGGCCGGGCGTATCGGTTCAGCAAACATGGACTCATCCGAGGCCCGCGCAAAAGAACTCATCAGTCGGACATCCACCGGTCGTCGACTGGGTGGCGGGATCGATTCGCGGAAAGGACCGGCATCATCCGCATCGGCGTCGGGATTTTCACCGTCATCGTGGTTTGGTGATCATCGATGTGCCTCGCTTCGCTGGTACGACTACCGTGGTCACCGAAGTGGCGCCGGGTGTGGTGCGCGCCGAGCGCCGTTACGTTGAAGGTTCGACTGAAGACTTGCCGGGACGCGGTCGTGCCCGCCTGGCGCCCTTCGATCCGACGCCGCAAGAAGTGGTGGACCGCATGCTTTCGCTCGCCGCAATTGAAAAAGACGATGTGATCTATGATCTGGGATCGGGCGACGGACGGGTTCTCATTACTGCCGCAAAAAAACACGGTATCCGCGGTGTCGGCTTTGAGATCGATCCGGGCTTGGTTAAGTTGGCGCGCGAAAACGCCCGCCGAGAAGGTGTGGAGCAACTCGTTGAGATTCGCCAGCAGGATTTTCGCACGGCGGATCTGTCGCCGGCCTCGGTGGTCACGCTTTATTTGTCTTACGACGGCAACCTTGCGGTTCGCGAGCAATTAAAAACCCATCTAAAACCCGGCGCACGAATAGTTTCTTACACGTTCGACATGGGCGATTGGCCGCCGAAGATCACGGAGTCTTACCGTGACGCCGCGGGCGAGACACATGCGATCTATCTTTGGGAAATCGAGTCGCCGGCGTTGGCGAGCAAAAACTCCGAGCCGATGCTACAACCACACTCTACGCGTAACGCTCCGCTCATCATCGAAGTACGCTAGAGCATTATTGTAAGCCCGGAAAGACTTCGATCCGCTTTCCAAGAGCGGTTCACGCTTGGTTTAAATTCTGATCGATGCCAGGCGCTTCGCCACTCTTTGCTTTATCTCAACTGGAACGCTGATTCTTCTGAAACGATGCCTTTCGGTCACTGGCACGGTCGCGTCGATGCCGACCTTTGCGGTGACCACGCCGCGCTTCGACGATGGATCGATGCTTCTGCCGCGCAGCCCGGGCATCAGAACAAGATCTTCATCGCCTTGAACGCGGGTGGCAATCGCCCACTCGACGTCCTGCGGATCTTTCACGTCGACATCGTTGTCCACGACGATGGCGTGCTTGATGTAGGGCACGCCGGCGAGCAAGAAGTGCAAAACTTGTTTCGGATCCGAATCGTGGCGTTTCTTCAACGAGAGGACGACGTGAGTTCGGCCGCTCGCGGCGCTGAGCGCCAGATCTTCGACGGCGAATCCTTTTTGGCGCAGCATCTGGACGATCTCTGCTTCGCCGGCCGGGCCGCAAAGCATGGCGACTTCTTGGGACGTTGGGTGAAGCACCTGGAGAATCGGGTCGTTGCGATGCGTGATCGCGGTAACTTCGATCACGTGGCTTTGATCGCCGAAATAATATCCCGAGGTTTCGCCGAAGGGACCTTCGGGCTCCCTGATATTGGGCAAGACTCTGCCTTCGATGACGATCTCGGCATGGGCCGGGATATCGACATCCGAGGTCTCGCACTTGGCGAGCGCGAGCGGACTGCCGAGCAAGCTGCCGGCCATGGCCACTTTATCTTCGGTCGGCGAGCTAACGATGGACGCGAGCAGCAGAATCGGATGGACTCCCAGGCTAATCGCGACGGGTAGCGCCTGATTCTGTTCTTCTGCCTTGGCGACAAAACGGGATATCGGCGGATTCGCCAGATGAATGCCCAGGCGCCGGCTCTCTTTAACCTGTACGCGATGGAGGCCCATACTCCTCAATCCCGTTTCAGGATCTTTGGCGGTCAGTATCCCGCAGGTGATGTACGGGCCGGCGTCGTCTTCGTGGTAAATCGGAATCGGCAGGGAGTTGAGATCGACGCGCTTGCTGTTTTTAACAACGACCTCTTTGACCGGACCGTCTTTGACGAGCCTCGGTTTGCCTTCGGTGCCGCGTCTTTTGTGGTAAGTCTCCAGCAGCCTTTCTTCGTTTCTAAGACCGAACGCGAGCGCCAGCCGTTTTTTTGTGCCGACGAGGTTGCCCACGACTTTCATCGAGTGGCCCTTGATATTCTCGAAGGACAGCGCTGGTGCGTGGACGTGGTCGGCTTGACGGAGGAATTCACTAATCTCGTAGCGAAGGTCGACCTCGTCGCTTACGGTGAGCAACTCGCCACTCTTCTGCAGGACGCTAAGAAAGTGTCGTAAGTCGTGTGTCGGCATTTTTTATAATCGCGAGCGATGGTAAAAAATAGTTCTCGTGATCTCAGGCGCTCAACATGAATCGGACAATCCTGATTGAAATGTCCTGCCTTCCGTTCGCCTAGTTTTTATCGGAGGACGGAAGGGAGAGGCTGGCACCGACGTATTAAGCGTACAGCTGATCGATGAAACCGCTATCGTCTATTTTTCTGAGATAGTGCAGATCCCAGGGTTCCATCGGACCGATATGCCGCATCTGGGGATCTTTGCCGACGTCGAGATCGTAAACGTTCTGAATCGCTGCAGGGAGCGGATAAGGTTTTTTGTTGAGCAGCTTGGCCCATTCGCGCTGGAGATGGACGTAATATTCGTCGTCTTCCAAGCCGTAACGCTTGGCCAAATTCTTCTTCAGGATCGGCACTACTTTCTCGGGTTGGGTTTTGAAGAAATGCAGGGCTTCAATAAACCCTTTGAGAAAAGCGTCCACAACGTCTTCGTTGGCTTTGATGTAATCGCTGGTCGCCAGCAGGGTTGTATTGTGAATCACCGGGCGATCCGGCAAATCAACGACATGAAGGCCCTTCTTGATGCCGTAGAGATCAAAGGGCATGTCGACCAGCGCGGCGACGGCTTTGCCAGAAGTAATTTCATCGACGAACTCCAAAAACTTCCCGGAGGTGTCGTCGATCACATCCATGTTGATCTCGCTCGGCTTGAGGCCGCAAGTTTCCAGTACGGCGCGTAAATTGCCCGATACGCAAGGCGCTTTGGAGTGGCAGACGATCTTGTTGCCTTTGAGATCTTCGATGGTCTTAATCTCCGGCGCTGCCACCAGCCGGTCGTCCCAGTTGTTCTGCGCTTGGGCAAGGTAGGTGAGGCGCTTCTCGCCCTTGGCGCGCTCCCGATAGGTTTCGTGATGGAGGCCGCTGAGAAAATCGATTTCGCCGGCGAGCGCGAGCCTGGCGCGATGCGCCATGGTCGGCGCCTTGGCGCCGCCAACGATGTGCAGATCGATTTCATAGCCGTACTTTTCCATCACTTTGGATTCTTTAAAGACGTAGAGAAAGGGAAGATGCGACGAGTCGCTGGCCAGAAGATCTAAAGTGCGCATTTTTCTCTCCTTGTTTGATGAATTGTCGATCTCACGCCTTTACGTTCCCGCGTTATCGTCGGGCTACCCAACGGTCAGGATCAAATGCGCGCGAAAATAAATCGGTGCGGGAATCGTTTCATTTTGGTCCTTGAGGGGTTTCAATCGGCAGATCTGCGCGATCTCCCCATTCCTTCCACGAACCGATGTAGTTGCGCACTTTGGGAAAACCCAGCAGGCGCAGCGCGACATAGCTGTGCGCGGCGCGGTAGCCGCCCTGGCAGTAGGAGACGACTTCCTTGTCCCGCGTAATGCCGGCCTTGTCGTACATCGCTTTGAGCTCGTCGTTGGATTTGAATTTCCCATCGGGCGCGATGTTGTCCGTCCACTCGATATGAATCGACCCGGGTATCGCGCCGCCGCGCGCCGCGCGCACCTGGGTGCCGAGATATTCGCCTTTGCTGCGCGTGTCGAGAATGGCGACATCTTTTTTGTTAAGCGAGCGCAGCACGTCGTCGGCGCTGGCCAGGACCTCGCGGCGTTCGGCTATTTTGAAAGCTGCGGCTTGTGGCGCCGTGACAGCGGTCGTTATCGGCGCGTTAGCTGTTTTCCACGCCTGGAAACCGCCGTCGAGCATCTTCACATTGGCGTGACCGAAAAATTCCAAGAACCACAAGCCCCGAGCCGCGCGCATGCCGGAATTGTTTTCATAGAAAATAACTTGTTTGTTTTCGCTAACGCCGCGCAGCTCGAACACGTGATGAATCATGAACATAAAGGCTTTCAGCGGCGCTTCGCTGGTATCGATCAGACTCAAGCCGAAAAGGTCGAAGTGAGTCGCGCCGGGGATATGTCCGCGGGCAAAATCTTCGGCCGGCCGCACGTCGATGATGCAAAGATCTGGCGCCCCAAGTTTGCTCTGCAATTCAGCGACTGTTGTGAGGAGAGTTTCGCGCGTATAATCTTTATCCATAGGCTCCCTATAGCATTAGTCGAAAAGCTGCTGCAATCATGCAAACGAACAAGAAGCGCAAGGCAATTTTGCTTTCCCTATTGGTTTGCCTTTCCCTGATCCTTACCCTCTCCCGTGCCGGGAGAGGCCAAAGCCTGCCCCGGACTCGATCCGGGGGTGAGGGCCCGCAAATCGCATCCGGTTTTACTTACCAACTCGCTCTGCCTGGACGTAAGTTGTCGTTTCCCGCCGATCATTATTCCCATCCCGATTTCAAAACCGAATGGTGGTATTACACCGGCCATTTGGCAACCGAGAGCGGGAAACGCTACGGCTATCAAGTCACGTTTTTCCGGTTCGGCGTGCGCGAACGGCAAAAGAACCTAAAAGAGAAACCGTTGTTCACTGAACTCTACATGGCCCACTTCGCGCTATCCGATATTGCGGCCAAGAAATTCGTTTATCGTGAGCGGATCAATCGGGGTTACGGCGACCGGGCGGGCGCTGCGACCGATCGCTATCTGGTCTGGAACGAGGACTGGAAAGTCGAAGGCGACGAGAAAAGTCATCGGATCTTCGTCAGCGATCGTGGAACGACATTGAAGCTTTCTCTCAAATCGCTCAAGCCGCCGGTCCTGCACGGCGATCGTGGGCATAGCCAAAAGGGCGAAGGCGAAGGACGGGCGTCGTATTATTATTCTTTGACGCGCATGCAGACCGAAGGCGAGCTGACGGTTGAGGGCAAGAAAGAGAAAGTCCGCGGTTTAAGCTGGATGGACCATGAGTTCGGCAGCAATCAGTTGCGCGAGGATCAAGTCGGCTGGGATTGGTTCAGTATTCAGCTCGACAATCAAGCCGAGCTGATGCTCTATCGCATGCGCCGCAAAGACGGCACGGTCGATCCGTATTCCAGCGGCACTCTCGTCAGCGCCGACGGAACGATCAAGCACCTTGCGCTCAAAGACTTTCGCATCGAAGTTTTGGACCGGTGGAAGAGCCCCAAGAGCGGTGCCAACTATCCGATGCGATGGAAAGTGACGATCCCTGCGGAAGAGATCGATTTGGAAATTCTGCCGGCTTTTTCCGATCAGGAACTGATCACCAGCCGCAGCACGCGGGTCACGTACTGGGAGGGAGCGGTCGGTATCACGGGGAAGTTCAAAAACGCCCCGGTAACAGGGAATGGCTACGTCGAGATGACGGGATACGCGGGAAAGTTGAATTTCTGACCCGCCGAGGCGGGTGATTGTTGGTGGCTGTCGTAGTGCCAGTGGTTTGCCGGGATTCGTGGATTTGAGATACTCCGGTGATGACGGAAGGAGCTAACAACCAGGACTGGAAGTGCCTAAACGTTGCGGTCAGGGAAAAGGCATCCGGAAGAGTGCTTGAGTATAAGGTGAATACACGTTTTCTCGCTCAACGCGGGGTGGGCGGCATTGGAAAACTCGGTCAGTCTCCAACGACGCTGTCTTTGTCCCACTCGATATCGACGACTCACCCATATTTCTGGGCTCCGTTTATTCTGGTCGGGGACGCGAAGTGAGAACGTGGATACGCTTATTTTAGGATTTCTTGGGGAATCTCTTTGAACGGCCCGAATTCTGGGTCTTTGTGGATCAAAGTTGCGCCGTACGCGATCGCGGTTGCGCCAATCCAGCTGTCAGCAACTGAAAGTCTTCCCTGAGCTTTGATGCGGGACGCAATCTCCAAAATATTGGGTTCACACGATATCCAATGAACGGCGAAAGAATCCATCAATCGCAGCGCGTGGCGCGCCGCTTCTTCTCCTTCGGCGCGCCAAACGTTATACAGAACTTCCATTCTCGTCATAAAAGAAGCCAGGAGCCGGCATTGATTTTTCTTGGCCTGTGACAGAAGCGCTTCGACCCTGTCCGCGCCGGGTTCATCACCTCGCAAAGCGAGGAGAGCAGATGTATCAAGCACAAAGCTAGTTTTGGGCGGCATCTTCCCGTTGCCGGTCTCGGCGCCGTTCTTTCAGAAGCTGTTTAACGAGTCCTTTTTTACCAGAACCACGAAACGCTTGCACAGGATCCTCGGGGACCGGGATGACCCTGGCGGTGGCGCCTTCAATCACCCATTCTAAGGTCGTGTTCGGGCCGATGTGAAGCTGTTTTCTAATTTTAGACGGGACGGAAATTTGTCCCCGTTTAGACATCTTCGTGCGCATGGGAAGAGATTACACGATATGCCTTATACATGCAAGTATATTCTGATAATACAAGTAGTTTATTAGTTTGCCTTGTTACTGGTGGTTTGGCATGGCTAATTATAGCCACGCTGAAAACGAGAGCCGAGACACCAGGGCCGCAATTTCAGCGTCAGCATCGATCTCGACTTCTCATCGCTACTGCTGGGCGCCGTTCATTTTGCTGGGCGAACGGGAAGTGAACTGTTCATCAACAACGCGTTCAGGCGAGAAGCTTAAGCCCGTACTGCCGGAAGTGGGAATCAAACGCGAAGGCGTTTTTTAATCCGAGCCGCTCCATTAGAGCGAAACTGGTGGCGTCGGTATAAGAAAAGCTTTTGTCCCGGTAGCGCTCGATGATTTCTCTCGCTTTTCTTTCATCGTTGGCAGTTACCGGCTCTATCGGCCAGATCTGCTTCAGTAGCCAGTCGCGGGCGAGCGGCGCTCCCAAGCGAGAGAGAATAAGCGCGTGGGACTCGGCGACGACAAAATTGGATAAAACCGGCGTCAAGCCCCGGCGCGGAAGCGAGCGTAGAATCGTTACGCCTTTGCGGTGATTGGCATCATCACGATCGAGCAAAGCGTAAACTGCGCTTGTATCCACTAGCGCTTGCGCCATCTTTTTCGTTCGCCTTCTGCGAGGTACTGGTCATGTTGAGCGGAGACGTCTTTCTGGCCGCTTGCGTATTGCCCGACAAAATCCCAAATCGGGTCGTCCGAAGCCAGAAGTTTTTTCTCGGAAAGCTTTCGCACCTTCAAGACGTTGCCGTCGGCTTCGATCATTAGATAATCGTCTTTGCTGATCCGCAGCCTGCGGCGCAGCTCAATGGGGAGCGTCACCTGTCCCTTTTCCGTGACCTTCACGATAGCCATGCGTATACTCCTTGGTAAACAATTCCTACCTAAGGTATACTTAGCTGAGTGAGGAATCAATATCACGCGGGGTCGGGTCGACTGGTTTCCATGACGAATTGCCTTGCACAGTGTTTTAAAAACGAGCAGAATTTGCTCAGTGTTTATCAGCCGTAAGATTAAAGATTTCATTCATCGCCATCGTCTGGTCTCTGATCATGACCGGATCCTCGTCGCCGTGTCCGGCGGGCCGGATTCGGTGGCGCTGCTGCATCTTCTTGAGGAGCTTTGTGAAGAGTTTCGACTTCAGCTCGAAATCGCGCATTTGCAGCATGGGATTCGTGCCGATGACGCCAAAGAGGATGCGCGGTTTGTCGGGCAATTGGCGGCAAAGCTCGATCTCCCTTTTCATTTGAAGGAAATTGATCTGCCGCAGATGAAGTCCGCGGCCGGCAAAGGCAATCTCGAAGCGATGGCGCGAGCGGAGCGCTATCGCTTTTTTGCTGAGGTCGCGCGCGACCGCAAGCTCGATAAAGTCGCAACCGCCCACACTCAGGATGATCAGGCTGAGACGGTATTGATGTGGTTTTTGCGAGGCGCGGGTTTAAATGGATTGGGCGGTATGTCGCCGCTGCATCTATTTGATATTGCCGGCGGCGATTCGGCCGGGCTGACGGTGATCCGTCCGCTTCTCGAAGTCTCCAAAGCGGAGGTTCTGCAATATCTGGCCGAGCGGCGCCTGTCTTTCCGAGCCGACCGAAGTAATCAGGATATCAACTTGCTGCGCAATTGGATTCGCCTGGACCTGCTGCCGCTCATTGTGCGCCGTGTCGGCATGCGGGTGGCGGCGCGCCTGTCCCAGCAGGCCGAGCTTTGCCGGGAGGAAGATGTCTTTTTGAATGATTTAGCACGCAGCCGATATCCGGCAATGCTCGTTGCCGGCGAGCTGGCGCGGCGGGTCTTTCTCGCGGAACCGCGAGCGTTACAAAGAAGAATTTTGCGTCTGTGGATCGAACAGGTCAGGGGCCACCTGGACGGTCTGGAATTCGTTCACATCGAGGGAATCTTGCGTCTAATTCTTCAAGAGATGCCGCAGGGCCGGGCATCGATTCCCGGCGGCTGGGAGCTCGTCCGCGAGTATGACACGCTGAAGCTCGTCGAGCGGTTTCGAACCTCGCATCGGGTCTGCTACAATTATCCTCTGGAAATTGGAGTAGTTTTGCCCATTCCTGAAGCCGGTCTTGAACTCCACAGCACACGCATGTCAGCATCGCTTAATCGGCTCCCCGATGATCTGATGGAGGCTGTTTTTGATGTGGCCACGGTCCCCGAGTCGCTGTCGGTGCGGAATTTTCGCCGCGGCGACCGGTTTCAACCGTTGGGAATGAGCGGGCATAAGAAAGTCAAGGATTTATTCATCGAAAAGCGGGTGCCGTTGTCCGTGCGAATCCATTGGCCGATTCTGGCGAGCGGCGATGAGGTCCTTTGGATTCCCCGCTATGGGCGCAGCGCGGCCGGCGCTGTCTCGGAAGGAACCACGTCCGTTTTGCATGTAAAAGCGCAGTGGATTTCGGGTTAGCTCAAGATTGATCCAAGTGGTCTCGTGTGTTACTCTTTTTGCGTTCATAACTTTTGGAGGATCGGTTGAGTCAATCATCTAAACATATCGCCCTCTGGTTGGTCTTGGCGTTGATTATTCTCGCCGTCTTCAGCGTCTTTAACAAGCAGCACGGCCGCGAGCCGGAAATCGTCTTCAGCGAATTTATGACGGCGGTGGATCGCGGTGACGTCCAGAAGGTAACGATTCAGGGCCACAATATTCAAGGCGAGTACAAGAACGGCGAGCGCTTTAGAACCTTCGCGCCAGACGATCCCGAGCTGGTGAAATCGTTGCGCGACAAAAAGGTTAAGATCGCCGCGAAACCGGAAGAAGATTCACCATGGTACATGGTCCTTTTGCTCAATTGGTTTCCCATGCTGTTGCTGATCGGCGTCTGGATCTTTTTCATGCGACAGATGCAGGTGGGAGGCGGCAAGGCGATGTCGTTCGGCAAGAGTCGGGCAAAATTGCTGACCGAGAATCAACATCGAGTCACGTTCAGCGACGTCGCCGGCGTCGATGAAGCAAAAGACGATCTTCAAGAAATAATCTCATTTCTAAAAGACCCCAAGAAATTTACCAAGCTGGGCGGCCGGATTCCCAAGGGCTGCCTGTTGGTCGGCCCGCCGGGTACCGGCAAAACCTTGTTGGCTCGCGCCATCGCCGGCGAGGCCGGTGTGCCGTTTTTTAGCATCAGTGGATCGGATTTCGTCGAGATGTTCGTCGGCGTCGGCGCCTCGCGCGTCCGCGACCTCTTTGTGCAAGGCAAAAAGAACGCGCCGTGCATCATCTTCATCGATGAAATCGATGCCGTAGGACGGCACCGGGGAGCGGGGCTCGGCGGCGGCCACGACGAGCGCGAACAAACGCTCAATCAGCTGCTGGTCGAAATGGATGGTTTCGAGGCCAATGAAGGCGTCATTCTGATTGCCGCGACCAATCGCCCGGATGTGTTGGATCCGGCGCTGCTTCGTCCCGGCCGATTCGACCGCCGCGTCGTCGTGCCGCGCCCGGACGTGAAGGGCCGCGAGGGAATCTTACAAGTGCACACGCGTAAGGTTCCGGTCGGCTCGGACGTCGATATCGGCGTGTTGGCGCGGGCGACACCGGGATTTGCCGGGGCCGATCTCGAGAATCTGGTCAATGAGGCGGCGCTTCTGGCGGCGCGCAACAATAAAGAAAAAGTCGATATGCACGACTTCGAGCTCGCCAAGGACAAGGTCATGATGGGCGCGGAGCGGCGTAGCATGATCATCAGCGAGGAAGAAAAGCGCAACACCGCCTTTCACGAAGCGGGGCACGCGCTTGTGGCCAAGCTTTTGCCCGGCGCTGATCCGATTCACAAAGTAACCATTATTCCACGCGGCATGGCCCTGGGCCTGACCCAACAGCTGCCGATAGATGAAAAGCACACTTATCCGCGCGAATACCTGCTCAACAATCTGGTGATCCTGTTCGGCGGCCGGGTCGCGGAGGAACTGGTGCTCAATCACATGACGACCGGCGCCGGCAATGACATTGAGAAGGCCACCGATCTTGCCCGCCGCATGGTGTGCGAGTGGGGCATGAGCGAGAAGCTTGGTCCGATGACCTTCGGCAAAAAAGAAGAAGAGATCTTCTTAGGAAGAGATTTTACGCAGAAGGTGGATTACTCCGAGAGCACCGCGATCGAGATCGATGCCGAGGTCAGACGAATTATTCAAGACAGCTATCACAAAGCCAAAGACCTCCTGAAATCGAATCTCAGGCTCCTCCATAAAGTTGCCGAAACGCTGCTGGAGAAGGAAGTTTTGGACGGATCCGAGATCGACGCCATTGTCCGGGAATTCGGCGGCAACGGTGGCGCGCCGCTTACTCCGTCGGCCGCCGCGGCTGTCGCTTAGGCTATTTTCGCCGGGAGCATGGGCTCCCCAATCTCTCCGTTCGAATCAAAGCTCACTCTCTCCCGAAGGCCGCAATGCCTCGGTTCGGGAGGGAGTGTCTCGCGACTTGAGTTATTCCGTCCGTGCCGGTTTGATTAATCTTTGTCGGGGTCGATTGCCATGGCTGAGCGAAAGGCGCAAGAATTGGGCTCTGAATCGACGCCATTCGCGCCGTTGGCGCCGATTGGGCGGGGCGGCGAGCGTCGACATTTACAGACGCGGCACGGCGGTCTCGATTTCACGCGGCGCACGTTGATCATGGGAATTCTGAACGTGACGCCGGATTCATTTTTTGACGGCGGGCGGCGCGATTCCGCAGTCCAGGCGATCGCCGATGGCGTCGCCATGGCGGCAAGCGGCGCCGATATTATCGATATCGGCGGAGAATCGACCCGCCCAGGCGCGCAGCCGGTATCGCAAGCCGAAGAGCTCGCTCGTGTGCTGCCGGTGGTGCGCGGCCTGCGTCGCGAGGTCGGCCTGCCGATTTCCATCGATACTTACAAATCAAATATCGCCCGAGCGGCCTTGGAAGCGGGGGCGGACATTGTCAACGACATCAGCGCGCTGCGATCCGATCCGGCGATGACGTCGCTGGTCGCGACCGAAAAGGTGCCGGTGGTGTTGATGCACATGCAGGGCACGCCACGCACCATGCAAATCGAACCCCGTTACGGCGACGTGACGCGCGAAGTCAGGGATTTTCTGGCGGCGCAGCTGTACGAGGGTATGGATGCCGGTATTGCGCCTGAGATGATTATCCTCGATCCGGGCATTGGCTTTGGCAAAACCATCGATCATAACCTGCAACTGTTGAGAACGCTTCCGGTGCTTGCCGCCTTGGGCCAACCGCTTCTGGTCGGTGTCTCGCGCAAAGCATTTATCGGCAAAATTCTGAATCTCGAAGCGGCCGATCGTTTGGAAGGAAGCCTAGCCGCGGCCGTGGCGGCCGTTCTCGCGGGTGCCAATATCCTCCGCGTGCACGACGTTGCGGAGACTTCGAAAGCCCTGCGTGTGACCGACGCTATCCGCTTCGGATCTCACTGAGCGACAAGAAACGCTTCATGTTGGAACTGATCCAGCCACTTCGCTGGCAAGATCTTCTCGATATCGGGATCATTACATTTCTCGTCTACCGTTCGTTGCAGATCGTGCGCGGCAGCCGCGCCATGCAGATGATCATCGGATTGGCGGTGATCCTTGTAGCCTATATGTCGTCCCGGGCCCTTGGCCTGTTGACGCTCAACTGGATACTCGACAACTTCTTGGGGTCGATTATCTTGGTCATCATCGTCATATTCCAAAGTGATATCCGCCGCGCTCTTACTCAAGTCGGCAGCGCGCCCCTGTTTGCCGCCGCCGAGCGCATGGTGCAACACAGCGACGATATCGTCGAAGAAGTTGTTCAGGCGTCCATGGCGCTCGCCGAAAAGAAAGTCGGCGCGCTGATCGCGATCGAGCGGGAAGTGGGTCTTAACGAATACATGGAGATCGGCACCCGGCTCGATGCCCGTGTCAGCCGGGAACTAGTCGAGAGCGTTTTTCTGCCTCATTCACCCATTCATGACGGCGCACTGGTGATTCAAAAGGGCCGGGTCACGGCGGTGCGTTGCCTGCTGCCGTTAAGCAGCAATCCTAATCTACGCAAGACCTGGGGCACGCGTCATCGCGCCGCACTCGGCGTCACCGAAGAGACCGATGCGGTGGCTATTGTGGTCTCCGAGCAAGAAGGAACAGTGGCGCTGGTGGTCGGCGGTAATGTGACCGAGAAAATCGACGGAGTCAGAATGCGCTCGGTCCTGAGCGATCTGCTGAAGGCATGAAGCAGCTCTGGGAAAAGATCGTCTCGCTGGCGGGGAGCAACTTTGGTCTGAAGGCGCTCGCGCTGATCATCGCCCTGGGACTGTGGGTCGCGGGCCATCGCGATACCGAGCGGGCAATCGAGGTTCCGCTCGAGTTCCGCAACATCCCGTCCGATCTAATGGTCATGGACAATCGCCTCGATTACGTGGTTTTGCGCCTCATGGGGCCGCGCACGGTGGTTTCGACACTCGACGCCGGAAACCTGAAACTATCATTGGATCTCGACGGCGCCAAATCCGGTTCGTTGAGCTATCCATTAACGCCCAATGACTTCTCGGTCCCGCGCGGTGTCACGGTCGCGCGCATCACGCCGCCAGTGATACATTTGAGACTTGAACCCGTGGCCAAACGCACGTTGCCGGTCTCAGTGCGGGTGTCGGGTAAGCCGATGGCGGGTTTCCGAATCGCGCACATCCATGTGCAACCGGAGAATGTTTCAGTGCAGGGACCGGCCGAAGAAGTGCGCCGTTTAGCGGCCATCGAGACGGTGGCGGTCGACGTGGAAGAAAGCCGGAGCGGTATCAAGCGCAGAGTGCGCTTGTCCAACGACGGCAAGCCGCTATCGATCTTTCCCGACCAGGTGGAGGTCGCGATCACGATCGAAGAAGAGCAGGTCACCCGCGAATTTGACAGCATCGAGGTTCACGCGAAAGATTTTAAAGGCGCCTACACCGTGACGCCGCAGTCGGTTTATCTGCGAGTGACCGGACCCAAAAGCGCGGTCGAAAAATTGCATTTGACTTCGGCGGAAGTCTATTTGAATTTAAAAGGACTGCCGGCCGGCGAACATCAGGTGGCGCTCGATTCGATTTTGCCGGCCGAGGTCCAGGTCGTTGAGCAAAAGCCGCAGCGTTTTCGCGTGCGGATTACCAAGCCGGACGAGTGAATCTGTTTTTCGAAGGAGAGTCCTGCAATGATTCAGCCGCAAGCGAAGAACAAACCGCCTACCCGCCATCTGTTCGGCACCGATGGCGTGCGCGGCGTCGCCAATCAGGAACCGATGACCTCGGAAATTGCGTTAAAGCTCGGCCGCGCCATCGCCAAAGTGCTGCACGAGTTGAATTTTGCCGATCCTGCGGGTCGCGGCCGCGTACCGTCGTTCTCGCGCAAGAACGACGAAAATGGCAAACACCGCTACAAGATCCTGATCGGTAAGGATACGCGCCTTTCCGGTTACATGCTGGAAACCGCCTTAGCCTCCGGGATCGTCTCGATGGGGGCGGATGTTTTGCTAGTGGGACCGCTGCCAACCCCCGGCGTCGCTTTCCTGACCCGCAGCATGCGAGCGGACGCAGGCGTGGTCATTTCGGCGTCGCACAACCCCTATCAAGACAACGGCATTAAATTTTTTTCCTGGGATGGATTCAAGCTGCCGGACGAAGTCGAAGCGCGTATGGAAGCAATGATTGCCAGCGGCGAGACCGAGGAGGCGAGACCGACCGCTTCGGAGATCGGCAAGGCTTTTCGAGTTTCCGACGCGGTTGGCAGGTACAATGTTTTTCTGAAAAACAGCTTTCCGCGACACCTGACTTTGGAAGGTTTGAAGATCGTCGTCGATTGCGGTCATGGCGCGGCGTATAAAGTCGTTCCCGAGGTTTTGTCCGAGTTGGGCGCGGACGTTCTGCCGATCGGCGTGCAACCGGATGGCGAGAACATCAACCGGCGCTGCGGCGCACTTTATCCGGAAACGGCGCGTGAGGTCCTGCTCCATGAAGCGGCCGATTTCGCCGTATCGTTGGATGGCGATGCCGACCGGGCGGTCTTCATCGATGAAACCGGCGAGATTCTTGACGGCGATCAAGTCATGGCAATTTCTGCGCTGGACATGAAGCGCAAGGGCACTCTAAAGGGTTCCGGGGTGGTCGCTACAGTGATGAGTAATTTGGGGCTGGAGTTGGCGATGCGACAGGCAGGTCTGGATGTCGTACGCACGCAGGTCGGCGACCGCTACGTAGTCGAGAAGATGCTCGCCGACAGTTACAATCTTGGCGGCGAGCAGTCCGGCCATATTTTATTTTTGGATCACAATACCACCGGCGACGGTGGGATTACCTGTCTGCAGATGCTCGCTCTGATGGTCGAGCGGCACAAGCGGCTGAGCGAGCTCAAAACCGTCATGACCCGGCTACCGCAGGTGTTGCTCAACGTTACGGTCAAAGAAAAAAGGGAATTTTCCGAGATGCCCAAAGTGGCAAGCAAAATCTCCCAAGTGGAGCGCGCTCTTGGCGGCCGCGGCCGTTTGCTGGTGCGCTATTCCGGGACCGAGTTACTGGCCCGGATCATGTTGGAAGGCGAAGAAGAAAAAACGATCCGGGCCATGGCGGAGGAGATCGCCAACGAAATTCGCGCGGAGATCGGCAAGTAGGCGATGATGCGTCTCGGAGTCAACGTCGATCACATCGCGACCGTACGCCAGGCGCGGCGCGCCCAAGTTCCCGATCCGGTCGAAGCTGCATTGCTGGCGGAACAAGCCGGCGCCGACGGCATCACCGTGCACCTGCGCGAGGACCGCCGCCATATTCAAGAACGCGACGTCGAACGGTTGCGCGAGCGCGCCCGTACCAAAATAAATCTCGAAATGGCCGTAACCCCGGCAATGGTGGCGTATGCGGAAAAACTTCGCCCTGATGATGCCTGCTTCGTCCCGGAAAAGCGCGAGGAGCTGACGACCGAGGGCGGCCTCGACGTGGTCGCCTATCGGTCGAAGATCAAAGAAGCGGTCGAGAGACTGCAAGATCGCGGCATTCATGTGAGCCTCTTTATCGATCCGGACGCGGTGCAGATTGAGGTTGCGCACCAAGTCGGCGCCCACGCCATTGAGATTCATACGGGCACTTACTGCAATACTGCCGGCGCTGAGCGCGAGAAAGAACGGCAGGCGATCGCCAACGCAGCGACACTGGCGCGCAGGCTGGGACTCGAGGTTCACGGCGGCCATGGCCTGGACTACGAAAATGTCCGGCCAATTGCAGCAATCCCGGAAATCGTCGAGCTCAACATCGGCCATAGCATCATCGCCCGCGCGGTTTTGGTCGGTATCAGCCAGGCCGTGCGGGAAATGAAACAGCTCCTCAATCGTGTTCGTGAAACGTGATCGTGATCGCTTAAGACTTTGATCGGCACTCCGTGTATTTGACGATCACGATCCCCGAACACGCCTCACGGTTTTTATGATCGTAGTCACCGCCGAACAGATGCGCGAGATGGATCGGCTGACCATCCAGACGTATGGCGTTTCGAGCCTGGAGTTGATGGAGCGCGCCGGCGAAGCGGTTGCGCAGGTGATCCTCGACCGTTACGCGCGCAACGCCAAAAAAGGCGTATTGATCGTTGCCGGCAAAGGCAACAACGGCGGCGACGGCCTGGTCACGGCGCGTCTGCTCAAACAAAAACGCATTCCTTGCGAGGTTGCGCTTCTTGCGGGCAAAGATCAGCTCTCCCATGACGCGGCTCATAATCTGCGCGCTTATTTAAAGCTCAAAGGAAAAGTAACCGAGAGCGGCGCCGATGGCTTGGCGTCGCTGCAGCAGTGCATGGCCAAAAGCGGCCTAATCGTCGACGCGATTCTCGGCACCGGAACCAAGAGCGAGCTGCGCGGTCTGTTCGCGGAGGCGATTGCGCTGATCAACACCGCGAGCTTGCCGGTGCTTGCAGTGGATATTCCTTCGGGGCTCCACACCGACCAAGGCATCGCCCTCGGCGCCACCGTTCAAGCCGGCACGACAGTCGCCCTCGGATTTCCCAAATTAGGCGAAGTCCTATATCCGGGCGTAAACTATTGCGGCGAGCTGGTTATCGCCGATATCGGCATCGACGAACGAGCCGTTGCGCAAGTAGCGCCGCAGACCGAGCTCCTAGAGCACGAAATGATTCGTCAACTCATTCCACGGCGCGAGTCCGATACGCACAAGGGCACCTACGGTCATGTGCTGACAATCGCGGGCTCACGCGGCAAAACCGGCGCGGCGATTCTCGCGTGCCGCGCGGCCATGCGAACCGGCGCCGGATTGACCACCCTGGCCGCGCCGCGAGCGCTGAATGATATTTTTGCCGCGGCGCTCATCGAAGTGATGACGGAATCCTTGCGCGGCAATGAAGCCGAAGAGATGGAACCGCTGAGCGACGATGACTGGCGCCGCTTGCTCGCACGGAAAGACGCAGTGCTCTTCGGGCCCGGTATCGGCGTCAACGATGCCACCCGAAGCAGCTTGCGCTGGCTGCTAAGAAATTTGGACAAGCCTTGGGTGATCGACGCCGACGGCCTCAATAATCTGGCGCTGGAAATAGACCGCCTGCGTCAAGCCAAGTTTCCGCCCGTGCTCACCCCCCACCCGGGCGAGATGGCGCGGCTCATCGGCCGAACGACTAAGGAAGTCAACGCCGATCGTGTCGAAATCGCGCGAGCGTTCGCAGTGCAGCGACGCTGTTATCTGGTATTGAAAGGCGCGCGGAGCGTGATCGCCACGCCGGAAGGAAAAATTTTCATCAATCCGACCGGCAATCCCGGTATGGCGAGTGGCGGCATGGGCGACGTATTGGCGGGCGTGCTCGCAGCCTTGTTGGGCCAGGGAGTTGCTGCTGCGGACGCCATGAAGCTCGGCGTTTATTTGCACGGCTTCGTCGGTGACCGAGTCGCCGAGGCCAAAGGCGAAATCGGGCTGATCGCATCGGATGTCATCGAAGGATTGCCCGACGGGATGAGGGCGCTTGCGGCGCCGGTCTCTTAGTCTCGAATTTTCCACGAAAATATACTAGTTCTACAGTGAGGCCCGTTGGTGATGGGTTCGTGGACGGTCAAATCCAAATCTTCCCGCACCACTATGGGCTTCGCGAAAAGTCTTGGAAAGTTAGTTCAAGGGGGCGAAATTATTGGGTTAGTCGGCGAGTTGGGAGCGGGTAAGACCTGTTTCGTACGCGGTTTTGCGGCCGGCGCCGGAGTCGGTCCGGAGGCCTGGGTTCGTAGTCCCACATTTACCCTAATCAACGAATATAGGGGCCGCTTGCCGGTCTACCACATCGATCTTTACCGTGTCGGTAAGCAGGAAGAGATCGAAGCGCTCAATCTGCGCGAGTATCTGTACGCGGACGGCGTGAGCCTCATCGAATGGTTCGAATATCTGCCGGCGGCTGAGGTCGACGATTATCTCGAAGTGAGACTCGTTCACGCCGGCGGCGCGCAGCGGCAGATTACGTTTACCGCGCACGGCCAGCGCTATGAGCAACTCCTCGAGAACTTGAAAGAGAGCGCGAGCGGCGAGAGCATTTAGATTTTGCATTGCTGATTTTCCGGGAATCTAAATAGCGGCGCGAAGAAGGGGTAAGTCAGCAGTGCCGTTACTGGTACAGAAATACGGCGGAACATCCGTCAGCTCGATCGATCGCATCAAGCAAGTTGCGGCCAAGATCGCCGCCGCACGTGCCGCCGGGCACGAGTTGGTGGTGGTCGTCTCAGCCATGGCGGGCGAGACCAATCGCTTGCTCGCGCTGGCCCATGACATTTCCGAGATGCCCGACGAGCGCGAAAAGGACGTGCTGCTCGCTTCGGGGGAGCAAGTTTCCGTGGCGTTGCTGACGCTCGCGCTCAAGGAATCTGGACAGCCGGCGCGCTCCTTCCTCGGACATCAGGTGCGGATCGCCACCGATAACGCCTACGGCAAAGCGCGCATTTTGAGCATCGATTCGACCAAGATCTTGCGCTCGCTAAAGGCGGGTGAAGTGGTGGTGATCGCCGGTTTTCAAGGGGTCGACGAGGACGACAATATTACCACCCTTGGGCGCGGTGGGTCGGATACGAGCGCGGTCGCGTTGGCGGCTTTTCTGAATGCCCAGGCGTGTGAGATCTACACCGACGTGGAAGGCGTTTTCACCGCGGACCCGGGCATCTGTCCCGAGGCGCGCAAGCTCGCGCGCATTTCCTACGACGAGATGATCGAGCTGGCGAGCACCGGCGCCAAGGTCTTGGAAATCCGTTCCGTTGAGTTTGCCAAAAATTTTTCCGTCCCGGTACACGTCCGTTCGAGCTTTTCGGAGCTCGAAGGGACGTGGCTGGTGAACGAGGAGGAGAGTATGAACAACGTGCTGGTCTCGGGTGTAGCGTGCGACAGAAATGAAGCCAAGATCACGCTGCTGCGGGTTCCGGATCGACCGGGATTGGCGGCGCAGATTTTTGGTCCGATCGCCGAGGCGCACATCGTTGTCGACATGATTATTCAGAACGCCAGCGCGGACGGCACGACCGATTTGACTTTCACCGTGCCCAAGGCGGATCATAAAAAGGCGCTCGCAATCGTGGAAAGAACTGTGCCGGCGGTCAACGCCCAAGGCGTTAAGGTGGACACCGATATGGCGAAGATTTCCGTGGTCGGCGTCGGCATGCGCACGCACGCCGGCGTAGCCGCGAAAATGTTCGAGGTGCTCGCCCGCGAGGGGATCAATATCGAGATGATTTCCACTTCAGAAATTAAAATCTCGGTCGTCGTCGACGCGAAATATACGGAGCTCGCCGTGCGCGTGCTGCACGAGGCGTTTATTGGGAAACAGGGAACGGTATGAAGGACGTTTTGCTCTACGACACGACACTAAGGGACGGTTGCCAGGCGGAAGATGTTTCTTTCACGCTCGAGGACAAGCTCCGCATCGCGGAAAAGCTCGAAGAGTTGGGCATCGACTACATCGAAGGAGGCTATCCCGGCTCCAACCCGCGCGACGCCGATTTTTTCAAGCAGGTCAAGAAATTCAAGCTAAAGCATGCAAAAATTGCTTCGTTCGGGACGACGCGAAAATTCGGCGCCAAACCGTCGCAGGACATCAATCTTAAGATGCTGCTTGGCGCCGAGACGCCGGTGGTGACGTTGGTCGGCAAGACCTGGGACCTGCACGTCCGCGACGATCTGCGCATCAGCCAGAAAGCCAACTTGGAGATTATCGCTGATTCGATTGCGTTCATGAAAAAGCGCGTCGACGAGGTGATTTTTGACGCCGAGCATTTTTTCGACGGCTTTCGCGCCAACCCGGAATATGCCCTGGAATGTCTCAAGGCAGCCGAGGAAGGCGGTGCGGACTGGATCGTGCTCTGCGAGACCAACGGCGGCCGGCTGCCCGGCGAGGTGCGCGACGCGCTGCAACACGTGACCCGCTTGATCCCAACACCGATCGGCATTCACTGCCACAATGACGGCGAGCTGGCGGTCGCCAACACGCTCGCGGGGGTGGAGAGCGGCGCGACCCAAGTGCAGGGCACGATCAACGGTTTCGGCGAGCGCTGCGGCAACGTGAATTTGATTTCCGTGATCGCCAATCTGCAACTGAAGATGGGGAAAAAATGCGTGACGCCGGCGCAGTTAAAAAAACTCCGCGAGGTTTCGCAGCTTTTCTACGAGCTTGCCAATATCCATCCGAACAAGCGCCAGGCTTTCGTCGGCGACAGCGCCTTTGCGCATAAGGGCGGGCTGCATGTCTCCGGCGTGCTCAAGAACCCGCAGACCTACGAACATATCGATCCGGAGCTGGTCGGCAATCGGCAGCGCGTTTTGGTCTCCGATCTCTCGGGCCGCAGCAATATCGTTTACAAGGGCAAAGAGTACGGCATCGACATGAAAGACCAGAACGACGCCGTGCGCGAAATTCTTCGCCGCACCAAAGAGCTCGAAGGCCAGGGCTACGAATTTCAGGCCGCGGAAGCTTCTTTCGAATTGCTGATTCAGGAAGTATTGGGAAAGAAGCGGAAAAACTTCAACCTGATCGGCTTTCGCGTGATCGACGAGAAACGTAAGGAAGGCGAGGCGCCGATCTCCGAAGCAACGATCATGATGCAAGTCGACGGTGTCACGGAGCATGCCGCGGCGATGGGCAACGGGCCGGTCAATGCGCTCGACCAGGCGCTGCGCCGCGCGCTCACCAAGTTCTATCCGGCACTCGAGCAGGTAGAGCTGCTCGATTACAAAGTTCGCGTCCTCTCGTCGGGCGAAGGAACCGGCGCGGTGGTGCGCGTATTGATCGAGTCCGGCGACGGCAAGAGCCGCTGGGGCACCGTCGGCGTATCGCACAACGTCATTGAAGCGAGCTGGCAAGCGCTGGTCGACAGTATTGATTACAAGCTCTACAAGGATTCGCGGCACCGGAGCTGACAAGATTGGAGTGATGGAGTACTGGAGCAGTGGGATATCGCTCCTCGAAACAACACTCCAACACTCCAACGCTCCATCACCCCAGGTCTTCGGCCATGTGGCATACGCTTAAAGAAGATATCCAAGCGGTTTTCGAGCGCGATCCGGCGGCGCGGTCGATCTGGGAAGTGGCGATTGCCTATCCGGGCTTCCATGCGATCCTGATCCACCGGCTCTCGCACTGGCTATGGCGGCGCCAGCTTACCACGCTGGCGCGCTTCGTTAGCCACATAGGCCGATTTCTCACCGGAATCGAAATCCATCCCGGAGCGAAAATCGGCCGGCGCTGCTTTATCGATCACGGCATGGGCGTGGTGATCGGAGAGACCACTGAAATCGGCGACGACGTGACGATCTATCAAGGCGTCACCCTCGGCGGCACGTCGACGGCGCCGATCAAGCGCCATCCCACGATCGAGGACTCGGTGACGATCTTCAGCGGCGCTGCGGTCCTCGGCCCGGTGACGGTCGGACGCCACAGCCGGGTGGGCGCCGGCTCCGTGTTAGTCAGCTCGGTACCGCAGCATTCCACGGTGGTCGGCATCCCGGGCAGAGTCGTGCAGATCGAGGCGAGACACACGCCGACGGGCAAGGCGATTATCGATCTCAACTCGGTCGATCTCCCCGATCCGGTCGCCAAGGCCATCGGCGCGCTCGCCGACTACGTCGAAAAGCTGGAGAAAAAGGTCGACGAGCTGAGTGCTCGCCAAGGCGGCCTCGAAGAAAAGACGGCCGAGGAGAACGAAGTTTTGAACAAGGTTAAGGAACTGCTGAAGAATACCGGAAGTTGAAGAAAGCCAACAGCACTGAGCAAATGAGCGCGTTCAATTCGTTCAAGCCGTTAAAAGCCTTGAAGCCGGCATCATAAGATCAATGAAGACGCAGGGTAAGAAGATTGTCGTCGCCATGAGCGGCGGCGTGGATAGCTCGGTTGCGGCGGCGCTGCTT
>Ga0209640_10000506_pt1 | contig 30328 bp, 35 predicted proteins | sample RifCSP10_1_FD_184018 | JGI IMG/M metagenome (GOLD analysis project Ga0209640, IMG submission 184018) | Soil microbial communities from Rifle, Colorado - Rifle CSP2_sed 10_1 (SPAdes) (version 2) | ecosystem: Environmental > Terrestrial > Deep subsurface > Rock core/Sediment | place: Rifle... | reverse complement strand
GGGATGCCGTTTTTCAGCATCCCCCGCAGAACGCATCTATGACGACACCATTTATCCTAGCATACGGGCTACGCGGAGTCAAACCCCACGCGTTCCACACCGTGTCAGCGATGCCCGCGCCCGCCACGGCCGCCCCCGGTGCGCTTTCCCCCGCGCCCACCGTAGCCGCCGCGTCCGCCGGGTCCGCTGTCGCGCCCGTAGCCGCCGCGGTCCCCATAGTCTCTATCGCGACCGTACCCACCGCCGGACCGCTGCGGTGTCCGCGGCCGCGCTTCGTTCACGACCAGCGCACGCCCCTTGTGGTCTTTTCCGTTCATCGCGGCGATCGCGTCGGCGGCTTTCTCATCAGGAACCTCCACGAAGCCGAAGCCGCGTCCGGCGATCAGGCGGGTCTCGGCGACCGGACCCCAGGCTTCAAACAGCTGCCGCAGTTCCTGCTCGGTGGTGTCATGAGGCAGATTGCCAACGTACAGACTCTTCGAGGCCATCACAGACTCCTCTCGTTCTCAGCTCACGGTGTCAGCACGGAGAGATACGCGTCGTAGATCAGGATGCGAAATCCTAGCGAGGCCGGATCGACTGGACGAACCTCGCGACCCGCGGCATCGAGCGCGTGGGGTCGCGGTAGGCATACTGGACGATCTTCTTGGCCTTGGCGCCCTTGAAGGTCAGCGTCTTCAATCTGTCGCGTCGGCCGGTAATCGTGCCGGGGCCAATGTCGACGTGTTTGCGCAGCGCCGCGCCCAGCGCGGTGACGAAGTCCTGCGGGCCGACCATCGCCACGGTGCGGATCGACGCCATCGTCGCCGGGACGAGCGTGAGCCCGAACGGGGGCTGATTGCGGCTCCCCTCGAGATACCCGCGCACGAAGTGGGGCATCAGCGAGCCGGGAATCAGCGAAATCGGCACCGATCCTTCCGTCGGATCAGCGCCGGGAATGCCCCACTGCGACAGCAGCGTGCCCAGGTCGCGGTCGCGGATGTAGGCCTGCAAACCGCTCTGGCTGCTCTCGCAGAATTCGCACGACGTCCGTCCGGGAATGAGATCTTCCACCAGCTGGCGCACGTGATCGACATCCCGGCGATCGACGTCCAAGACCAGGGTGGACGAGGGTCCCTGATGGTAGAGCCGGCCGCATGCGGCGATGTATCCGAGCCAGTACATCTGCGTGGTACTACGCCCGCGCGTGCCGTCGTGGGCCAGCTGGAATGGATCGAGCAGCCCGTCATCCCGCTTGCGGCCGCGCACAATCTGCAAGACCGCCGGGACGGGCAACTCGTGCTTTTTGGCTATGTCGGTTGGAGCCAGGCCCGCGGCAAAATCGGATTGGATGTGGAAGAGTCGTAAGGGATCGCGCCGCGGGAGTCGGCGCGCCATTGTCATCACTCAACAATATAGCATAGTTGAGCGACGGCGTCCAATTGTCTTCCCTATTCGAATCGCCCGAGGCGGAAGAGATCGATGTTGTGGCGGGTGCCGCCTTCGGTGGCGAGGTCGGCGAGAATTTCTCCCACCACGGGTGCGAACTTGAAGCCGTGTCCGGAAAATCCGCAGGCAAGGGTCACGGCGGGCAGTTTCGGATGCCGGCCGATGATGAAATGCCCGTCCGGCGTGTTGGTGTACATGCAGGTCACGGCCTGCCGCAGGACGCCGTCACCGTCAGGCAGGTAGCGGGACAGCAGCCCCCGCATGCGCGCGATCTCTTCGGCCGACACCTCGCGACGGATGGAGGCCGGCGTGCAGCGTTCGCCGCTGTGATGGTGGGCGATCTTGATCCCCTCGTCGCCCAACGCCGGGAATCCGTACACAAACGCCCCGGGAGTGTACTCGAGGATGTAGACCGGAAACCGCTCGGGGCCGAACGCGTCGGCATTGCGGAGCGGGTGGAACCAGTACATGACGTTACGCTCGACTTCCAGGGGCAGCCCAAGATCGGCCAAGATCTGTCCGGCCCAGGGCCCGGCGGTCACCACCAGGCGCGGCGCTTCGTACCGCCCCCGGTTCGTGCGGATGGTCACGCCGCGGCCGAACGTGTCCCATCGTCCGACGCGTTCCTCAAAGTGCAGGTCGGCGCCGTGCCGTGCCGCCGCCCCCAGGTGCGCCCGGACGCAGGCTTCGGGGAACAGGATCCCTGCTCTGGGCTCCCAGACGGCGACCGCGTCCTCCGGCGGGCGGAAGAGCGGGTATCGGTGCCGGAGGTCGTCTGGACCCAGCAGTTCGTAGACCAGCCCGTGGCGGGCCGCGCTGGTCAGCGCCCCCGACACGAGCGCCCCCTTCCGAGGGCCGATCATCAGCCCGCCGGTCGTGACCAGCAGCGGCGTCCCCGTTTGAGCCTGAAGATCACCCCACAGCGCATAGGCTCGCTGGATCAGGGGGACATAGGCTGGATCTTCGAAGTAGGCCTCCCGGATGATGCGGGACCGGCCGTGCGAGGCGCCGCGGTCATGGGCGGGGGTGAACTGCTCGAGGCCCAGCACCCGGAGGCCGCGGCGGGCGAGGTGATGCGCCGCGGCGCTCCCCATCGCGCCCAGGCCCAGAATAATTACGTCATAGACAGCCATCGATTGGCCCCCGTATCATAGACAGCATCATGGCGCGCAGCAGGACTGCTTCGCGGGAGCCGGTTCGCCGCCCTACGTCCGCGAAACTGCGCGCGATTCTCGAAGACGTCGGCACGCCTCCCCCGTCGGCGTTCGTCCCCGCGGGATTCCAGGAGGCCGCGCTGGCCGCCATACGCACGAACGACGTCCTGGTGGTCGCTCCGACCGGCAGCGGAAAGACCTGGATCGCCGAACAGGCGATGGCCGAGATCCTCGCTCGCGGCGGCAGTGCCTGGTACACGACTCCGCTGAAGGCGCTCTCCAATCAGAAGTACCACCGGTTCAGCGGTCTGTACGGTGCCGACTACGTCGGGCTGCTCACCGGAGAACGGCGCATCAACGCGCAGGCGCCGGTCATTGTGGCCACGACAGAAATCCTGCGGAACGCACTGTACGGCGACGCCTTGGCTCCGGATTTGATTGTGCTCGATGAAGCCCACTACCTGGCCGACGCCGAGCGCGGCACCGCGTGGGAAGAGATCGTGCTGTTCGCGGCCGCGTCCAGCCACCTGCTGCTGCTGTCGGCTACGTTTCCGAATTCCCGATCCTTTGCGGCGTGGATGGCCGGCGTGCGGGGGAACCGGCCCGACGTGATCATCGAGTCTGTCCGGCCGGTGCCGCTGCGCCAGGTCCTGGTCGACCACCGCGGCCGCCTGCTGCCGCCCGACGGGATGGGGCATTTCACCGCCGGCGCCCGCGCCCCCGCGTGGCTGGCCGGGCTCATGCGCTCGCTGGAACATTACCGTCTGCTGCCGGCAATTCTGTTCTTCCCATCGCGCCGCCAGTGCGATGCGGCGGCGCGCGAGCTGGCCCCGCTCCATGCGTTCGGCCCTGAACTCCGCGCGGCGGCCCTGGCGCGGTGGGAGCGCGAATACCCGTTCCTCCGCCACCATCCGTTTCGCAGCGCCGTGATTGACTCGGGGGTGGCCCCCCACCACGCCGGCCACACGACGGGCTGGCGGCTGGCGGTCGAGGATCTCCTGGCGCGGGGGTTGATCCGCGCGGTGTGCGCCACCACCACGCTGGCCAGCGGGCTGGACGTCCCCGCGCGCACGGTCGTGCTGACGACGCTGGTGCGGAACAGTCCCGACGGGCCGGTCTCGCTCACGCCGACAGAATTTCATCAGATGAGCGGCCGGGCGGGTCGGCGCGGGAAGGACGCCATCGGCGTGCTCGTACTGCCCGCCGGATCCCTTGACGAGGTGCGCGAAGGGCAGGCCCTCACAGACGCCGAGCCCGATCCCATCACGTCGTCGTTCACGCCGGGCTACATACAAGTCCTCAACCTCCTCAGCCGGTATGCGCTGGCGGAGGCTCTGCGCTCGCTCGACCGTTCTCTGGCCGCATTCGAGCGGCGGGACGAGACGACACGTCTCCGGCAGGCCATCGCCGAGATTCCACCCGATGAATTGACCGCGCGTCCGTGCGACGACCGGCTGGTCACCCGGGGACGCTACGACCGGATGCGTGAGCGCCTCCCGAAGCTGCAGAAGCAGGTGAAGCAGGGGCGGGCATCCCCAGACGACGTCGCCGCGCTCGAAGTGGACATCGCCGCGTGGGTGTGCGCGACGTGTCCGGTGGAAGCGACGTGTCTGGCCACCATCGAGGCGCTGCGGGCGCGCGAATTGAGGCGGTCCTCACTGCGCCAGGCCCTTCACGCGGTGGAAGGCGCGCTGAGCGATGAATTCATGCGCCGGGCCGGAGTTCTGCAGCGCCTGGGATACCTCGATGACTCATTCCGGTTGACTGCCGACGGGCGGTGGGCCATCGAACTCCGGCACCCCAGAATGCTGATCCTTGGTGAGACGGTCCGCCGCAGCCTGGTCGGGGGATCCACGGCGGCCTGGGCCGCCCTCGCCGGCGCGCTGGCGACGGAGCGTGCGCCGCGCCGCGGCGGAGAAGCCGACCTGTCGGCGTTGGCCAAACTCGCCCGTGAGATCGCCGACGTGGAACGGCAGTTCGCGCTGCCCCCCGACGCGGTGGCGCTGCAGTTCGAGCGCGAATACGATCCGATCAGTCGCCGGCGGGTCGCGTCGCCGGCCGACCGCCGTGCGGATGCCGTCGTGGCCTGGATGCGGGGCGCGGAGTGGGCGCAACTGGCGGCGGAGTCTCAGGCGGAGGAAGGTGATCTGCAGCGAATCATCCTGCAGGCGGCTGAGATCCTGATGCAGCTCGAGGGCCTGCCGTTTCCGGACGTGCGCACCGCCGCCCGCGATGCGCGCCTACGGCTGCTGCGGGCACCCGTCGTCTAGAACAACTCACTCGACTCACTCAACTCACACGACTCACTCAACTAGAAGCCGGTAGGAATCCTCAGGGCAGGGGAATAGCTGCGAGCAAGTAATTTGGGTGAGTTGTGTAGGTTCTGTGAGTTGTGTGAGTTCGACTATGCGAGACTGTCCGGTCTGCTCCACGGCAATGATCGCGCGGTTCGCCAGCGAGTGCGAGCCGCCGGTGGCTTGGTCATGCCCGGAGTGCGGGCTGCTGCAGTTGGAAAGCGGCGGCCGCGAATTCTCGGCGGAGGAACTCGACGTGGTCCGGTCCCTGCAGCCCGTCCAGATCGGCCCGCGCCGGCGGAGGGCCGCCGGGCCGGCAGCCGTACAGGCGCGCGAGATCCTCGAGGCGTTCAACATCCGACCGCCCGCTGACGTCGAGGCGCTGGCCGAACGGCTCGGCTATCCGGTGCGCTGGCGATCGCTGAGCGCAGCATACCGGGGCGGGCTCGAGGGAGACAGCGAGCACCGGATCCTCATCCTCAATCGGGACTACCCGTTTCGCAGTGACGGTGAACGGCGGTGGGCCGTTGCCGAAGAACTCGGCCACGCCGTCCTCGGCCACACCGCACTCGCGGCCAGCGACGTCCCCGGCGGCGCACCGCGCATGCGCGAGCGGATGCGGGCCGGGGAAGAGGTCCATGCCAAAGCCTTTGCCGCAGAACTGCTGATGCCGGCGGCAGTCGTGCGCGCGGCGTTCCAGCGGCTCGAACCCACGATCCTCCACACGCTGGGCACCAACGACCGGGACCGGGCGATCCGCACCGTCATCGCCGACCTCGCCCGCGAATTCCGCGTGTCGCAGCATGCCCTGCGGATCCGCCTCAGAGAACTCGGCCTCCTCACGTAACTGTGTTGACTGGGCCCTCGGACTTGTGTTAGCGTCGATACCATCGTAGTGCTGGAGGTTCGACCCATGGTGATTCGGGCGGGCATCGATCTCGCGTGTGTCAGCGGCCCGGCAGCGGGCCGGCCCTGCTCCCATGGGCGTCAGAGCGTGAGCGTGGTTGGAGGGAATGCCGTGTAGGCAATCCCACTCAAGGTCATCCCGGGGCGCAGGGTCGATGTGGACCCTGCGCTTTTGATTTTTCAAAGGAGGTCTAGCGATGAAAGTCACACGGCACGCGCCGGCGGCAGTCGAGATCCGGCCGTTTCGCGTCGCGGATTATGAGGATGTCGTGGCGGTCAGCAACGCCGTCTTGCCCGACCGGCCGAGCACCGTCGAGGAGTGGCGATACGACGACGAGCACTACGACAAGAAGTGCGTGAACGAACGGTTCGTCGCCGAAGACAAAGCCTCGGGCAGCATTGCCGGGTACGCCGGGATCTGGAACGTTGCGTGGGCCTTTGACCCGCAGAAGTTCGGATCGGAGGTCCGGGTCCATCCCCAGTGGCAAGGGCGCGGTATCGGGTCCGCGCTGTGGGATCATCTTGAGCACGACCTGCGCGCGCGGCAGGCGGTTTCAGTGAAGACGAACATTTGGGAGAAGATGCCTGAGGCGATGCAGTTTGCGATGGCGCGAGGCTTCACCGAAGTGATGCGCGCCTGGGAGTCGCGGCTGGACGTCGCGGCATTCGCATTCGACCGGTTTGCGCCGTACGTGCACGCGGCCGGCTCACACGGGGTCACGATTACCACGTTGGCCGCGGAGCGGGCGAAGGATCCGGAGAACCTGCAGCGCCTGCATGCGATGGAGGCCGAGATTGCTCAGGACATCCCCCGGCCGCCCGACGAGGTACACACGCCGGTGACCTTTGAGATGTTCCGGGAGTACGCGGTGGACGCGCCCTGGGCGCTCAACGATGCCTATTACATCGGCGTGGTTGACGGCGAGTACGCCGGGCTGAGCGCGCTGTTCAAACCCAAGACCGGCGACTGGCTCAACCAAGGGCTCACCGGCGTGCGGCGGCAGTTCCGCGGCCGCCACGTGGCCACGGCATTAAAGGTCAGAACCGTCGAATACGCGCGCGACCACGGGGTGCGGGAGATCCGGACGTGGAACGAGATCAACAACGCGGCCATCCTGGCAATTAATGTCAAGTTCGGGTTTGTCCGCCAGCCCGTGTGGATCACGTTCTCGAAAGAGTACGCGTAAGGAAGAGAGGGCAGGATGCAGACCGCTGCCGGCATCCGTATCCGACATCAGCATGACTCGGACTATGACGCGATCGCCCGGATCCGCCGCGCCGTCTTCCCGGACTGGCCGATCACGGCCGCGGAGATCCGAGAGTTCGAGGCGGAGGTCGATCCGGAGCGCTTCGTGTTCGAGAAATTTGTTGCCGAGGATCGGGACTCGGGCGAGGTGGTCGCGACGGGGAGCTACCATCAACTGCCCTGGTCGTTCCACCCGGACCGGTACCGTCTGCGGCTCACGGTCCACCCGGACTGGCAGGGCCGGGGCATCGGCCGCGCGATGATGGATCGCCTGCTGTCGGAATTGCGGGCGCGAGGGGCGCGGTGGGTGAAAGAAATCGTCCGCGAAGACCACGGCCGCGCCATCGCATTCGTACGCCGATACGGTTTCACCGAGTACTCGCGCAGCTTCGAATCACGGCTGGACGTGGTGCGGTGTGATCTGGCGCCCTTCGCGCACTACGCACGGACAGTCGCAGATCTCGGGATCACGCTGACGACGCTGGCGGAGGAACTCCGGTCCCGCCCCGACTGCCTGCCGGCGGTCTACGAGATGCACTGTATCCTGGACATGGGGGCCCCGCGCGATGATCCCGGGCTGCCCACCCCGCCGGCCTTCGTGGACTTCCGGCGCAGCGGCATCGACAGCCCGATGGCCCTGCACGACGCGTACTTCCTGGCGAAATACGGCGAGATGTATGTCGGCGAGAGCGTCCTCAAGCGCAGTGATGCCGATCCGGCATGGCTGCACCAGGAGCTCACCGGCGTGATCCCGGGCTGCCGCGGGCTCGGTATCGCCACAACGCTGAAGGTCCGCACGGTGGAATACGCCAAGGCTCATGGCCACCGCGTCATTCAGACCTGGAACAGCAGCAAGAATGGGCCCATGCTGGCCATCAATGGGAAACTCGGATTCGTCCGCCAGCCCGCGTGGCTGGAGTTCCAGTTGGAGCTCTGAAAGAACAGGGAACCGGGAACGGGGAACTGAAAGAGGAGCAGCATGTCGCTTCCTGTCATCCAGCTCACAGGCACGCCGTACGAGATGGGCCGTGAACAGGGCCGGCGGCTGGCGGGAGCGATCTCGGAAAACCTTCGTATCTACTACGACCGGTTTCAGCGCGAAGCCAAACTCACCGTGGACGAGGTCCGGTCCCGTGGTCGGCAGTACCTTGCCGTGATGGACGGCGCGGCCCCTCCCTACGCGGCGATGGTCCGCGGGGTCAGCGACGGATCAGGGATCCTCCTCGACGACGTGGCCGCATTGAACGCCCGCTACGAGATTCTCTACAGCCAGTACTCGACGATCAACCAGACGCTTGCCGCTCAGGCCGCGGCGGGCGTCCCCGCGTTGGAACCCGACGGCTGCACGGCGTTCGCGGTGCTGCCGGAGGCATCCGCCGACGGCCACCTGTGGCTGGGACAGAACTGGGACTGGTTCCCGCAGGTCCGGGGCGCGATCCTCCGCATGCGACAGGCGGACGGGATGACCATCGCCGCCTTCACCGAAGCGGGGATTGTCGGCGGCAAGATCGGGATGAACTCGGCCGGATTGGGGCTGGTCATCAACGGCCTGCTCAGCAACCACGACGACTGGTCGCGCCTGCGGACGCCGTTCCACGTGCGCACCTGGATGATCCTCCAGCAGCACACGCTGGCCGAGGCGGTGGCGTTGATCACCGATGAACCGCGGTCGTGTTCGGCCAACTTCTTGATGGGGAAGGCGAACGGGGAAGCGGAAGTGGTCAACATCGAAGCCGCTCCGGAGACAACTTGCCGCCTGCTCCCTGCCGGCGGGACCTTCGCGCATGCCAACCACTTCGTCGATCCGGCCGCGCTCGGGGTCTGGCAGCCGCTGGCGGAGGAGAAGACATCGACCTACCCCCGCATGGCCCGGATGACGCACATGTTGGAGGATGGACGTGCGTCGGGCAGGATCGATCGGACGGCCATGATGGCGATGCTGGCCGATCATACCGGGCACCCGGACTCGGTCTGCCGGCACCCGAATCCCCACCTGCCCGAGGAAGAACGGGTCGAGACTGTCGTGTCGGTGCTGCAGGACCTCACCGCCCGCCGCATGTACGTCGCCGCGGGCACGCCGTGCGTGACGCCGTTCATCGAAATCACGCTCGACTGATGTCTTCTTGTGAATGAGCCTTCCCTCTCCTTCGATCTGGCGTTCATAGCGGTTCTTGTCGTCGTGGCCTTCGCCACCGCGGTGAAAACCACCCTGGGATTCGGCTTTCCCTTGATCGCCGTGCCCATCTCCGCCAACCTCATCGGCGCGCGGACGGCGGTCGTGCTCATCGCGATTCCGGTGCTGTTCTCCAACCTCCTCATTCTGCTGCGGGGCGGAGGAACTGTCGATGAACTGCGTCAGTTCTGGACGATGCTGGCCGGTGTGATCCTCGGCACGGTGATCGGCGCGCAGTTCCTGGGCGTGCTCGATCCCGGGATGCTGTCGCTCATCGTCGGAGTCACGACGCTGGCGTTTGCCGTCGTCGCCTTCGCCGGCGGCGTGCCCGCCATTTCCCGCCGCGCGCGCACGTACGCGGGACCCGCCGTGGGCGTGGCGTCCGGCGTGATGGGTGGGACGACCGGCATCTTCGCGCCGCTGATTGCGGCCTACGTCCACTCCCTGCGGGTGGACAAACGGGCGTTTGTGTTCTGGCTGACCGCGTCCTTCTTCCTGGGCGGGGTGACCCAGGCGCTCAGTTACGCCCGCCTCGGTCTCTATACCGGCTCGCTGGCGCTCTATGCGCTGGCGGCCTGTCTGCCCGTGCTGGCCGGCACGAAGGTGGGATTTTGGCTGCAGGACAAGCTGCCCGCCGAGACGTTCCGGCGCTTCGTGCTCGGGCTCATTTTCGTCAGCGGGCTCACGCTGATTCTCCGGCAGCTCCTCTAGCGGAGCCGATCCCGAAGCCACTCATACACGGCCCACAGCGCGCCGGCCCCGAAGACCACCACCGCGATGGCGCCGCTGGCGATGGCCAGCCCGGCCACGAGGAACAGCGCGTCGCGATTCAACAATCCCACTCCCAGGGCCAGGACGCTGAGCGCGGGCAGGGTGTTGAAGAACGGGATCGGCAGCACCAGGATGACGCCGATGACGCACATCACGACGGCGATGGCCCGCGTGATGATCCCCTCATCGATCGGCAGGGGCCGCTCGCGGGACAACTCCTCCAACCGCCGCAGCAGCGGGACGCCGCGCTCCCGCAGTCGCCGGAGGCCGCGGCCGGTGAGCCGGTAGGCGCGGACCCGCTGCGGCAGCCACGGCTGCGGCAGCCCCCACAGCATCTGGACGCCGAGCAGGAAATACAGGAGGCCCACGACGACCGCGACGCCCGGAGGCAGGACCGGGATGAACGTGGGCAGGGCCAGCACGATCATCAACAACCCAAAGCCCCGCCGCTGCACGCGGTCGGCCAGTTCGCCCACGGTGACGGGGTCGTCGCCGCGCAGCATCTCGGCGAGGATAGCCGACAGCGTCTTGCCCTTATTCATACCGCAGGGCTTCGATGGGGTTCTTCGTAGCCGCCCGGACCGCCGGCACCAGGCCGAACACCACGCCAATCACGACCCCCACGCCGGCGGCCAGCGCCAGCGCCTGGGGAGTGATCACCGGGATCAGCGGCGAGTAGCGGGCCGCCGCCTCGACACCGATCCAGGCCAGGACCACCCCGACGGCCGATCCGACCAGCGAGAGGACCGCCGCTTCGATGAGGAACTGGGCCAGGATCGCGCCCGTGGTGGCGCCGACCGCTTTCCGCAGCCCGATCTCGCGGGTCCGTTCGCTGACGGCGACCAGCATGATGTTCATGATGCCGACCCCGCCGACGAGGAGCGAGATCGCGCCGAGACCTGAGACGAGCGCGGTCATGATCGTGAGGATCCGGTCCAGCAGGCTCAGCACCTCGCGCTGCTCGAGGATACTGAAGTCTTCCTCCTTATGCCTGGCCAGCAGGAGGGTTTTGATCTGCTCTTTTGCCGGCTGGAGATTGCGGGGATCGCGCGAAAATGCCCAGATGCGGTGCACGCGGTTGCTCTGCGTCAGCGCTTCGGCCGTTGACAGCGGGATGATCACGGTCGTGTCGACGTTGAAGCCCAGCGACAGGAGGTCAGACTTCGCGAAGTAGCCGACGACGGTAAACGGCACGGTGCCGATCATCACCGTCGCCGGCAGCGGCCGGTCGGTGAGACCCACCTGATCCGCCGCTGCGCTGCCGAAGACGACCACGCGGCGGCGCGACGCAGCGTCCGCGGCAGTGAGTGTTCGCCCGCGCGCGGGTTCGAGTTTGAAGAAGCGCTCGATGCCGACGGTTCCCCCCAGCAGGAACGGCACGGTCTCGTGATCCCCGTAGGAGACGATCCGGCCGAGGAACATCATCGCCTGGACCTCACGCACGGCCGGCACCGTCCGCAACGCGGTCACGTCTCCGGTCGTCAGCGAGGACGTCGCGCCGAGCTGGGTCGCGGCCGGCAGGCCGCCCTGAGGCGAGGCGCCGGGGAGAACTGCGAGGAGATCGGGTCCCAACCCGACGATGAGCTGTTCCGCCTGCTGCCGCACGCCTTCGCCGACGGCGATGAGCGCGATGACCGCAAAGACCCCGATGACCACGCCCAACATCGTCAGGGCGGAGCGCGCTTTGGCGGCACGAATCGAGTCCAGCGCCGTGCGCAAAGCGTCGGCGAGCAGTCTCATCTGGTGACCCGCCCGTCTTCGAGGCGGACGGATCGGTCGGCGATCCCTCCGACCTCCGGATCGTGCGTGACCAGGACCACGGTGAGGCCCTGGGCATGCAGGGCATGGAAGATGCCCAGGATCTCGCGGCCGGTCTTCTGATCGAGGTTGCCCGTCGGTTCATCGGCGAGGAGGATCTGCGGGTTCATGATCAGCGCCCGGGCGATCGCGACGCGTTGCTGCTCGCCCCCGGACAGTTCATTGGACCGGTGGCCCACGCGGTCGGTGAGGCCCACCCGGTCGATCAACTCCGCGGCGCGCCGCTTCCCGTCGACCGGATGCCGCGCGTAGAGTGTCGGCAGCAGCACGTTGGTCATGACGGTGGCGCGAGGCAGCAGGTTGAAGGTCTGGAACACGAAGCCGAACGTTTCATTGCGCAGGTGTGCCCGTTCCCGTCCGTTCAGGCCGCCGACATCCCGGCCGTCGAGCAGGTACCGGCCCCGGTCGGGACGGTCCAGCAGGCCGATGACGTACAGCAGTGTGGATTTGCCGGAGCCCGAGGGCCCGGCGATCGCGACGAATTCTCCCCGTTCGATGCGCAACGAGACCCCTGACAGCGCCTGCACGCGCACGGAACCGGGACGGTAGCCCTTCCAGAGTTCGTCGATGTCAACAAGCGGCACGGTATTCAGTATATAGCGGGGCGGAGGAGAGTCCATTGGGCGCGCGGAAGGGGCACGCATGGCCCGGCGCGTCAGATGGGGGCTGGCAGGCACGCTCTGCGGCATCATGTTGATGACTGCCGTGCCTGTCGTCGCCGCTCAGGACGCGCCGGTCCCGCTGGAGGTCATCGCCAAGAACCTCGCCGAGAACGTGCTGGGGGAGGGCCTCGTCAAGCGCGTCCAGGTGCTCCGTGGGGGCCGGCACATCGAAATCGATTGGGAGGCTGCGCTCTTCCGCACGACCAACTCGACGGCGCGGAACCGGGAGCAGTTGCGCAGTGAGGCCCTGCTCGCGACCGGGTCCATCATGGGCGTGCTGCGACCCGAACTGATCGTGTTCCGCATCTGGGTGGGGCCGCAGACCATGGTGGCGGGACGCCGCCACAATGACGGCCGGTTCATCATCACCTACGCCAAGGAACTGGGAGGCTAGCCGTGCCCGCCCGGCACGGATGGACCGCGCATGACCGCCGGTTCCTGGCCAGCATCATCCAGCAGGTCTGGCGCAACTGTCACGCGTTCGTCACGGTGGCGATGGAACGCGGGCCGGCCGAGGCCGTGTATGCCCTGGAAGAACTGTCGGACTGGGCGGTCGCGCAGCGCAAGAATCTCAGTCCGCGCTCAGGGCAGCGGCCGCGGCTGGTGACCCCGCCGGCGCTGCGGGTCGGTCGGGAACTGCTCGATGACATCGAGACCGTGGCCGGCCGTGCGCGGGAACTGCTGGACCGTATCCATGCCACCGCCGAGGCCGATGAGGTCGAAGAGGAGACCCTCAGCGTTATCGAGGGCGTGCTGGGTTGGACCGGGTTGATGGCCGCGCAGTTGGGGCTGGCCCGCCACCTCAAGCCGCAGACGATCTGGTTCGAACGGTGAATGGATTACGACGCGGCCTACCGGGAAATCGAGTCCCTCGCCAACGAGCGCCAGCAGGACTTTGAACAGGCGGTCGTCGACTACTTGCACGACCGGGTTCCGCACTACTCGTGGGTCGGGATCTACTGGGTGGAGGGATCGGATCTCGTACTCGGCGCCTGGAAGGGTCCCGAAGCCACTGCACACACCCGCATCCCGATCGGCACCGGCGTCTGCGGCGCAGCCGCGGCTTCGGGGAGGACCGAAGTCGTCGCCGACGTGTCCGCGGATCCACGCTATCTTGCCTGCTTTCCGTCCACGAAATCCGAAGTCGTCGTCCCGATTTTCTCGGATGGGCATGTCATCGGCGAGATCGACATCGACAGCGCCGACCTCGACGCGTTTGGGGCCGGCGATCAGCGGTTTCTCGAACGGATCGCGGACCTTCTCAACGTGGTGAGGGCGTCATAGCGGAAACAGCTCACGACGTGATCGTTCACCAGGCCCGCCGCCTGCATGTACGCGTAGCAGATCGTCGGCCCCACGAATTTGAAGCCGCGCTGAACTAGATCCCGGCTCATCGTCTCGGCCAGGGGCGTCTTCGCCGGGAGGTCCGCCATCCGGCGGAAGCGGTTGCGGACGGGCCGGCCGTCGACAAACGACCAGATGTACTGGTTGAAGGAGCCCCATTCCCGCTGGATGTCGAGGAACCGGCGGGCATTCGTGATCGCGGCCTCAATCTTCCTGCGGTTGCGGATGATGCCGGAGTCGGCCAGCAGCCGGCGGACGTCGCGGGCGCCGAACCGGGCCACCCGGCGCGGATCGAACCCGGCAAACGCCTCCTTCAAGGCCCGCCGTTTCTTGAGGATCAGATCCCAGCTCAAGCCGGCCTGGAATGCGTCGAGGAGGAGAAACTCGAAGTGCTTCCGGTCCCGGCGGACCGGCACGCCCCACTCCCGGTCATGGTACCGTCGGAGGAGTGCGCTGCCTTCTGCCCATGTGCAGCGCTGGAGACGTTCCATCGCCGCTACCGTTCGGCTCTGACCCGGTTCTTCAGCACGCCAATCCGCTCGATCTCGGCTTCCACCACGTCTCCCACCTGCAGCCATTTCGGTGGGGTGAATCCCATCCCCACCCCCTCGGGCGTGCCCGTGGCCAGGAGGTCGCCGGGCTCCAGGGTCATGCCGAGGGAGAGCACCGCGATCAGTGTGGCGACTGAGAACAGCATGTTGGCGGTCGTGGAGTTCTGACGCACCTCCCCGTTGACCCGCATCGAGAGACGCAGGGCCTGGGGATCGGGGATCGCGGATCGGTGGACAATCCACGGTCCCATCGGCGCCGACGTGTCCAGGGATTTTCCCTTGAACCACTGCTGATGCCGGCGCTGCAGATCCCGCGCCGTCACGTCGTTCATGATCGTGTAGCCGAACACGTGGTCCAAAGCGTCCGACTCCGCGATGTTCTTCCCGCGGCGCCCGATGACCGCGACCAGCTCGACCTCGTAATCGAGGGCTTCGGTGGCACGGTGATAGGTCACCGGGGCCCCGGGGCCGATCACCGCCGTCGGCGGTTTGGTGAAGAAGACCGGAACCTCCGGCGGCGCCACCCCGCCCTCGCGGGCGTGTTCAGCGTAATTCCGTCCCATGCAGAAGATGTTCTTGCGCGGGCGCGGGATCGGCGCCCGCAACGTCGTCCGGCTCAGCGGCCGCGTGGGGCGGCCCGCGCCGGCCCACTCCTGTGCGTCCTCGTACAGAGCCCGGAGGGTCCGGACTGGGACCGTGTCGATCAACGCGATCATGTCCGCCGGCGGCGGAACCTTGCGGCGGCGCGCCAGCGGCGCCACGTCGACGACCCGGTCCCCGAGCACGAAGCCGAGCCTCAGTTCGTTGCCTGTCTGGTACGTGGCAATTCGCATCGCCCACTGCGCTCCTTCAGTCCCCTGGTCTCCACCCCAGGCCATCCGGGGTTAGGTGGACCTCGGTCCCGAGCGCCGCACACAGGCGCTGCAGCTTCTGTTCGATCTCCCTCCGCTCGACCCCCGCGGCCAGCCTGGCCTGGAACTCGCGGACGACCGTGGGGACCAGCCTCAGCGTCCCCGGGCGGCCGCCGGCATACTCCAGGACGCACAAGAACGACTGGTCGTTGCGCTCGACCGGATCGACCGCGTAATCGTCGACAAAGTCGCCGCTGCTGTAGAGGACCGCCCGGCCGCGGTGCGTGCCGACTCCGCGGAAGACGTGCGGGCTGTGGCCGAACACGAGGTCGGCGCCGGCATCGATGAGGCGGCGGGCCGCATCGACGTGTTCTCGCGGCGGCTCGTAGCCCCAGTTCGGCCCCCAGTGCAGGGAGGCTACCACCACGTCGGCGTCCGGCCGCACCGAGGAGATGACCGCACACAGCTCGTCACACCGGACATCATTGCCCGAGAACGGGACGTAGAAGAGGCCCGGCCGGCGCGGGCCGGCCGCCCACCCAGGTTCGTTGTCGGTGCAGGCGACCATTGCGACCGTGGTCGCTCCCGCCACAAACGTGGCCGGCCGCTGCGCTTCCTCCAGCGTGCGCCCGGCTCCGGCATGCGCGATGCCGTGGCGGTCGAGCACGTCCACGCACTCGAGCAGCGCGTCGGCCCCGTAGTCCAGGGTGTGGTTGTTCGCCAGCGAGACGGCGGCGACGTGGCCGGCGGTGAGGACAGCCACGTTGGCGGCATCACTGCGGAACGTGAACATCTTGCCGGGCTCGGGCCGGCCGCCGTCGGCGATGACGCACTCGAGGTTGCAGACCACGGCGTCCGCACGGCGCAGCAGCGGAAGGGTATCTCCCCAGGGGGACTCCGCCGGACCGCGGGCCAGTGCGCGGTTCACCAGCCGTCCCAGCATCACATCGCCGAGCAGGATCAGATTCATTCGCCGCGGGTCCGGTCGAGCACCTCGTAGGTGGTGGCGTAGTCATTTTCGGCATTCCGGGGATGCCGCTCCCGCCGCACGACGGCCCATTCTTCGGCCGGCAGCGGCGGGAGCCAGGTATCGCCGGGCACATCGCCGTGGACGCGGGTGAGGTAGATGCGGTCGGCGCTGGGCAGGGCCAGCGCGTAGATGTCCGCGCCCCCGATCACGAATACCTCCGCGTCGCCCGCCGCCCGCCGCAGCGCCTCGTCCATCGAGCTGACGACCTCACAGCCCGGCGCCGCGTACGCTGGGTTGCGCGTCAGCACGACCATCTTCCGGCCCGGCAGCGGCCCGCCCACACGCGAGCGAATCGACTCGTAGGTCTTCCGGCCAACGATCACGGGGTGGCCCATCGTCAGGGCTTTGAACCGCCGCAGGTCGGCGCGCAGGCGCCACGGGAGATCGCCCTGCCGCCCGATCACGCCGTTGTCGGCGGCGGCGACGACGAGCGAGACCTTCATGCCGGGGTGTGGATTCGCCTGCGGGGCAGCCGCGGGTGGTAGTCGGTGACGGCGAAGTGATGCGCTCGGAACGCGAACAGATCGGCGACAGCCGGATCGACGGTCACCGTCGGAAACCGTTGCGGCTCGGTAGCCAGCATCGCCCGGACGTCTTCGACCTGCCCGAGGTAGATGTGCGCGTCGTCAATCCAGTACACCAGTTCCCGCGCGCGGTACCCGGTGACCTGGGCGATCATCAGGGTCAGCGCGGCGTAGTGGATCAGGTTGTAGACGAGCCCGACCGGCGCGTCGGCACTGCGCTGGCGGTGGGTGAGGACCAGATCGCCCCGCTTTGTGTTGATGTGGACGTGCACCCACCCGTGGCAGGGTGGGACGACGGCCTTGCGATCTTGTCCGTCGGCGGCCAACACGTAGGGAGGGATCCATGGTGTGAGTTCGTGGTGGCGGGCATCCGGACGCGCCCTGATCTGTTGGATCAAGGCCGCCACTTGATCGAAGGTGCCGGTGGACGTCGGGAATCTTCGGAACGCCGCACCGTAGGATCCCGGTCCCAGATCCCCCGGGGGCAGTCCGAACGCCGCGGCGGCTTCGGGCACCACCCAGCGGTCCCACCAGAAACAGCCGAATGACTCCAATTCCTCCTGGGTCTGGGCGCCGTTGAGAAACGCGCACAGTTCCCCCAATGCCTGCGAGAACGGCGACGGCCGCGTCCCGCGCGCCGGGGAGCTGGCGATGTCGCGCTCGGTCACGACCGGGAACCCGTTCTCCAGCCGGAAACGCAGCTGATGGCCGATGATCTTCAGCGCCGGCGTGCCGTGTTCGGTGAGGACCTCCTCGCCGGTCGTGAGGATGCGGAGGAGAAGATCCCGGTACTGCGTGTCCGGTGTTCTCTGTTCGAACGGCACATATTCCGTCATGGGCGCCTGACCGGCACTTGTGGTTGTCCCCAGGGGAGAGGTGCGGGCGAAGGAGGCGTGTGTGAGTTCAGCGTTATTGCTCGGTGGGGAGCCAGCGTGGAGGCGATCAGCCCAGCTTGAAGGCTCCTCCCCCCTGAGGGTCTTTGGGGTAATTCACGCCGGAGGCAGAAACTCCTGCCGAGATATCAACATATTGTGGATAACCTGTGGAGCAGGCCCTAGAGACGGCGGCGAGCGGGTGTTCGTGAGGTTAAGGGGTCAGACCCCTTAGGTGTCTCCATGTTGGAGTCCCCGGACAGACAGGGCGGACCCGCCGGACGGGGAAGACGCAGTCATGGAACTGTCGGTGGACGAACTGGCGGAGCGGATCGTCTCCGTGCTCTCGACGCATCCGCGCCGTGAATACGACCGGCCGGGGCTGCGGCGGGCGGCCGTTCTGGTTCCGCTCGTGGTAGCCGACGGCCGCGTCCACGTCCTCCTTACCAAGCGCACGGAGACCGTGGAGCACCACAAAGGCCAGGTCTCCCTGCCGGGTGGGTCGACCGACGCGGGGGACGCCGATGCGGTGGCGACCGCCCTGCGGGAAACCGAGGAGGAACTCGGGATTCCTCCGCACCGGGTCCGAGTCTTGGGCACCCTCGATGATGTGCCCACCTTCGTCAGTGGGTTCGTCGTGACGCCCATCGTCGGGATCATCCCGCATCCCCTCGAGCTGCGGATCAGCGCCGACGAGATCGCGGAGGTCCTGATCGTGCCGCTCGAGACGTTCGCGGACCCCACAAAGGTCCGCGTCGAGGAACGGGATCGCGACGGCGAACGGGTGCAGCTCCTCTTCTACCAGCATGAGACGCACGAGATCTGGGGGGCCACGGCCCGGATCCTCAGAAACTTCCTCGACTCCGTGTTCGGGCCGCGGGCATGATTGCCGTCATTTCCGACATCCACGGAAACGCCTGGGCATTGCGGGCGGTCCTCCAGGAGCTGGACCGGCTGCGGCCCGCGCTGGTGGCGGTTGGCGGGGATCTCGCGTTTGGTGGCCCGGCGCCCGCGGAATGCGTCGAGTTGATTCGCCGCCGCGGGTATCCGGCCATTCGGGGCAACACAGACGAGTGGGTCACCGATCCGGCGGCGGCCCCGGATCCGATTTCGAGGTGGGCGGCCGAACGTCTGGGCGACGAGCAACGGCGTTACGTGGCGTCCCTGCCGTTTCTTTGGCGGTACGCCCAGGGAGCGCGCGGCGACCTCGTCGTTGTCCACGCCACGCCGTGGAGCATCACGGAGGTGGTGCCGCCCGATGCCGGTCCTCTCCTGGTGGAGCGGGTGTTCCAGGAAGCGAACGCGGCGGCGGTCGTCTATGGGCACATCCACGTGGCGCACCAGCGGCGTGCTGATTCCAGGCTGTTGGTGAACGCGGGCAGTGTGGGCATGCCCTTTGACGGCGACCAGCGCGCGTCGTTCGCCACGCTTGAGGAGACGTCCGAGGGTTGGTCGGCGCAGATCCACCGCATTCCCTACGACATCGATGCGGCGGTCGGCGCGTCGCGGAAGAGCGACAACCCGGGGGGCGAGCGGTATGCAAGACGGCTTGAAACCGCGCAATTCGGCCCGTAAATGCGCGCAGATAGTGAAATATCCGCTGATTTCCCCGATCTTCTGCCAGTATTTGCCGATTTCTGCCGCCGGAGGGAGGGAGAGCCTGTTCGGGGCCTTGTGTTTGGACGGTGCTTCGATTGGTATATTGAAGGAGTAGGCCCCGGAGGTCTAGTTCATGAAGCCGCTCAACTCGCCCGTGTTTACCGTCGGTGTCGTCGGCACCCTCGTCGGCGTTTCTCCGTCCACCATCCGCCGCTGGGAGGTCAGGGGCCTGATCGCTCCACGTCGCGAAGGCCGCACCAGCCGCCGTCTCTACTCCTGGCGCGACGTCGAACGCCTGCAAGAGATCCGTTACCTGGTCACGCGCCGCCGGATCCGGCTGCGCGACGTCAGACTGCACCTCACCCCGCGCACGCCGCCTGCGGTGCTGCCATCGCCGGCCGGTACCCGCAGGCGGCGACGCGCTCCACTCGCCCTCACCCTCCAGGCCGCTTCGATCGGCTAGACTGAAGGCAGCATGAGAACGGTGTACGCCGACTACGGTGCCACCACGCCTGTCGACCCACGCGTGGTCGAGGCGATGCTGCCGTACTTCACCGACCGGTTCGGCAATGCCAGCAGTGTCCACCAGTTCGGCCAGGACGCCCGCGAGGGCGTCGACCGCGCCCGGGCGACGGTCGCGGGGGTCGTCGGCGCCAGACCGCAGGAAATTGTCTTCACCAGCGGGGCCACGGAGGCGGACAATTTTGCCGTCCTCGGGGCGGCGTACGCCAACGAAGACCGGGGCCGCCATATCGTGACGACCAGCGTCGAGCACCACGCCGTGCTCGAGCCCTGCCGCTTCCTGGAAGCGAGAGGGTTCGAGGTCACGTACCTCCCGGTTGACCGTGCTGGGATGGTCGGTCCAGATGACGTCCTCGCCGCGCTGCGCAAGGACACGATCCTCGTGTCGGTGATGCACGCCAACAATGAGATCGGCACGCTCGAGCCGGTGGCGGAGGTCGGACGGGCGGTGCGCGAGCGGGGAATCCTCATGCATACTGATGCCACCCAGTCCGTCGGTCTGCTGCCCGTGAACGTGGACGACCTGTCGGTCGATGTGCTGTCGATGTCCGCACACAAACGGTACGGGCCGAAAGGGGTGGGCGCCCTCTACGTCCGGAAGGGCGCGCGTCTCACCCGGATCCAGCACGGGGGTTCACACGAACGGAACCGGCGCGCCGGCACCGAGGCGGTGCCGCTCATCGTCGGGTTCGGGAAAGCGATGGAGCTCGCGTCCGACCACATGGACGGTGAAGCCGCGCGGCTGCGCGCATTGCGGGACCGGCTGCGCGCCGGCCTGGCCGGGATCGACGGCGCCCATGACAACGGCCATCCCGAGCGGCGGCTGCCCGGCAACGTCAACGTGTCGTTCGAGGGGACCGACAGTGAGTCGCTGCTGATGGCGCTGGACTTTCAGGGCGTCGCCGCCAGCAGCGGGTCGGCCTGCACGTCGGGGAGTTTGGAGCCGTCGCACGTACTCACGGCGATCGGGCTGCCGCCCGAGATCGCCGCCGGCACGATCCGCCTGACGCTGGGCCGCTGGACGACCGAGGAGGATGTCGACTATCTGCTCGACGTAATCCCCCAGATCGTCGCCGACCTCCGCGCGCCGGCCACAACTTCTGTGACCGTGAGGTAGTCTCTGCTTGGGCCGGTAGGCGTCCGGCGTTCTGACCGCGAAACCAGAACAGCGTGGCCGACTACCTTCCGATTTTCGTGCATTTCGTGTTGGCGGTCGCGCTCGTCGCCCTGCTCCTGGGTGCACACGCGGTACTGGGCGGGCGGAAACCGACGCCCGGCAAAGGCGCGCCCTATGAGTCGGGCGTATGGCCGGTGGGCTCGGCGCGCGAGCGCGTGCCCATCCGCTACTACCTGATCGCGATGCTGTTTCTGCTGTTTGACATCGAAACCGTGTTCATGTACCCCTGGGCCGTCGTGGCCCGTGACCTCGGCCGGTTCGGCCTGGTGGAAATGCTGACGTTCATCGGTGTACTGGGCATCGGCTTCATCTATGCCTGGAGGAGGGGAGCCCTGCAGTGGCAGTGAAAATCCCGCCGCCAACGCAGGTCAGCCGCGCGCGCTCCCCCCACGAGATCACCGACACCGACGTGCGTGCGCTGGAGGGAAATTTCCTCACTACGACCGTCGACCGGTTCGTCTCCTGGGCCCGCAAGAACTCGATCTGGCCGGCGCAGTTCGGCCTGGCCTGCTGTGCGATCGAGATGATGTCCGCCGCCGCGGCGCGGTTCGACATCTCCCGGTTCGGCAGCGAGTTGTTCCGCGCGTCCCCGCGGCAGGCGGACATGCTGATCGTCTCGGGCCGGGTTTCGCAGAAGATGGCGCCGGTGGTGCAGCACATCTACGAGCAGATGCTGGAGCCGAAGTGGGTGCTCGCGATGGGGGACTGCGCGAGCTGCGGCGGCGTGTTCAACAATTATGCGCTGGTGCAGGGCGTGGACAAACTCATCCCCGTCGATGTCTATGTGGCCGGCTGTCCCCCGCGTCCGGAAGCGTTGTTGGATGGATTTATCAAGCTGCAGGCTTTGATTGCCGCCGGCTCGGCCGTCCGCCGCAGCCGTCCGTCCGCCGCGGGAAAGGCCGGGTAATGCCGGACGATCCCGTCGCCGCCGTGGCGGGTGCGCTGGGCGACAGCGTCCTCGAACGCGTCGAGTTTCGCGGCGAAGTGACCCTGAGCGTCTCCGCCGAGCATCTCCTCGGCGCGCTCCGGGAGGCGCAGGCGGCCGGGTTCATCTTCCTGACCGATCTGACGGCCATCGACCGGCATCCGGCCGAGCCGCGCTTCGAGGTGGTCTATCTCCTGACCGCGCCGGACGCGCGGGCGCGCCTGCGCGTGAAAGTCCAGGTCAGCGGGACCGATCCGCGCGTGCCCTCGGCGACGGCCGTATGGCCCGGGGCCAACTGGTTGGAACGCGAGGTGTTCGACCTGTTTGGCATTCGGTTCGACGGCCATCCGGATCTCCGCCGGATCCTGATGCCCGACGAATGGGAAGGCCACCCGCTGCGGAAAGACTTTCCGCTGGTTGAAGAGCCGGTGCAGTTCCTCGGGCACACGCCGAACGTGCCCAGCGACATCATCCCGAAGACGCCGCCCCGGCAGTCGTAGCGCTGCGGTGATGGACGGTCCCGGACCGCTACCGAGAGCACCCGATGAGTGACCTGACCCGAGAGACGCTGGTCATCAACATGGGGCCCCAGCATCCGTCGACGCACGGCGTGCTGCGCCTGATCCTGGACCTGGAAGGCGAGGTCATCGCCGGCTCCGAGGCGGTCATCGGCTACCTCCATACCGGCTTCGAGAAGGAGATGGAGACCCGCACGTACCACCAGAACATCGTCTTCCCCCCGCGCATCGAGTATCTCGCGACGTTCATCGAGGAGCAGGCGTACGTCACCGCGGTCGAAAAACTGCTGGGCATCACACCGCCGAAACGGGCCGAGGTCATCCGCGTCGTGCTCGCCGAGCTGTCGCGCATCGCCAGCCACCTGGTATGGCTGGGAACCTCGGCCATCGACCTCAACGTCAGCAGCGTGTTCATGTACTGCTTCCGCGACCGGGAGGAAGTGCTCGATATCTTCGAGATGGTCTCCGGCCAGCGGATGATGCACGGCTACTTCCGCATCGGCGGGCTGCAGTGGGACCTCCCGGACGGATTTGTCGAGCGCGTCCGGGGGTTCCTCGACGGCTTCCCCGGACGGATCGACGAGTACGAGGCACTGCTGACCGATAACCTCATCTGGCGCCAGCGCACCGAAGGCGTCGCCGTGCTGACCCCCGACGATGCCATCCGCTACGGGTGCACCGGCCCGATCCTGCGCGGGTCCGGGGTCGACTATGACGTTCGCCGAGCGTTCCCGTATGGAGGATACGCCGAGTATGAATTTGACGTCCCGCTGGGCACCCGCGGCGACGCGTTCGACCGGTACCGGATTCGCATGGAAGAGATGCGGCAGAGCCGCCGCATCGCGCTGCAGGCGCTGCAGCGGCTCCCCGGCGGCCCGGTGATGGTCGATGACCGCAAAGTCGCCCTGCCGCCGCGCCGGGAACTGGTCCGGTCGATGGAGGCGGTGATCCACCAGTTCAAACTGGTCAGTGAAGGCATCCACCCGCCGGCCGGCGAGGTGTACGCGGCCGTCGAATCACCGCGCGGGGAGAAAGGGTACTACCTCGTCAGCGACGGCAGCAACCGGCCCGTGCGCGTCAGGGTCCGCGCGCCGTCGTTCTCCAACCTGCAGGTGCTGCCGGTGCTGATCTTTCGGCGGTATGTGGCCGACGTCGTGGTCGCGATTGCGTCGATTGATATCGTGCTGGGGGACGTGGACCGATGACGACCGGGAACCGGGAGCCTGAAACCGGGGGCCGAGGGCGGGGCGAACCCCCACACCAGCGGCGGTTGTCCGAATCGGCAAAGGACGAGATCCGGCGGCTGATGGCGCAGTTCCCGCAGCCGCAGTCGGCGCTGCTGGGGGCGTTGTTCGTGGCCCAGGACGAAGCGGGATATCTGTCGCCCGCGGTGCTGGAGGATGTCTCCGCAGTGGTGGGACTCCCGCTGAGTGAGGTCACCTCCGTGGCGTCGTTCTACCACCTCTACTACTTCAAACCTGTGGGCCGCTACCTCATCCAGGTCTGTACGAACGTCTCGTGCACACTCGACGGATGCGCAGAGGTGCTGCACCACCTGCGGGCCCGGCTGGGTGTCGATGTGGGGCAGACGACCCCCGATGGTCGGTTCACGCTTCGCACCGCGGAGTGTCTGGCGGCCTGCGAGGAGGCCCCGGTCATGATGGTCGGGGAAGACCGCCACGGGAAACTGACCCCGGAGACCGTCGACGCCATCCTGGCCGGGTATGCCGAACCCCGACGCCCGACGCCCGAGGCCCGGTAGTCGATGGCAGAATCCTTTCTACTTAAATACGTCCACGACCCCGGCCAGGCCGGGCTGGAAGGGTACCTGTCCCGTGGCGGTTACGAAGGGCTGCGGCGGGCGCTCCGGATGGCTCCGGCCGAGGTCACCGAGGAGGTCGACAAGTCCGGACTCCGCGGCCGCGGCGGCGCGGGGTTTGCGACGGGCCGGAAGTGGAAGTTCATCCCCCCCGACCCCGGCGTCATCAAGTACTTGGTCGTCAATGCCGATGAGGGCGAGCCGGGTACCTTCAAGGATCGGACCCTGCTGGAAGGGGATCCCCACCGCCTGATCGAGGGCATCGCCATCGGCAGTTACGCGATCGGCGCGCACCAGGCGTTCATCTACCTGCGGAGAGAGTTCCACCGGGCCCGCCGGCTGCTCGAGCGCGCGCTCGCCCAAGCCTACGACGCCCGCTTCCTGGGCCGGAACATCCAGGACAGCGGGTTCGACCTCGAGGTCGTGCTGGCGACGGGGGCCGGCGCGTACATCGCCGGTGAGGAGACCGCGCTCCTCGAATCGCTGGAAGGGCGGCGCGCGATGCCGCGGTTGAAGCCGCCGTTCTATCCCGCCGTCAAGGGGCTGTACATGCAGCCCACCGCGCTGAACAATGTCGAGACGCTCTGCCACGTCGCCTGGATCCTGGCGCGGGGGGCGGACTGGTACCGGCAGCAGGGACCGCCCATCCTCATCTCGATCAGCGGACACGTGGCCGCTCCCGGCGTGTACGAACTGCCGCTGGGCACGACCATCCGAGCGGCCATTGACGCGGCCGGCGGCATGCGCGGCGGCCGGCCGTTCAAGGCGTGCTTCCCCGGCGGGTCGTCGTCGGCGATTCTCTCCCCGGCGTATCTGGATACGCCGATGGACTACGACGCGCTGGCCAAACTCGACGTCCCCGGATCGATGCTTGGCTCGGCCGCCCTCATCGTGATGGACGAGGCGACCTGCATGGTGGAGATCGTGGCCCGCACGGTCGAGTTCTACCGCGATGAATCCTGCGGCAAATGCACACCCTGCCGGGAAGGCACGATCTGGCTCTCACAGGTCTTCGACCGGATCCTGCACGGAACAGGGCGCGGAGACGATCTGGACCTGCTGGCCGGCGTGGCCCGGGGCATGATGGGAACGTGCTTCTGCCCGTTGGGGGAGAGCGTTCCGCCGAGTCTCAACGCGTCGCTGCGCTTCTTCCGGCATGAATACGAACATCACATCCGCACCGGAGCCTGCGACGTCCGTGCGGTAGCCTAGCATCCGATGACCGACGCGAAGGCGCTCATCAACGTCGTGATCGACGGCCGCGACATCCGCGTGCCTCAGAGCACCACCGTCTACCATGCCGCGAAGCAGGCCGGCATCGAGATCCCCATCTTCTGCTACCACGATCGCATGCCCCCGCTGGGGGCGTGCCGGATGTGCCTGGTCAAAGTCGAGAAGATGGGCCGGCTGCAGACCTCGTGCACCCTCGAAGCCGCCGACGGCATGGTGGTCTCGACCACGGCGCCGGACGTCCACGCGGGGCAGGAGGCGATGCTCGAGTACCTGTTGGTCAACCATCCCCTCGACTGTCCCATCTGCGACAAAGGCGGGGAGTGTCCGCTGCAGGATCAGGCCTTCCGGTGGGGACCGGGACGCAGCCGGTTCGTCGAGGTGAAACGCGACTTCGCGAAACCGGTGTCACTGGGGCCGGTGCTCGTGCTGGATCGCGAGCGATGCATCCTGTGCTGGCGGTGCGTGCGCTTCGGAGAGATCATCGCCGGCGACGATGCCCTCAAGGGATTTGAACGAGGCTTCGCCAGCGAGATCAACACGCCGTTCACCCTGCCGGTGCAGTCCAAGTTCATCGGGAATACGATCGCGATCTGCCCGGTCGGCGCGCTGACGGCGAAGAGTTACCGCTTCATCGCGCGGCCGTGGGACAACCGTGCCGTCAGCAGCGTCTGTACGTTCTGCGGAGTCGGCTGCGCCGTGCACCTGGACGTCCGGGGCAACACCATCACGCGCGTGCGCGCCCGGGAGCAGCCTGCCGTCAACGACATCTGGCTGTGCGACCTCGGGTTCTACGGACAGGCCTATGTCGGCAGGGACGACCGGCTGCGCCGCCCGCTGGTGCGCCGCGACGGCGCGCTCGTCGAAACGTCCTGGGACGAGGCCGTGGACGTCGTGGCCCGCCAGATCCGCACCGCCGGCGGCCGGGCCGGACTGCTTGGGGGCGGGCGCGGCACGAACGAAGATGCGTACGTGCTCGGCCGGTTCTTCCGCACCGCGGCCGGATCCAACCACATCGACCACCGGGTCGATCTGGGTCCGCACACGGCGAGCGCGGCCGTGCCGTGGGGCATGACGATGCCGATCGCCGACCTCGCCGCCGCGGACGTGATCGTGCTGGCGGGCTGTGATCTGACCGAGGAGTACCCGGTGCTGTGGCTGCGGATCAAGCAGGCCGTCGACCGCGGCGCGACCATCATTGCCATCACGCCGAAGCGGCTGGAGATCGGCCGGTTCATCGTTCATCATCTCGTCCACCGCTACGGGGTCGGGGCCGAAGTGCTCGCCGCGTTGATCGGGGGGCGCACAGGACGCCGCCGGATCGGACAGACCCCCGGCGGCGTCCCGGACGACGCCCTCGAGGCGGCGTCGGCAGCGCTGATGTCGGCCTCCCGCCCGGCCGTCCTCGTCGGCCGGCTCGCGTTGGACGCGCCCGACGGCGTCGCGGCAGTGGACGCCCTGCTGGAAGTCTGCCGGCGGCTCGGCACATCGCTCAACGTGATGCGGGGGAAGGGCAACGAGTTTGGCGCGGCCCTCGCCGGGATGCTCCCCGACCATGCGCCCGGCTACCGGCGGCTGGAGGAGGGGCGTGGCGATCTTGAATCGGCCTGGGGCGAGCCCGTCGCCGGCGCGCCGGGCCTGAGCGCTCCCGACATGCTCGCGGCGGCGGCGCGGGGCGATCTCTCGCTCCTGTACGTGGTGGGCGCCGATCCCGCCACGGCTGTCCCCGACCGCCGCCGGTGGACCGCTGCCCGGGCCGCCCTGCCGTTCCTCGTGGTGCAGGACGCGTTTCTGACCGAGACCGCGCAGGCGGCGGACGTCGTGTTCCCGGCGCTGGTCATCGCCGAGAAATCCGGCACGGTCAGCAATGTCGAAGGACGCATTCAACGGGTCGAGGCGGCGGTCCAGGGACCCGGCGAGGCCAGGAACGACTGGGAGATCATCAGCCTGCTGTCGGAGCGGCTCGGCCGCCCGCTGGCCTACAGCGGCTGGGAAGAGATCTTTGACGAGATGCGCCGCATGATTCCGGGTCTGGAGATCGACCATCGCATCACGGCCCGCCCGCCGCACGACGGTTTCGACGCCCGAGGCCCGACGCCCGAAGCCCGAGTCGCGCCGGTGGCTGGCGATTATCCGCTGACGCTGATCATCGGCGACGCCTTGTTCGACCGCGGGGCCATGACGGCGCGCAGTCCGACGATCGCCGATCTCGCCGGAGAACCGTGGGTACTGCTTCACCCCGACGACGCGGCCGCCGCCGGGATCGCCGACGGCGACGCGGTCGTCGTGGAGTCCGCCGGTGCATCGGTGGCGCTGCGGTCCCGCGTGTCGGATGCGGTTAGGCGGGGCGACGTCTTTGTTCCACGCGGGTTTGACGCGACGCCGGTTAACAAGCTGACCGACGGGGATCCCCGCGTCATGGTGCGGATTCGCGCACTCGCCGCGGTGGCCGGCTCTACGGGAGGGACGTGATGGCAGCCGACCTCGCCGCCGCGGCCCTCAAGAGCGCCGTCGTGCTCGTCCTGCTGTTGGCCACCTTCGCGTACATGACGCTGCTGGAGCGACGGCTGCTCGGAAAGTTTCAGATCCGCGTGGGGCCGAACCGGGTCGGACCGTTCGGTCTGCTGCAGCCCCTGGCCGACGGAGTGAAACTGATCTTCAAGGAGAACTTCGTCCCCACGCACGTCGATCGGGTCATCTACTGGGTGGCGCCCGCCATCTCCATGGTGACGGCCCTGTTCGTCTACGCGGTGATCCCGTTCGGCGAAATCACGGTGTTTGGGCGTCAGGTGCCGCTGTACGTGGCCAGCGTCAACGTCGGCATTCTTCTGATCCTCGGCGCGTCCTCGGTGGGCGTCTACGGCATCATCCTCGGCGGGTGGTCGGCGGACAACAAGTACTCCCTCCTGGGCAGCCTGCGGAGCAGCGCGCAGCTGATCAGCTACGAACTCGCCCTCGGGCTGGCCGTGGTTGCCGTCGTCATCAGCGCGGGTTCGCTCAATCTGGTGGAGATCGTCAGGGCGCAGTCGAAGACCTGGTTCGTTGCCACGCAGCCGCTGGGGTTTCTCATCTTCCTGATCGCTGCGGTCGCCGAGACCAATCGCTCGCCGTTTGACCTGCCCGAGGCGGAGCAGGAATTAATCGCCGGCTACCAGACCGAGTACGGCGGGTTCAAGTTCGCGATGTTCTACTTCGCCGAGTACATCGGGGTCGTGACCATGAGCGCGCTCATCACGACGCTGTTCTTCGGCGGATGGACGGGGCCGGTGCTGCCGCCCCTGCTCTGGTTCGCGCTGAAACTCTTCGCGTTCATCTTTGTCTTCATCTGGCTGCGTGCCACGCTCCCGCGGGTGCGCCACGACCAGCTCATGGCGTTCGGCTGGAAAGTCCTGGTGCCGCTGGGGTTGGTCAATATCGTCGTGACCTCCCTCCTGGTCGTGCGATGAGCCGCGCGGGGACCTACCTCAGGCAGGTGCTCGCGATGGCGCGCGGGATGTCGGTCACGTTTCGGTATCTGTTCCGCCGGCCGATCACCATCCAGTATCCGGACCAGAAGACGCGGGTGGAGGCGCGGTTCAAAGGCCGCCACTGGCTCACGCTGTACGAGGACGGGATGGACCGTTGCATCGGCTGCGAACTGTGCGTCATCGTCTGCCCGTCCCAGGCGATCTACGTCAAGGCGGGCGAGAATACGCCGGAGCATCAGGTGAGCAAGGGCGAGCGCCACGCCGAACTGTTCCAGATCAATGAACTGCGGTGCATCTTCTGCGGGTTCTGCGAGGAGGCGTGTCCGACCGGCGCGATCGTGCTGGGACGCGACTACGAACTGGCCGGGTATTCGCGGGAGGAGATGATCTACACGAAACCGATGCTCACGGAGCCGTATCCGGGGGCGTCGGGGCGGGATCCGACGCGTGAGATCTAGGTCATGGAGCTGATCGTCTTCGTGATCGCTGCCGCCGCGGCGCTGGCCGGGGGCATCGGCGTCATCGCCAGCGCGCAGCCCGTGCGCAGCGCCCTGTCGCTGCTGCTGGTGCTGGGCAGCCTGGCCGTCCTCTACCTGCTCCTGGCCGCCGAGTTCATCGCCGTGCTGCAGGTCATCGTGTACGCCGGCGCGATCGTGGTGCTGTTCCTGTTCGTCATCATGCTGCTCCACGCGCGGACCGGCGAAGGACGCACCGAGAAGCTCCCCCGCCAGCGCGCGGTGGGCGTGGTCCTGGCCGCCGTCTTCCTCGCGGTGCTGGGCTACACGCTGCTCACCGCGGCGGCGCCGCCGGTGCGCGAGGTCGCGCGCGGATTCGGGTCGGCGGAGTCGGTGGGCGGCGCGCTGTTTCTGGGGTACGTGCTCCCGTTCGAAGTAGCGTCGGTCATTCTGCTGGTGGGGATCGTGGCCGCCGTCGTGCTGGGGCTGGCCAAGCCGGTGACATGATGCCGCCGGCGTCCTTTCTCGTGCTCAGCGCGGTGTTGTTCACGCTCGGAGTGGTCGGCGTCCTGGTCCGGCGGAACGCGCTCGTCGTGTTCATGTCCATCGAACTGATGCTCAACGCCACCAATCTAGCGTTTGTCACCTTCGCGCGCCTCCGAGGGTCGATCGAAGGCCAGGTCATCGTGTTCTTCGTGATTGTCATCGCGGCCGTCGAAGTCGTCGTCGGCCTCGCCATCATCGTCGACATTTTCCGTTCCCGTGAGACCGTCAATGTGGATGACGTCGATCTGCTGCGGGGCTAACCCGTGCTGCCGCTGATCATCCTCGCGCCCGTAGCCGGCTGGCTCATCAACGGGCTGTTCGGTGGACGTCTGGGCAAGACGGCCGCCGGCGTCGTCGCCTCCTCATCGGTCGCGGTGGCGTTTCTCCTCGGGCTGGTGGCGCTCCGGAATCCGGCCGTCTGGCACGAGGGGTGGACGGTGTCAGTC
>Ga0209640_10000504_pt1 | contig 30381 bp, 19 predicted proteins | sample RifCSP10_1_FD_184018 | JGI IMG/M metagenome (GOLD analysis project Ga0209640, IMG submission 184018) | Soil microbial communities from Rifle, Colorado - Rifle CSP2_sed 10_1 (SPAdes) (version 2) | ecosystem: Environmental > Terrestrial > Deep subsurface > Rock core/Sediment | place: Rifle... | reverse complement strand
GGCACCGGCGCCAATTCCACTGACGAAGCGATTTACCTTACCAAGGCTGCTGAACGCGCCGGCGCCGATGGATCGCTGCAGGTCGCGCCCTACTACAACAAGCCGACGCAGGAAGGGCTTTATCAACATTTCAAAGCGATCGCCAAAGTTTTTGACCAGGACAACTTTCCCACGGAATTTTTCCATGTCATGCCTGAGCGGGATCGTGATCTCAAGGATGCTTCCGGGTTTAATATATTTCTCCGACTCGAAGATGACACCGATGTTGCCTGGTTCGTCTTCATAAGCGCTGAATGAGTCAGTAAACCAGAGACGTTTGAATTCAATCGGAAAACTGGCTGGATGGTGGATGAAACCAGTCTGGGCATCGAGTAAAGGTTTTATGCCATGATGGGCGAACCGGTAAAGATTTTGCCCTTCTTTACGTAATTTCTTGGAATACCTGTTAACTTTTTGACTAATCATGGCTTTTTTACCGTTATTTTTAGCCGATAGAGACTATTTCTAGTCTAATTTTTGACGAAAAGCAAGAAAAAATTCTATATAAATCCAGTAATTAATGATTAATCATAATGTTAAAGTTTATAAATTATAATTAACGATTATATAACTTATTGATATTTAATATAAATAATCCTAATTTATAATTGATTATCGTAGTGACTTGTGGTGACGCGGTTGTTTATTCAACGCTGGCAGCCCAGTTTTCCAATTCCGCTTCATTCAATCGGCAGCCCCCCGGCTTCAGGAACAGGGTAATTACTTTTTACCAGGGAGGGTGTCTGCTTGGTTGTCGAAGCCGGCGAGGCGTTGCAGATGTTGTTCGATACATAACGGCAACATGGTCAGATTATATCCGCCTTCGAGTACGGAGATAATCCTGCCGGCGCAATACTGGTCCGCAATTTCGATGACACGGTCCGTCATCCAGCCAAAAAACTCCGTGCTCAAACAAATCCCCGCCAGCGGATCATCTTTATGGGCATCAAAGCCCGCGGAGATGATGATGAACTCAGGATTGAATTTCCGCATCCTGGGTAAAATTATTTCCCGAAAAACCTGCGCATATTCCGCATCCGTGCTGCCCGCAGGCATGGGACAATTTAAAGTGGCGCCCTGACCGCGGCCGATACCTGTTTCCGTAGCAGCCCCAGTGCCCGGATAAAATGGATATTGATGAATGCTGATGTAAAGAACGGATGGGTCTTGTTCGAATATATGTTGGGTGCCATTACCATGATGAACATCCCAGTCCAGGATCAGAATTTTGTCCAGTTGATGCTGTAGTTGTAAATAACGAGCCAGTATTGCGACATTGTTAAACAGACAAAAGCCCATGGCCATATCCGTTTCCGCATGATGGCCTGGCGGCCGGAGCAGCCCGAAGCCGTTGTTAATGCTGCCGGCGAAAATATGATCGGCCAGCGCCAGAGGCGCTCCGGCTGCCAGTAAGGCCACGTCATATGAATCGCCGCAAATTCCGACATCCATCGTGTCCAGATACGCCTGATGCGCGAGGCAGGCCTGGCGGGCCCGCTCAATATAGTGACTGTTGTGTACCTGCTGCAGCCATCTGTCATCTGGTAACACCGTCGCGACAGGAACCAGTTCCGCAAACCAGGGTTGCCGGGTTAAATATCCCATCGTTGCCGTCAAACGTTGCTTGCATTCCGGATGGCCGCGCCCCGGGTCATGCAGCAGATACCGTTCATCATAGACAAAGCCAGTAACCATAAATTTTTTTATTAATAATTTTCGAAACGGTCCGGAAGCATTGTAATGGTATTAATTCACTGGTGGTTAAGACTTCAACAAGATATGCATTTGAACCCTGATTAATTTATCAGTCAGCTAATTACCATTAACTATGTTGTCGGCAAATTATATGACTTACTTCTCAAAAACAGGATAACTGGTTGATTATTCTTGAATAATAGCGTAGCTTATAAACAACTAACAAGATCGTTGGTAAACGATTGTTTATCATCAGATCAAGACAGGGATACAACTTTAATTCACAAATTAATGAATAAGAAAGAACCGATTGCAATAGTAGGGATGGCATGCCGCTTTCCGGGCGGCGCCAACAACCCGGATGATTTCTGGCGGCTGTTGATCAATCGTACGGATGCCATCACTGAAATTGCTGAAGATCGCTGGTCCAGGGATTATTATTATCACCCCGATCCGACTGTCCCCGGTAAAACCTACGCGAAATTCGCCGGGCAGTTGGAAAACGTATGGCATTTCGATCCGGAGTTTTTCGGGTTGTCGCCAAGGGAAACTATACCGATGGACCCGCAACAACGGTTGCTCCTGGAGCTGAGCTGGGAAGCATTGGAATCCGGCGGCCAGGTTCCGGCACATCTGGCTGGAACGGACTGTTCAGTCTATGTCGGAATTTCGTCGACGGATTCTGCCAATTCCCGTTTCGACGATCCCAGTATCGCAGACAGTTATTTTATGACCGGGAATACCCTGAGTATAGCGGCGAACCGGATTTCCCATATATTTGATTTGCGCGGCATCAGTGTCGCCATCGATACAGCCTGCTCTTCATTCGCTGTCGCCTTGCATCAGGCGTGTACCAGTATCTGGAATAACGAAACTCCCGCCAGTCTTGTCGGTACGGCCCACCTCCTGCTGAGCCCGTTCCCATTCATTGGTTTTTCCAAGGCCTCCATGTTGTCACCGGACGGCAGATGCAAGGTATTTGATGCGGGGGCAAACGGCTATGTGCGATCGGAAGGCGGCGCAGTTTTTTTCCTGAAACCCTTGTCTGCTGCTGAGGCTGACAATGATCCCATACAGGCCATCATTCTGGGTACGGGCGTGAACTCCGATGGTGGCAATCGATCCCTGACGGTACCGGACGGTGATGCACAAAAATCTCTGCTTGAAACCGTTTATCAAAATATCGGCATCAGTGCGGATGAGGTCTGTTATATCGAGGCGCATGGGACCGGAACCCAGGTCGGCGATCCGATTGAAGCTTATTCTATTGGTCATGGTGTCGGGGCGAAGCGCAACAAGGATAATCCGGTATTGATTGGATCCGTCAAATCGAATATCGGCCACCTTGAACCGGCCTCCGGTGCGGCAGGTTTGATGAAAGTTGTACTCGCATTGCAGCATCGTAGTATCCCGCCATCCATTCATTTCACCACACCGAACCCTCATATTGATTTTGCTTCCCTGAATTTGAAACTGGTAACGGAAGAATTATCGCTGACGGAGAAATCAGGCAAGCTCATTATGGGAGTCAATTCCTTCGGTTTCGGGGGTAGTAATGCCCATGCGGTGCTGGCCGAGTATGTCCCGGGGAAGCTGGTGCGGGAACCGAAGAGAAAGTACGCAAACCCACCGTTATTTTTATCAGCTATGAGCCAGGAGTCCCTGCAGCTCAAGGCAAAACAATTTAGCGAGCTTCTGCTGGATCCGGTTTGCAAGGATAGTGCCTATGACGTTTTTTATACGGCAGCTTTGCACAGACAACGATTGCGACATGGGCTGGTTGTCTATGGTGAATCTTTGGAAAATGTCAGTAAAGAACTGAGCGTATTTGCGTCGGGCAAGGTGAGTGACAATATTGTAACCAGCGAGAAATTGGATAAGGCCGATAAAATCGCACTGATCTTCTCAGGGAACGGCTCACAGTGGGCAGGCATGGGAACCGGACTGATGGATGACCCGGCATTCAAAACAAAAATTATGGAGATTGATAAAATTTTCGAGCCCCTGGCAGGCTGGTCCATCGGTCAGGAATTATTGTGCGATCAAACAACGTCGCGGCTTGATTACACGGAAGTTGCCCAGCCATTATTATTCTCTGTCCAGCTGGGCATCCTGGAAATATTGAAGGAGAACGGCGTCGAGGCATCGGCAGTATTGGGGCACAGTGTCGGTGAAGTAGCCGCTGCCCATGCGGCAGGTATACTCGATCTGGAACAAGCGGTGCGGGTAATACACTACCGGAGTCTGGCGCAAGGCAAGAGCAAAGGCATGGGAAAAATGGCCGCCGCTCAGGTCGGCGCCGATAAAGCCGGGGAATTACTCCTGCACATCGATGCCGGTTTGGAATTGGCCGCCGTGAATAGTCCGAAATCGGTTACTTTCACAGGCCCTGGCACAACGATCGAGAGATTGGCGGATATGTTGACCGATGACAGGATTTTTTGCCGCATCCTGGATCTGGATTACGCTTTCCATAGTCATGTGATGGATGCTTTTAAGGAGGAATTTTTAGAAAATCTTGGATCTTTACAGCCCCAGACTGGTATGGCAGATTTTGTTTCATCAGTTACAGGATCGCGTATCCCCGGCGCTCAACTCAATACAGAATATTGGTGGCGTAACCTCCGTCAACCGGTATTGTTCGGTAAAGCTGTAACAACGTTACTTAATGACGATTACGGCGTATTTGTCGAAGTCGGGCCTCATCCTATCCTTAAAACTTATACGCTGGAATGTATACGGGGCCAGAAAAAACAGGGTAAATGTATAGTCACCCTGAAACGCGGGAATAAAAACGAACCGGCCCTGCTCACCAGGTCAGTTTATGAAATTATGCTCGCGTCAGACAGGATTGATCTCAGGCACTTTTTCGAGGCGGCGGGAAATATTGTAAAACTGCCGCCTTATCCATGGAAGAAGGAGAAATACCAACCCACCAGTTCAACAGAGTCGACCAATAAAACCAGTGAGCATATGTTACTGGGGATACGATCCAATCTGGTGTCTGGCCTCTGGCACAATCAGATTGACCTTATTACCCATCCATTTCTGAAAGATCATATGGTGGATGGCGTAGTTGTATTCCCGGCGGCAGCCTTTATCGAAATGGCGCTGGCAGCCTCGGAATTTTATTTTGAGAGAGGTCATGTCGAAATCTGTAATTTTGAAATTCGCCGCCCCCTGGTAATTGAACCAGGGCAGATTAAGGATATCCAGTTTTTATTACGTACTGAGGATTTGAATTTCCTTATCCGGAGCCGTACCCGTCTAAGCGATCAGGCATGGAATATCCATGCGGTCGGTAAGCTGGTAAGTCATGTCGCTCCCATGAAACAAATTGCTTTTGACTTCAAACAATTTAAGACTGATGCGGATCATGGTTTCAGCAAGGAAGAAATTTATAAGCTGGCTGCGCAGATGGGGCTGCAATATGGCGAATATTTTCAGGGCATTGACGAAGTCTGGGTGAGTCAAAACACATTGGTTTCCAGATATAACAGACTTATCAGTCGCAAAGAACACGAAAGCAATTATGCTCTGGGCCCGGCAATACTGGATTCGGCCTTCCATGCCTTGTTTCCCGCAATTCTCGATGATGTATCCATACCTTTAAATACCGGTTCCCCGATATTGCCGGTAGCAGTTGGAAATATACATTTCTACGAATCAGATGAACCTGTCGATAATTGTATCTGCGAGATTATCAACTACTCCAGACAATCCGTTACCGCGCGATTTACACTGCTGGATAAAACCGGCATGGTCGTGGCCAGACTTGAGAACTGTTTCTTCAAGCAGCTATCGCAAATTTCCCGGCAGCGGGATATCCCGTCCTTTTACTCCTTCCGACTGTTACCCAAGAATCACATCGACCTGCAGAAGATCTCGCCACTGCCATCACTGGACGAACTGGAGAAAGGGATCATACAGACCTTGAAATTTAACCGGGCCCTGGAAGAAGAAGGCACTTTCAATGAACAGATCCTGCCGCTGTTTGACGCCCTTGCTTCATCCCTGGCCGAAATGACGCTGCGGAGACTGGGGGCTCATATTGGGGAATTCACGACTGACTCGCTGCTGACAACATCGGGGATTAACCCTGCGCACAGGCATTATATCAACAATTTGCTCAAGTTAATGCAGGAGGATGGCAAGGCAACTCAAAAGGAAGGTTCCTGGAAATTAGCCCTTTCTGAAGACAATGATGAAAGTGTCGCAATCTGGCGTTCCATAATCGCGGATTATCCGGCCTGTTTGCCGGAAATCATGGCTACCTTGAAGGTAGGTTTTAATTTAATGGACCTGTTGACGAACAGATCAATCGAAGATGTTGTCAATCATAGCGCAACTGCCCAAAACAACCATTTTACATCCGGGAAGGTGGTCAGCGAATGCATCCGTACGGTTGTCCAGAATATTCTCAATAGTTGGCCGACCAGCAAGCGCAGATTGCGACTGGCTGAAATTGTTGACCGGGATACTTCCATTACCAGGCAATTGATTTCAATCTTACAGAAAGATTATTGCGATATGCAGTTGCTGGCGACGGATGAATCGATAAAAATAAAAATGGAACAACGGTTCAAATCATACCCGAATGTCAGTGTCTCAGTATTGAATTTGTCTGCCGGCAATTTTGTCAATGAATTTGACGAAGGTGAATTTGATATTTTGATTTCTCAGAACTGGATACATCATAGCGAGGATATCTTAAAAACTTTTTCACAGCTCAGTTTCCTGGTCGCATCAGGCGGATTGCTGATCTTTTCCGAAAAACAGCCGAACAGATTAATCGATATCAATTGTGGTATCGATCCGGACTGGTGGACGCGCAACAGTGAAGCGGATCTGCCCATGTCCTTGCTGATGGAAGCTGAAGACTGGCTGGTGGCACTGGAAAAAACGGAATTCAAGAGCGGCCGGGTTTTGACTGAAGCAGTGAATCCGGATGCCCATAATTTTGTCATTGCCGCCAATCGGGAAATCCGCAGCAAGGCGCAGGAGAAAATCCGTAGCGAGAAGGAACATCCATGGTTGCTGGTTTGTGAAAATAATGGGCAATCTTTGGCGCTGGCCGAGACCCTGCAATTCGAACTGGCAACTCTGGGTATTCAGGCTATTGTGGGCAAAACTTCCGGCACGATAGCTGCGACCGGAGGAGGGACGAAATATCTAAGTGTGGAACAGGATTATATTCGGCTATTCACGGGTATCCGCAAAGAACACACCTCGTTGCAACATGTAGTATATCTCAATGCCCTGAGTCTGGCTGCGGGTATTTCTAATACAAATTTGGTGGATGCACAGTCCCGTTGCTGCATGGGCGTGGTTAATCTGCTGAAGGCAATAGAATCAGTTTATTGGGATAGCTTCCCGAAACTATGGCTGATAACGAGTGATAGCTGCACACTGGACTATGCATCTGACAGGCCGAAGACGCCGGTTCTGCCGAATCAGTCTACTTTATGGGGGATGGGCAGGGTAATCCGCAATGAGTTTCCTAATATTGATTGCAAGTTACTGGATTTGCAGATCGGTCACAATCTGCAAAAGTTATCGCATGCTCTCATCGAGGAGATATTAAAAGCGGATGAGGAGGATGAAATTATCCTGACCCAGGATGCCCGGAAAGTGATGCGATTGGAAAAGGTGCTGCCTGATGCGAACACGTCAGCCGTTAACTCCCTCAATCCAAGACAGCAAGAACAGCATGCCAGACTGATATTTACCGTGCCGGGGAACATGGATAATTTGATTTGGCAAAAACAGGAGAAGCGGTCATTGAATCCCGGTGAAGTTGAAATTGAAGTAATCGCTACCGGGTTAAATTTCAGGGATATCATGTTCGCCTCGGGATTATTACCTGATGAGATGCTCGAAAATGGTTATGCCGGCGCTACACTGGGTTTGGAATGTTCAGGAATCGTCTCGCGGGTCAGTGCCGGTGTCAGCGAATTTAAACCAGGCGATGAAGTGATCGCTTTTGCGCCGGCAAGCTTCGGTAGTCATGTTATAGTCAGTACCATATCCGTAACCCGTAAACCTACGCAATGGAGCTTTGAAGAGGCTACCACCATACCGACAGCCTTTTTTACAGCGTATTATGCCCTGGGATACCTGGCCAGGCTCAGTGAAGGAGAAAAAGTACTGATACATGGTGCTGCGGGGGGTGTCGGCCTGGCGGCCATACAGTATGCAAGATTTCGGGGCGCCGAAATTTTCGCAACCGCCGGGACGGAAGAAAAGCGACAGTACCTGAAGCAACTGGGTGTTGAACATGTCCTGAATTCGAGGACACTGGAATACGCGGACGATATCATGACAATTACGGGCGGCCGCGGGATTGACGTTGTGCTGAACTCACTCGCCGGCGAGGCAATCGATAAAAATTTCTCCGTCTTGAAACCATTCGGACGTTTTCTGGAACTGGGGAAAAGGGATTTTCTGGAAAACACCCAGATAGGACTGCGACCGTTCCGGAATAACATCGCTTATTATGGCATTGATGCTGACCAGCTCATCGCCGAGCAACCCGAGCTTTCGAAAAAATTGTTCAGGGAGATTATGGAATTATTTGAACACGGAGATTTTCGTCCATTACCCCATACGGTTTATCCGGCATCGGATGTAGCCAGCGCCTTCCGCTTAATGCAACATTCCGGGCATATTGGCAAGATCGTTGTAACGGTGAAAAACGAGATTGGTGAGGTGATTGCAAAGCAGAACGATTACCCGCCGCTGCGTTTTAATGATAAGGGTAGTTACTTGATTACCGGTGCTACCAGCGGTTTCGGTCTGGCAACTGCCAGATGGTTAGCCGATAAAGGGGCACGGCACCTGGTTCTGTTAGGCAGGAGGAGCATTGCTGAAGCCGGGATTGCAGCGGAAATTGAGGATATTACCATGACCGGCGCGAAGGTGACCGTCAGGCAGTGCGATGTATCTGATCCGGTGGCCTTGCAAAAAGTACTGCGGGATATTGAAGAATTCCAGCCACCATTAAAAGGAATTATACACGCTGCCATGGTGCTCGATGATAGTGCTCTGCGTACGCTCACGGAAGACAGTATGAGGCGGGTGTTTAAACCCAAGATACAGGGGGCCTGGAACCTGCATCAATTGACTATAAATCAGGATCTGGATTTCTTTATCCTGTATTCTTCAGCCACCACTTACATTGGCAATCCGGGTCAGGCCAATTATGTAGCGGCCAATCATTATCTGGAAGCCCTGGCCCGTTATCGGAAGGCACAGGGACTGCCGGCTCTCGCTATCGCGTGGGACGCAATCATGGATAGCGGCTATCTGGCCAGAAACGAGGCGTTACGCGAAACTTTCAGAAAACGGCTGGGAATCAAGGGTATCTATGTAAAACAGGCATTCAACGCGATGGAGATGGCGCTGGCATCGGATATGACTGAGACAGCCCTATTAAACGCTAATTGGCCGGCCATGAAAAGATTACTGCCGTCAGTCTCATCTCCAACCTATCATTTCATGACTCATGCTATTTCAGCTGATGATATCTATGAAAACAATATGGATATAAAGGAGATGATACTAGGCCTGTCGAAAGAGGAAGTTCACGTTTTAATCACCAATATGCTGACGGATGAACTGGCGAAAATATTGCAATTGCCCAGTGAAAAGGTGGAACAGAACCGGTCGATACAGGATCTGGGAGTTGATTCATTGATGGCCATGGAACTGGTCAGCGCTATAGAAAAACGGTTTAGTATCGAAATTCCGGTTATGGCGATGTCGGATAATGCCACCATTGACAGTATCGCGGCCCGCATAACGAAAATATTGACAGGGGATAAGAACGTTGAACACGGACCCGATAAAGCTTCTGTAATGGTACAAAGCCTGGCGGCCACTCATGCAGAGGAGTTCACCGAAACGGAGATTGATGAATTTACCAGGGAATTCGTCGAAAACAAAACCACTACCAGGCGCATGATCCAATGACCGGTTCGGACAAGAATTTATTCGGTCTATCCATCTCGGATAAAAAGAATCTTATCGAGCGCATGCGCAGCAGGTCCCGGTCTGAGGCGGACAACAAGCCGAGGTTTACACAAAAATTCAGCAAGGCCCTGTCCCGGGATATCCCGCCGGAGTATTACAAGATAGAGTCACTCCCGGGACTGAAACAGCTACAGATACATGTGGCGGCTGCCGACAAATTCGGCATCGAAAATCCATTTTTCCGGATGCATGAGGCGGTAGCCTCAAATACAACCTGGATAGGGAATAAGGAGTACGTTAATTTTTCCTCCTATAATTATCTCGGTCTTTGCGGTCATCCCAGAATATCGCAAAAGGCCAAAGACGCGATCGATCGTTATGGCACCTCGACCTCAGCCAGCCGACCCGTTTCTGGTGAACGCCCGGTCCACAGGGAGTTGGAGCGAAAACTGGCGGCTGTCCATAAAACCGAGGATTGTATTGTGTTCGTCAGCGGTCACGCCACCAATGTCACAACCATTGGCTGTCTGTTCGGCAGTAATGATCTGATCCTGCATGACGTACTGGCGCATAACAGCATTATTCAGGGAGCGATTTTATCCGGCGCAAAACGCTTGCCATTTCCGCATAATGACTGGGCCGCCCTGGATAAGATACTGCAGGAAAACCGCTCAAAATTTCAACGGGTCCTGATCGTCATTGAGGGTATGTACAGTATGGACGGCGACGTTCCCGAACTGAACAAATTCATCGAGCTAAAATACAAACACAAGGTCTTTCTAATGATCGATGAGGCGCATTCGCTGGGGGTCCTGGGAGACAGAGGGTTCGGCATCAAGGAACATTTTGGCATCGACGCCAATGACATCGATATTGCCATGGGGACTCTCAGCAAAACCCTCTCGGCTTGCGGAGGTTATATAACCGGCAAGCATGCACTCGTGGAAAATCTGAAATATACCGCGCCGGGGTTTGTTTACAGCGTCGGTATATCGCCACCGGTAGCAGCCGCGGCATTGGCGGCCCTGGATATACTTGAAGCGGAACCAGAACGGCCGAAGCGGCTCAGGGAACTCGGCGCCTTGTTTTACCACAACGCAGTTGAATCGGGTCTGGATACTGGTTTATGCCAGGGGTATGCCATAATCCCTATCATCATCGGCAGTTCAGTATTGAGCGTGAAACTCTCCAATCGACTGCTCGAAAACGGGATCAATGTCCAACCTATAATCTATCCGGCGGTAGAGGAACGGGGTGCCAGACTCAGGTTCTTTTTAAGTTCGACGCATACCGAGAAACAGATTAAAGACACTATCGGTATTTTGATTGAAGAATTGAATCATCTGAAACGGAATCCCGTCTATAAACTGGTCTGATAGATCATCCCCGCCTGCTATTGAAACAGATTAACAGTCAACATCGAATCGCGTTGTTCACACTGGACAGCGCCTTGTCCAATGGTGCTGTAATCAGGTTTTTAAACCGCAACCGCGATAATATCCGCACGGTCATCGCCTCCAACCCATTCAGGAGGCATGGCGTTGGCGGCAGCAAACGCGTGCTGCGGCAGTTCAGGCATTCAGGTGTTCGATTTTCATTGTTCCTGGCCTATAGTTTCTTTTTCTTTCCGTTACTACTGAAGGCCAATAATCTGTTATGCAAACTAATGGGCAGAGCCAGCGACTTCATCCCGATTAAAGCGTACTGTCGACGCGCTGCAATTGACTATCATCCCAGCGACGATGTTAATGACAGGCAACTTGTACGTTTACTGCGTGAACGGGATATTGATCTGATAATTACCTGTTTTTTTGATCAGATACTCGGTTCTGAAATCATCAGCGTCCCTCGCCAGGCCTGTCTGAATGTTCATCCGGGGCTGTTGCCGGAATGCCGGGGCGTCTTCCCGGAGTTTCATACAGCTGCCGGGAAATGTACAGATTTCGGTTTCACCATACATGCTATTGACGATGCCGCTATCGATACCGGCAGGGTATTGCTAAAAAGAAAAGTCGTTATGTCAGGGTGCAACAGCCTGTTGGCGATAAGCAGACGGTTGCTGGCGGAAGGCCTGGCAGCGTTGGAAGAAGTCCTGACTGATTTGAATGGCAGGCTCGAGCAGGCCAAGGTGCAGGGGGCAGGCAATTACTATTCTTTCCCCACCCAGGCGGACGTCCTTCAAATCAAAAGAAGTGGGTTTGTATTTATGGGAGCGAAAGATATTGTCGAGGATATTTCCCGGGTGCGATAAAGCGCTACGGATAACTAAGAGCGGCTTTTATCCCGAAAGAAATCTGGGCGCTTCGACGACGCTACCTGCCGTCATCGTATCCGGTAGTAGCGACCAGACGCTGATAGCCTTGACCGGGTTCGTCGGACAAGCGATTTCGCAAGCGCCACAACCATTGCATTTACCGGGATCGACTCTCGGATAAGAAACGTACAGGTTATCATCCCAGCTGATAGCGATTGCTTTATAAGGGCAGGCGACGACGCAGGCGTCACATTCTTTTTTACCAAGGGTCAGTAAACACATGGAAGTGTCTACCAGGGCTTCGCCGATAATGTAGCGGCGTTTGACAGTCAGGTCGAGGGCTTGCAGTGCGCCGCTCGGACATACCCGCGTACACAGGTTGCAATCCTCCCGGCAATAATCCTTCCCGTCATAACGGATGGTCGGCGCCAGCAAACCGGCTATACCGGATTTGCCGGTGATATCCGGCCGGATGATTTGCGTGGGGCAGGCCGCGGTGCAGTTACCGCAACGGATACAAACCCCGGCGAAATGTTCTTCCGCGAGAGCCCCCGGCGGTCGCAGTGGCGCATCTTCAGTCGTGGCACGCGCCAGGCCGCTGTTTCTCCCCCACAGTCCCAGCCCGAAACCGAATATTGATGCGATAACAGCCCGGCGTGAGCGGGAGATTTTTCCCGGCCGCCGTGCCGGTGTGGTTAACCAGACCCGGACGGTCTGGTAACCGCCGGCAATTATCGGTTTAACTGCGGCCAATTGATCCTGAAAACCACCGAGTGGGCAAAGCCGCCCGCACCATACGCCACCCAGCAGCAAGGTTATCAGTAGCAGGATCCCGAGTACGGAACTGGCCAGCAGCCCGGTAACCAGATCTCCGGCCATCGGTATGGCAAACGGGCTACCAAAAATCGCCATTGGATCCATCCAGAGCAAAACCGGATAGCCAAGCAGGGCTCCGACCAATGTCAGGGCCGCAGCGTATTGCCCTAACGGCGGCCATCTGCTCCAACAGACGGTTCGCTTCAGGCCGATATGAGTAATGGCTTCCAGCACCAGGCCGGTCGGGCAGATAAAGCGGCAAAACCAACGTTTTTTGAGTATCGACAGCATACCGAAGGCGATACCGATACCTGCGGTGAAACCCAGCGCGCGGTTGATAATACTGGCGCAAATCGCTACCAGGGGACTGGTTTCAACCACTGCTCTGGGACCGCTTTCCCAGGAAGTCAGCGGCCAAATCAGGATCAGGCCCGCAATCAGGCACAGTAACCGTACCAGGACGCTCTGCCAGCGACGTTTGTTCATGACCGTGGTGTGAAAATTTAACCCAGATAGACACCCGTTTGCCGCAGGATGTCTTGCAGTTTGGTGATATCGACGTTACGTGGTGTGCACTGGTTCTGTACGCACAGCGTGGCGGCTATCCCGGCAGCCTCACCTGTGACCCAGCATACGGGGATCAGGCGGGTGATATTGGCAACGGCGAAATCGGCGGCAATGCACCGGCCGGCAACCAGCAAGTTTTCGATTTTTTCAGGAACCAGCGCGCCGTAGGGAATTTGAAAGTCAGCGACATTGGCGAAGGCGCCGCTATAGCCGATGACATCCTTGAACGTCGTCCGTGTTTTCAGTATGTTTTCAGTGAGTATCTGCACACCGTCGAGCAGCCGGGTCAGGCGTACGCCCATCTGTGGAGCGGTTTCCAGCAGATAAGCGTCCTCGTGTCCTGGTTGCCGCCGTACCTTTTCGAGGTTATGCCAGAGCGCAAGGCGGTGCTTCAGTTCCAGACTGGTGAGTTCCGCGACATCCAGGCCATCGGCCACCGGACCTTTCATGTTCAGCCAGTTGACACGTGGGACCGGTGTTTGACTGCCCATATTGCCATCGAGTTGTGTCACCGGCGCGCCATGGGTAGGTCGCTTCCGCACCGGTTCTGTGCTTGTATGTTCCGTTTCCGCGCCGCCGGTCATGTCGACCTCGCCGATGTTGCCGATCCGGCTGACCAGGCCGATATTGTCTTTGACCTTGGTGTAAGCGGCACCGGCCGCGGCATAGATGTCGCCGTCGCCGGAAGCATCAATGACGATATCCGCCAGGATGGCCTGGCGTCCGGATTTACTTTCGAAGACAGCACCGCGGACGGCGCCTGAGTCATCGACGATGGCGTCCACGCCCCAGCAGTTCAAATAGGTATGCATCCCTGATTGCAATGTCATGTCAGCGAGGACGTATTTGAATGCCTCGGCATCAACCACGGGATAGAGCGGAGCCTTATTACGATCAACAATGCCAAACTTCAGCTGATCCAGTCGCTGCATCATCTCTTCACCGATGCCGCGGATGACTTGTTTGCCGTCGCGGTTGTAGATCGGGAAGATCGCCAGGACCAGCCCGCCGGTCGCCAATCCGCCGAGGTGGCCGTAGCGTTCCACCATGGTGACATCAACTCCCTGGCGTTGCGCCGCCAGAGCCGCGGCAGTGCCGGCGGGACCGCCACCCACCACCAATATCCGGGTTTTCCTCAATACCGGCAGTTCGCGGACGGGCTGCACGACCTTGCCATCGACCAGCGTGGCCGGTGTTTTCGGTGAACCTGGCTCAGGTGGCTGGGGGCCCCTGACGGCGGAGCCAAGTTCCTGGGCGTATAGCGCCGCGAGTGGCATCATCGATCCGGCGGTAAACAGTCCCCCCGTGGTGAGGACGCGGATCATTTCTCGACGTGTCAGTTTATCGGCCATGGATTATTCTCCCATTCAGGCAATGGTTTGAAAATGCGGACTGGAATTGACGGTAATACCCTAATCAACAGGCAGACTAATCAGTGCTTTCCATTAATGTGATGTTTAGTATAGACGATTAAACCGATAAAATACCTTACCAATCCGCCTCCGTCCCCGCTATAGTTATGAAGATCAGGACATTAATCAACTGTTGCAGAGTAATGATTTTCAGAGCTGCCTGAATACAAGACTATACGGGGACTAAATCGATTCAAGATGAAAGATAAACGCAAACTGCCGGCTTTTAAATACAATAAGTTAGGGCTGGATACGAATGCTTTGAAACACGGCCTCGCCAACCGGCTTGAGTATTCAGCCGGCAAGGATCTCTATACGGCGACATTACGTGACTGGTATCACGTCAGCGCCTGGGTGATTCGGGACCTGTTGATAGAGCGCTGGATGGAAACCATGCGCAGCTATTACCGGCAGGATGTCAAACGGATCTATTATCTGTCACTCGAATTCATGATCGGGCGGACTCTGAGCAACAGTGCCCTGAGTCTTGGCGTGGCCATTGAACTGACCCAGGCTTTAAAAGACATCGGCATTGATTTGGAACAGGTACAGGAAATGGAAGACGATGCTGCTTTAGGGAATGGTGGCCTGGGCCGCCTGGCCGCGTGTTTTCTCGATTCCATGGCAACCCTGGGTATCCCCGGCTACGGTTACGGTATCCGCTATGAGTATGGCATGTTCAAACAAACCATCGATAACGGTTGTCAGATCGAACACCCGGATAACTGGCTGCGTTACGGTAATCCCTGGGAATTTCCCCGTGCCGAGGTACTTTATACTGTCAAATTTTACGGCCATGTTGTGACTTACATCGGGAAGCAGGGGGAGACATGTTTTCACTGGACCGATACAGATGACGTCATGGCCATGGCTTTTGATACACCCATACCCGGTCACGGCACTGCGACGGTTAATAATATGCGCCTGTGGTCGGCCAAGTCATCGCGGGATTTCGATCTGGGTTATTTCAATCAAGGCAATTATATTCAGGCCGTTGCCGATAAGAACGAGTCGGAAAATCTGTCCAAAGTGCTTTATCCGAACGACACAACCGAAATGGGGCGTGAACTGCGGCTGAGGCAGCAATACTTTTTCGTCAGCGCCTCATTGCAGGATATTCTATTCCGCTTCCAGAAACACCATGATTCCTTTGAGGCATTGCCGGATAAGGTTGCCATCCAGCTTAACGATACCCACCCGGTACTGGCTATTCCGGAACTGATGCGCATCCTGGTCGATGTTTATCATCTGCAATGGGAACAGTCCTGGCGGATCACCACTGCTACCTTTGCCTATACCAATCACACGCTCCTGCCGGAGGCGCTGGAAACCTGGCCGGTAGCAATGATCGGCAGGGTATTGCCGAGACATATGCAGATAATCTTTGAAATCAATCACCGCTTCCTGAAGGAAGTGATGCATATCAGTCCGGGCGATCCGGGGTTGTTGCGGCGTATGTCGTTGATCGATGAAGACCAAGGCAAGCGGGTACGCATGTCGCATCTGGCGATAGTCGGCAGCCACCAGGTCAACGGTGTGGCGGCATTGCATACACAATTAATGAAAAGTTCCATCTTCGCTGATTTTGACCGGTTATTTCCTGGCAAGATCATCAATATGACCAACGGCATCACCCCCCGTCGCTGGTTAAATCAGGCGAATCCCGGTTTAGCACGATTGATCAGTGACTCAATCGGCAGCCGCTGGATTGACGATCTGGACGAGTTGCAAAAGCTGGTGCCATTGGCGGAGGATGCGGCATTCAGACAGGCCTTTCGGGAGGTCAAACAAAAAAACAAACAGACTTTGGCTATTTTAATCAAACAGTGCCTCAATATCGATATCAATGTAGGGTCGTTGTTCGATATCCAGGTCAAACGCATCCATGAATACAAGCGACAACTATTGAATGTGCTGCATGTGGTGACGTTGTATAACCGGATTCGCGACAATCCGCAGACTCGGATCACTCCGCGGACAGTGTTATTCGCCGGTAAGGCGGCGCCTGGCTACTACATGGCCAAGCTTGTAATCAAATTGATCAATGATGTGGCCGAAATCGTAAACAATGATCCGGTCATAGCGGGCAGATTGAAAGTCGTCTTTCTTCCCAATTATAGTGTGTCACTGGCCGAGAAGATTATTCCCGCCTGCGATCTGTCCGAGCAGATTTCAACGGCGGGGACCGAAGCGTCTGGTACCGGCAATATGAAACTGGCCCTGAACGGCGCTCTAACCATCGGCACGCTTGATGGCGCCAATATCGAAATCATGGAGGAAGTCGGTGAGGATAACATTTTTATTTTCGGTCTGACCACCGAAGCAGTAAATCAGCTCCGGCATGGTGGCTACCAGCCGCAGGATTATTACCATCGCAACGCAGCATTAAAGCAGGTTCTGGATATGATTGGTTCCGGATTCTTTTCGCCTGAAGAACCCGGCCGGTATAAACCGATCATCAACAACCTGATCCGCTATGGCGATCATTACATGCTGATGGCCGACTATGCAGACTACGTCGCCAGGCAGGATGAAGTAGCGGTGTTATATCAGGACCAGGAAGCCTGGTCGCGCAAGGCCATACTCAATACAGCCAACATGGGGAAATTTTCCAGTGACCGGACCATCCGCGATTATGCGCGGCAGATCTGGAACACTGAACCGGTTAAAATAAATTTGCCGGCAGGGTAGGAGTATTCCCGAGAAATATACCTTAGCAGCCTGGCGGACATAGAATGGATCGACTGCGGCGGCGGGAAACCGGAACATTTAGACCGTGGCTTTGTGTTTAACATCGTTGATCGGGTGGTTTGATAAGCACTGGTCTTCAGTTTATAGTGCCCCTGTATGAACGATTTCAAGAAGAAAACACTCACGGGACTGGCCCGCACCTGCGGTTGAGCTGCCAAGATTGGTCCGGCGGTCCTGTCGGACGTTCTTGCCGGTTTAAGTCCGCCCGTTGACCCCAACCTGCTGGTCGGTTACGACACGGCCGATGATGCCGCCGTATACAGGCTGACGGACTCGGTGGCGATGATCAACACTGTCGATTTTATCACCCCGCCGGTGGATGACCCCTATTGGTTCGGGCAGATCGGCGCCGCCAACGCAATATCGGATATCTATGCCATGGGCGGCCGCCCGGTGACCGCATTGAATATCGTCATGTTTCCCATGAAACAACTGGATCTGGGTTTGTTACGCGATATCCTGCGCGGCGGTCATGACAAGGTGGTCGAAGCCGGTGCCAGTGTGGCCGGCGGCCACAGCGTCAACGATGAAGAGCCCAAGTTCGGACTTTGTGTGAATGGGGTGGTACATCCGCAGCAAGTCATCACCAATACCGGCGCGCAAGTGGGTGATAGCCTGATCCTGACAAAACCGCTGGGCACCGGCGTCTTGTTTAATGCCCTGCGCGACGGCAAGCTGTCTTACCGGGAGCTGGAACGGGATGTCTTGCCCCAGGTCGCTGCCCTCAATGGATCGGCGATGGCGGCTGCCCGGACTTTTGACCTGCATGCCTGCACCGATATCACGGGTTTCGGGTTGGCGGGCCATATCCTGGGGATGGTTCGCGGCAGCCAGATCAAGGTGGTGCTGGATTTTTCAGAATTACCACTGTATCCCGGCGCACTCGACATGTATAAAAAAGGCGTCACGACTGGCAGTAATGCGGCGAACTGGCAACGGGTTCAGGAGTTCCTGGACATCCGAATCACCCTGGACAAAGCGAAGGAGGAGATCCTCTACGATCCGCAGACTTCCGGCGGCCTGTTGTTATCGGTACCTGCCAGCCAGGCAGATGCAGTGATCCGGGCCTTGGTCGCTGCCGGAGTGCCGACTGCAGTCAAGGTCGGTGAGGTTGTGGCCGGCGTTCCGGGCATCATGTTGATATAACTAGAACCTATCTCAAAATGGCTGCGCTGGCTGATACGTCGTTAAAAACGGGCTCCCAATGCTCATGTACTAGCGTGCACACTCCGCTTGCTCGCCCGTTTTCGCCTCGTCTCATCGGCGCTCGCCTGATTTTGAGATAGGTTCTACCAACGTACAAGCGGCTTATCGAAAACCGAGTTCCCCACAATCTGCTGACTGACTATTCTGGTATCGATCTGTGGTAAACTGGCAGTGGTGGCCTGTGCCGGTCTCCCCGCGGCGCGAAATTGCAAACCCCGTCAGGCCCGGAAGGGAGCAGCGGTAGTAATGGATGCGGGTGCCGGGATCAGAACGGTATGGGCCGCCTTTCAAATATAAGAACGCTCTGAATCAGACAGAATTTCCAAAACAAGAGTTTTAAATTAAAAGATTTAACCTTAAGGTTCCAAAATCCAGCATGAGTTATGAGTTATAAGGTACTGGCGCGCAAATGGCGCCCACGTAATTTCGCCGGCATGGTCGGCCAGGGTCATGTGCTCAAGGCACTGGCCAATGCCCTTGATACGGACCGCTTGCACCATGCTTATTTATTTACCGGCACCCGCGGTGTCGGCAAAACGACCCTGGCGCGGATCCTCGCCAAATGTCTGAATTGCGAACAGGGCGTCAGTTCCAATCCCTGTGGTATCTGCTCGGCATGTACCGGTATCGATGAGAGCAGGTTCGTAGATCTGATTGAAGTGGACGCCGCCTCCCGGGCGAAAGTCGATGAGACCCGAGACCTGATGGACAACGTTCAGTACGCACCGGCCGCAGGCCGCTACAAGATCTATCTCATCGACGAAGTGCACATGTTCTCGAATCATAGTTTCAACGCCCTGTTGAAGACTCTGGAAGAACCGCCGCCGCATGTGAAATTCCTGCTCGCCACGACGGAACCGAAAAAGCTGCCGGTTACTATCTTATCGCGCTGTCTGCAATTCAACTTGAAGCACCTGACGGTGGAACAGATAGCCGGACAGATACGCAATATCCTGGAACAGGAACAGGTTCCCGCCGATGACGCTTCCATCCGCCTCATCGCCAGCGCCGCCAACGGCAGTATGCGCGATGCCCTGAGTCTGCTCGACCAGGCCATCGCCTACAACAATGGCCGGCTGGCGGAAACACCAACCCGCGAGATGCTGGGGACGATAGACAGCGCAGCCATCATCGGTCTGCTGGAAGTCCTGATTGATGGCAACGCGGTGGCTTTGCTGGAACGGATCGCGAATATCGCCGCCTTCAATCCCGATTACGATGCCATCCTGGCCGAATTGCTGACACGCTTGCATGACCTTGCCGTCGCCCAGGTGCTGCCGGCGGATTCCGACGTAATCGATGCGAGCACACGCGCCCTGCTGGATAAGGTCAGCCGTGAAGACGTGCAGTTGTACTATCAGATTGGCTTGACTGGCAGACGGGATTTAGCGATTTCGCCGGATCCGAAAATCGGTTTTGAGATGACATTAATCCGCATGCATGCCTTTCGTCCCGGAAACTCGAATCTCGCCAGTCCGGTGCCCGCGGGCAAACCGGCGATCGTAGTTCCCGCCGTTAAGGAGAAACCGGTGGCGACTGGCAACCAGCAAGCGGCGGGACTTTATGCCGAGGCGAATACCGATTGGCAGAAAATCATCGATGAAATGGCGTTGGCGGGTCTGGTCAGGGAACTGGCCGGGCATTGCGTGTTGAAGGAGCACACTACTACAAAAGTAACACTGGCCCTGACGCCGGCGCAGGAACATTTACTCAAGACTACGCAGAAGGACAGGTTACAGGACGCTATCCGGACGCGTTTCGGCAAGGATGTGAAACTGGTAATCACAGTCGAGGAACCAGGAGTGGAAACACCCGCGGCACGAAAGTCACGCGAGGAAAAGGAGCGGCAGGTGGAGGCCGTTAAATCCTTTGTCGAAGATAACGATGTGCAATCCATGCTGACCATGTTTGATGCCACGCTGGACAAGAACTCCATCCGGCTTCGCTGAAGCCGTAGTGCTGTGATGAATTAACTTTAAAATCGTACTGCAACAGACGGAAAATGAAAGACGGGCTCGGCGAAATCATGAAACAGGCTCAGGCCATGCAGGAAAAACTGCACCAGGCCCAGGCTGAAATAGCCAATCTGGAAGTGGCCGGTGAAGCCGGTGCGGGACTGGTCAAAGTGGTTATGAATGGCAAGCATGAGTTGAAGCGCGTCACTATCGACCCGGCCTTATTGAATGACGATAAAGAAATGCTGGAAGACCTGATTGCCGCCGCGGTAAATGATGCCAGCAGGCGTCTCGAGAAAACGTCACAGGAAAAAATGACCGGGTTCGCGGCCGGACTGAACCTGCCGGCAGGGTTGAAACTGCCTTTTTAAAGTATGACTCTAGCTTGTCTACAATGTCTGTCCCCCCACTGTTAGACGGTTTGATCGAAGCCCTCCGGTGTATGCCGGGGATAGGCAGAAAGTCGGCGCAACGCATTGCCTATCATTTATTGCAGCGGGATCGGGATGGTGCCAGGAAGCTGGCTGGCAATTTAATACAGGCAATGGATCGGATCGGTTATTGTGGACGTTGCCGTACTTTCAGCGAAACCAGTATCTGTCAACTATGCAATAGCCAGAGCCGGGATCGCACACTGCTATGTGTGGTTGAAAGTCCCGCCGATGTTTACGCGGTTGAAGAGGCAGGTTACAGGGGTTTGTATTTTGTCCTCATGGGACATCTGTCACCCCTGGATGGTATAGGTCCGGAAGATCTCGGCCTGGAGCAGTTGGAAGCGCTGCTCGCTCAAAGTGAAACGAAGGAAGTTATCCTGGCGACCAATCCGACGGTAGAAGGCGAGGCAACGGCACATTTTATCAGTGACATCGTCCGCAGGCATGCCTTGCATGTTACGCGGATCGCGCATGGCGTGCCTATGGGCGGGGAACTCGAATATGTCGATAGCAACACCTTATCCCGTGCAATTTCCGGCCGGCGGGAGTTCTGATCATCAGTTATAAGTAATGATTAATTATTCAATCTCTAACGCAGAATTATGACTCAGTCAGCCGAAAATCTGATCTGGATAGACCTGGAAATGACCGGGCTCGACCCGTCGCAGGATCAAATTATCGAAATCGCGACCATCATCACCGACAGCCGACTGCAGGTACGGGAAGAAGGCCCGGTTATCGCCATTCATGTGAGCGAATCGGTGCTCAGCAGCATGGACGACTGGAACATCGAACACCATACCCGATCAGGTCTGGTCGACCGTGTCAGAAAAAGCCGCCATAGCCTGGCCGAGGCGGAAAACTTAACTCTTGATTTTGTGAAACGGTATGTCCCGGAGCGACAATCGCCGATGTGTGGTAACAGTATCTGCCAGGATCGGCGATTTCTGGCCCGGCTCATGCCGGAACTCGAAGCGTATTTCCACTATCGCAACCTTGATGTCAGTTCCATGAAAATACTGGTAAATCGCTGGGCGCCCGACAAGCAGCAATTCACCAAGGAATCCACCCACCGGGCCATAGATGATGTGCGTGACTCAATCAGTGAATTGAAGTTTTACCGGGAACAATATTTCAACATTTAGATTGCCTGGACCGCTTATGCCATTACCAACATCATTGTATCGGGCGGACCAGGTCCGTGAACTCGACCGGTTGGCCAGTACCGACCTGAATATAGACAGCTTCAGTTTAATGCAGCGTGCCGGCCGCTCAGCCTGGGAGATATTGCAGGCCAACTGGCCGCAAGCCAAGTACTTATGTGTGGTGTGCGGCGGGGGTAATAATGGTGGTGACGGTTATATTCTGGCCGGGCTGGCTTTGGACGGCGGACTGCAGGTTCGCACCATGAGTACCATCGACCCGGCAGATCTGACCGGCGATGCCAGGCGGGCTTACCAACAATTTATAAACAAGGCTGGCAGCGAGAGCCACCAATTTTCCCAGGATACGCTTGTTGCTGCGGATGTAATCATCGACGCCTTGTTGGGAACCGGCATCGATCGGGAAGTGGCCGGCGCTTTTCGTGAGGCAATAGCAGCAATCAATGGCAGTGGCAAACCGGTTTTGGCGATGGATATCCCGTCGGGCCTGCATGCCGACAGCGGTGCTATCATGGGAGTTGCTGTGCGGGCTGCAATTACTGTCACCTTCGTCGGTTTGAAGCAGGGTTTGTTCACCGGACAGGGACGGGAATGTAGCGGACGGATATATTTCGCCGATCTGGGACTGCCGGAGCTGGTCTATCAGCGGGTCAAACCAGCTGCCACACGCATGGATTTTTCTACCCAGTCGCAATTACTGCAATCCCGTCCCAGGAATGCCCATAAAGGTCACTACGGCCATGTCCTGGTTATCGGTGGCGATTACGGCTACGCCGGCGCTGCCCGCATGGCGGCTGAAGCAGCTGCCCGGACCGGTGCCGGACTCGTCAGTATGGCCACCAGACTGGGACACGCTTTGGGCATACCCATGGCGGTACCGGAAATCATGGCACTCGGTATCGAACAATCGATCGATTTGCAGCCTTTGCTGGACAAGGCGACGGTCGTCGCCGTTGGCCCGGGACTGGGCCAATCCGCGTGGGCCAGCAGTCTGCTGGCACGAGTCCTGGAAACCAATCTGCCCCTGGTGCTCGATGCTGATGCCCTTAATCTGCTGGCCAGGGATCCGATTGCTACCGATCACTGGATCCTGACACCCCACCCGGGCGAAGCAGCCAGGTTGCTACAGACCACCACTTCGGCCATCGCGGCGGATCGGTTCGCCAGTGTCCGCCGGCTGCAAGAAAAGTTTGGTGGCATCATTGTCTTGAAAGGCAGTGGGACCCTGGTCGCGGATGGTATGACCGTACATCTGTGCAGCGGCGGTAATCCCGGTATGGCGAGCGGCGGCATGGGTGATGTCCTGACCGGGATCATCGCCGGACTTGTCGCCCAGAACATCGGCTTGACCGATGCCGCCAGATTGGGGGTATGTCTGCACGCGGCAGCTGCCGATGCAGCTGCCGATGACGGCGAACGAGGCATGCTGGCCACTGATTTGATGCCATGGGTGCGCAAGCTGATAAATTGATCAATATCGCCAACAGCGCCGATATGGAGGCGCTCGGATACAGACTCGCGGCCGACTGTCCCGGTGGCACCAGGATATACCTGCAGGGTGATTTAGGTGCAGGCAAGACGACCTGGGCTCGAGGTTTCCTCCGCGGTTGGCAATATTCCGGTAATGTCAGAAGTCCTACCTATACTCTGGTTGAGACATACCATGTCCACGGCCAGACTATCCACCATCTGGATTTATATCGCATTAAAGACCCGGATGAGCTTGAGTCCATTGGTATTCGCGATTATCTGGATGGTAAGGGGATATGCCTGGTGGAGTGGCCGGAAAAAGGGGGTGTACTCCTGAGCAAACCCGATGTTATGGTCCGGATTGCTATTAAGGGACGCAAGCGGATAGTTGGCTTGCAATCGTATTCCGGCACCGGAAGACAGATGCTGGATGAGTTGGGGTCATCTGCCGCATACTGATACTGGTTTTTTTAGAAATAAATATTGATTATTTAATGACTTAGGGGGTTTTAGAGTGTCATTTGGTGCCAGCTTTCGCCAGTATTTCGAGTATTTAATGGACATAACTCAGTATTAAGACTTGTCATCGGGTTCGGCCATGGACTATGATTTAATCGATTAACTCATTTAAAACAGCAATATAGATTGATTATCTATAAATAAAATGAAATTATTGATATAAGTTCAGTTAAGTTAAATTTAAATAAGAAGTCAGTAACGATGCGAGTTGCGTGGGGCCTTGTACTTTTTTGGGCGAGTCAGTCACTCTGGGCTGCCGTACAGGTGAATAATGTCCGCATCTGGGCAGCGCCTGATAGCACCCGAATAGTTTTTGATATTTCCGCCCCTGTCCAACATCGTCTAAGCATGCTCACGGATCCCTATCGCCTGGTAGTGGATATCGAAAATATCTCGCTCAACAGGGAACTCACGCAACCGGGAGTGCACGACCGCTATCTGCAAAGGGTACGTGGCGCCGGCCGTAACGGCAATGACTTGCGTATAGTTCTGGATCTGAAAAAATTTTCACGCACCAGGAGTTTCCTGCTCGAACCAAACAATCAATATGGTCATCGTCTGGTGATAGATATTTTCGATACGGAAGCTGAAGAGCAGGCCAAGGTCGATGCTATAGAGGCTGAATCTTTCGACAGTAACATGCGGGACGTGGTGATCGCCATAGATGCGGGGCATGGCGGCGATGATCCTGGCGCATCGGGACCGAACGGGACGCTCGAAAAAAGCGTGACCCTGCAGCTGGCCAGAGTTCTGGCCAGACTGTTGGAGCAGGAGCGGGGCATGAGCGCTGTATTGATCCGCGAAGGTGATTATTTCATGCAATTACGCCAACGCTTCGAAAAGGCCAGACGCTATAAAGCTGACATGTTTATCTCCATCCATGCAGATGCCTTCCGTGACTCGCGTGTGCATGGCGCATCGGTTTATGTCCTGTCAGCGGCTGGCTCGAGCAGTGAACATGCCAAGTGGCTGGCGGAGCGGGAAAATGCTGCGGATTTAATTGGCGGTGTCAGGCTGGAGGATAAGGACGACGTTCTGAAGTCGGTGTTGCTGGACCTGTCGCAAACTGCCAGTCTCGAGGCAAGTATCGATATCGCGGAAAAAATTCTGAGCTGCATGAAGCAGGTAGGCAAATTACATAAGCCGCGAGTCGAGGCTGCCGGTTTCGCCGTACTCAAATCCCCGGACGTTCCTTCGGTACTGATCGAAACGGCTTATATCTCCAATCCGCGTGATGAAAGCAACCTGCGCAGCCCGGGGCATCAGCAGAAGCTCGCACTTGCCATTTTGCGGGGTATAAAGACTTATTTCATTGAACATGCCCCCGAAGGGACATTGCTGGCGTCGCGGCAACACATCATCGTTCCGGGCGAGTCCTTGTCCACCATTGCCCAGCAGTACAGGGTAAGTCTCAAAAACCTGCGTGATATTAACCGATTGCAAAGCGATATGGTTCAGGCAGGCGAGGTATTAACGATCCCTGATGGTAATGACGGGTAAGGCTTGCGTGATTCGTAAATCGTAACTGGTGATTGGTACGAATCACTAATAATGTATTGCGAATTACGGATTTCCCGCATACTTGGTGTTAGCGACTCTTTCCTGAAATAGATTCACCGGCTACCCTATGGCCATGTCTATCGAACCTGCCCATCAACGTATTCAGATTCTCCCGGAACTGCTGGCCAACCAAATCGCGGCCGGAGAAGTGATTGAACGACCAGCTTCCGTGGTCAAGGAGCTGCTCGAAAACAGCATCGACGCGGGTGCGACAGATATCCGAATCGATATCGGTAGCGACGGGGTCGGCATGATACGGGTGCGCGATAACGGTCATGGCATCCATAAGGACGATCTGGAACTGGCGCTTCTGAGTCATGCCACCAGCAAGATCCGCCAGCAATCGGATCTTTACCATATTACCAGTCTGGGGTTTCGCGGTGAGGCATTGTCCAGCATCGCCTCGGTTGCGCAATTTCAGTTAACTTCAAGGCTGCAGGGCGCGGACCAGGCCTGGCAAATCTGGAAGGATCCGTTTTCCAGCGCGAATGAATTGTTACCGGCCTCACATCCCGTCGGTACTACGGTGGAAGTCAAAAATCTATTTTATGCGACACCGGCCCGGCGGAAATTCCTAAAATCCGGGAAAACAGAATTTCTGCACATCCTGGAGATGGTGCGACGCATTGCCTTGAGCCGGTTCAATATCAGTATCCGGCTACTGCATAACGACAAGCAGCAATTTCATTGCCGGGTGGATCAGGCTGATCCGGGAAACCTCATCAAATCCGTTATGGGATCGGAATTTGGCGGCAATGCCCGGCGCCTGGATTTCGTGGCAGGGGATATGCGGTTGTGGGGCTGGCTGGGGACAGCGGCAATGTCCCGGAGCCAGATGGACCGCCAGTATTTCTATTTTAACGGCAGGATGATTCGCGACAAGCATATCAACCATGCCATACGCATGGTTTATTCAGACGCATTGCTACCCGGCAGGTATCCGATCTACGTGTTGTACCTGGAGGCGCCTCCGACCGCCGCTGATGTCAATGTTCATCCGACCAAACATGAGATCCGCTTTAAACGCGCCCGCGACGTCCATGATTTCGTCTACACCACTCTCAAGCAAACACTCGATCAGGAACTGTATTCGGTTGCTGATACTGGCGGCATTGCTGGTGGCGGCGACGAACCGGAATCGATCAGTACATTTCTGCGTTCCCCGGGCGGCGACGAAATCAGGGAGCAGCCACATTATTACCGTTTATTATCGGTCATGGGCCATGCTGGCATCGATAACGCTGACATGACCGCATTGGGGCTGCCGTTAGTACAACTCCATGATCGTTTTCTGGTTGCAAAACGTGACAAGGATTATTTGTTGATAGATATCCATCAGGCCAGGCGTCATCTGATCAGGTCGAAAATGTCCACAGTTTCAGATGCGGCACCGGCACGCGACCGGCCGCTACTGGTTCCAGTGAGCATGCCGGTAGCCGTTGCCGACGCCGATCTGGTTGAAAAATATTGCCATATGCTCAACCGTTACGGGATGACGCTGACAAGGCATGCTCCGGCAGTCATAGTTATACGGACGATTCCGGCTTTCATGCCGGAGGTGGAACTTCAGCCACTGATGCGGGATATTCTGGCAGTGTTTAAAAATGCGCAGGATCAGCAACCCCTGCATGAACCGTTGGTCGCGGTCTTCGAGGCACATGCCTGTGACGGTCTGCCAGGTAAATTGGCTATGAGTGAAATACTGCAATTATTGCATGCACTGGCTGCCTCCGGAGTTGATACCGGCGCTACTGATTGTCCGGGGGTCTGGACAACATTGGCTATCGATACTCTGGCAAGGTTGTTGGCGACGACATGAAGACTGCGTCAGCGGTAGTCTTTATCATGGGCCCGACGGCCGGCGGCAAAACCGCCCTGGCGGTTGAATTATGTCAACGACTGCCGTTCGGAATTATCAGTGTCGATTCCGCCATGATTTACAGGGGTATGAATATCGGTACCGCCAAACCCGGACCGGAAATATTACAAATCGCGCCGCACAGGTTAATCGATATCTGCGATGCTGCGGAAATTTATTCAGCAGGCAAGTTTCGCCTGGATGCCTTGCAGGCCATCGAGGAGATGCGACAGCAGGGAAAAATTCCATTATTGGTAGGGGGAACAGGATTATATTTCCGGGCGCTGGAGCAGGGGATTTCCGCTTTACCGGCCGCCGATCCTGTGATTCGCGAAAGACTGGAACGGGAAGCCAGTGTTATTGGTTGGCAGGGCATGCATCAGCGCCTGGCCGGAATCGATTCGGATTCAGCCGCACGCATCCACCCCAACGATCCGCAACGAATCCAGCGTGCCCTGGAACTATTTGAAATCACGGGTAAATCTCGATCGGCCCTGTTCGCGGTTGGTGGAGAGCGACCGCTGCCTTACCAGGTGTGTAAAATTATTATCGCCCCGGCGGAACGCAATATCATCCAGGAGCAGGTCAAACAGCGGTTTAAACGGATGCTGGTATCGGGACTGGTCGAGGAAGTGCAGGGGTTTTATCAACGAGCGGACATGCACGCAGCCTTGCCCTCCATGCGTATGGTCGGTTACCGGCAGGTGTGGCGGTTTTTGACTGGTCTCATTTCTTATCAGGAGATGCAGGATCATGCGATAGTGGCGACGCGGCAATTGGCGAAACGCCAACTGACCTGGTTGAGATCGGAGCAAAACGGGGTGTGGCTGGATGCCACCGACCCGGATCTTCTAAACAAGACCTTGAAATATCTGCAAAAAGATCGGAATATCGCCGCTAAAGTGTAATATAATTAAAATAATTTCAGGGCAATTTTATATTGCTGACAATAAACACAAACATAATAACAAGAAGGAGAATGACATTATGAGTAAGGGTCACTCTTTACAGGATCCGTTTCTTAATGCTTTAAGAAAGGAAAGGATACCGGTATCGATTTATCTGGTAAACGGAATTAAATTACAGGGCCAGGTGGAATCCTTCGATCAGTTTGTGGTGTTGCTTAAAAATTCAGTGAGTCAGCTCGTATACAAACATGCTATCTCGACCATCGTCCCAGCCCGTTATGTCAAGTTGCCGAGAACGGATGAAGAAGGTGGCGGTAGCGAGGACGCCTGACAACCATAAAATGGTTCCCGGGTTAGTGATTTGAGAACACCGGTAGCTGGCGGCGAGTCCGCCGTATTGGTCCACATCGATTTTCGTAATCCTCAGTTTAACGAGGAATTTGATGAATTCATCCAACTGGCCAGTTCTTCCGGCCTGTCGATCCTGACTACCATCACCGGCACCAGGGCTATCCCGAATGCAAAATATTTTGCCGGCACTGGCAAAGTTGAAGAGATCCGGCGTGCCGTGGCGGACATGACTGCTGATGTAGTCGTCTTCAATCACGCTCTGACTCCGGGGCAGGAGCGCAATCTCGAATCTGCCATCGGTTGCCGGGTGATCGACCGGGTTGGCCTGATCCTTGATATCTTCGCCCAACGGGCTCGCAGTTATGAAGGCATGTTGCAGGTGGAACTGGCGCAACTGCAACACCTGTCCACCCGACTGGTCCGGGGCTGGACCCATCTGGAACGGCAAAAAGGCGGTATTGGTCTGCGTGGCCCCGGCGAAACCCAGCTGGAAACAGATCGGCGCTTGCTAGGCAATCGCATCCGCACTATCAGCTCACGGCTGGAAAAAGTCCGACGCCAGCGCAATCAGGTAAGACGCTGGCGGCAGCGATCAGCAACTCCGATCATTTCGCTGGTGGGCTATACCAATGCCGGCAAGTCCACATTGTTCAACCGGTTGACAGGGGCGCACAGCTATGTTGCGGACAAACTGTTCGCGACTCTGGATACCACACTCCGTAAAGTTATCATTGAACCGGGCCATCAGGTGGTATTGAGCGATACCGTAGGGTTTATCCGCCATATTCCGCACGACTTGATCGAGGCATTCCATGCCACACTAGAAGAGGTGAAGGAATCAGATCTGTTACTTCATGTCATCGATGTCAATGATGCGCAACGCTACTCTCATATAGAACAGGTAAACGGCGTGATCAGGGATATCGGCGCAGAATCGCTGCCGCAGATCTTGGTTTTTAACAAGATCGATCTGAAAAGTGAGATTGCGGCCCGCGTAGAGAAAAATAATGGCAGCATGCCGCAGGTGTGGCTATCAGCCGCAACCGGTGTAGGTGTTGACGGCTTGCTGCAGGTAATCAGCCAGCATCTGGAACCCACGCGCCGACTGCGCATATTACATATCCCGACATCGGCCAGCAGGCTAAGGGCCGATTTGTTCCGATCCGGAGAAGTGTGCGAGGAGCATCTGGACCAAGATGGCAGTTGGGTGATGCATATCAATATCTCCGTATCTTCGTTACAGAGATTGTGCCGCGATTACGGCATCGATGAGGCGGCAATACAGTAATTTGTTCGGGTAGTGTGTTATAGTAGCCACTGCAACTGACAGCCTGTATTTTAAGTTAGGGAAGCTCTGAATAAGTCCCTCCCGGACTTTTCAGAGCCCGCAAAGTAAAAGACGCGACTTTTACTTTGCTCCATTTTTTAATCCCGCCATGGCGGGATTGAAAA
>Ga0209640_10000503_pt1 | contig 30400 bp, 28 predicted proteins | sample RifCSP10_1_FD_184018 | JGI IMG/M metagenome (GOLD analysis project Ga0209640, IMG submission 184018) | Soil microbial communities from Rifle, Colorado - Rifle CSP2_sed 10_1 (SPAdes) (version 2) | ecosystem: Environmental > Terrestrial > Deep subsurface > Rock core/Sediment | place: Rifle... | reverse complement strand
CCCCTTGTATGGGAATTCGGTATCGTATTTCCCGTCGAGCAATGTGGGAAAGACCTCTTTGTACACCGAGGGTGCACATGAGATCCACATCATCGCGGTCAGAAGAAAGGCCACATGGGACAGATGGGAGCGTGTCTTCATAATGCATTACCCGTGGAGACTATGAGTTGAGACGGAAAGGAGCTGAAGAGCGAGAATGGATGACGGCTGAAAGCCGTTGTTCGCCTACGCGTAAACGTCAGGCAAGCCGGCAAGTTGCCGGAGCGCACGTACTTCCGAGCGAGAGAGGCTTCGTGAGGCGCCGCGGGCGAGGCCATCTTTGGTGATAGGTCCATAAGCAACGCGGTCGAGTTTCCTCACCTCATACCCGAGCGATTCGAACATTTTCCGGACCTGTCGATTACGGCCTTCGTGGATGATAATGCCGATTTCTTTTCCTTTCCCTCCCGGAAGCACATATACCTCCCCGCCGGCAGGTTTCCCATCATCCAGGCGAACTCCTTTGCGAAGCTTCTCAATGTGGTCGCGCGTTACAACCGTTTCCAGTGTCACCTGATATGATTTTGGGATCTCGAACTTCGGGTGCATCAGCCGGTTGGCAAATTCACCGTCGTTGGTGAACAGAAGCACGCCGGTCGTGTTCCTGTCCAAGCGGCCGATGGGATAGACACGGTGCTTGGATCGGAGCAGGCTCATGACGGTAGTCCGACCCCGTTCATCGCTCAATGTAGTGATCGCATCCTTCGGTTTGTTCATGACAAGGTAGACGCAGTCATGAACCTGAGTAACCTGCTTGCCATCTACAAAGACTCTATCACGTTCCGGGTTGATCTTTGTTCCCAGGTCAATGATGGCTCTATGGTTTACTTCCACTTTCCCGTCCGCAATCAGCGTATCGGCCTTCCGGCGCGAGGCAATCCCGCACATACTCAGGTACCGGTTGAGCCGGATCAGCTGCGGAGAGTCTTTTAGTTCAGTCCTTTTCATGGGCAGCCCCACGCAAACGCAGGGTGGTTATTCGGGGTCCTTTGACAACTCATCAACATCGGGAGGCGTATCATCAGAGATTTCGCGCAACGTTCCATCCTCGCTCACAACAATGCTCCCGCCTTCTGTCAAATCGGTTGGTTCATCGACGTCCGCCGCCGCCTTCTTTGCCTCGAGATCGGCCAGCATCCGTTTCTCAACTTCGAATTCTGCCTCGGCCATCAGCTCGTCGATTTCGCGCGGCTTTGGAAGTTCTGAGAGGTCATTCAGACCGAAATGCTTCAGGAAGTCTCTCGTTGTTCCGTACAACAAAGGTCGCCCCGGCGTCGCCGCACGACCGATAATGGTCACCATGTTCCGCTCCAGGAGTGTATGCAATACGTAGTCTGCATTGACACCGCGGATTGCTTCAATTTCCGGTTTGGTGACTGGCTGCTTGTATGCAATCACTGCAAGGCTTTCCAATGCCGACACGGACAGCTTCCTCCTTGACCTCTCTTTGACCATCTTTCCCAGCCACACTGAGAACCGCTTCAGAGTCGCATATTGATACCCGCCGGCAACTTTCACAATATGATACGCGCGCCCGGTCTCCGCAAACTCTTTGTTCAATTCCTCGATTGCCGCAAGGATGTTCTCTTCACTGATTCTCCGCGGCCTCTCCCCTTCCTCAAGCATCCCGAAGATCTCCACGATCTGTCTTGTGGTAAGTGGTTCGTCGGAGGCAAAAATCAGCGCTTCAATAATCTCTTTTGCCGAGGGAACGCTGGAACCTAATGTGTGGTCCTCTGTCATGCGGTTGCGGTTTGTAAGGGAAGTACCACGGAACCGGGCCGGATCGCAATGTCATCCCGTCCTTTTGCGGGGGAGAGAGAGATCAGCTTGTTTTTTGTCATCTCCAGCAGAGCAATGATTGTCACAACGATCCGAATCTTTTCCGTCATGTGAGAGACCAGGGAGAGCAATGTTGTTTCACCGTGGACACGAAGATAGTCCATCGTGAAGCTCATCTGTTCGTCGACGGATACGTTGAGCAGATTCACTTCGTGGATAACCTTTTTCGGCATATGATCCATTGCCGACTTGAAGGCAGCGATGAGATTAAACAGAGAAACGTCCTTTAAGAGATCTTCATCCTCATCGATTAACTGAACCTTCGGGTCGCTATGAAAGAATCGTCGGTACGAAAGTTTTCGCTGCTCATCTTCCAACGAGGACATATGCAACGACATTTCCTTGAAGCGCTTGTACTCGATCAGCCGCCTGACCAGCTCAGCGCGAGGGTCTTCTTCATCCTCCTGCCCCTCCACTTTCGGCAGTAACATCTTCACCTTGATCTGCATCAGGGTGGCCGCCATGACGATGAAGTCGCCTGCCACCTCGAGGTCGAGCGTGGACATAAGATGGAGGTATTCGAGAAACTCCCGCGTGATCTTCGAGATAGGAATATTGTAGATGTCCAGCTCGTCCCTCTTGATGAAAAAGAGGAGGAGGTCCAACGGACCCTCGAAGTCGGTAAGTTTCACACGATACATGGCAACGCCCTCCCCTTCATCCTAGATTCATAGCTGCATGAACTTCTGCCATGGTTTCGCCGGCACGCGTTCGGGCGCGGTGTTCACCGTCTGCAAGTATGCCTTCTACGTCGGACGTATGCGCCTCATAGTACGCTCTCTTTTCACGGAATGGAGCCAGCGTGTCCGCGATCCGCCGGGCAATCCGCAGTTTGCAATCAACGCACCCCAATGCACCACTCCGGCAGTCTCGTTCGATTTGATCCTTCTCGGCCGCATTGAATTTCTGATGGTAGGTGAAGACAAGGCAGACCTCGGGCCGACCGGGGTCGTTCTTCCGCACCTTCAGCGGGTCGGTCACCGCTGAGCGCATTTTCTTTTTGATGTCGTCCGGCGAATCTGAGAGAAGAATTGTGTTGCCGGATGATTTGCTCATCTTCTTGTCCATCCCATCCAGGCCGGGAAGCCGTGCAAACTTTGTCAGCTTGGGTTCAGGCTCCGGAAAAACAGCACCGTACTGGTTGTTGAACCTCCGCGCAATCTCCCTCGAAATCTCGACATGTGGGACCTGGTCTTCGCCAACGGGCACAAGATCCCCCTTGTACAAGAGAATGTCTGCCGACTGTAGCACAGGATATCCGAGATGTCCATAGCTCACATTCTCAATATTCAGCTCACGCACTTGATCTTTCACTGCAGGGTTCCGTTCGAGCCGGGCAGTCGTGATCAGCATGGAAAAAATCAGGTGCAGCTCGGTGTGTTCTTTCACCTGCGACTGGCGGAAGATGGGACTTTTAGCGGAATCGATGCCGGCGGCCAGCCAGTCTATGACCATGTCAATCGAATTCTGGTAGATCCCGGCTGAGTCGAGATTTGTTGTCAGCGCGTGATAGTCCGCGATGAGGTGGTAGTTCTTGTACTCATGCTGCAGAGTGACCCAATTTTCCAGAGCCCCGACAAGATGTCCAAGATGCAGCTTTCCGGTTGGCCGCATCCCACTGAGAATCGTCTTCTGTCGCGTCAACCTTTACCTGTTGGTCGTGTGAGTATCGGTCCAGCAAAAAATTTCCCGTCAGGTGGACGGGACTAATGCAGAAACAGGTATGGTTTCCATCGTTCATCCAGCGTACCGACGAAGTGTCTGATGAACGTCACGTGATTCGGCCGCATGGGCTTTCTGCGGAGGGGCATCATCGATTCTTCAGGTGTGCGATCCCCTTTCTTGTTGTTGCATCGGACACATGCGCAAACGAGGTTTTCCCACGTGTCTTCACCTCCGCGGGAAATCGGAACGACATGGTCGATGGTCAGCGTGAGATCCGAGCGACCGCAGAACAGGCACCGATGACCGTCGCGCCGGAGGATGTTCTTACGCGAAAGAATGATCTTCTTAAATGGAACCCGGACATAGAACGAGAGCCGTACGATGCTGGGAAACGGCATGGAGGTCGACGTCGACCGAACTCTCAATGCCTGGTTGGCCTCGATGAGCTCCACCTTCCCAAGATAAAGAAGTACGATTGCTTTCCTCACGTTGATCACACTCATGGGCTCATAGTTCTGATTAAGAATCAGAACCTTCGCATTCAACTTCCCGTGCGACACGTTCGAGTGAATCTGAGAGCTGAAGTCCTCCTTACCTCCTTCTGTCTGAATACTGAGAGAATCGCCGTGCGTAAAACCTGTAAAAATATAGCATTCCAAGCGGCAATTGTCAAGCTCTGTAAGCGATGGATGTAAACCACTGAAAACAAAAAGGCCCGGAAGAATCCTCCCGGGCCGCGAGTGATTGGTCCTGCTTGGAACTACTCCTTTGGCAACTGCACCGCAATGTAGGCTGTACCGCCACCGGGCCTCTTGAGACGGAGAAGGATGGAATCGCCGGGTTTTCTTCCGTCAACGATCCTCTTCAGATCGGAGGGAGAAGAAATCTCTTTCCGGTCCGCTTCAACAATCACGGAATTCTGTTCGATGGCACGGTTGAATGCTTCGCTGTACGGTTTGACCTCAGTAACGATGACACCCTTTTCTACTTCCGCTGATTTCTTTTCATCAGATGTCAGCGCGCGGACGCTGAGCCCGAGGCCTTCGAACGTCACCACTTTGGGTACTTCAGGCTCGACCGATTCCCGGTCTTTGTCCCTATCGGAGGCCTTCACCGTGGTGCTCTCCTCTTCGCGGGCTTTGAGCGTCACTTTCTTCTCGATCATCTTTCCGTCGCGGAAGACTTTCAGGGCCACAACATCACCCGGGTGTTTGCTTGCAATGTAGCTCTACAATTCGTTGGCGGCATTCGTCTCTTTTCCGTCGACGGAGAGGATCACATCTCCCTCTTTCAGCCCTGCTTTCTCTCCCGCCCCATTCTTCACGAGGCCCTGGACAATCACTCCTTCCGCTTTGGACAACCCGATTGCACTCGCCATGGTCTGATCAACAGTGGAAATCTGTACCCCGATATACCCGCGGACCACTTTCCCATCCTTGATCAAGTCCACGGCAATGGTCTTGAGAAGGTTCACGGGAACGGCAAACCCATATCCCTGGTACCGTGCATTGGTGGTCGCAATTGCCGTGTTAATGCCGATGACTTCGCCGTTCATATTGACCAGTGCTCCACCGCTGTTGCCAGGATTGATGGCCGCATCGGTCTGTATGAAATTCTCGATCTTGTATGTGTCTCGAATGATCCCGATATTCCGGCCCACTGCGCTGATGATCCCGGCCGTGACTGTGGAGTTGAGCCCGAGCGGGTTGCCAATAGCGAGCACCCATTCACCCACCTGAACGTTGTCAGAATTCCCCAGAGCAGCGACCGTCAGATCCTTCGCATCGATCTTGATAATGGCGAGATCTGTGGAAGGATCGGTCCCGATGAGTTTTGCCTTGAACCGCGTCTTGTCATCGAGAACGACTTCGATGCCTCCCTTGTCGGCATCCTCCACGACGTGGTTATTTGTCGCAATGTAGCCATCCGGGGTAATGATCACGCCGGAGCCTGCACCCTGTGAACGCTCCGGCTCTCGCTGTCTGAACTCCGGACCAAAGAAATGGAAGAAGTCCTGCGGCCTCTCACTATCTCGCCCACGGGCAACTGTCGTGACGGTGATGGACACAACGGAGGGCGTGACCGCCTTCGCCACGGTGACGAAGTTGTCGCTCATTCCCTTAATGCCCTGACTGACAGTTGTAACGGGGGGCGGTCCGCCAAGCTTGATGTCTCCGGTGTTACCTGCAAAGCCATCCCCCACACCTCCGCTGAAGTTGGAGACAAGCAAGGCACCGAAGATAATTCCGATCGTGATCAACACCAGCGACGTTATTACAGATCTCTTGAACATACCTTCAACCTCCTCGAAAATAGTGAACATTGCGCGACAATCCGCCGCGACTTTCTCCTGGGTACGAACTAATTCATGAAATTTTACATCATGGCTGCCAGAACGGACTCTGCCTTGAGATACCGCAAACCGTCCACGTGACTCTGCAGGTACCTTCGCAGGATCCCCGCCACTTCATCCCTGATCACGGGTGTTAGAGCAATCGTGCACGAGGCTGCAAATTCAGGAATTTCCTGCAATCTCTGAAGAACCCGGAGAGCCTGTCGTGTGACTCTTCCCTCCCCCAATCCTCCCGCAGCGCACTGGCTGCACACCACCCCACCTTGACTCAACCGAAGTTCTGCCCCGTTTGTTCCAACCACGCGCTCATCCATCACCACTCCACAACGGGCACATCCAAGGAAGTTCGCTCTGAATCCCAGGATATCCGACAAGCGAACCTCAAACGCATACACTACATTGCCTGGATGCTTTGCCACAGTCTCAATTGCTTCGAGGGCACCCACAACGGAAGCAAACAGCTTTTCGTTTTTTTCCTCGGCGTGGGTGACACCATGCACCAACTCGATGATTGTCATGCCAGCCGCCATCCTCTCCATCTCCTCTGTCATCCGGCGGCGGCGTTTCACCATATCACATTGTGAGAGGAGGTGCATTTCGCGGTGCTCCTTCCGGTAGAAGACCGCCAGCACGTGGTTCATTGGTTGAAGTGCGGACCCGAACTTACTCTTGAAATCACGCGCCCCTTTTGCGATCACTGTAACCTTGCCAAACTCCTGCGTATAGAGCGTGAGAATTGTGCTGGTGTCACGGAACCTCATCGTTTTCAGGACAACGGCCTCAGTCTTGACAATCATGCTGCATCCACCTTGGCTCGCTTCAACGCTTCAAGAGCCCCGCCGTAGGGCGCCCGGGCAATCCCTCGTTCGGTAATGATTGCCGTGACCAACTCATGAGGAGTAACGTCGAATGCTGGTGCGTACACACGCACGCCTTCCGCCGCAACCCTGATTCCGGCTATGTGCGTCACTTCCTCTGCGGCACGTTCTTCGATGGGAATGCTGCCTCCCGATTCTGTCTCCAAATCAATGGTGGACGTGGGAACTGCAACGTAGAACGGAATGCCGTGGCGCGCCGCAAGCACGGCCAGCGGATATGTGCCGATCTTGTTTGCAACATCTCCGTTTGCCGCAATCCTATCCGCTCCTACAATTACGGCATCCACTTTCCTTTGTTGCATCAACCAACCGGCAGTATTGTCCGTGATGAGCACCACTTCCAGCCCTAGCTTGACCAATTCCCAACTCGTCAACCGTGCCCCCTGCAGAAGTGGACGAGTCTCATCCACATAGACACGCAACACATTCCCCAGACGGGCGGCAGTGGTGATGACGCTGAGCGCTGTCCCCTCTCCTGCGGTGGCCAATGCACCGGCGTTGCAGTGGGTCAGAACGGATGAACCCGGCTTTATGAACGATGCGCCATTTTCGCCTATCCTTCGACACGCATCGATATCCTCGCGCTTAATGGTTTGCGCCTCTTCCAGCAGAAGAAAGCGAACAGCGTCTGTGTCATCGTGTGGGACGGAGGCAAAAACCTGCTTCATTCTGCTAATGGCGAAGAAGAGGTTGACTGCAGTGGGGCGGGTACGGGCAAGGTATTCAGTAGCGGTGTGGAATTCCGTCTCAAGTGCACGAGAATTGGCAATTCGACGATCATTGACAGCAAGGACGATGGCAAAGGCAGCGGCAACACCGATTGCAGGTGCACCGCGGATCGCCAGTCGCTGAATAGCATCTCCGACAACACGATAGTCCTCTGTCTCAACATACACTTCGTGCGTCGGAAGCAGGGATTGGTCGATGAAGCGGACCTTCCCTTGATTCCAATCAATCGTTGTCATCATGCCATCAAGCCGCTGCAACGCCAATCAATCCTCGTCGAACCGGGAGAGCTCACGGAATGAGCGGAACCGATCCTGAATCTGCAGATACGTCAGGTCGGCCAGGCCGTCCACGCCAAACTTCTCGACGGAGAAAGAAGCCATCGTGCTGCCATAGATCACAGCGCGCTTCAGGTTTTCTTCAGATACGTCGTCTGTTCGCGCAAGCCAACCTACGAACCCACCCGCGAATGCATCCCCGGCACCTGTCGGATCAAAGATGTTCTCCATGGGATACGCAGGCGCAGAGAACACGATCTGCTCCGTGATCAACAGAGCACCATGTTCTCCTTTCTTGATGATGACGATGCGCGGTCCCATGCTGTGGATTACCCTGGCGGCCTTGATCAGATTCGGTTCCTTTGAGAGAAGACGGGCCTCAGAATCATTCAGAATAAGGACATCGATCAGCTTCAACGTTTCCCGCAGCTCTTTGTTCTTCCGGTTAATCCAGTAGTTCATCGTGTCGCAGATGACGACACGGGGCTTCTCAATCTGGTCGAGCACCTTCCTCTGCAGAACCGGGTCGATGTTGCCAAGGCAGACACAACGACTCTTCCGGTACTTTTCCGGGATGATGGGGTCGAATTTCTCAAATACATTCAGATCCGTCGAGAGAGTGTCGCGTTCATTCAGATCGTAATGATACCTGCCGGACCAACGGAATGTTTTTCCTTCTTCGATCACTTGCAGACCTTCAAGGTCCACATCACGCTCCTCAAGAAACGTGATCGCTTGCTTGGGGAAGTCGCCACCGACGACTCCTACGAGACGGATGGGTTTAACGAAGTAGCTTGCCGCTGCAGTGATATATGTCGCAGAGCCCCCAAGCTTGTTCTCCACCTTGCCAAAGGGGGTCTCAATCGTATCAAGCGCTAGCGAACCTACGACGAGTACGCTCACACATTTCTCCGGAAGTAAAAGGAATGATGATGGAAAAGAAAACCACAAAAAGGTACGGAATGACGGTGTGATTAGCAAGGAAATGGCAAGAGCGACATCACGGAGTTAGAGAACCACTCTCGTTCGCTCACCGGCTGGTTCACCTCCAATGATGGAGTCTTTCACGATGTCGAGCCCCTGTCGCTGGCCCGGCCAGACGAGTTTCCGGCAAGCATCGTTGTAGCGGAGCCATTCGTAATGTTGGTGCTCTTCAGAAAGTGCCGGCTCATCATCGGGCAGTACCTGCGCAGCGAAGAACGGACTGAGGTTCACTGCGTCATGCAGATGATCATAGTAGGTATTCACGTGTGGAACGGCCCACAATTGTTGCGGCGTCAGTCGGGTCTCTTCGTACATTTCTCGGAGCGCAGCCTCGGTCGCCTTTTCTTCATCATGAATGGAGCCGCTGATGAACTGCCAGAGCCCCGGATAAATCTCCTCATCGTTCGATCGCTTCAGAAGAAGATATTGGGGGTGATCCTGGACGAACCTGAAGACACAGACTTCAACGATGCGACAAGCAATGATGGGCACGGTCATTCCCCGATAGCAAAGGAGGAGAGAATCCCGGATCGTTCCTCTCGTGAGAGCGGACGCACTTCGCCCACGTTGAGTCTCCCGAGACTAATCAAGCCGATTCGGATGCGTTGCAGCGAGATGACAACGTAACCCAGATGTTCACACATTCGCCTGATCTGTCGGTTCTTTCCCTCCACTATTGTCATCTCGAACACAAGGGGGTTATCTATCGACGGCGTCACCTCCGCGGGCAGGAGGCGAGTTCCATCTGCAAGTGTGAGTCTGGATTCCAGTGCCCGTCGATCAACGTCGCGCAGTGGCCGGTCAACAGTAACACTGTAAGTTTTCGGAATTTCTCCCAACGGGTTTGTCACCATTTCGCCAAAGCGTGAGTCGTTAGTAAGGAGCAACAGACCAGAAGTTTCCTTGTCCAGCCTGCCAATCGGAAACATCCATTGTCGTTCCGGAGGAAGGAGATGATAGATTGTTTTTCGACCTTTCTCATCGGAACGCGTTGTCACAACACCGATGGGTTTATGCATCGCCAGGTAGACCGGTGACGCCCTTCTTATCCGTTTTCCGTCAACTTGGATTTCGTTTGAGAGGGGATTCACCCATCGATCCGGCGAGCGAACAATACTCCCGTCGACCGCAACCCTTCCCTCTCGGACCATTGCGGCAGCTTGAGTTCTGGAAGCAATTCCAAACTTCGAGATTGCACGCGCAAGAGTGATCTCACCTTGGTTCCGTCTTCCGCGGGATGTCATGTGCGTCATCTTCTTTCAGCCCGCAATCCCCGGCACCCCTTCAACCGATGCCGCATTGCGTACTCCACTGCGAATCGCTTCTGCAGCGGCATCGGCGCCCATTTCCGCGACGAGATCGAAGTTCGCCTCCACAAGTCCTGAACCAAGACCGAACACGATGTCACCATCATAGGATGTGTGCGCTGGCTTGATCGCCCGCGCCATTCCGTCATGCCCCCGTTGCGCCAGCCGGTTGACTTCAACCTTGGCGAGCCTCGCATTCGTCATAATAACAACAAGTGTTGTATTGGAAAGAAGTGGCATTCGTGCGCGTGCAAACGTGCGGAGAGCATCCTGTTCGCCAAGCCATTTTCCTTCCGCTGACCGGGCGCCGGCAAGAATCCGACCTGACCCATCAACCACATCACCCACCGCATTCACCACCGCGACGGCTACAACCTGAAGCTCACCGCGGTCCACACGCGCCGCGCCGTATCCTCCCTTCATACGGGTCTCGATGCCTCCCCATTTCCCAACAGTGGCACCGATCCCAGCACCGATGTTCCCCTCCGTTTTGATGTCCGTGTTGGCGTCGACGCAAGCCCTATAACCTGCCTCCGCGGTTGGACGAACATCCTTCGAACCTATGTTTAGATCGAAGATGACGGACGCTGGAACGATCGGGACTCTCACCCATGGTGTCTCGTAACCGATGCTGTGCTCTTCAAGATACCGCATTACTCCATCCGCCGCTCCGAGGCCGAATGCACTTCCTCCCGTCAGAAGGACGGCATGCACCTCCTGCATTGTCTTGTCACTTGCCAGCAGTGCAAGTTCCCGGCTTCCGGGCGAGCTTCCACGCACATCGCACCCTCCCACTGTCTTTGGCGGACAGAGAATTACCGTGCAGCCCGTCAATGCCTTCGTATTGCTCCAGTGGCCGACCCTGAATCCCTGCGGCAACTCCACGTGCGATTACTCCTGTGTGAGAGACGAGGACGTAAGCGAAGGTTATTCGTCAAACAGCCGGTGAAGGCCCGAAAGGACGACACCGCATGCGACGGAAACATTCAGAGACTCAGCAGCGCCGTACCTGCGGATGGAAACTCTGGTATCAGCAAGGTCTTTTACTTGATCGGAAACCCCCCAGGCCTCGTTGCCGAACACAATGATGGCCTTGTGCTCATACTTCACGCGGTCGAAATGCGTTTCGCTCCGGATGTCGGTGACGTACACCTTGTACCCCATCCCCTTCGCTCGAGAAAGGGTAGAGAGAAGATCCACACCTTCTGCAATCGGAAGATGGAAAACGCCTCCCATCGTTGCGCGAAGGACTTTGGGATTGTAGAGATCGACAGAACTACCGCCCAGCAGGACACCATCGACACCAAACCAATCGCATGTCCGGACCATCGATCCGACGTTCCCCGGATCCGATACACTGTCAAACGCCACTAACCGGGATTGGCCGCTATTCTTCTTCAGCAACATCTCAATGGTAAAGTGTTTCTGGCGAAGCACTGCCACAATTCCCTGGAATGTTACCGTTTCGGAGATCACTTCCATCTCCCGTGTTGTTACAGGGAAGAGGTTCGCAGTCTTCTTCTTCAGTGTCTGCAGAAGCGTCGTCCCACCCGCGCTCTCTTCAAGGTCACGCGTATAGAAGGCTTCTTGAATCGTGTAATCGGATTGCACCGCCTCTTGCACAAGTCGGACACCTTCTATGATGAATTGATCCGACTCATCCCGATGCTTCTTGCTCGTCAACTGACGAAGTTCTTTGAGTTTGTTTTTCGTGAGAGGCATGATGGCATTTCTCTGACAAGTTCCTTTTTCTATTCCTTATACTCTCCCCACACCTCGCGCAACGTATCAGAAATCTCTCCAACTGACGCATAGGCCTCAACGCTTTGCAGGATTAACGGAACGAGGTTCTGTCTCGTTCGCGCTGCAGACTTCAAAGCCTCGAGTGTGGAGCGCACCGTCTCCTTGTCCAGTTTTGCTTTCACTTCACGCAGCCGTTGCGCCTGGCGTTGTGCGACGGAAGCATTAATCGTGAGGAGATCCGGGTCCCCATGTGTTGGAATGACAAACTCGTTCACTCCCACGATCACTTTTTCCTTTTTTTCAATGGCAAGCTGGTACTCATACGCACTCTTCATGATCTCGTTCTGGTAGAACTTCCGCTCAATAGCGCGGACCGCTCCTCCCATCTCATCAATCTTCCCGATCAACGTCCACGCCTCACGTTCGAGATAATCAGTCAGAGACTCGACGAAATACCCGCCACCCAGGGGATCGATCGTATCCGCTACTCCGGACTCGTGCGCAATCACTTGTTGAGTGCGCAGCGCGAGCATAACCGAAGACTCCGTGGGAAGAGCAAGCGCTTCATCGCGACTGTTCGTATGGAGCGACTGGCATCCACCAAGAACTGCCGCGAGGGCTTGCAGCGTCACACGCACGACGTTGTTGTCGATCTGTTGCGCCGTAAGGGTCGAGCCCCCGGTCTGCGCGTGGAAGCGGAGTTTCATGCTTTCTTCGTTCTTTGCTCCAAACCGGTCCTTCATGATCCTCGCCCACAACCGGCGCGCAGCACGGAACTTAGCCACCTCTTCGAAGAAGTTGTTGTGTGCGTTGAAGAAGAAGGAAAGCTGCGGGCCAAACGAATCAACACTCAGGCCCGTCTCCACGGCAGCCTGGACGTATGCGATACCATTGGCCAGCGTGAAGCCGAGTTCCTGCACGGCTGTCGCTCCCGCTTCCCGGATGTGGTACCCACTGATCGAGATGGCGTTCCAGCGCGGAAGGTTCTGGCTGCACCACTGAAACGTGTCCGTCACGAGGCGCATGGATGGTGCAGGAGGATAAATGTGTGTGCCTCGAGAGCTGTATTCTTTCAGGATGTCGTTTTGTATCGTTCCGGAAAGCTTCGTGAGGTCAGCGCCTTGTCGCTTCGCTAGAGCGACGTACATGCTGAGAAGAATCGCAGCGGTCGCGTTGATCGTCATCGATGTGGTGACCTTCTGCAGGGGAATCCCCGCAAAGAGGACCTCCATGTCGGCAAGAGTGTCGATCGCAACGCCCACCTTCCCCACTTCTCCTTCTGCCAGCGTGTGGTCCGAGTCGTAGCCCATCTGCGTTGGAAGGTCAAAGGCTACAGACAGGCCGGTCGTTCCACTGTCAAGCAGGTAGCGGTACCGGGAGTTCGATTCCTCCGCCGTCCCAAACCCGGCATACTGGCGCATTGTCCAGTACTTGCTCCGGTACATAGTCGGGTAGGGGCCACGGGTGAAAGGATATTCCCCTGGATAGCCTAGCCGTTCACGATAATTAAATTCTTCCGGACTGTAGAGCCGGTCGATCACCATCCCGGCATCGGTGCGAAATCCCTGCTTTCGTTCTCCGAACCTGGCAACGACTGGTTGGACACGACGTTGCTCCCATTCGGATTCTGTTGCTGAGGTCTGTGGAGTGGTTTCAGGTGCGGACATATCATGTTCGAAGTCAGTGAGTGCGATGGTTGTGGTGAGAAATGATAACCAACCCCGGTGCGAGAATCAAGCGACGTGATCTCATCGCCAATCGATATGCGTGAGCGTGAGACCATCTGTCTGAAAAATCACGGCGCCTTGATCGTCCGTCCGGAGAATGTGTGTATTCAGTGCTGCAAATCTCTCCACTACCGATGGTGCAGGATGCCCAAATTTGTTCCGCCGCCCCACGGAGATGACGACATGTTCAGGGCGAACAACCTCGAGAAATTGCGTTGTGCTGCTGGTGCTGCTCCCATGGTGTCCCGCCTTCAGCACATCTGCCCTGAGAAAATCACCATACGCGTCGGCCATATCCTTTTCCGCTTCCTCTTCTGCGTCGCCAGGGAGAAGAAAAGACACGTTGCCATATTGCAGCTTGCACGCCACCGATGTGTTGTTAAGATTCGCGAGCCGCAAGGACTCTTTACCAGTATTCGTGGGCGCGAGGATGTACATGCGAACACCATCAAATTGCAGGAAGACCATTCCTGCCTGTGTCGACTCAAACCGACAACGTTCGTTCCGAACATCAGCGAGGTAGCGGGCATAGAGGGAAGTGTTGATCGCCTGACCGTTATCAACGACGCGCTTGACATCGAATTGTTCAAGAAGGGCCGGGGTCCCGCCGAGATGATCGCTGTGTGGATGTGAGACAAGGAGAAGGTCAATCGTGGTGATTGCACGACGGCGCAGGAACGGAGCAACGATGCGATCTCCCGCATCAAACGAGAGGCTCTTAGGCCCGGCATCGACCAGCATCGTTTTGCCGTCGGGGAACTCCACCAATATCGCGTCTCCCTGTCCTACGTCAATCACACTTACTCGAAGGACTCCACGCTGAGCCGCGTACGCTGGAGAATCAGGCGTGAATATCATGACATTCATCGACACCAACAACGACATCGTCAGGACACGAAGCGCCAACGACTTCCTCATGCTGATAACTAAGAGGAGGAGGATATAGAATGGGACAGCATGCATCGCCGTGAATCGAACCGAATCAACATACGCCAGCGGGAGGTTCCCGGCTAAGTTGGTCGCCATCAGTGTAAGAGAGAGAAGAAGATGATTAACAGACCCATAAACACCGGCAAGCCAGGAACTCACTAGGCCTGCAAGTAGCCCGGCACAACCAAGAGCAACGCTTGCGGCAACCATGGGCAGGACGAAAACATTTGCCACCACACCGATGATCGAGACTTTACCAAAATACAGGGCGGTCAGTGGAAATGTGCCAAGGGTGGCGACCGCCGACACCCCGCCTATCCGAAGTATCGAGATCAGTCCACGTACAGAAGGAGTGTCCGACCGGATACGCGAAATCCACGAGTTTACTTTCGGGTACAGTGCCAGAATGAAGAGGACTGCTGCAAAAGAAAGCTGAAACCCGACATCGAACAACTGTCGCGCATCAATGAGGAGGATAATGCACGCAGCAAACCCAAGCGCGTTAAATGGGTTTCGTTTTTCCTGAAACGCTCCGGCAGCAAGGATCACCAGCGCCATGATTGTCGCACGAACAACCGGAGGTTGGCTCCCTGTCAGCACCATATAAAAAAGGACACCCAACCCTGTGACGACGAAACGGCCCCATCGGGGAAAAGGGAAAAAGCCGATCAGGACAAAGAGGATCCCTGCTACCACCGCGACGTTCGAGCCAGATACAGCGAGCACATGGGCAACACCGGCATTGGTGAACGCGCGCCGTGTCGATGGCGAAATACCTCCCCGTTCACCGATCAACAGACCCTTGAGGAACTCCCCTTCCTCGCCGCCAACACTCGCGTCTATAGTCGAGATAATGTACCTGCGTGTGGGCTCCACCATCCTGGTCATCAGCCATGATCCTTCCGAGGCGTCAAGCACCACGAGATGCTCTTTCCCGGCAGCACGCATCAAGAGGGAAATCCCATTAGCTTCATAGTACTGTCGCTCGCTGAACTCACCGGGGTTCCGCTCGTCAACGGGGGGCATGAGTTCTCCCTTCACCGCAACGCGGTTGCCATGGCGAAGAAAATCGTTCTCCTCCCGCAGTCGCATGACGGAGACCAGCACTGACGCCACGAACGGCCTTGATGCTCCATCGATGACAAGAGACGAAGTACGCATTACGAATCGGACGCCGTTCGGTACCCGTAGGGGAATACTGTTGACAGTCCCCATTGCCACAGTCTCCGATTCCAACGCCTGCTGCGGAATCTTCAATGACTGGTCACGATCAAACGCTAGTTTGGCGGCACCAAATGCAATGCACAACAGGGAAACAGAAACACTAATGAGAGCGTCAAGCGAGGGGCGAGGGCCCAAGAAATTGAGGAGAAGAACAAAGAGAAGAAGAGAGAGAAGAATAACCGGGAATATTTGTATCGGAAGGTTAAGCGCGTTTCCGGCGAGAATCCCAATTGCGAGCAGCACGCTCAGGCGAAAAGCCGGAAAGTTCCGAACGCTTACCATACGTTCCCTCATCTCAAGCGGAGAGAAATACAGCGTCCCGAGTTCCGTCTTTCAGTCAGGTCCGCCGTGTGTCAGGACATGCATCAATGTCGGTGTCACATGCGTGAGATCGGCACTTGCCGGAGAGCCCGAACGGAGCTTTGCCGCAACGGCATCGTGACTACGTCCGTAGAGCAACGCTGGTACCGGGTTCCGCGTGTGAGACTTTGTGGACATGTCCTCAATGTTACCGTGATCGCTGGTCAGGAAGAGAACTGTATTCTTCGGATCGAGCTCATCGAGAACTCCAGAGAGCATTCCGTCGAACCGTTCGAGGACGTCTACTGCCCGCGAGAAGTTCTCCGAATGCCCGGCGTGATCTGTCATCCAGTACTCAAACAAAACGAAGTCGTGTTGAGCGGAAAGCCGCGCAAGCCTCCGCCCGGCCTCTTCGGGCGGGATGACGGGAATGTCATAGCCCATCTCGCGCCAGCCGGCGTTGGTGATGTCGGCCGAAATTCCGCGTCCCTCTTGCAGATCCCGATGATTCATCAGTGGGATTCCGGTCATCGTGCACGCGAGCGTCGTCACAGTGAGCCGTGAACGACGCTGGTTCATATAATCAAAGAACCGTTGGGGAAAGGCATTGGCAAACAGGCTGGTCTTTCCGGCCGCCCGAAGGCGTTTAAAGATGTTCCTTTCGTGGATGGCGGGTTTGAGGGTGGAATATGGATACGGTCCGAAATGCTTGCCGATGACGCGGGCGCCATTCACACCGGTAAATAGCGCTGTCTGGCCCGTTCCGCTTTGCGGCAACCCTTCCACACCGAGGTTGGCATCCAGTGGGACCATCGTTGCAGCGCGACTGGAAAAGTCCCGGGTGCGGAGAAGCGGCGGATCACCGTTCAGGAGAGAGCAAAGCGTCGGCAAACGCGCCACGCAAAACGGATTCAACGCGGGGTCGTCTTTTCCTAACCCCACACCATCAAGAAAGAGCATCAGTACTCGCAACGTACCTCACTCACAAGAATCTGCCCAGGCGGTCTCCCCCACTCTCACCATCACTCCGAACGCTTCTTGAACGTATCCGTTTGCGCCGCAATGAAGTTCGACCACGTGCGCTCGATCGTCCGGAACTCCTGCTTGAAGGTTTTCTTGAAAATCTCTTCAATGGGGGTCATGCCGTTGAATGATTTGTAGATCTTGAATGCCTTGTCCTCCCCAAATTTCTCGACAAAGAATTTCATTGTCTGTCCAAGCACATAGTGGACGTCATCGCGCTGGGGGGGATCGGGATATTGCTGGACGTCCTGATCGAGATCGGAGAAGAAAGAGAGCTTTGCACCAATGGGGATCGTCAGGTTGGCCATTTCACCGCAATGGTAGACGGCAAACGATTCGCGCAGCCATCGCGGGCATCCCTTTCCTGAGGTTTGGTCAAGCAGCGCAACGGCAAGTTCATACGAAAGGGCTTGCTCGAAGATTCCGCGCTGGGAGAGAGCCTGCACAGGTTGGAGATGCAAGACTCCACGTTGATAGAGAGCACCTCGCCAGGGTTTCTTCTGGTTGGTGGCCGTGAGGAATTTTCCCACGGAGTCATAAATCCTTACGTTGAGACGTTTCTTGAAATCAAGCCCCAACTTGTCACTGAGGTAGTTGTAATCGTTCTGCAAGTACTCCGCCACCTTTCGCGCATCGGCCTCGGAGACACCTGGTTGGTACTCCACGTTCATGTGCACAGTGGTAACCGAGGAGAATGCTCCTTGCGCATGTACTATTCGTGGCACCAAGACAATTCCAAGGAGGAGGATGGCCACTACAGACAGCTTGTACCGAGAGCGGTTTAACATGGCGAAGTACTCCTTTGCTTTTTGTGAGTTGGATGATATCGCCTCTACGCACGTTCCAACAGGATGGTCACCGGCCCGTCATTCACAATTGTCACCTGCATCATGGCCCGGAACACACCGGTAAACACTTTGTCTGACCCCAACGCTGCCCGCATTCGGGCCACGAATTGCTCGTACAACGGCTCTGCTTCTTCTGTTCGAGCGGCATCCGCGAAGCCCGGACGGTTTCCTCTCTGCGTGTCAGCGTAGAGGGTAAACTGAGAAACGATCAGCACGGTCCCATGAACGTCCATCAGCCCAAGGTTCATTTTCCCTTCTCCATCTTCAAACACCCGTAGCGCCGCACATTTGTCCGCAAGCGACAGTGCACTCTCAGTGGTGTCGCCCTTCCTGATCCCCAGCAGAATGACGAACCCTTTTTCGATATGTGCATAGCGCGTCCCTTCGATGGCAACACTTCCTTCACTCACGCGTTGAACCAATGCCCTCATGAGCTGCGCCGGGCTTTCACTATCCGAGGGATTCCGGAGAGATCATCGAAAACCTCCACCGACGTGAGTCCGGCCGTCTCCAGGATGCGTCGGGCCTCTACCGATTGATTATAGGCAATCTCCATGAAAACAGTGCCGCCCGGAATGAGATGCTCCATTGCAAGGTTGCCAATCCTCCGAATGAAGCGAAACCCATCACCATTATCCGTTGTAGCAATATGAGGCTCGTAGTCCCTCACCTCCGGCTGAAGCGATGAATGTTCTTCAACCGAAATATACGGGGGGTTGGCAACTATGATGTCGAATATCCCCGAGATGGCGTGCTGTTCAAAAACGTCGACATGGATAAGTGCAATGGTGGTTAGGCGATGGCGCTGAATGTTTCGTGCGGCAGTCGCGAGGGCCGCGGTACTGACGTCCATGGAAGTGATCTTCGCCTGCGGGACATTCCGCGCAATTGCAATGGGGATGTTCCCTGAACCGGTACCGATGTCAAGGATTGCCACGTGCGGTTTGGGGATTCCTTTAGCCTCGTCGATAACACGCTGCACGAGTTCCTCCGTCTCCGGTCGGGGAATGAGGACACTGGGATCGACCCACAACGGAATCCCCATAAACTCAGTCTCGCCCATAATGTACTGCAGCGGCTCATTTCTTATCCGTCGCTGGAAGAGGGTTTTGAAACTTGCCAGCTCTCGCGGCGTAAGGGGCCTGTCGAACTGGGTGTACAAACCGATGCGGGAAAGCTGCAATACATGGGCAAGCAGGAGCTCCACGTTTAATCTGGCGTCCTCAAAATTGCGGGTTGCCAGATAGGATGCACCCCACTCGAGGAGTGAAAGGAGGGTCCACGGCCGGGTCGTTGGGGCTGTTGTCTGCATACGGTGGTTCAATATAAATTCGCTGGCGTTGAAATGCAACGAGGGTGGCGCCCAGACCTACCGCGGAAAGAGGGGGATTTTCTTCAGGAGCAGATCAAGGTTGTCGAAGTCAATTAGCACGTCATATGCCCCTTTCTGAACCTTGTGGAGATAATGCTTCTTGGCAATGACGATGACATAGTATTTCGATTTCAGCTCCTTTCGAAACGAGGCAAGAAGCCGCGACCCTCCGTCTTTCGGTGCATAGGTGTGAATCGGCTCAACGATGATGGTTTTCCCTTGCGGGTTTCGATCATGAAGAATGATGTCGGGAACGTAGATATTTGGCACCCGGGCAGCACCGGTTTTCACAGCAAAGACCTCGCTTGCATGCCGGTGAGCAATCCCATGCTTGACAAGCCAGTCGCAAACCGTCGCCTCCATGCGGTTGCGCACAAGATGGCCGATAGGAGATTCAAACCCCTCTCGATGGTAAACAATGCGGACTGTTGGAGGACTGGTCAGGCGAGCCATGCTACTTGACCTTGGAAGGTTGTGGGTTCGGCGGCACCAACGCGGTGGCGATGGTTCGCGGGTCTTTGACACGCGTAACGAGATATGCTATCCCGATCACGGAAAAAATGCTGCCCGTCAGAAACACCGTTTTGTATCCAAGGAGATCGCTGATCCATGCGCCAGCAAGACTCGAGAGGTAGAGAGGTGCAAGCACCGTGTTCATCAACCCAACGTACGTCGGGCGTTGCGCGATCGGCCCGTACTCGATCGACATGTTGTAGCGAATCATCAGTTCGCTTCCGAGATTGACACCGAGGAACATGTAGACAAGAGTGAACCATGCAAGCGAAGGCGCCACAAGAGCCCAAACGCTTGCACAGAACATGGATGTTGCGGCACAGACAAGAGCAACCTTGTGGCCATAATGGTCAGCTATGTGCCCGTTCACGATCGCACTTACCACCTGGATTGCCACCATCACCAGGGTGAATGTCCCTACAGCCGACTCATCGGCATTGAATTCCTTCAACCCATAAACGGTGAAGAACCCGACTGGCATTGTCGCCAGGACCAGAAAAGCAGACGCTACTAAGAACTCCCGGAACTCGCGGTTCCCTTGTACAATCCGCGGGAGATCCCTCAGAAATCTGGATATCGGTCTTTGCCCCCGCACAACGCTTGGTTCCTCTTCAACAAGTTTGAACTGAACAATAATGGATCCGAGCTGGAGAATGAATGCGCAGAAGAAAGCAATACCAAAACTGAGAGGAAACTCCAGGGTCGCGAGGAGCCAGGTAAGAACGAGCCCGCAGAAAAACGCTGCAACCCCTCCAATGGAGTTGCGTGTTCCCACCAATCGTCCGCGCCGCGTAGGGGGAGTTACTTTTGCAAACAAGTCAAACCACCCCGGTGTCGTTACACCAAGCATGATCTGGTTCAACGCAAAGAGAGTCAGGAAGCCGGCAAGTGCCAAACCGGGTCGGTCGGCTCCAAAGAGGAGGACAAGAACCCCCATGAGAAGAACAATAACACGCTGTATCGCCCCAAACCGAATCGCCCACGGTTTTTTCCAGCAAAGGGTCTCTACCACTCTTGCCGAAAAGATCTGTGGGAGGAATAGCCCCACCCAGAGGATCACTGCGACCGAACCGACAGCAACATTGCTGCCTCCGAGTTTGGCTACAAGCGCAGGTAAGACGGTCTGAGATGAAATGAAAGCACCCCCGGCCACAAACAACGCCCCCTCTGTCACATTGATCCGGAAGTTTCTTCTCTGGATGGATGTCATTGAACCACGCGTGACTTCCTTCTTCATTCTCAGGGCTTCCGTGGTTTAGCGGCTGGAATGAGGAGTCAGTTCGGACTGGAGATTGTGCGAGATGACGCCGGAGGAATATGCGACCTGACCCGCTACAATCGTCATCTCCACGGAGGTGTCAAGCATCTTCCTCGGCTCGATCTTCATGATGTCATGCGAAAGAATGGTCAAGTCTGCAACCTTACCGACCTCGATGGAGCCCTTCGATTTCTCCTGGAAACCGGCAAACGCAGACCACAAAGTGAACGACTTGAGCGCTTCCTCCCGCGTCATCTTCTGTTCAGGGTGCCAGCCCCCCTCGGGCCACCCGGCATGATCCTGGCGAGTGATTGCAGCATAGAACCCCCATAAGGGGTTCGGGCTCTCAACAGGGAAATCAGATCCAGCAGGAACAATCGATCCATGCTCCAGCAGCCAGCGCCAGGCATATGCTCCCTTCGACCTCTCAGGTCCAAGCCTTGATTCAGCCCAGTACATATCTGAAGTACAATGCGTCGGTTGCATCATTGGAAGAACACCGAGAGAATGAAACCGGGGCAAGTCTGACCGGTCAATCACTTGGGCATGCTCAACTCGAAAACGAGCGTCTCTTGCTTTGATTTCATTAGACTTAAGGGCCTCCCCATAAACGTTCAGCACGATGTTGTTTGCCCTGTCGCCGATCGCGTGCGTGCATACTTGGAAGCCTCTCTCCAACGCCTCCGATGCCGCGACCCTGATTTGTTCCGCTGACGTAAGGGTAAGCCCTCTGTTCAAAGGGTCGTCAGAATACGGTTCGATAAGCGCAGCACCTCGTGAGCCAAGTGCTCCGTCAGCGTAGAGCTTCAACGCCCGGACGATGAGCCGGCCATCGTGACCAACTGTTTCCGGTCCTGTGCTCATGTAATGCGACCACGTCTCGCCAATCCCGTCGATCGCTACATACACCCGAAAAGGGAACTTCCCTTCACCGATCAATTTCTTGTAAATCCCGATTCCCGATAGGTCTACACCCATGTCGTGCACCTCAGTCAGTCCGACCTTCAGGCATCCCTGCACTGCTCGCGTCATTGCTTCTGTTCGTTCCAATTCACTCGGTGGAGGAACAACAGATTCCACAAGGTCAATCGCGTTGTCAATGAAGACTCCGGTCGGGATTCCGTTCCTATCCCTGATGATCTTCCCTCCTTCGGGAGAGCGAGTAGCCTGGGTAACCCCAGCTGCAGCCAGAACAACCCCATTCACCCACACCGCATGCCCGTCGACCCTGCGCAGATACACGGGGATGTCCTTTGCAACGACATCAAGCATATGATGCTCGGGGAATTCCTTCTTCGGCCATTTGTTCTGATCCCATCCACGGCCACGGAGCCAGGATCCTGGCGGGAGAATCTTTGCACGCTCTGCGACAAGCCGCTGTATATCCTCCACCGATTTTGAATTCCCAAGGTCCAGGTTCGTCACCAACGCCCCAAGTCCTTCCATGTGCGCATGCGAATCAATGAACCCCGGATAAACCGGGCGGGACTGCAAATCTATCACCGTGAGCGATGTAAAGGACTGCCGGATCTCTTCTGTACTCCCTACTCCCACAATTATCCCATCCTTCACAGCTATGGCTTCCGCCTCCGGCTGAGCGTCGTTCACTGTGTAGATAACGCCGTTCACAAGGAGCATCGACACTTCTTGTGTCCTGCGCTGGAGCACAATGAACAAAGCGGGGATGAGGATAATCAAGAAGATCAATAGCGCGCGCCGTTTCCGATTCATCGGTCCATTCCAGATATGTGTAAACGCGTTCGAAGTGCATCCAATATAGAGAAACGTATTCAGAGAATCCAGCTTGAGCCTACTGACATCGTTGCAAGTGATTCTCCAAATCTCTAAGTTGACCCACCACCCTCTATTCTCTCATCAGGCACACCAGACCGATATGCGTACACGGTATCCAAGAATTCCCACACAAGAAATAGAAGAACTCGTCGCCATTGTCCGGAGGCTGCGTCACGACTGCCCTTGGGACCGGGAGCAGACCCATCAATCCATCCGACACAGCCTGATTGAAGAGACTTATGAGGTAGTGGAGGCGCTCGATGAGAACAACATGGACGACCTCAGGAAAGAGCTGGGCGACCTGCTGCTCCACGTCGTAATGCATGCAACCATTGCGGAACAGGAAAGGGAGTTCACACTGAGAGAAGTGATTAAGGAAATCAGTGCAAAGTTGATTCGCCGCCATCCTCATGTGTTTGGCGAGAAGGCGATCAAGACGGTGAGCGAGGTGAAGCACAATTGGGAGAGGCTCAAGATGGCGGAAGGACGAACCTCCATACTCGAAGGCGTGCCCAAAGGGATGCCCGCGTTGCAGCGGGCCCATCGCATGCAGGAACGTGCCGCCAAAGTGGGGTTTGACTGGAAGAACGCTGAGGATGTATTGGCGAAGGTCGAGGAAGAACTGGCTGAACTGAAGAGGTCACTCAGGAAGAGGACGGGAAAAAAGCGCGAAGAGGAGTTCGGTGATCTTCTCTTTGCTCTTGTCAACTACGCCAGGTTCCTCGATATCAATCCGGAGAATGCCCTCCGCTCAACCAACGAGAAATTCAGGCGGAGGTTCGAGTACATCGAAGAAGGCTTGAAGAATGCTGGAAAAAACATCCACCACTCCACGCTCGAAGAAATGGATTCTCTCTGGAATAGAGCGAAGAGGAACGGCCTCTAGTCCCCGCGCTGTTCATTGCTTCGTTGGCGGCGCAGTTGTGCCGCCGTTATGGTATTTGTCGTATGCGTCTATGATGTCCTTCACCAGGCGATGGCGAACAACATCGTTCCGGTCAAAATAGACAAACGCGATCCCCTCCACATTCTTCAACACCTCCTGAATTTGCACCAGTCCTGACGCGGATTTTGTAGGCAAATCGATCTGCGTAACATCACCGGTGATGATTGCCCTCGAATTGGGCCCGAGTCTGGTCAAGAACATCTTCATCTGCATCGCCGACGCGTTTTGGGCCTCATCGAGGATGACATAGGCATTGTTCAGGGTTCTCCCCCGCATGTAGGCAAGCGGCGCGATCTCAATCACTCTCTTTTCGATATAGCCCCGGAGTTTCTCCGCAGGAATCATGTCATCCAGCGCATCGTACAGCGGACGGAGGTACGGGTCGATCTTTTCCTTCAAGTCACCAGGGAGAAATCCGAGACTCTCTCCCGCCTCTACGGCCGGGCGGGTGAGAACTATTTTGGTGATCTCATTATTCTTCAAGCTCGCTACGGCCAACGCAACTGCCATGTAGGTTTTTCCAGTTCCAGCGGGGCCAACGGCAAACACGATATCGTTTTTTCGCACCTGTCGCAGGTATGCCCGTTGGCCGGGGGTTTTCGCCCGGATAATCTGGTTCTTGGTAAAGAGAATCGTAGAGTCCAGCTCGTCAGAATTCAGCGAGGAGGCGATGGTCTTGGGAAGAGCGGGTTCGCCGTTCGCAGTCACTAGATCGATCACCGTATCGACATCGTTGGTCGTTAGGTTGCCGTTCCTGGTGACAAGAAACATGAGTTCCTTGAACACCTTTTCTATTTGGTCGACCTCAGGCTGGTTTCCACGGACGGTGACAGTGTCCCCGCGGACCGTAATGACAGAATCAAATCTGTTCTCCACGATCTGCAGGTTTGAATCATTCAGGCCGAGCAACCCCAGCGGGTCGGCCACCTCAATCTTGATTTTCCTTTCTACCAACAGAGCCCTCCTTTGGTCATCGATGGATAAGCGGTACAAACAGAAAACCCCCTCTCCTGCAGAACACAGGAAAGGGGGTCAGGTTATGTGTGGCTTTCGTTTCGAAAGCCGGAACCGCGGTTATGCGAATAGCTCTGCGCGCCTCCTAGTTTCCCGCCTTCTTGCCGTAGTAAGAACGGGCTGCTGCCTTTTCCTCGCTTGTCATGGCACCGGCGGTGGGGATCTTCAACTTCTGTCCGGGATGAATAACATCTGGATCCTTGATCTGGTCCCGGTTGCCCTGCCAGATCTTCGGCCACATCCATGCGTTGTTGTAGATGTCTTTCTTCTTGGAAATGTTCCAGAGACAATCCCGGTCCCTTGACCAGGTCCCGACCGTGTACGTCTTGCCGGCTCCAGAAATTGTGCTCTGAAGGCTCTTCACCTTGTCGTTCAACGCGGTGAGACGATCCCAGAATTCGGGAATGAGGGAGAGCTTGTTTTCCCAGAGTGACTTGACTTTGGCAGCGAGTTGGTCTACTTCCCCGCTGCGGGCCATCAGATCTGCATCAGAAAGGCGCATGAGCTCATTGGCTTCATTTTCGGCGGCTTCGATTTCAGCACGATAGGCTGCTGCTTTCTCTGCATCCGAACCGACAAGCGCATACAACTCATCCATGCACTTCTTGATATCATCGTCAAGTTTGGACGATCGCCCCTGCATCTCACCGATCTGTGTGGTGAGACTTGCGACTTTGGCATTGATCTCATTCCGCAACTGCGTATAGCGGTTCATTTCCTGCTGCCATTGATCTTTCGTCATCTCTTCCTGTGCCGAGGCGACGCCAACTGAAAGCAGAAGCAGTGCCGCGAGCAGGACGGCGAGGTTTCTATTCCATTTCATTGTGAAGAACTCCTTTATTGTGTTCGTTCATGCACGTTCGGGTTGGTCAGCAGGCTTACTGTCCAAGCCGCTGCTTGACTACTTGCTGGTCGTCGTTACACTTCTTGAGCTTCGCATTCTTTTCTGCGATCTCTTTATCGAGCGCCGCTTTCTGCGCTTCCTTGTCGGCCGATTCCTTCTGTAACGCCGCGTACTCCTCCTTCAAGTCATTCAATTGCTTCAGTTCAGCCTCATCTGGGCTGGAAGAACAGCCAAACAGGATAAGGGAACTTGAAAAGAGGAGAGTCATTCCAAACGTGATGACCGTCCGATTCAATCGTGGCATGAGAACCCTCCTAGGGATATGTGTGTACTGAGGAAGATGTTGGGTGTAAGTGCAATAGTCTGAGCAAATTATACGAAAACTCCGTTTCTTTGTCAACCATTAAATTCGACTTGCGTGGTTTTTTTTGAATCTAAAGAGGTCTTTTTTCCTCAGATGAGTCCTCGTTCGGCAAAGCTGGTGAACCCATCACCGGCAACAATCAGATGGTCATGAAGAGGAATACCAACCACCTTCCCTGCCTCCACCAATTGCTTCGTGATCTCGATGTCTTCCCGGCTTGGCTCGAGGTTGCCGCTGGGGTGGTTGTGTACCACGACGATGGAGGCCGCCAGATGGTCGATGGCAACCTTGAAAACTTCGCGTGGATGCACAAGGCTTGCGTTGAGCGTGCCCGAGGTAATGCGTACGTCTCCTTTCAGCCCGTTTTTTGAATCAAGCACAAGGACATAGAACACCTCACTAGAAAGGTCGCGAAGCCTCGGGACCATGAACTGCGCAACATCCCCCGGTGATCTGACTATGAGCCTCTCCTCTTCCTTTGCCGCCTGCACCCGTCGTCCGATCTCAAACGCCGCGAGTAACTCTACAGATTTTGCTTCACCGATCCCGGGAATTCGCATTAACTCTGACGCACTTCTCGCGCCGATCGATCGGAGCGTCCTCTCTCGCGAGAGCATCGATTTCGCGAGATCGATCGCCGTTTGTTTGCCCGTGCCTGTTCTTATCAGCAATGCAAGAAGCTCTGCATCGGTAAGTGCGCCCGGACCTTGTTTCAAGAGTTTTTCACGCGGGCGCTCGTTGGCCGGCCAGTCCTTGATCCGTGTACGTGCATAGCCTGGTTCCTGCAACAAGTGTTTATCCATGGCGCCTCTCCCCGGAGATTATTCCACTTGAATCTCGTCAAGCTTTCGAATCTGATCACCAGAGTATTGGAGAATCCAGAGCCAGGAGTTCACCCGATTGTCGGAGAATCCAATCCGCGAGTGAAAGCCCCGATACTCACGCACACCCTGCAACGAACGCATCAGCCCCTCACGGGTGGAGGCGCCGGTTTGAATGGCATCCAGCATCATCCGTGTGGCATCGTATCCATACAACGTGTTCTTTCCCGGCCGTTTCTTGAACCGCTCGTAGAATTGGTTGAAGAACTCGACATAGCCCGGACTTTTGGAATCTACAAAGTAGTCTGATTCGAAGATGACACCATCGCAGTATCTCTTGTTCGCGTCCAGGTCCGCAAAGCTATTCCATTCTCCCGAGCCGAGAATGTGCGTTTTGAAATTAAAGAAGACAATTTGAGACGAGGCAATGCCAATCTCCCCGGGGCCACTAATCGGAATATAGATCCCATCTATTGTCGTAACGGGATATTGCAGACTGTCCGTCTTCGGCTCTTCGTACAATGCAGTAATCCCGAGTGAGTCGATCAGACGTTTGGCGTCAGGGCCCAGAAACTCGGTTGCCTTCACCATGCTTGATTTGTCCAGCAAAGAGTCGATCGTGCTGAGAGGAACGCCAAGTTGTACGAGCTTGGCTATGTCCGACTGGTTGACCTGCCCTGCAAATGAAATCGTCGGTTCGACGCCCGCAAGCATGCCCGCTTTGCGGATGTTGGCAAGCTGCCCTGTCAAATCCGATGCACCTCGCTGATACCATTCTGTCGCAATCACTTTTGCACCGAGGCGAAGGGCTTCCCCCGCGAACGCTTCCGCCATGAATTTGCCAAACGCGTCTATCGGCGCGAGGACGGCCAGCACTTTCATTCCCTTCACCTGCACGGCATAGCGTGCCATTGCCCTCCCCCGCGTGTCGTAATCGGGATTGGCCTGAAAGATATACTGGCCCACGGCCGCAATGCCATTGCCATTTGCCGTGGGTGTCACCAGCGGATAGCCCCGGGAATTCGCCAATCCCACTGCGGCGGCTGCTTCATTGGAAAAAACCGGACCAACAATGCCGATGATATTGTCATCGCTTGTAAGTTCCTGTATCCCCCGCGCCGCCACCAATGGGTCGCGCTCAGTGTCACGTGTGACAAGTGTGACTTTCACGCGGGTTGTGGAGTCTTTTGCGTACTCCTCTACCGCGAACTGCACGCCATCCTCAATCTCCGTTCCGATCTCTTTCATGGCAGAAGGCTCGCTCTTCCGCATGACAGGAAGGAGAGCACCGATCTTCACGCTGCTCCGCTGCTGGAGCTGGCTGCGCAAGAGAGCAATCTCCGCTCCAAACGGGTTTCCCGTATATTGTAGATCCAATGTGTCCAGAATGATGCTGGTGGCGCTTACACGCCCATCTGAAATCTCCTTCGTTGCAAGTGTCAACCAGAGAAACGCCCGCTCGTCGCGTTCACTCGAAGCACCGATCATCTGGCGAACATCTCCCGATGTCAGATGCAACTCCAGCGTCCGCTGAAGAGCTGTGCGTGCGTCAGAGACAAGGCGGGTTTGATTCGGCAGGGATTTTGCACCCCGCCATGCGGTCATGAAAGAAGCAGCGGCGTCTTCATAGCGTTGGATCCGGAGTTGGAGCAAACCCATGGTGAACTCCGCATCCGGCACATAGCTGCTGGAAGGAAACGTAAAGAGAAACGTCCGGAGGGTCTTTGCCGCTTCAAGCGTCTCCTGCAGGTGGAGCAACACCTTTGCTTTCATCACATAAGCAGCAGTCGTCCGCTGGTTCGGCCCCCCTGACCGAATGACCTGGTCGAACGCGCTCACCGCGTCAGCGTATCGCTCTTGCGCAAGTGCTGCAATTCCATCCTGGAATGTGTTCTCCGCTGACTGGGAGTACGAGATGGTCTCTTGCGCCCGGAGTACACCTGACACAGTTACGTAAACCAGCAGGAGAAGGGATGCTCGTCGTATGAAATGAACCATGGGGAGTGATGGAATGATGAACAAACAAATGTGACGCTGTTGATCCCGTGCCGCCTGCTAGTAGTCCCGCCTCATTGCTCTTATGCCAATGCTGGTGGAGAGGGCAAACACAAGCATGGAGAGTATCCCGACAATCACCACCGGTGTGTACATTCCTGAAGGGGGAGATGTTCCCTGCAGCAATTTCACTTCAAAGAACCTGTTCAATGGCATGACGAGCACGGCAACCACGGTGGTCAGATACGCCATACTGGCGAGGAACGTCAACGATGCACCCTGCGATGAGGCAACGCGGATGGGGTTCTTTTCATTGAACACCGCAAAATAGGTCCCCGCCCCCATGTTCAGACTCGTCAAGGACAGTGCAACAAACCCCGTACAGATCGCCGCCGCCGACACAAGAATCACATCGTTTCGAACGAGGGAGACGGAGGTCACCGTGAGCCCTTCGGCCACAATAAGAACCAGGAAGAATGCCCACGTGAACTTGTGCCAGTAGAGCTTGTTCAGCGATACAGGTGCAGACCGAACGGCCCAGAAGGCCACCCCCTCAAGGCTGACAGATGGAAAGACAAATCGGAGCGCGATGGACGCGATCAGGAATCCATTGAAGAGGAAGATAACCAGAAAGGAAACGGCTTGCATCAACGGTTGGTTGATCCGGAGATCGAGGGCACCGATAGAGATCAGAAAAATGCAAAGCAGAATGAGCATCAACAGCAGGTGAAGCCACTGGCTCGGTTCCCGGAAAAAAAGCCAGAAGTCTCGTTTGAGAAACGAGTTTGTCTGCGCTGAGAAGAATGTGTTCCGGCCAAACTCCATGAACCGGAAACGAAACCGTGATGTCGCGGGACCGCGCATCGCCTGCATGTCGGATGCGGCCAGCCAACTCTGATAGTAGTAACGGTGGGCCATCAGTCCGCCAAGTACGATCAGGCCTACCATCGTCAGGAAGAGAAGCGAGAGATACGGGATCGCACGGGAATAATCGTCGTTGGTAGACCAGTACAGAAACTCCGTCACCCAATGGTTGGGAAGGTATCGCACAAACGGGGGATCGAGGTAGCCAAAGTATTCATTCACGTCGGGATAATGCTTCATCACCTCCGACACAAGCTGGACCGGGTTCGTCACCTTGAAGTACGTGTAAATGGCGGCAAGATACCCGACGATGATGGTTCCGAGCAACCACCGGACGCCGATCCGGGCAGCCACCTTGATCAGGAGCATCAGCGTGACAACCGCAATGATTCCCGCAATGAGCATAAAGGGGAAGAGGACAAGAAAAATGGTAAAGAAATAATAGTACCACGGAAGGCTGAAGTACGACCCGTATCCCAGCAACACCGCAAGACCAACGAGAGACAATGTCGTGGAGCTGTAGAAGAAGTTATCCACAAACTTGATAAGAAATATCTTCGCATGGGACACAGGCATTGCCATCAAGAAGGTCACCTCTTCAGACCGATACAGTGTGGCGTAGCAGACAATCATGTTCCCCAGGTTCACAGTAATGAAAAAGACGTAGAGCAACATGGAGAGGAAGCGATGGAAGAGAAATTCTCCGATGTGCGCTTGCTGGAGGAGATAGGCAGTGGTGAAGCGGGAG
>Ga0209640_10000502_pt1 | contig 30434 bp, 25 predicted proteins | sample RifCSP10_1_FD_184018 | JGI IMG/M metagenome (GOLD analysis project Ga0209640, IMG submission 184018) | Soil microbial communities from Rifle, Colorado - Rifle CSP2_sed 10_1 (SPAdes) (version 2) | ecosystem: Environmental > Terrestrial > Deep subsurface > Rock core/Sediment | place: Rifle... | reverse complement strand
AATCTTGGCTGGGATGAAGTGCGCCTGCCGAACCCGCTGTTCGAGGGCGACACGGTCTACTCGCGTAGCGAGGTGCTCTCGAAGCGCGAATCGAAGTCACGGCCCAACGTCGGGATCGTCCAGGTGCGGACAACGGGCGTCAAGCAGGACGGTCTCGTGGTCATCGAGTTTCTCCGCACGTTCATGGTCTATAAGAAAGGTCACGTCCCCGCCACGGCGCGCACCACGATGGCGGCGTCTTTGACGGAACCACCCAGATCCACCACCCAGTCCTCGAGCCCAGGCCGGGCGGCGGGATAGCGCTGCAGCACCTGCGGATCGTGTCCCGGGATGATGTGGTCGGGAGAGTCCGCGAGCTTGCCGAGCGTCGCGTAGCCTTCGAGCGTCTCGGCCACGCTGTAGGTGATGGGAAAGACGCGCCCTTCGTTGACATGCGCGTACAGATGCGTCGCGTCCGCAGCCAGGACGATGTGGCCGCGGCGCGTCCTGACGCGCACCGACTGCAGCCCCTTGGAGTGTCCACCGATGTGGTGGAGCGTGATGCCTGGCGCGAGTTCGTCGGCGCCGTCGTGAAACACGACGCGGCCGTCGAACACCTTCCTGACCATCGCCACCACATCGTCAACTTCGAACGGGATGCGCTGATGCGCGTGGCACATGTGCCGCCCCGTGCCGTAGGCCATCTCGCGATCCTGGAGGTGGTAGCGCGCGCGGGGAAACAGCGTGTGATTGCCGCAGTGGTCGTAGTGCAGGTGGCTGATGATGACGTCGCGCACCTCGTCCGGATCAATATCGAGCGCTTTCAGTCCAGAAGCGATTGGGTTGAGGAGGACGCGCCCGCGTTTGGCGGCCATGGCCTCGTCGAAGCCCGTGTCCAGGATGAACGTGCCGTGCGGGCCTTTGATGGCCCACACGAAATACGCCAACGGCTGATTGATGTCGTGCGGGTCGCCGCCGATGTAGTTCTCGTGCGCCTTGCGGTCGTGATGTCCGTACCGGACGGCGTAGACCTCGTGGATGTCGCTCGTCATCGCATGTCCCGCCCTCGCGTCTCGGGTCCCAGCCAGATGATCATCGCGGTGAGGCCGGACAGCACCATGGCCACGCTCATGGCGTTGACCAGTCCGAAGCCGCGGTCCTGAAGCTCCCCGAGCACGTACGGCATGAGCGCGCCGATGGCTGCCGCCGCGTGATAGCAGAAGCCGGCGCCAACGCCGCGCACGTCGGTGGGAAACCGCTCGTTGCTGTACGCCGGCGCCATGCCCCAGATGCCCATGCCAAAGAAGCCCATCATCAGCGCGCCGATGCCGAGCGTCAGCGAGTCGGTCGCGTGCAGGTAGAGGGGCAGCGAGGCAATGCCGAGGATCATGGTCACCGTGGCCGCGCCGCGGCGGCCGAGTCGGGTCTCGGAGAGCCGGCCCCATGTCGCCGTGCCGGCAATGGCGCCAATGTTGAAGGCGGCCAGGTAGGGCAAGGGCGATCGACCGGCGTCCCTCAGGAACGTCGGATACCAATAGTTCACCGAGTAATAGATGCACATGAACGACCCGATGACGAGGGTCGTGTGGATCGTGGTGCCGATGAGATCCGGCTGGAAGATCCGTGCGAGCGACATGCGAGGTGGAGCGGTGACTCGTCCGGCGGTCAGGCCGCGCTGCCGCTCCAGCCACACCGGGCTTTCCGAGACCCGGGAACGGATCCACAGCGTGAAGAGCGCCGGCACGATGGCGACCCAGAACATGACGCGCCAGCCGAGATCCGGCGTCTGGTTGAAGAGCGGATAGACGAACTGGAAGGTCACCGCCGCGAGGAGGTACCCCCAGTACCACCCCCCCAGCATCAGGCCGGACACCAAACCCCGCAGGCGGGTCGGCCAGTGTTCGAAGACGAGCGGCATGCCAGCGGCCCATTCCCCGCCCATCCCGAGGCCAAACAGCGCGCGCAGCGCGAAGAGCATCGCGTAGGAGGTGGAGAAGCCGCTCAGGAAGGCGAAGATCGAAAACCAGAGCACCGACAGCATCAGCGGGAGCTTCCGACCCCACTTGTCGGATGCCGTGCCGGCGATGGTCCCGCCGACCAGCCGCATCATGAGCGTGACGGTGCCGAGCAGGCCGGCGAGGGCCCGGTCCACCGTGAAGCTCTGCTGGATGTCGATGATGATGAAGGCGAGGATGTTGAAGTCGAACGAATCGACGATCCAGCCGAGGAACACGGCCCAGAACGCGCGCCACTGCTCGCGGGTGACCTGCCGATACCAGGGGAGCCCCGAGGCGTCGTCGCGTGGAATCGCCGGGGCGGTCACCTCCAGTGGCGTGCTCACGTGGCGCGATTCTACACCGGAGGGTCAGTTCTGCTTGGCCACCATCAACACAACTGACCCGAAGCCTCCGAGACTGGCTGTGTTGCGACTGGTACTCCCAGCGGCTCAGAATCGAAGCTGTAGTCCGGCGCCTATCTGCATGCCGCCGGCTTTCACCTCGATGGTCTTCCCAGCCGATGAAGTCAGCTCGACGCTTGCTGCGGCGTATCTCGCCGTGAAGCCGATCCCAACCTGCCTCGCGAAGAAGAACGCCACGTCGCCACCGACGTTGAACCCGACCTTGCTCTCCTCCGCCCCGATCGACACGGCTGAGTCGAATGATGCTGTGTCGTAGGGATAGTCCTCGGTGTAGGTAATGTCCGTGACGACGCCCTGGGACACCCGAAAAAACGAGGGGCCGCCGAACACCATGACTAGCACGCGTGGGCTCACGGGGAAGATGCCTCTCGCCTGAACGTGCACCGCCAGCTCCTTTCGTGACAGGTTCGCCACTGCCCCATCAACTGACCGGGCGCGGTTGAAAAAGAACGGGTGAGGCAGGGAGGCCGTGAGAGTGGTGGCTGTGGACTGCGAGTATTGGCTCACGCCAACGGACACGCCGAGTTGACGCCATAACGTCGCTCCGCCAGCGAGGTCGAAGGTCGGGGCAGCCTTGACCTCGTAGCGTGCCTGTCGCTGAGCATCTTCAGCGTTCAGGCGCCACGTGGCTGAATCCTGGAAATCGTTGGAGTTGACTTGATAGCCGCCACCAACCGAGACGAAGCCTCTCGGAATAGTCACAGGGCCAGTCTGCCCGAAAGCGGCTGGTGCCAAACCGAACAGGCAAACCGCGAGGACCGCACCCGGGTTCTTCATTGCAATCTCCTAGAAGACGCCAACTGCCGTCCACGCTTGGGTAACGGCCCGTTCGGCCGCGCTTCCGACTCCGTACAAGTCTCGTGCCGCCGTGATGGTGGCAGCCCTCGCGGTTGAGAACGTTGCGTTCGGTGGAAGGAGCGAGACGAACGCGCGATAGAAGGCCTTCTCGATCTGCTCGCGGTTGGCGGCACCCACGCCCTGAACTGCCAAGCCGGACGAGCGGTTCGTGCCGCCTTCTATCGCGAGATAGAAGGCGTGGTTGGCGATCCCTGAGTTGGTATGAACGCCGCCGCCATCATCGGGGCCTGTATAGCGCTTGGAGTAATGATCAGGATCGCCGTAGAGCGCAGGGTTCTCCATTGAACGAATCCCGTCCCGTGCGCCAAGCGATAGGGCTTTGAAGCTGTCCTCTCCCATCAGGTAGTCAACCGCTCCCGCGCCGGTGCCGGATGGGTGATAGAAGAACTCAACGCTTGTACCCATGATGTCCGAGAAGGCTTCGTTGAGGGCTCCTGATTCGTTTGTGTAGATCAGCTGAGACGACGACTCGGTCACACCATGGGCCAGCTCGTGAGCGGCGACGTCGAGCGATCCGGCGAGGTAGGTGACGTTCATTCCGGTAAGCGGCCCGGAACCGACACCGAAGTAGTACCCAGGCGGAATACCGTTGCCGAAAAACATCGCACCCTCGCCGCCAAGACATCCACCGCACCAGAAGGCGCCGATACCGAAGTCCACGAAGTCCTCGAGGTTAAGCGACAATGCCCCTTGCTGTGACACGGCGTTGGTTAGGATGTTGATTGGACTGTTGCGACCATCCAGCCCATTGCGGCCAAACCGCTTGAAGAAGTAGTCGTACGTCCAACTGACGTGGACGTGTGCATCAACAACTGCCACGTCCGTCCAGTCATTGTCCGAGTCTCGAGCCAAGTCAGACGCGGAAATCAGGTCCAAGAACAGGGCCAACTTTGCGCGGACCAAGTTGCCTCCCATGTCGAAGGTCTCCAGGACCGGTGGTCGGTGAGTATCGAAGGCCACAAAACCGCCCGCTTGCGACCACACACTCAACTTCTTCCTGTCTCCAAGTACCCCTCGCCCAGTGCCCACAGCCTGCTGTGGTTGTATTTCGCTGTATCGCAGCAGCTCTGCTCCCGTCTGCGCGTCGATGAAGACGCGGGTGACTGCATCGGCGCCTGACACGATCGCGGTATAGGCGAGACGGTGCTCTCCGTCTTCGAGTCGCACGATGACGAGTTGGGGTTGGGCGAGTAGAGTGGCATCAGTGCCACCCGACCGAAGCAAGGCTTCCTGGCTTTGCGCCCTGGACAGCGTCGGTTCGACGGAGAGGGTGAGATCGGGCGAGAGATTCCCGAACATCGACATTGGAACGCCGCGCTCAAGGTCACGCACAAGTTCGGCGCCCCAAATAGGAACGCCCTGGTGATACTGCTGGAGACGCTCGATCGTTCGTTGTGGCAGCAACGGATCGCGATCGACCTTCCGAACCCTGAGGGTGCCGGCGCGTTCTCGTTGCACCACGTACGCGTCCCAGGCACGCAGTTCATCGATCGTGGTTGCCTGGATTCGCAACACATCCGGAGACTGGGCTGGACTTCGGTCTTGAGCCATCAACACGAACCAGACGCCCGCGACGACCGTTAGAAGCCTGTGTCTCACTGTCGAACCTCCTAAGGGGAACGCGGTGAACTCAACGCCGAGTCTGTCACGGGCGAGAGGGTTAGACTACAAGGGATTCGGTCCGGACAGCCTGTCGTCCACACGTATTAACGCCAGACCGCCGGCCTTCGTACGAGGCTCCCGATCCCTGATCCCCCGATCGTCATTGAGGGGATCCGCGGCACCTCGATGCCTCCGAATACCCACCCCTGGCTCTCGACGGGGTGCTATTCACGGTCCAGCCGCCGAACGACGTCGTGGCGATCGACGGCGCGTCCGGGCGCACCTTCTGGACCTACGCGTACAGGCCGTCCCAGCAGGCGCGGCCCTGCTGTGGCCGGGTGAACCGGGGTCTCGCGATACTTGGCGAATCGCTCTTCATGGGCACGATCGACGGGCGCCTGATCGCGCTCGACAGCAAGAGCGGACGCGAGCTGTGGAACGTGGCGGTCGAAGGCGCCAGACCCGAGGCAGGCTATGCCATCACCGTGGCGCCGCTCGTCGTGAAGGACAAGGTCATCGTCGGTCCGGCCGGCGGAGACTTTGGTGTTCGCGGTTTCATCGCCGGCTTCGACGCCAAGACCGGGAAGGAGATCTGGCGCTTCTACACCGTTCCCGGCCCCGGTGAGGCGGGCCACGAGACGTGGGCCGGAGACTCATGGATGCGCGGTGGCAGCGCCGTGTGGGTGACCGGCTCCTATGATCCCGATCTGAATCTCACCTACTGGGGCACCGGTAATCCCGGGCCCGACTTCAACGGCGACAATCGGGCCGGCGACAACCTCTACAGCAATTCGGTCGTCGCGCTCGACCCGGATACCGGAAGGCTGAAGTGGCACTTCCAGTTCACGCCCCACGACGAATTCGACTACGACGCGACGCAGGTACCGGTGCTCGCCGACATCGAGCTCGGTGGCCGCGCGCGGAAGGTGATGCTGTGGGCGAACCGCAACGGCTATTGGTACGTCCTCGACCGCGCCACAGGCGAGTTCCTGTCGGGAAGGCCGTTCACGAAAGCCACGTGGACCTCGGGCCTCGACGCCAAGGGTCGTCCCCAGAACGTGGTCCGGCCGACGGCGGAGGGGACCGTAATCTCTCCGCACTTCGCGGGTGCGACCAACTGGTACTCGCCGTCCTATAGCCCGCGGACGGGGCTCTTCTATGTGCCGGCCTGGATGGATTCCTCCGCGAATTTCGCCAGGCGTCCCGCCGAATACGTCGAGGGCCGTGCGTTCCTTGGCGCGTTTCCAACGGGGACGTCGCTCAGTATTAACGGCACGCAATCGAATCGGCGGCTTCCCGACGAAGGCTACGGTGCGGTGCTCGCTCTTGACCCGAGGACGGGCGAGAAGAAGTGGGAGTTCACGACAGCAGATATCACCGATGCCGGCATCCTGACCACGGCCTCCGACCTGCTCTTCTCCGGCGGGCGGGAAGGCTTCTTCTACGCGCTCGACGCGCGCACCGGCGCGCTCTTGTGGAAGGCTCCGGTAGCCGGCATCGTCCAGGCGGCGCCCATGACCTACGCGGTGAACGGGCGTCAGTACGTCTCGATTGCGGCGGGTAATTCGCTGTACGGGTATGCGCTGCGGCGCTAGACGGTCGGCCTGAAGGCGGACACTACGAGGCTCGATCCGGGTCGGTCCGCCTGAAGGCGGACACTACGAGTGACGGAGACAAACATGTCGGACAACACTGATCAGCGCTCATCGCTCGAGCGACGAACCTTTCTTGGGGCCGCGGGGTTGGCGGCAGTGGCAGCGCTTGGCGCCGGTGCCGCCGAGGCCGCGCAGTCGGGCGAGGGCGAGCAGGCGAACACGAAGATCGTCGCCGACTTCTGTGCCGCCTGGTCGACGCGCGACCTGGCGAAGATCATGCCTTTCCTTGCAGACGACTCGGTGTATCGGATGACCGAGACGACGCCTCCGGCGATCGGGCATGCCGGGGTCAAAGAGCGACTCGGTGCGTGGGTCGAGACGTCTCAGCAGATTGAGTTCAGGATTCTCGAGACCTTCGCCAAAGGACCCATGGTGGTCAACCACCGGATCGATCGGTTCATCTCGACCACGAGGCCGTTGACGTGGGAAGGGGTGGGCCGTGTTGAGCGGCCTCAGGCCTGATGGACCGAAGGGCGCGCACGTTGGCTGCGCCGGACCACACCGTGGGCGCCAGGGCTTCGCGCGTGTGAAGATCCTGCGCTCTTGACGCTGGTCGCCCCTGGCAGGATCTGCGACGCCAGGGTCCGGACCGCACGCAACGCTCAGCGTTTTGACGCGGTACGCTTCTCGCAACTGACGAAGGCATGACGCGCAGCTCGAAAGCAGTGCGGTCGCCGTCCCTCGTGACTGTCGAGCGCAAGATTCTCCTCGTGCGTGGGCACAGGGTTCTCGTGGACGCCCACCTCGCCGGTCTGTACGGCGTTGAGACCCGGGCCCTGGTTCAGGCGGTCCGCCGCAACCCGAACCGGTTTCCCCCGGACTTCATGTTCAGACTCGACGCAGATGAGGCCGCCCGTTTGAGATCACAAACTGTGATCTCAAACCCGCGCGGAGGCCGCCGTTACACTCCCTACGTATTCACCGAGCAGGGCGTGGCCATGCTCTCCAGCGTGCTCAGGAGCCCGCGCGCGGTCGAGGTCAACGTTCAGATCATGCGTGCGTTCGTCCGTTTGCGAGAGATGCTCGCCACGCACGCGGCGTTGCTCCGGAAGATCGAGGCGATGGAGCGGAAATATGATGCGCGCTTCAAGGCCGTGTTCGAGGCGATCCGTGAACTGATGACGCCGCGCGTGGGTCGGCGGCGCCCTCAGATCGGGTTCAGATCCTGATCGCCGACTTCACGACACCTTGTCCAGGCCCTCGGTCAGCTCGATGTACGTGCCCCACGGATCGGTGATGAACGCAATCGAGAGGCCCAGCGCCGGGACGCTCCGGTAGGCCACGTTCAGCGTGATGCCCATGGCTTCGAGCTGCTTGCAGAACGCCTCGAGGTTCTTCACCTCGAACCCGATGTGATCGACGGCGCGGCCCTGCGTGCCGACCACCGGGGTTGGTGAGGCCGTGAAGTTCAGCGCCACACCTGGCAGGTCCGCGGCCAGGAAGTTCGGCGTGTCACGCGGCTTGGCGCCGAACACCTTGGCGTACCAGGCCCGCATCTCGGCGTTCTGCTGCCCGAAGAAGTGGATGTGATGCAGGGCGACCGGCATCGTCTGCTGCTTGTTCTCGAGCAACTCCACCTTCACATCGTCCGGCCCCAGCGCGAAGGCAATCGACGTGGTCGCATTGACCGGAGCGATGTCGTCGACCACCTGTTGCGTGGCCGCCACCTCGCTCCGCGTGATCATCCTGAAGCCGTTCGCCTTGACCTTGTCGACGACCGCGCGGAGGTTTGGCACCGAGAAGCCGATGTGGTTGGCGGTGGTCCCGATGGTGCCGCCCGTGGGCTTCTGATCCCGGAAGAAGATGAGCACGTTAGGGAACTTGACGATCTCGGCGTTGGCGCCGAACTTCGCCACAGTGCCACCCAGTGTGTCCGCCCAGAACCGCTTGTGCTCCGCGATGTTCGATGCGGCCACATGGTGATGCCCGTAGACGATCGGGCCATCCTTGGCGGCGGCGAGCTGTGCCGACGCCGTCGACGCGGTAACCAGCACGAACACGATGAGAGCAACCAAGACCAGACTGCGCTTCATAACATCTCCTTCAACCGAAAACATTCAGCCGATCCCCGATCCCTGATCCCCGATCCCTGAGAAGTGCAGAGACCTACTTCAACTCATCCCACACCGCCTGCACGTTGGGCCTCAGCCGCTCCGGCATCGGCTGCGCGTAGCCCTTGAACCGCTCCGGCACCTTCCAGGTCTTCACCACGTCGTCAACCGTTCGCCCAGACTTCTTGGCGGCCCGGACAGCGTCGAGAAATGTCCGGTTGAAGTCGGCGTACTCCTTGACATCGGTGATCGTCACCAGCGGGCTGTGGCCCGTGATGACCGTGTCGATGTTGGGCAGCGCGGCCGCCTTGTCCAGCGTGTCAGGGTAGGTAACGCCGCTGCCGCCGTTGTTGGCGTCAATGATGGGAATCGCCTTGTTCGGGAACGTATCGCCGACGTGGAGCACGCGGTGGAACGGGAACACGACGTAGGCATCGCCGCCCGTGTGCGCGCGGCCGAAGTAGAAGAGCTCGATCCGTTCGTTGCCGCTGCCGAGCGTCAGGCGATCGGTGAACGTCCGCTTCGAGAGCCCCCGGCCCCCGTTTTCCTTGAAGATGTTCTGCTGGGGGCCGGTCTGCAGGCCGTACACCGGGTTCATCTCCTGCATCAGCTTCGCGGTGTTCGCGTGCGTGACCACCTCCACAGTGGCCGGAAACTCCACGTTGCCGCTGACGTGATCGAAGTGCGTGTGCGTGTTGATGATCGTCGTCACCGGCTTGTCGGTGAGCTTCTGCACCGCTTCGATGATCGGCTTGCCCCAGCCAGGGAGCTTTGTGTCCACGAGGACGACGCCCCCCGCGGTGATGAACGCAGCCGTGTTGCCGCCGCCGCCGCGCAGCACGAACAGGTTGTCTTTCAGCTTCTCGACTTCGACCACCATCGGTGGCGGCGGCCCGCCGCGACCCGCCTGTTGTGCCGCCCCGACGACGGCCGACAACCCACCTAGAATCACCAGCGCGCCAAGAACGATGCCTCTCTTCATCTGCTGTTTCCAGTCCGCGGGGGCTGAAGCCCCCGCTCTACGATATGGGTTGTCCGGTCCGCGGGGTGAAGCCCCCGCTCTACGCTACGCTCGGGCCCCTGGCCCGTAGAGCGCACGCTTCAGCGTGCGCGTTGATCTCACTCGATGCCGAACGCCAGCAGCACGTTACCAGGGTTGCCAACGAAGCCGCCGTACCCAGAGTTGACGAACAACATGCCGTCCGCCACGATCGGGCCGGGCCCTTCGAGGCCGCCGCCATTCGCCTTGACGCCGTTCACGGTTTCAAACGCGCGGTTCGTGTCGAACGTCCACAGAATGGTTCCATCCGTGGCCGAGTAGGCACGCAGTCCGCCGTCGAGCGATCCGGACAACACCGCACCCGGGATCGCAGTCACCGCCGCGCCCTGCGACGCGCGACACGTGGGGCGCGAGGTGTCGCACAGGCGCGTCTGCGGGCCTACGCTCCAGACCATCTGGCCCGTCGCGAGGTTGACCGCGCGAATGCCGCCAGGATTTTGTGACAGCAGGTCCGAGACGCCGAAGTAGGCATTCTGGCCGTCCACCGCGCCGCCCCACTGGCCTCCGAGGCCGCTGCCCTGGCCGATGCGGTACTCCCACACCTTCTGCCCCTCCGTGTCAGGATCGAGTGCGTACGCCATTCCCGACTTCTGCGGCAGCACCAGCAGGTCGCGTCCGTTGACCGTCGCCAGGCTCGGCGACGCCGAGAAGTCGTAGTCAGGCCCCATCTTTACCGGACAGTTCGGGTTGTCCGGATTCTCCGGGCGGCAGCCCATCGTCCAGTTGTCGTTGGGCGTGGCCTGAGTCACCCACTTGACGGTCCCGCTGTTCATGTCGAAGGCGATGACCGCGTCGCTTGTGCGCTGAGAGGGATCGGCGTAGTTGTTCCCGGTCGCGACGTACACCATGTTGCGCTTGGCGTCCACGGTGGGGGAGGCCCAGATGCCCGCGCCTGCCGGGCCCCACTGCTGAACGCCGTCCTTGTTCTTGCCCCTGGGCTTGGGCTCATCGATTGTGTAGCTCTTCCACAGCACCTGCCCCGTGTTGGCGTCGAGGGCCGAGACGCTTCCACGGAACGTGCAGCATTCGTACTTCGGGTTCCCGCCTTGTCCCTCCTCGTTCAGTCCCTGCACGGGAACGTAGACTCTCCCGCCGTGCACCGTGGGCGCGCCGGTGATAGAGGCCGAACGATGCTGGTCGACCTTGCGGACCCACAACTGCTGTCCCGTGTTCGCATCCACGGCGTAGACATTGGTGCGCGAGTCTGCGAAGTACACGGCGTAGCCCGAGGCGCCGGTGGCGCTCTTGTAGGGTCCGGCGGAGACAGCGGTCCGCACTCCGTACTGCGCCTTGAAGGTCCAGTGCGTGCATCCCGTCTTCGGGTCGAGCGCGTGCACCTCGCTGTTCTCGCTGGCAACGAAGAGGCGGCCGCCTGCCAGGCTCGGCTGGGCCCGGGCGGAGGTGACGATGGAGTAGCCGAAGGCCCACTTGAGTTTCAACTTCGGCAAGTCGGTGGCTGTCAGTTTGCCGCTCGCGGCGGACTGAAACCGCGTGTTCGACGGACCGTTGCCCCAGCCGTTCCATCCGCCAGGGCTCGAGGGATCACCCATGGGAGGCGATGTCGTGCAGCGATTCACGACGACGGGCGGAGACGGCGGAGCGAAGGGTTTGCCCGCCAGAAAGACCGACACCGCCCGTTGCTCGGGTTCGGTGAGCGAGATGGCCTGGACGATCATGCGTCCCAGCGTCAAGGAGTTGAAGATGACTTCCGGCGACATTTGTCGCAGCGCGGCCGGTGTGGGCGCCTCGGTCTGGCCATCCCGGTGGCACGTGGCGCAGGACTGCTTGAAGACGGCCGCGCCGTCCGTGACCTGGGCCGCTGCAGGTGCAGAGAGCGCAACGAGGAAGAGAAAACTGACTCCGACCGTCACGAGCATGAATGCCTCCGAATAACCCGCGCGACCGCGCGGGTTGAAACCTGCGCTCTACGTTGCCGCGCTACGCTGCCCACTGCCTACCGCCTACTACGCGACCCGCAGCAGGCTATGATACGCGTGAATGCGAGGGAAAACCGCAACCCCCGAGCTCCAACGCCCAACGCCCAAGGAACACGTCCTTGGGCGGCGGCTGGCGTGTGCCCTCGCAGTCGCGATCCTTGGGAGTTGGGCCTTTGGGAGTTGGTCGTTGGGGAGTTGGGAGTTCCCTGGCAGTCGGGCGTTGGCCGGCGCGCAATTACCACCGGCCGGCTCAGTCGATCCTCAGGTCACGTTCCGGATCCTTGTGGTCAGCACCGTCGACCGCGCCGAGCAGCTGGCTGCGCGGCTGAAGCAGGGTGCCGATTTCGCCACACTCGCGCAGGCCGAGTCGCTCGACCCCTCGGCGGTACGGGGTGGTTTGATTGGGCCCTTGGCCCTGTCGGCGCTTCGCGTGGAGCTGCGAGACGCCTTGCGAGACTTGCCTGCGGGAGGTGTGCATGGCGTCGTGGTCGTGCCAACCGGTTATGCCCTCGTCCAGCGCATCGAGGCTGCGTCCGGAGCCACGGTGCGCGGCGCCGAGGTTCTTGCCCTGTCGGCAGTCAGCAGCGTGAAGGCGACCATCAGCGTCGACGGCTTCACGGAGTCCGAAACCGCGCTGCGCAACCTGGAGAAACCAGCCGACTGGAATCAAGATCCTCGGCTCATCTGCGAGTTTCGTCAGCAGGGGGTCGAGCGGATCAAGACGTCGCTCTCTCGAGTGCTCGCGACAGAGGAACCGGGCCTGCGCGCGAACTACACGCCATTCGAGATCATCGAAGGGCGCGTGTCCCTGGCACAGGTGTACGCGTACACAGGGGACATGGGGCCGGCTATCAAGGAATATGAGGAGGCCTATCGCCTGGCGCTCTCGTACAATCCCGGCTCACTGCTGGACCTCGATCAGGCGATTGGTGCCGCCTACGTCCACAAGGCCGAGATGGACAACGGGCTCTACACCAAGCCCGGCGATCGCTGTTTGCTCTCGCTGCGGCCGGGTCCACCGCTCGCGAGAACGGATGACCTCTCGGCTGGTGAACGGCGCTTTCTCTCGCTCCTCGACAGGAATCCCGGCGACCTCGAGGCGAAGTGGCTGCTGAACGCCGCGCACATGGCGACGGGCGGATATCCGGACCGGGTGCCGGCTCAATACCGGATTCCACCTGAAGCCTTCGCCTCGGCAGAAGATGTCGGGCGTTTCGTCGACGTGGCGTCGGCCGCCGGGGTCAACTCGTTCTCCATGGCCGGCGGGGTTGTCGTTGACGACTTCGACAATGACGGCCGTCTGGACATCCTCACCTCCAACGTCGACAGCTGCGCACCGATGCAGTTGTTTCGTCGCGACGAAAACGGGATGTTCGTGGACCGGGGCGCACAGGCCGGCTTGGGCGGGCAGTTGGGCGGCCTCAACCTGAATCAGGCCGACTACAACAACGACGGCTGCCGCGATGTGCTGGTGATGCGCGGGGGGTGGCAGATCGCGCAGAGGCGGTCCCTGCTGCGGGGCAACTGCGACGGCACCTTTACCGACGTCACGGCAGCCGCCGGACTCTTGACACCGGTGACGAGCAGCCAGACGACCGCATGGACCGACATCGACAACGACGGCTGGGTCGACCTGTTCGTCGGAAATGAGGATCACGCAGCACAGCTGTTTCTCAACAAGCAGGACGGCACCTTCGAGGACATCGCGGCTCCCGCTGGGGTTCGGCGGACCGCGTTCACCAAGGCCGTGACCGCCGGCGACTACGATAACGACGGATTTGCCGATCTCTACGTGTCGAACCTCCGGGGCGGCAACGTCCTGTACCACAACAATGGCAACCGCACCTTCACCGATGTGACGGCCGCCGCGGGTGTACCAGGCGCCGACCGCGGGTTTCCGGCCTGGTTCTTCGACTACGACAACGATGGCTGGGAGGACCTGTTTGCTACCAGCTACTACATGTCGATCGAGGAGACCGCGCGCACCTATATCGGCCTTCCGCTGAATGCCATGCCCATGAAGCTCTACCGCAACGCCGGCAACGGCCGCTTTCTGGACGTGACGCAGGCCACGGGTTTGAACAAGGCCTTGATGCCGATGGGTGCCAACTTCGGCGACATCGATAACGACGGCTTCCTGGACATCTACCTGGGCACTGGCAGCCCCTCCTATGTTTCACTGGTTCCGAGCATGCTGCTGAGGAACAGGCGAGGTCAGTCGTTTGTCGATGTGACCGCTTCGTCTGGCACCGGTGAGATGCACAAGGGGCATGGCGTGGCATTCGCGGACCTCGACAACGACGGCGACGAAGAGATCGTCTTCAAAGTCGGTGGCGCCACCCCAGGCGACGCGCATGAGTTTCGCCTGTTCGAAAATCCCGGCCACGGCAACGACTGGCTCGGGGTGAAACTCGTTGGCGTCCGATCGAATCGCGCGGCGATTGGGGCGCGCATCACGGTCACGGCCGAAGGCGCGGGCGGCGCGCGCCGCTCAATCTACCGCACAGTCAACAGTGGTGGTTCCTTTGGCGCCTCGCCCCTCGAGCAGCATATCGGCCTTGGCAGGGCGTTGCGCATCGTCGAGGTCGAGGTCCAGTGGCCGGCGAGCGGAACACGACAGACGTTCAGCGACGTGCCGAGCAATCAAGTCATCGAGATTCGCGAGATGGCCGATCGCTACACGAAGGTGAGTCGGCAGCCGCTGCCGCTCGGGGGACGCGGTGCCCGGTAGAGTCGCCGCCGGCGTCGTCCTCGTCGCCGTCGTGGCGGCGGCGCTCGCTGGTGGCACTGCCCTTGCCGCGGAGAAGGAGTACGCGGTCAAGGGCATGGTGCTCAGCGTGGATCCGGCCGCGAAGCGGTTCACGGTGTCGCACGAGCGGATTGCCGGGTTGATGGACGCGATGACCATGCCGTTCGAGGTGCGCCAGCCTGGAGAGCTGCGCGGCGTGGCCGCTGGCGCGATCGTGGAGTTCACGCTCGTGGTCAGCGAGGAGAGCTCGTTTGCGACGCGGATCACCGTGCGCCGCTACCGGACCGTCGAACGGGACCCGGCCACGGCGCGGCGACTCAGCGTGATGAAGCGCATGGCTGGCGTGACAAGCCCGCCGGTCGCGACGGGCGCGAAAGTACCAGACTTCGCCCTCATCGACCAGACGGGGCGTCGAGTCACGTTGTCGAGCTTCATCGGCGAAGTCGTCGTGGTGAATTTCCTCTACACCCGATGCGCGTTGCCGCAGTTCTGTCTGCGGATGGCGAACAACTTTGGCGCGCTGCAGAAGCGTTTCTCTGGTGAAGTCGGCCGAGACCTCAGGCTGCTGACCATCACATTCGATCCCGAGCTGGATACGCCGGAGGTGCTGGCCGAGTACGCCTCCCGCTGGCAGGCGAACCCGGTGGGCTGGCGTTTCCTCACTGGCAGCGCCACCGAGATCGGTCGCGTGTGCGCCCTCTTCGGGCAGGAGGCTTTTCCCGACGAGGGTCTGATGAACCACTCGCTGCATACGGCCGTGATCGATCGGCGGGGCACGCTCGTGGCCAACATCGAGGGCAACCAGTTCACACCCGAGCAGCTCGGCGACCTGGTGCGGGCCACGTTGAACGTAGAGCGGAGGCTTCAGCCCCCGCGTGAGCGATAATGGATTGCCGCGGAGGCCAGCCCGCGCTCTACGCGTCCCGCGGGGTAATGCCCCCCGCTCTACGGCGCGTCGCATCGGGACGGAGTTGGTAAGGAGATCGCATGACTACGCTGGATGTCAACGGCAAGCGACACGAAGTCGATGTCAGCCCCGACATGCCGCTGCTCTGGGTACTCCGAGACACGCTCGGTTTGACCGGCACGAAGTTTGGCTGCGGCCTCGGCCAGTGCGGGGCCTGTACGGTGCACCTCGACGGCGCGGCCGTCCGGGCCTGCCTGACGGCAGTGTCGGCGGCTGCCGGGAAGAAGATCACGACCATCGAGGGACTCTCGCCCACTGCCACGCACCGAGTGCAGGTGGCCTGGGTCGACGGTCAGGTCCCGCAGTGCGGGTACTGCCAGTCGGGCCAGATCATGTCAGCCGCGGCGTTGCTGGCCAAGACACCGCGCCCCACTGACGCGCAGATCGACACCGCGATGGCGGGCAATATCTGCCGCTGCGGCACGTATCAACGCATCAAGCGCGCCATCCAGCGCGCGTCACAGACGTAGGGCGAGCGGAGGCCATCATGAAGACGTCACCGACTCTCGACCGTCGCAGCTTCCTGCAGGTGAGCGCCGCCGCCGGCGGCGGCCTGCTCGTGGGCGCGTATCTGCCGTCGTGGACCGGCGCCGATGTCACCTCGGCCGCGGGCACGTTTGAACCCAACGTCTGGATCAAGATCACCGCCGACGACAACGTACGCATCATGCTGACGATGCTCGAGATGGGGCAGGGCGTGATGACGTCGATGCCGATGCTCGTGGCCGAGGAGCTTGACTTCGACTGGAGCAAGATCAAGACCGAGTGGGCCGGTGCCGATCCGCGGTACGGCAACCCCAACTTCGGCGGTCAGCAGCTCACGGCTGGCAGCAACAGCGTGCGGGGCATGTGGAAGGTGCTGCGGGAATCCGGCGCCACGGCGCGCGCCGTGCTGGTTGCGGCTGCCGCGCAGACGTGGGGCGTGCCCGAGAGCGCCTGCACGACCGACAAGGGCGCGGTGATTCATCAGGCCACAGGCCGGCGACTGACGTATGGCGCGCTCGTGGACAAAGCCGCCGCGTTGCCCGTGCCGACGAACGTGGCGCTCAAGAGCCCTGCGAACTTCAAGATGCTCGGGCAGTCCCTGGCGCGCCTTGACGTGCCGGAGAAGGTCAACGGCAGTGCGGTGTTTGGTATTGACGTGAAGCTGCCGGGCCTCGTGACGGCGCGCGTCGTGCGGTGTCCGGTGTTCGGCGGCACAGTGGCCGCCTTCAATGCCGACAAAGCGAAGGCCGTGCCGGGCGTCAGTCACGTCGTGCAGATCAGCAGCGGCGTGGCCGTGGTCGCAGGCAACTACTGGTCCGCTTCACGCGGGGCGCAGGCGCTCGAGGTCACGTGGGATGAGGGCCCCCTTGCCACGCTGACGAGCGCCGACATCATGAAGCGGTACAAGGAGCTCGGGCAGCAGGCGGGCAAGGTGGCGCGAAACGACGGCAACGCCGACGCCGCGCTGACTGGATCGACCGGGGCGTTCGAGCGCACGTACGAGGCGCCGTTTCTGGCACACGCCACCATGGAGCCGATGAACTGCACGGCCGACGTGCGGGACGGGGTGTGCGACGTCTACGTGCCGACCCAGGGGCAGACCGCCTCGCACCAGGCTGCCGTGGCGGCCTCGGGGCTGCCGGCGGACAAGGTGAAGATTCACACCACGTACATGGGCGGCGGCTTTGGCCGCCGCGGCGAGGCGGACTTCGTTGCCGACGCGGTCGAAACCTCGAAGGCGGTCGGGCGCCCGGTCAAGGTCGTCTGGAGCCGCGAAGACGACATGCAGCACGACTACTACCGTCCCGTCAGCTACGCCCGCATGTGGGGCGCCCTCGACGCCTCGGGCACGCCCACCGTGTTCAAGCAGCATCTCGTGCAGCAGTCGCTGATGAAGCGCATCGGCGGGCTGCCCCCGAATGGCGTGGACTTCATCTCGGTCGACGGATCCGCGAACCTCCCGTACGACATCCCGAACGTCAGGGTCGAGTACACGGAAACCGACCCCGGGATTCCGTTTGGGTTCTGGCGGTCGGTCGGCGCCTCGTTCCAGGGGTTCGTCGTCGAGGCGTTCATCGACGAGATGGCGACAGAGGCTCGGAAGGATCCGTATCAGTTCAGGCGCGAGCTGCTCCGCAAGGCGCCGCGCCACCTGGCCGTGCTGGAGCTGGCGGCCGAGAAGGCCGGCTGGGGTACCCCGCTCCCGGCGGGGCGTGCGCGCGGCATCGCCGTCATGGACGCGTTCGGCAGCTACCTGGCGCAGGTCACCGAAGTGTCCGTGGACGCGCGCGGCACCGTGCGCGTGCACAAGGTTGTCTGCAGCGTGGACACCGGGTGGGTGATCAACCCCGACACGATCAAGGCCCAAATGGAAGGCGGGATCGTGTACGGTTTGACCGCTGCGCTCAGGGGCGAGATCACAATCAAGAACGGTCGCGTCGAGCAGCGGCATTTCGGCGACTACCAGGTGATGCGCCACAACGAGATGCCGGAGATCGAGGTCTACATCGTGCCGAGCACCGAGGTGCCAGGGGGCATCGGGGAGCCGAGCACGGCACTCGCGGCCGGATCGCTCGTGAACGCCGTCTTCGCGGCGACGGGCAAGCGCATCTATTCGTTGCCGATTCGAGCGGAGCAGTTGAGGGGCGGGAAGGCCTGACAGCCGCGGAGGCGCTGAGACGCGGAGAGATCAGCCAGAACAGACTCCGCGCTTCCGCGTCTCCGCGGCTCTGTCACGTCGCGGGCTAGAGCCCGCGAATGGTGGCGCCGAGTTCCGCTACGCCGCTCCGGAACAAATCCATGATGTGCCCGCTCGTGCGGAACTCCTCCAGGATGGCCGCACGGCGGCTCGTGCGCAAGTCGCTGATCACATAGGCGAGCGTCGTCGCCATCACCGTGCCTTCCTCGGTGTCGGTACCCCTGAAGCGATCCTCAAAGCCTCGAAGGGTCGATTCGAACGAGGCGTCGTGCCAGCGCTGCACGCCGCTTTCTGCCTGAAGAAAGTCATTGAGTGCCAGCGCGTACGCCGGTTCGGCCGGCCGGTGCCAGAAGCTCACATCCGTCCCGAACTCCTTCACGTAGGACGGCAGATACAAGGTGGCTTTCGCGGGCACGCGGCTGCCGAGCGCCGGATTGAACCTTTTCACTTCGTCCGACCGCAGGCCGGTCTTCCCTGTGATTTCCGTCAGCGGAATCGCGCGCGGCGTCCGCATCGCGAAGATGGTCGACTGGGGATACTCGGCGGTGAGTTTCGAGACCGTGATCATGTTCCCGAACACCATCTCCGCATACAAGGACGAGCGCCGGCCGTAGGTGCGAAACAGCTCGCGATAGCGCTCGATCGAGATACCTCGCAGGCCGGCCGCGAATTCAGAACCCAGAAAGTACTGCTCGCGGGTGTTGGCGCCGCCGAGTCGCTCGCCGTTGATGACCGTTCGTCCCACATTGACGCCGCCTGCGTGATGTTCCGACAGGGCCGGAATGAAGCTGCCGTACATCGTGGCGAGGATGGACAGATACGCCGCGCAATACGGCGCCTGCGTGGTCTGGTTGTACGCCTCGATCACGTTCGGGGCGAGTCGATTCAGGTAGTCCCAGTTTCGGCTGAGCCACTGGCAGAAACCGAGGGCCCGTGCCCGGGAGCGGGCCCGGCCATCCAGCCCGGATTCCAGAATCGCCTGCGCCAGCCCGACCTCGGCAGGCACCCCGAACCGTTCGTAAATCACGCCCCAGTCCCGCAGGAAGCTCCCGTAGCGTTGGGCGTTCGGTAACAGGAACTGACCCCGCGTCGGGTTGTGCACGAGCGGTCCCGTTGTCGGCTCGAGCAGGCGAACCACCAGGTCGCGACGGTCGTTCAGTCGCCGCGGCAGCGGCTGGCCATCGAGTGCCCCGGCCAGCATCTGGTCCTCCCACCTGGCGTCCTGCGCCCAGTCGCCCGCGGCGGGAAAGACCGCCAGCAGACGTCCGTCCTGGGCGCTGCCAAACGCAATGCGGCCGTCGGGAATGATGAAGATGTGCTGCCAGAACGCATATGCGGGTCGGAAGGACCGGACGGCAACCAGGTCCGACTCCAGGCGCGCCCGGGAGAGCGCGTGGGACGCGCGCGCAGCGGCAGGCACCGACATCGTCGCGTCCGGGCCGAGTGAACCCGTCTGGGCGAACGGGCCGGGGCCGGAACCGGCGAGGGTGACGAATCCAAGAAGCAGTGCGATGTATTTCATGGTCAATCGCGGCCGAAATTATCACCCACTGGACTGGGGGGTTGCGGTTCATCTTATCGGCCCGATAGAGCCATCCCAGCAGTTGCCCCTTCGCCCCCTCGCACCCCTTCCCCTGCTACGATCGGCCCATGAAGATCGGCGCCCGTGTCGCCCTCCTGATCCTGACTTGCGGTGCCTTCTCGCCTCCCATCCTGGCCCAGTGGCCGGTGCGGCCGGATCCGAAGGTCCCGAGGACGTCGGACGGCCGCCCGAATCGCGACGCGCCCACCCCACGAACCTCAGACGGCAAGCCCGACCTCAGTGGCGTGTGGTTGAACGAGTGGTTCTACGGGGGGCAGGTTCGACAGCCGCCGGTTTCTCCGCCGGGTGAGCCGCCGGCCTCGACCTTCGCTAACATCGGCGCCGGCTTTCCGGCCGGCTTGCCGTTTCAGCCGTGGGCCCGGGAGTTGATGAACCAGCGCAAGGAGCAGAACAGCAAGGAGAACCCGGACGCGCACTGCCTTCCCATGGGCCTCATGCAGTTCCACGAGCATCCGCAGCCGAGGAAGATGGTTCAGACCCCGTCCGTGCTGCTGATTCTGTACGAGGGCAACTCGGGCATCCGGCAGATCCTCACCGACGGACGCGCGCTGCCCACGAACGACGCGCAGCCCTGGTGGCACGGCTATTCAGTTGGCCGGTGGGAAGCAGACACGCTGGTCGTCGAAACCACGGGCTTCAGAGACGGTGGCTGGCTGGACATCTGGGGGAGTCCCCTCACCGATGCGGCGAAGATGACCGAGCGATTCAGGCGCCTGAACTACGGGACGATGAAGATCGACGTCACGATCGACGACCCGAAGGCGTATACGAGGCCGTTTTCCGTCAGGGTGAATCAGCGGATCATGCCCGAGGGTGAGCTGATCGAGTTCATCTGCAACGAGAACAACAAGGCGCCGCAGTTGATGGTGGGCAAGTAATTCAACTCCCAAGTCCCCTCGAGCTTCGGCGCGGCTGCCTGGTCATGGCAGTGCTCGCCCAGCTCCGCACCGAGCACTACGGCTACACCCTCAAGAAGGACCTCGCCAACCTGGGGATGGAGATCGACGAAGGCACGCTCTACCCCCTCCTGCGCCGGTTCGAAAGCCAGGGACTCCTGGTCAGCGAGTGGCGCGAGGAAGACAAGCGCAACAAGCGGTTCTATCGCCTCTCGCCCTCCGGCAAGACCGTGCTCGAGGAACTCCTGAACGAGTGGCAGCGCATCAACACGGCCGTCAGCCGTATCGTTTCGGCGCGGTCGGTGGCATGAGGAATCTGACAATGGACCAGTTCGATCGATATGTTCGGTGGCTGAGGCTTCTGCTCCAGACAGAGCAGCGGGACGACATCATCCGCGAGCTGTCGGAGGAATACCAATCGCAGGTGGCGGAGAAGGAAGCCGGATTAGGCCGGCCCCTGAATCGCGATGAGCATACGGCGCTCATCGCCCAGTTCGGCCACCCGCTGCTCATGGCCGCTCGCTACCGGACCCAGGAGCACCTGATTGGGCCGGTCGTCTACCCGTTCTACTGGCCGGCATTGAAAGTCACGATCGCGTTGGCCGTCGCCGTTCACCTGGTGGCCGGTCTCGTGATGATCGCCACCGGCACGCCTTTGGCCGAAGTCGCGCGCAGCGTGGGCCAGGTCTGGGGGTCGGTGCTGGCGATCTTTGCCTGGGTCACGATCATGTTTGCCGCCCTCGACCACTTCGTCCGGTCGGGTGCGCTCAAGTGCTGGAATCCGGCGGTTGTTCCGCCCGCTCCGCACCACGCTGTGACCGGCGCGGTTTTTGTGTATTTCCTGCTGACGCTCGATCACCAGTGGGTCGTCTGGCGCAACCCCGCCGAGGCGCGTACCGGCGTCCGCATCGACTGGATCAACTACGCGTTTTCGGGCACTTTCGTCTTCGCGGTGGCTTGCGGTGCGTTCGCATGATGTCGCGGATCGGCCGATGGCTGTCATCTCGACGTGGCCCCCGCGCCGCTCATGTCTGACGAACCCTGAACGACTGCCAGCCACGAACCACGGAGACGCTGAGACGCGGAGAGATCGAAGTACCTGGTCATTACGGCCGCCCACTGCCCGCTCCACTGCCCTCTGCCTACCGCCTACTGCCTCTGCCTACCGGCTACCGCCGACTGCTTACCGCCAACCAGTACAATGCGCGACAGCGCGTGAAATTCTCGAACATCGGCCCAGGGCTGCTGCTTGCGGCAACCGGCATCGGCGTCGGCGACATGGTCTCTTCGACGATCGCGGGCGCGGAGTACGGCCTCACGTTGGTGTGGGCGCTCGGCGCCGGCGTGGTGCTCAAGTTCGCCATTACCGAGGGTGCGGCCCGTTGGCAGTTGGCCACGGGGGTAACGCTCATCCAAGGTTGGCGCGATCACCTCCCGCGCGCGGCCGTCCTGGCCTTCTTCGTCTACTTCGTCATTTGGAGCTACTTCGTTTCGAGTGCGCTGGTGGCCGCGAGCGCGCTCGTGCCGGCGGCGATCGTTCCTTCGGTTCCCCTCGCGGTGTGGGGCGTCCTCCACGCGGTGGCGGCGTTTGTCATGGTCTGGTTCGGCCGGTACGAGCGCTTTCTCACGATCGTCAAGTGGTTCATCGGTCTGAAGTTCGGTGCCATCATCGCGTCGGCGCTGCTCATCCTGCTCTGGTCCGGCGCCGACTGGTCTGGCGCGGGAGCCCGGTCGGAGTTCTCGACCGCCTACACGCTCTCGCTCATCGGCGGCGTTGGCGGCACGGTCACGCTGCTGTCCTATGGATACTGGATGCGCGAAGCCGGGTGGGCCGGGCCCGGGCGTCTCGCCTCCGCGCGTGCCGACCTGACGGTGTCGTTCGCACTGGTCTTCGGGTTCTGTCTCTCGATGATCTTCATCGCCACCCAGATCGACTGGGCCGGGCAGATTCTGGATGAAGGCCCGCGGCTGTGTCTGCTGCTGGCCGATCGCATCGGTCAGGAAATCGGGCCACTCGGGCGCGGGGTATTTCTGATCGGCTTCTGGGGTGCTGCGTTCTCGTCGGTGCTGGGCGTCTACCACGGCGTGCCGTTTCTGTTCGACGACATGCTCCACGTCTGGCGCCGGCAGACCCCTTCGGGGCAGCAGGGTGCGGCGTATCGCTCCTGGGCCGGGTACCTGGCGCTTGCGGCCATCTCGGCGCTCGTCATTCAGCGCCCGGTGTGGCTCGTGTTTGCCTACACCGTGGTCGGGTCGCTCTTCTTTCCCTTCGTCATCGCGACGCTCCTGTGGCTCAACAACGCGCGCAACGTACGTGCGGCGCGCAATGGTGTCTTCGTGAACGTCGTGCTGGGTTCCGCTCTCCTGCTCTACGCCTACCTGGCAGTTCAAGCAGTGTAATGCGGTCGGGAATCATTGCTTACTAAGTCAAGGAGGTTCCGCAATGACTCCCGACCCCATTACACTTTTGGCATGATTCCGTTGTCGGTGCTCGATCTGGTGCCCATTCGCAGCGGGTCCACGGCCCGCGACGCGATGCAGGAATCGGTGGAGCTGGCGCGAGTCGCCGAGGCCCTCGGGTACGTCCGGTACTGGTTCGCCGAGCATCACGGCATGGCGAGCATTGCCAGCTCGGCTCCCGAGATCCTGATCGAGCACGTTGCGTCGGCCACCTCGCGCATCCGTGTGGGCTCGGGCGGCATCATGCTACCCAACCACACACCGCTGCGCGTGGCAGAGGTGTTCCACACACTCGAAACACTCCACCCAGGCCGTATCGACCTGGGGATGGGCCGGGCGCCCGGCACCGATCCGGCGACGTCGCGCGCGCTGAGGCCGTTTGACGGTGAACAGTTTCCCGACCAGGTGAGAGAGCTTCTGGCGCTGTCTCGACAGCAGTTTCCACCAGACCATCCCTTCGCGACGGCTCGGGTGGTGCCCGGCGGCGTCACGCTGCCCCCCATCTGGGTGCTCGCCTCGAGTGGGGCGACCGCAGCCTTTGCCGGGTCGATTGGCGCGGGCTACGGGTTCGCCCGCCACTTCAGTCCCACGCCTCCAGGGCCGGCGATTGCTGCCTACCGGGAGCACTTTCAACCCTCCGCGCAGTTCCCCGAGCCGCACGTGATTCTCGGGGTGTCGGTCATCTGTGCGCCGACCGAAGAAGAAGCGGACTACCTGGCGTCATCGACCGACCTGGCGTGGGTGCGGTTGCATCGACGCGAGTTCCTTCCGATCCCGAGCCCCGAGGAGGCCAGTCGTTACGAGTACTCGCCGCAGGAACGGCTCGTCGTGGCGATGAACCGGGCGCGCCATTTCATTGGCACGCCAGAGAAGGTGGCTGGGATGATCCGCAGGGTTGCGGCCGACACCGCTGCCGACGAGGTGATGGTCACGTCGATGGTGTACGGGCGGGCCGAGCGCTTTCGTGGCTACGAGGCTGTTGCGGCGGCACTCCGGTAAATTGGATTTTCTTCTGGGTTTGTGCGCGTTGGGCCTGGTGACAATACTGCAATCCTGCCAATTCGCCGACAAATTCAGCCAGGTACTCCCGCACACTGCCGGCAAGGATCTTGGGTAGGAAACCGCGTGCTCAAAGTCGAGTTGCACACGCACACCGCCGACGACCCGGAAGATCTGATCCCCCACTCCACCGAACGGTTGATCGACCGCGCGGCGGCGCTGGGCTACCAGGCCCTGGCGGTGACGCTTCACAACCGGCAACTCGACCCCGTGCCGTTCACGTCGTACGCGGCAGACCGGGGCATCACGCTCATCCCTGGCATCGAACGCACGATCGAGGGCCGACACGTCCTGTTGCTGAACTTCAGCCGCGCCAGCGAGGATGTTGGGAGCTTTGAGGTCCTCGCGCGGTTGAAGGAGCGTGAGCCCGGGCTGGTGGTCGCGCCGCACCCGTTCTATCCACTGGCGTCGTGCCTGCGGGAGAAGATGGATCGCCACGCGAGCCTCGTCGACGCGGTCGAGTACAACGCGATGTTCACGTCATCGCTGAACTTCAACCGCAAAGCCGAGCAGTGGGCGCTCGCGCACGGCAAGCCGATGGTGGGCAACGGCGACGTGCATCGCCTGCAGCAGCTCGGCACCACCTACTCGTTGGTTGATGCGGCGCCGCATGCCGACGCGATTTGCGCCGCCATCAGGGCCGGGCGTGTGCAGGTTGAGTCCCGGCCGCTGTCGTGGTGGACGGCGACGACGCTCGTGGCACACCTCCTCTCCGGCGACCTCATGCCCGGTCGGTGGAGTCGCCTGCCGCGACTCGCTGGTAACCCGCGTTCCGCACCAGAGCACCCGCGCACCTGAGCACCAGAGAACCCGCGCTAGAATAGCCCCGTGCTCGTGACCGCCGATCTCGCCGCGTTGCTCCGCGACGTGCTCACCAGTCGTGTCTACGACGTGGCGCGGGAGACGCCGCTCGACGCGGCGCCCCGCCTGTCCAGGCGGCTCGACAACGAGGTGCTGCTCAAGCGCGAGGATCTGCAGCCGGTCTTCAGCTTCAAGCTCCGCGGCGCCTACAACAAGATCGCCCATCTGACCGAGAAGGAACGCGCCGCCGGCGTGATTGCCGCCAGCGCCGGCAATCACGCGCAGGGTGTGGCCTACTCGGCGCAGAAGCTTGGTCTGCGCGCCGTCATCGTCATGCCCCAGACCACGCCGCAGATCAAGGTGGATGCCGTGCGGTCGATGGGTGCCGAGCTCGTGCTCCACGGAGATAGCTACGGGGACGCGAAAGCGCACTGTGATGCGCTCGTGGCCAAGTCCGGCATGACGTTCATTCACCCGTTCGACGATCCCCTCGTGATTGCCGGGCAGGGGACGATCGGGGCGGAAATCCTGCGGCACAGCCAGGACCGCGTCTCGGCGGTGTTCGTGCCCGTGGGCGGCGGTGGTCTGATAGCCGGCATCGCGGGCTACATCAAGGCGCTCAGGCCCGACATCAAGATCATCGGGGTGGAGCCGTTCGAGGCCGATGCGATGTACCGCTCGGTGGCGCTCGGTGTGCGGGTGCAGCTCGAGCATGTGGGCCTGTTTGCCGAGGGCGTGGCCGTGCGCGAAGTCGGCGAGCGCACGTTCCACGTGGTGCAGCAAACAGTCGACGAAATCGTTCGCGTGACCAACGACGAAATCTGCGCGGCGATCAAGGACGTCTTCGACGACACGCGGTCGATCATGGAACCGGCCGGGGCGCTGGCGGTTGCCGGTCTGAAAACGTGGGTGGAACGCGACGGCGTGCGGAATCAGTCGCTCGTGGCCGTGTTGAGCGGGGCGAACATGAACTTCGATCGGCTGCGCTTCGTGGTCGAGCGCGCCGAAGTGGGCGAAGCGCGTGAGGCGCTCATCGCCGTGACCATTCCCGAGCGCCCGGGCGCGTTCCGCGCGTTCTGCGCGGCGATCGGTCGGCGGACGGTGACCGAATTCAATTACCGGCTGAGCGAACGCGACCAGGCGCACATCTTCGTGGGCATCGCGATTCAGTCGCGTCAGGACGGCGCGGCACTGGCCGCGCAGCTGAAAGCCGCCGGCTACGAGACCGTCGATCTGAGTGACAACGAGACGGCGAAGCTGCACGTGCGGCACATGGTGGGTGGGCGCGCTCCCGACGTGCGCAATGAGCGGCTCTGCCGGTTTGAGTTCCCGGAACGCCCCGGCGCGCTGGCGCAGTTTCTCGAGAAGCTCGGTGGCCGGTGGAACATCAGCCTGTTTCACTACCGCAACCACGGCGCCGATTCCGGTCGCGTGCTGGCCGGGTTTGAAGTGGGGGACGAGGAGATGCCCGCCTTCCGCGCGTTTCTCGACGAGCTCGCGTATCCCTACACGGCGGAGTACGACAACCCGGCCTACAAGTTCTTTCTTGGATAGGGAACGCCCGAACGCCCGAACGATCCGAACGATCCGAACGATCCCATGACTCAGCAATCGTTCATGTCCGCCGCGCTCGAGCAGGCGCGGCTGGGCCTTGCGGCCGGGGAGGTGCCCGTCGGTGCCGTCCTGGTCGTCGGCGACCGCATCGTCGCGCGCGCGTTCAATCAGCCCATCCGCGCCTGCGATCCCACGGCGCACGCCGAGGTGCTCGTGTTACGGGACGCGGCACGCCAGCTGGGTAACTACCGCGTGACTGAAGCAGCCGTCTACGTTACCGTCGAACCGTGTCTGATGTGTGTGGGCGCGCTCGTGCAGGCTCGGGTCCGTGAGGTGGTTTACGGCGCGGCCGAGCCCAAGACCGGCGCGCTGGTTTCTACGCTGCGCGGGCTGGACGTCCCGGGTCTGAACCATCGATTTTCCGTGACCGGCGGCGTGCTCGAAGAAGAGTGCCGGGACCTCATCCAGCAGTTTTTCCGGGAGAAGCGTGCTGGGCAGGGCACGTAACGCCGTAGAGCGCGGGCCGTAGTGTCCGGCTTCAGAGCCGGACCGTCGGCCTGTGGACGCGTCTGCCGTAGTGTCCAGCTTCAGCCGGACCGTCGACATGCCCCGGCTTGATGGCGAGACTGGAAGAAGACGAAACTCACTTCGGAGGCGGAAGATGCGGATCGAGTTGGTTCGCGGCGACATCACCGACCAGAAAGTGGATGCCATCGTGAATGCCGCCAATTCGATGCTCCTCGGCGGGGGCGGCGTGGATGGCGCTATCCACCGGAAGGGCGGACCGCAGATCCTGCAGGAGTGCAAGCAGCTCCGCCTGGAGCGCTATCCGGACGGGCTTCCTACCGGAGCCGCTGTCGCAACGACGGGCGGACGGCTTCCGGCCACGTGGGTCATCCACACTGTGGGGCCGGTCTTTTCGGCCTCGGCGGACCCGGCGGGAGAGCTCGCGGCGTGCCACCGGAATGCGCTGCGGGTGGCGGATGAAGTCGGGGCCAGGTCGGTGGCGTTTCCGGCCATCTCGACGGGCGCGTTCGGCTACCCCCCGGAGAAAGCCGCGCCGGTGGCGGTCCGCGCCGTGCGAGACGCTCCGACCAAGGTCGAGTTGGTGCGGTTCGTTGTATTCGACCGGTCGGCCTACCAGGTGTTCGAGCGGGAGTTGCAGGCGTATGGGCATGAGTGAACCCACCTCGCACGAGCAATCGCTTCTTCGGTGGACGCATCTCGTCTACGCGCTTCACGCCTTCGCGGGTTCTCGTGCACTCGACCTGACCTGCGTGCGCGTCAGTTCGCGCCGAAGACCAGGAAGAGCTGACGTGGCAGGAAGTCGTGTGTCGCCTGCAGGGAGAACCCTGCCTGAGCGAGCTCTCCGGCAATCTGGTCCGGCGTGAAGCGAAACTCTGCCGGAGGGCCGGAAGGCGAGTCCTTCTTGAAGTCGACAATCGCCACGCGCCCGCGAGGCCTCAACGCGGCTCTCAGGGCTGTGAAATACGCCACTCGGTTTGGAATGTGGTGATAGGTGTCGACGATCAGGGCAAGATCGACCGGCTCCGGCAAATTGGTCCGGTCGGCATTGGCCAGCACGCCGGTCACCTTCGTCAGTCCCTCCTGCCTGGCCCGGCGCGCGACGTGCTCGACCATGGCAGGCTCGATGTCCACGGCATACACTGTCGGCGTCGCCGGCGTCCGGGCGAGACGAATCGTGAAGTACCCGGTGCCGGCGCCGATGTCGGCAATCACCTGGCCCGGTTCGATGCGCAGCGCGTCGATCACCTGCGACGGCATCTGCCACGCGTCTCGCGCGGGATCGTCGAATTCCTTCGCCCAATCGGCCGCGTTGTCGAATCGGCGGGCAAGATGATCGCCGGGCGTCGCCGCGCCCTGCGAGGACGAGGTGGGATGATCGCCGGCATGCTGCGCATCGTGCTGCGGGGTCGCGGCGCTGGCCCGAGACATCCAGACGATGCCTCCAGCGATGACGAGGCAGAGGACTGGGACCAGGCGGAGCGCCGGAGATGAAGTCATGCGTACATCATGCACCGTCCACTCGTTCCGGAGTCAAGTGCGGGTCGTCTCTGGCCGGTGCTGCGCTGAGGACCCGGGCGGGTCCTAAGGCCGCGAGGCGCTCTGGAGCTCAACGCTCCCGAGGAACCCACCGGACTGGTGCGCCCAGAGCGAGGCGTAGACGCCACCGTGGGCCAGCAGCGCGTCGTGCGGCCCCTGCTCGACGATCCGGCCGCGCTCCAGCACGACCAACTGGTTCATCCGGCGCACGGTCGAGAGGCGATGCGCGATGACAATGGCCGTGCGGTTGGCCAGCAGCGTCCACAGCGCATCCTGAATGAGCGCCTCGCTCTCGGAGTCCAGCGAGCTGGTTGCCTCGTCGAGCACCAGAATCGGCGCATCCTTCAGGATCGCGCGCGCAATCGCGATGCGCTGGCGCTGGCCGCCAGAGAGCTTCACCCCCCGCTCGCCGACGAGCGTCTGATAACCTCCCGGCAATTCCTCGATGAACTCGGCCGCATGCGCCAGGCGCGCCGCGCGGCGCACGTCCGCGTCGCCGGCCTCGGGCCGTCCGAAACGGATGTTGTCGGCGATCGTGCGATGGAACATCGACGGATCCTGCGGCACGTAGCCGATCGCCTTGCGCAACGCTGACTGCGGCACGCGCTCGATCGGCAGGCCGCCGATGAGAATCGCCCCTCGCTCGACGTCTGCGAACCGCAGCAGGAGTCGGGTCAGCGTGGTCTTGCCGCCTCCCGATCGCCCGACGAGCCCGACCTTGGAGCCCGGTGCGATCCGCAGCGAGAAGTCTTCGAACAGCAGCGGCTGGGTCGGGGAATACCGAAACGTCACGTTCTGGAACTCGACCCCATGGTCACCGGGCGCGAATGGCTGTGTCGTCTTGGCGTCCACGACCGCCGGCGGGTCGAGCAGCAGTTCGGTGAATTGGGCGGCGTCGGTCAAGGCGCTCTCGAGGTTGCGGTAGATGCGGTTGAACTCCCACATCACACGCGTGGCCGCTGCGTAGTAGCTGAACGTGATGAAAACGGCCTCGAGGCTGGCGCCCGTGCCGCCGCTGGTCGCGATGGCGACCACCAAGCCGAGCGTGTTCGTCAGCACGTACATCGGCGCGGTGATCGTGTCGATGCGCAGGTTCTGGTAGTCCCAGGACCGCAGGGTCTTCGACCCGAAGTCGAGCACGTTGCGCGAGTGGATGCGCGCCTCCTCGGGTTCGCCGGCAAAGGCCCGCACCGCCTCGGCGTTGGCAATCGAGTCGGCCACGTGCCCCGACAGGACATTCGACGCGGTTTCACGCACATTGACCAACTGCTGCCGGCGCCGGATCAGCGGAAAGACGACGGCGAATGTCGTCGCGAGCATGGCGAGGAGGATCACGATGAGGAGTGGTGAATACGACCAGAGCACGACACCGACAAACGCCAGCGGGATCAGGTTGGCCGTGACCGAAAAGCAGAGGACGTCGAAGACGTCCTCGAAACGCCTCGAGTAGCCGAGGGCGCGCTTGGTCAGCGAGCCGGCGAAGTTGTCGTGGAAGAACGCCAGGTCCTTCGCCAGCAGCTCGTCCATCGCCTCGATGTAGAGCGTCTCCATGCCGCGGACCTCCGTGCGCGACATCAGCAGCAATGCCACTCGCCAGACGAGCTCACCCGCCAGCCACAACCCGGCGAAAGTCAGGACGTAGGGCGTCAGCTCGCTCGCGGTGAGCTGATCGTTGCGGGCGAAGGAGCCGAGCAGACGGGCCACGACCAGCGGCGGCCCGTAGAAGACGAGCACCTCGCCGAGGCCCGGCAGCAACAGCGCCGGAATGGCGATCGCCGGACGGGCGCGGAGTTGTGCGGCGTAGCGACGCAGTACGAGACGAAGCGCCGCCGCGAGGCGTCTGGGATCACGTTCGGTGTCGCTCGTGGTCGTCATGCGGAAGCAGGGGAGGCCTCGTGACCCATCCCGGGCGTCGGGAGGTGAGGCGCGGACCGCAGCGGAGGTCCGGGAGGAGCGGCCCTGAGGTCTATAATAGGATGTTTGCGCCTGCTCACGGCGGGCCGCAACCGAGTAGAGCGCGGGCTTCAGCCCGAGCGG
>Ga0209640_10000501_pt1 | contig 30436 bp, 27 predicted proteins | sample RifCSP10_1_FD_184018 | JGI IMG/M metagenome (GOLD analysis project Ga0209640, IMG submission 184018) | Soil microbial communities from Rifle, Colorado - Rifle CSP2_sed 10_1 (SPAdes) (version 2) | ecosystem: Environmental > Terrestrial > Deep subsurface > Rock core/Sediment | place: Rifle... | reverse complement strand
CCCTGCGGAGAGTCCGCGAAACAGGAGTTGCCACCGGCGCGATAGCAGTCCACACCACCGCGGTAATACCAGCAACGCGTGTCCTGGCACAGGTTGCCGCCCACGGTGCCAGCGTTGCGGATCTGCGGACTGGCGACGCGCCCCGCGGCACTCGCAAGCAACGAGTACTTGTTGCGGACGATCTCGTTCAGCTCGAGCTCGGTCAGCGTCGTGAGTGCGCCGATCTCAAGCCCTTCCGGCGTCTCGCGGATCCCCTTGAGATCCGCGATGCCGCTCAGGTCGATGACGGCTTCCGGCCGCTTCACCCGATCCTTGAACCAGTCGAGGCTGTCGTAACCGCCGGCCATGATCCAGCCTTTGCCGTTCAGCTGTTTCGCGAGTTTGAGCGCATTGTCGAGCGTGTCCGGCTGGTAGAGCTCGAACTGCGGCATCATGTCACGCAACATTTGGCACTCCTTAGCATCCTTAGGGGTCAGGTCTTGCAATCACGCATTCGCTGAGAATGGATCGGGAGCCAATCGAAATATGCGTGATTGCAAGACCTGACCCCTCTAGAAGGTATTGACCTGCAGCGGCTTGTGCGACTGCGCGCGGCCGGCGGTGAAATTCACGATCATGTCGGGCGAGACCGGCGTGCGGTTGAAGACGTGGCCGCCGAGCGCTTCGGAAATCGCGCACAACAGCGCCGCCGCCCCGGCTCCGAGCGGTGGCTCACCGACACCCTTCGTGCCCAGCGGACTCGTAGGATCCGGCTTATCGACCCCTTCGGCCTCCATGTGCAGCGGCACGTCGAGGAATGTCGCGGGCTTCGCCTGATGCAGTCCCACGGTTGCCGGCAATCCGTTCTGCGGGTCGTAAACCAGATGCTCGAGGGTGGCCATGCCGAAGCCCTGCACGGCTCCGCCCTTGATCTGCGTCGCCAGGCCGGCGGGATGGATGACCGTGCCGCAGTCGGCGACGGCCAGGTAATCCACGATCCGGTGCTGGCCGGTCTCCACATCGAGCTCGATCTCGATGAAGGCCGCGACGAAGGCCGATGGCTGACCGGCGACCGGGAGCGTGTCTCTGGCGACGCCGATGAGCCCCGTGCCGGCGAGCGCGCTCACCGACGCCTTGGTAATCGGGTTGATGTCGTCCGGCATCTCTTTGCCGCTGAACTTGCCGCCGAGATCGATCGCGCGCTGCGCGGCCGCCGCATAAGTGAGGCTCTTCGACGCATTGGATTTCAAGAAAACTTTCGTGCCGTCGATGTCGTAATCATCAGGCTTGCCGCCCAGATCACGCGAAGCGATCTCCTTCAGCTTGGCGACGGCGTCCATCGCCGCGACATAGTTGGTCCGGCTCATCGTGAACGAGGTGTTGCTGCCGAACTGACCGAGGTTCCATGGCAGATGCTTGCGGCTGTCACCGCGCTCGAGCACGGTGTTCTCCCAGTCGTACTTGAGGACTTCCGCCGCGATTCGCGCGGTCGCCGAGTGTGAAAACGTCCCCAGGTTGCCGACACCGGTGTGGATGTGGAGCTTGCCGTCGGGCGTGATGCGCACCAGGCCGTCGAAGCCGAAGAAACCGGCCGGGTGATAAGCCTGGGCGACGGCCACCCCGGTAACCTTGGATCCACTGCGCCGGCCGCTGCGCTTCTTGCGCTCGTCCCAGTTGAACTTCGCGGCGCCTTTGGCCAGCGCATCCTTGATGTATGCGCTCGGCACTCGCGTCCGCTCGCCGCCGTACACCGAGCCGTTCTCCGGATTGTTCAGTCGGCGGATGGCGAGCCGGTCGATGCCGAGCTCGCGAGCGGCCCGATCGATCAGCGGCTCGGTCACGCAGATGATCTGGTTGAAGCCCGGCCCGCGTTGCGCGGTGCGCGTCGGTGTATTCGTGTACACGGGAATGCCCCGCCAGCGCATCGCCGATGGCTGATACACCAGCGACACGGCATCACCGGCGTTTCTGTAGTCCCAGAAGCCAGTCTGCGCACCGCTCTCCTGCACTATCAGCAGGTCGGCCGCGAGCAAGCGCCCGTCCGCGCGAAAGCCCAGCTTGATGCGGCCCTGGAAGCCGCTACGCCCGAAGCCGACGAAATATTCCTCGGCACGGCTGATGCGCATCATCACGGGCTTGCCCAGCTTCTTCGACATGAGCGCCGGGATGGCCATCACCGGATAGGCATTGCCTTTCGATCCGAATCCACCACCGCAGTACTCGGCGATCAGCACCACGTCTTCGGGCTTGATGCCGATGAGCATCGCGAGCGTCGGGATGATGAACGTGTGGCTCTGCGAGGAACCGTGCACGAAGCACTTGCCGTTCTGCCAATAGGCCATGCAGGAGCGCGGCTCCATGCTGTGATGTGAGATGCTCGCGGTCACGAACGATTCGTCGAGCACGAGCTTCGAGCGCGCGAGTTCCGCCTGCACGTTGCCGTAACTCCATTCCTCCGGTGTCTTGCCCTCGGGCAACCGACCCTCACCAGCCTGGGCAAAATCCGCGGCGGCCCACTTGAAGCGCTGCAGCGGCGTCTCCGGAATTCCGGGGAAGCCGGTGAAACCGACGTTTGCATCCAGGCGTGCGTCCGGGCCGCCTGGAAAAAGGCTCTGCAGCGGATCCACGGTATAGGGCAGCGACTCGAGATCGATCTTGATCTTCTCCATGGCGTCCTGCGCAGTCGTCTCGTCGACCGCCGCCACCGCGAGAATCGGTTCGCCCACGTACTTCGGTTCTTTGGCCAGCAACGGCGGCAAGGGTTCGGGCATGGGCGTCACGTCCTCAGGCGTGAGGATGCCGAGCACGCCCGGCATTTTGAGCGCTGCGGAGGCGTCGATGCCGCGGACCCGCGCATGGGGCATCGGACTCAGCATCAGGCGACAGAACACCATGCCATCTGCGCGGAAATCCTCGGCGTACTTGGCCTGCCCCGTGACCTTCGCCACCACGTCATGCGGAGTGAAATTCTTGCCGACGAGCTTGTAGGCCATTTCAGCCCTCCGCAGCCGCGCGCATGACGGCATTCAGGTAGTTGTCATAGGCCCCGCAGCGGCACAGGTTGCCCGACATCGCGTGCCGGGCCTCCTCTCGCGTCGGCTTGGGGTTGTGCTTGAGCAGCGCGACCGCGGCCACCACCTGGCCCGGCGTGCAGAAGCCGCATTGCGGCCCCAATTCATCGACGAATGCCTGCTGCACCGGGTGCAGCTCGCCGTTGACACCTGCGATTCCTTCGATCGTCACGACCTTGCGCGTTCGCACGCTGTGCGTCAGCGTCGAGCACGAGTAGGTCGACACGTCATCGATCAGCACCGTGCACGCCCCGCATTCTGCTCGATCGCATCCCAGCTTGGTGCCGGTGAGACCGAGCTTGTAACGCAGTGTCATGGTCAGCGTTTCCTGCGGCAGCACGTCCACGCGACGCACCTCGCCGTTCACGTTGAGCGAGATCAGGCGTTCGACAGCGCCTGCCGGCACGCCCTTGCGCGCGCAGCCAGCCAACCCGCCGTAGACGTAGCTGGCGGCGGACGCCACCGCGCCACAGGCAATCACGCTCTTGATGAATTCGCGGCGAGACCACCCTGAGGCCTGGTCGGGACTCGCAGCGATCAGTGACACGGAGAGTTCGGTCATTGGCACTCCCTCACGCGAAACTCGTCAACGGGCATTCTAGCGTCCGGCGCCGCCTGACTGCGCGCCCGATCGCGCCGCCAGTCGTGGATACACTCGCCGGGCGTTGCCCTCGAAGACCGTGCGGCGGTCGGCGTCGCTCAGGGCGAGCGCGTCGACATACCGCTTGGTATCGTCGTAATAATGCCCGGTCAAGGGGTCGATGCCGCGCACCGCCCCCACCATCTCCGAGCCGAACAGGATGTTCTCGATTGGGACCACCTTGAACAGCAGCTCGATCCCGGGCAGGTGGTAAACGCAGGTGTCGAAGAAAACATTCCTGAGCACCAGCTCAGCCAGCGGCGGCCGCTTCATGTCCTGCGCCAGACCCCGATAACGACCCCAATGAAACGGCACGGCGCCGCCGCCGTGGGGGATGATGAACCTGAGCGTCGGAAAGTCCTTGAACAGATCGGCGGTCAGAAACTGCATGAACGCCGTCGTGTCGGCATTGATGTAGTGTGCGCCGGTCGCATGGAAGTTCGGGTTGCATGAGGAGCTGACGTGCACCATCGCGGGCACGTCGAGCTCGACCATCTTCTCGTACAGCGGGTACCAGTGCCGGTCGGTGAGTGGCGGCGAATTCCAATGGCCGCCCGATGGATCCGGATTGAGATTGCAACCGATGAAGCCGAGCTCCCTCACGCACCGTTCGAGTTCTGCGGCGCTGTTGCCCGGCGGCACACCCGGCGATTGCGGCAGTTGGCACACACCGACGAAGTTCTCGGGATAGAGCGAGCACACGCGATGAATCAGGTCGTTGCACGCCCGCGACCAGTGCAGGCTCGTGGTCTCGTTGCCGACGTGGTGCGCCATCGCGGAAGCGCGTGGCGAAAAGATCGTCAGATCCGTGCCGCGTTCGCGCTGGAATTTGAGCTGCGCGCCTTCGAGGCTCTCCCGGATCTGATCGTCCGTGATCCTCAGGTTTGCCAAGGCGGGTTGATGCGCCGGATCCTTGAGGCCAGCGATCTGGCTGTCCCGGTACTTCTGCAACTCGCCCGGGGCAGTGGTGTAGTGGCCGTGGCAATCGATGATCATCGGTGGTCCCGATCATAACCAAGGTCGCTCGGCTTCGGAAACTACGTAGCCCGATCCATGCAAGTGCGAATAACTGCGTCAACCCATCGCGTGGCAGAGTCGCCGATAAGGGGAGAACCGCAATGGGACCACACAACCACGTAACCGAGATTCCTGGAACGACGATTTTCGGCCCCAAGGAGGCGATGAGCGGCTACGCGCTCAACCGCATGTGCTACTCGTTCAACTCGGCTGAAAACCGCGCCGAGTTCCTCCGCGACGAGGAGGGCTATTGCGCGAAATTCGGGCTCAGCGCGGCGCAGCGCGCGGCCGTCAAGCGGCGCAATGTGCTGGACATGATCGCGGCGGGCGGCAACGTGTACTACCTGGCAAAGCTCGCGGGGATCTTCGGGCTTGACGTCCAGGACCTCGGGGCCCAACAGACCGGCATGACCGTCGAGGCCTTCAAGGCCAAGCTCGTCGCAGCGGGGAATTGACCATGGCTCGAATCGTCGGCAGCCTCTTGACGTCCCACGTCCCACTGATCGGCAAGGCGATCGCCAAGGGGCTACAGTCCGAGCCCTACTGGCAGCCGTTTTTCGACGGGTACGCGGTCGTCCACGAATGGCTCGACCGGGTTCGCCCCGACGTTGCGGTGATGATCTACAACGACCACGGCCTGAATTTCTTCCTCGACAAGATGCCGACTTTCGCCATTGGCGCCGCCAATGAGTATCGCAATGCCGATGAGGGCTGGGGACTTCCCGTAACGAAGCCGTTTCTGGGCGATCCACGGCTTTCCTGGCACGTCATCGAGTCCGTGGTCGAAGATGAATTCGACGTGACCACCTGCCAGGAAATGCTGGTGGATCATGCCTTCACGGTACCGATGCAGCTGCTGTGGCCGGGCCGTAACGAATGGCCGGTCAAGACGGTTCCTGTTTCAGTGAACACCGTGCAGCACCCGCTGCCATCTGCCAAGCGGTGCCTCAGGTTCGGCCAGGCGATCGGCCGGGCGGTCGAGAGCTATCCGGAGAACCTGAAAGTCCTCATCGTCGGGACGGGTGGGATGTCGCACCAGCTCGACGGGCAACGCGCGGGATTCATCAACAAGGACTTCGACCTGCTGTGCTTCGACAAGCTGGTCCACGATCCCGACGCCCTCACGCGATTCTCGAACACGCAGCTGGTCGAGCTGGCCGGAACCCAGGGCGTCGAGATTCTCATGTGGATCGCGGCCCGGGGCGCACTGGAGGGCGAAGTTTCCAAGATTCACAGCAACTACCACATCCCGATCTCCAACACGGCTGCGGGGGTCCTCCTGCTTGAGAATCAACCCAGGGTTGAGCCCGCGCCGGTAACCCGCGCCGCCTGAAACGGTACCGGGTTTGCCTTATTGGCCATTTGCGCTGGCCAAGGCAGTCGTTCAAATGACCAATATGGCAAACCCGGTACCGCTGCAGCTCCGGTCATTGGGCAAGACCGGTGAGAGGCTGTCCGCGCTCGGCTTCGGTTGCATGGGATTGGTGGGATGGTATGGGACGCGCAACGACGCCGAAGCGCGCGCCACGCTCCTCGAGGCCATCGATCGCGGCGTGACACATCTCGATACCGCCGCGACCTATCAGAATGGCGAAAACGAGCGCTTCGTCGGCGCGGCCATCCGCGGGCGGCGCGACGGACTGTTCCTTGCGACCAAGTTCGGCATCACGCGCGGCGCCGACGGCAAACCTGTTGCCGACAACCGGCCGGCGTCGATCAAGGCGTCCTGCGATGCGAGCCTCGAGCGGCTCGGCGTCGAGCGCATCGATCTCTTTTACCTGCATCGCATCGACCCCAGCGTACCGATCGAGGATGCCGTTGGCGCCCTCGCGGATCTTGTCAAGGCCGGAAAGATCCGCTACGCGGGACTGTCAGAGTGCAGCGTGTCGACGCTGCGTCGTGCCTGCGCCGTGCATCCGATCGCCGCCGTGCAGAGCGAGTACTCACTGTGGGTACGCGAACCGGAACAAGGTGTGCTCGCCGCCTGCCGCGAGCTAGGGGTCGGCTTCGTTCCCTACAGCCCGCTTGGCCGAGGCTTCCTGGCGGGTAATTTCCGTTCGCTCAGCGACCTGCCACCGGAGGACAACCGCCGGCAGGTCCCGCGCTTTCAGGACGCGTGCATCGAGCACAACGTCGCGATTGCTGACGCCATTCGCGGCTTCGCGCAGCGCAAGGGCTGTACAGCGGCGCAACTCGCGCTCGCCTGGGTCCTGGCACAGGGCGAAGACATCCTGCCGATACCGGGCATGAAGACCCGTGCGCACCTGGCCGACAACCTGGGCGCCCTCGAGGTCAGGCTGTCGCGCGAGGAACGCGATGAGCTGACGAGGCAGGTCGAGCAGATGACGGTGCAAGGCGAGCGCCACGCGCCGGCGATGATGCAGCTTCTGGATCGCTGAGACGCCGGCGAGACCTGGAAGGCTCGGCCGTTCGCGGAGAATTCACGCACTCTTGAGCATCCGTTCCAGCCGATCGAGCGTCTGCATCGTTGGCAGCACCTGTCGCACGCTGGCGTTCGGCTCACGGCGTTCCTGGATCGCCGCAAAGAACTCGCGGTCCTGCAGCTCGATGCCATTCATCGAGACGTCGACCTTCGAGACATCGATGGCGTTACCCTTGCCATCGAGCAGTTCGTCATAGCGCGCGATATAGGTGCCGTTGTCGCAGATGTAGCGGAAGAAGGTTCCCAGCGGCCCGTCATTATTGAACGACAGGGACAACGTGCAGATCGCGCCCGACGGTACTTTCATGCCGATGCTCATGTCCATCGCAATCCTGAGTTCCGGGTGAATCGGACCCTGCAATGCGCAGCAGTCGGAAACGACCTGGCCCGTCTGGTACATGAAGAGATCGACCGTGTGACAAGCGTGATGCCAGAGCAGGTGGTCCGTCCAGCTCCGCGGCTTGCCGAGTGCGTTCATGTTGGTGCGACGGAAGAAATACGTCTGCACGTCCATCTGCAGGACCTTCAGCTCTCCGGCCTTGATGCGCCTGTGAATCCACTGATGGCTCGGATTGAAGCGGCGCGTGTGACCCGCCATCGCCACCAAACCCGTCTCCTGTTGAACGCGCACCAGCCGCTCCGAATCCGGCAGGTTATCCGCCATCGGGATCTCGATCTGCACATGCTTGCCCGCACGCATGCATTGCTCGCCCTGTTTCGCGTGCATCTGCGTTGGCGTGGCGAGGATGGCCGCCTCGACGCCGGGCCGCGCGAGGCTCTCGGCGAGATTGGTGGTCCAGTGCGGTATGCCGAACTTCCTTGCCACTTCGGCAGTCGAGTCCGGGCTGCCGCCCGTCAGCGTCACGACCTCGATGCCTGCGATCTTCTGCATCGCTTCGAGATGCTTGACGCCGAATGCGCCCTGTCCTGCCATGCACACTTTCATCTTGCGGCCCTCCGCTTTCGGGCGCTACGCGGTCTGCTTCTGACGCGGACTCGCGACGCTTTTCTGGCCGCGGCGCGTGTCTTTCCGGCGTTTTCGAGAATGATATGGCCCAGGGCGGTGTTCGAGCACGGCACGTGATAGAAGCGATAGATCTCGCGCACCTCGTCATGGAGCGCGCCACGCGCGATCAGCCACATCACCATTTCGATGGCTTCGGAACCGGCTTCCCGCACGTACTCCAGAAACGGGATCTTCGTGAGCGCCAGGGGGTCTTTCACCAGGTTGTCGAAGAAGCGTGTGTCGAACTCCCTGTTGATCAGTCCCGCGCGTGGGCCCTGGAGCTGATGCGACATGCCTCCGGTGCCAAATATCACCACCCTGAGGTCCTCTGGAAACGACTCCACCGCCTTGCGGATCGCCTTGCCGAGGTTGTAGCAGCGATGGCCCGTGGGAGGCGGATACTGCACCACGTTGACCGGCAACGGGATCACCCGGCACGGCCATTCGCTCGGCTGTCCAAACATGAGCGATAGCGGCACCGTGAGGCCATGATCGACGTCCATCTTGTTGACGATCGTGAGATCGAACTCGTCGAGGATGACGGACTGCGCGACGTGGCATGCAAGCTCGGGATGCCCCTTCACGACCGGCACGGGCCGTGGCCCCCAACCCTCGTCCGCGGGCGGAAATTCGGCGGCACAGCCGAGTGCAAAAGTCGGAATGATCTCCAGCGAGAATGCCGAAGCATGATCGTTGTAGACCAGGATGATGACGTCCGGCTTGAGCTCCGCAATCCACTTCTTCGAGGGCTCGAAGCCCCTGAAGATCGGCACCCAGTAGGGCTCGCGGGTCTTGCCGAGGTCGATCGCCGCGCCGATTGCCGGCACGTGCGAGCAGTTCACGCTTGCAATGATCTCAGCCACGCCGCTTTCGCTCCGACTCGCTGTGCCGGGGTTTGCGCCCCGACTTGCTGCGGTTGCCTTCGACCGACCGGCCGCCCTCTAGCATCATCTGCGCGTATTGTTCCTGCGTGGAGCCGGTCATGAGCGCGGCGACGTGCTGGAAGGACAAGCCGTCGGAGGAGAACAGCTTGGAGAGAAAATAGATGTTGCCGCCGAGCTCAATCATGCGGTTCCAGTCCCGCTTCAGCACGGCCTCGCGCTGGCCCGGTGACATGGGAAATTTCTGCAGGTAAGCCGCTTCGTTGACTCGGAACTCCGCGCGATTCTCCGGCTTCATCAGCGACATGCAGAACATGTTCAGATGGTACCCCTGCCGCGAGCGCTGCATGTCGAACAGCGTAGTGCCAGGGATGTCGTTGAATTCTTCCGGGGTGCCGGGCGCGGGGACATAGGTCGGATCGACCGCGATCTGCTTCATTGTGTTCAAGCCTCGAAGCCGTACAGGCGCTGTGGATTATCTACGAGTATGCGCTCTTGCGTGGCGACATCGGGTGCCATGAGCGGAATCAGGTCGACCAGATCGCCGTCGTTCGGCATGTGCCTCGAGATGTTCGGATGCGGCCAGTCGGTGCCCCACAGAATTCGGTCCGGTGCGGCTTTGATCAATGCCTGCGCGAAGGGCACCGCGTCGACGAAGGGTGGGCCGGCGCTGGAGATGCGCTCCGCGCCGCAGATCTTGACCCAGCAGTTGTCCCGCCGCGCCAGTTCCAGCAGACGCCGAAAGGGTTCCTGCTCGAGACCTCCGGCGGTAGGCACGCGCCCCATGTGATCGATCACGAACGGAACCGGCAGCCGCTTGAGCACATTGTCGAATTCAACCAGGTCGGCGGCGTCGAAATGCAGCACGACGTGCCAGCCCAGCGGACGGATGCGCTCGATGATGCGATCGAACTCGTCGAGATCCGGCATGCCGCCCAGATGGCGCACGAAATTGAAACGGACGCCCCGGCAACCGCCCTCGTGGAGCGTGCGAAAATCCCGCTCGGTGAATGAATCGTCCGCGTTCGCCACGCCGCGGTATCGCCCGTTGCTCTGCGCGATCGCATCCAGGATCACCGTGTTGTCCGTCCCGTGACAGCTCGCATTCACCAGGACGGCCCGCTCCAGACCGAGGATCGCCTGCAGCGCCCTGAACTTCTCGAGCGGCGCATCCGGCGGCGTGTACGAACGATCGGGCGCGTACGGGTACTTGGCACCGGGTCCGAAGACGTGGCAGTGCGCGTCGCAGGCGTGCGGCGGCGCCCGGAACCTCGGGGGACGGGTATTCGGATCGGGAGGCTTACAGGTGGGAATCTCTCGCGTCACGCTGCCGTCTCGAATCAGCTGCAATTTGTTATCGTAGCGATGGGCCGGGGGAGAGACAATCAGCAGCGCCGCACGCGCGCATCCCACCCGAGGAATTTGCATGACTGCACAGCGCATCGAGAGCGCGGCCGCGCTCAATATGGACTTTGCGCAATTGATCGACGGCGAGCTGGTGGGCAGCGAACGCTCGCTGGACGTCATCAATCCGGCCACGGAACAGGTGTTCGCCCGTTGTCCGGCGGCTACCCGGGCCCAGCTCGATCAGGCCGTGGCGGCAGCGCGCCGAGCATTTGAGGCCTGGCGGCGCACCTCGTACCAGGAGCGCGCCGCGCTGCTCAAACGCGTCGCCGAAGTCCTGCGCCAACATCAGGACCGGCTCGCCGAGCTGCTGACCCGCGAACAAGGCAAACCGCTGTCGCAGGCACGGGACGAGATCGGGCGGGCTTTCACTCAGTCAGAAGGCATGACGCGGATCGACATTCCGGTTGAGACGCTAGTGGATGACTCGGAGCGCAGGGTCGAGCTTCACTACGTGCCGCTGGGAGTGGTAGGGATCATCACGCCATGGAACGCCCCCATCAATCTGGCCGCCGGCCCGCTCACCTCCGCCCTCTACACCGGCAACACTGTAGTGCTGAAGCCCTCGCCCTACACGCCGCTCAGCACGCTCAAGATTGGCGAGCTGATCCGGGAGATTTTTCCACGTGGCGTCCTGAATGTACTGGGCGGCGGCGATGACCTGGGGCAATGGATGACCGAACATCCGGGGATCGACAAGATCTCCTTCACCGGGTCGGTCGCGACGGGCAAGAAAGTGATGGCGAGCGCGGCCGGCAATCTGAAGCGCATCACGCTGGAGCTCGGCGGCAACGATCCCGCCATCGTGCTCGATGACGTGGATCCGCAGGCGATCGCGCCAAAACTGTTTTTTGCCGCGTTCGTCAACAGCGGCCAGGTATGTATGGCGATCAAGCGCATCTATGCGCACGAATGCATCTACGACGCCCTCTGCGCGGCGCTCGCGGCGGAAGCACGCAAAGCGATCGTCGGCGACGGGCTCGACCCGAAAACACAGATGGGGCCGATCCAGAACCGCAAGCAGTACGAGCGCGTCATTGGCATTCTGAAAGACGCGAAGCGCAGCGGGGCACGCATCGTCGCGGGCGGTGAATTGCCCGATCGCCCCGGTTATTTCATGACGCCGACGATCGTCACGGGCATCGCGGACGACAGCCGATTGGTGAAAGAAGAGCAGTTCGGGCCGATCGTCCCCGTGCTCAAGTTCACGGACGTCGCCGATGCCGTCCGTCGTGCCAATGACACGCGCTACGGTCTCAGTGGCTCCGTCTGGAGCAGCGACCTGGATCGTGCCGCGGCGATCGCCGCGCAACTCGAGGTTGGAACGGCGTGGGTCAATCAGCATCGCGCCACATCGGCGGTCGTCCCGTTCGGCGGTGCGAAAGAGTCCGGCATGGGCCGTCAGTACTCCGCGCTCGGCCTCAAAGGTTACATGGAACCCCGCGTGGTCAGCGTGCTGAAGAAATTTCCATGAGACTGTGCCAGGGAGCCAGCAACGACATGAACTCCTCCAACCTGCACCGAGTGCTGACAGGCCTCCTCCTGGCAGCCGTCTCCTTCCCCGCGTGCCTGCTCGCGCAATCCGTCGCGCCGATTACCGGCAATGACATTCCCGCAAAGTTCGACCCGCAGACGGACGCTCACAACTTCACGCGCCGCGAGGAGATGATCCCGATGCGCGACGGCGTCAAGCTCTTTACCGTCATCCTGATTCCGAAGCATTCACGCGAGCTGATGCCGATCGTGCTGACGCGCACGCCGTACGACGCCAAGAAACGCACGGACGCGCGCGAGACAGCGAGCCCACTCATGGCAATGGCGCTGCGTCAGGACGATGAGCCGCTGGTCCGCAACGGTTATGTGCGCGTCTACCAGGACGTCCGCGGCAAGCACGGGTCAGAGGGCAACTACATCGTGAATCTCCCGCTGCGCGGGCCGCTCAACTCCGGCAGCGTCGATCATGCGACGGATACGTGGGACACGATCGACTGGCTGGTGAAGAGCATCCCGGGAAACAACGGCCGGGTCGGCATCACCGGCATTTCCTACGATGGCTTCCTGACGCTCATGGCGCTGTTCGATCCGCATCCGGCGTTGAAGGCGGCCGTTCCGATCAACGCCATGGTCGACACCTGGATCGGGGACGACTGGTATCACGGCGGCGCGCTGCGCCAGACCATGATCGAATGGACTTACCGGCAAACCGCCACGAAAAAGTCCGACGTCGACCTGCCCTACGGCTACTACGATCTCTACAGCGCCTTCCTCGATGCGGGCTCGGCGGGCGCGTTCGGCCGCCGCTACCACGCCGACCACTTACCGGCGTGGAATCGCATCATCGAGCACCCCGCCTACACGAGCTTCTGGCAGGAACAGGCGGTCCAGAAGCTGTTGGATAGGATCGAGCTCAAGGTGCCGACGCTCACCGTGCACTCGCTCTTCGACCAGGAGGACATCTTCGGTCCGATTGCGAGCTATGACGTGCTCGAGAAGAACGATCGCAACAATGACCGCAATTACCTCGTGATGGGGCCGTGGTACCACGGGCAGATCCGCGCGGAGGGTTCCTCGCTCGGCAATATCCCGTGGCACTCCGATACGGCGCTCTTTTTCCGCGAGAAAGTACGGCAGCCCTTCTGGGATCATTACCTGAAAGGCAGTGTGCCGCAGCAAGCGCCGGCTCCGGTTCTGGCCTTCGAGACGGGCGCCAATGAGTGGCGCGACTATGCGACATGGCCGCCGCGCTACCGTGTCACCTCAACGAGGCTGTACCTGCACGCCAATGGCGCTTTGTCATTCGAGGCACCGGCGGCTTCGGAGAGCGCGTTCTCCGAGTACGTCTCCGATCCGGCGAAACCCGTGCCCTACCGTGCTCGTCCCATTCTCCGGGACTCCGCGCCCGATTCGACCTGGCGGCTCTGGTTGACGGACGATCAGCGACCGTTCGCGGATCGGCCGGATGTGCTGTCATTCGTCTCCGCGCCGTTGACGGAACCACTGACGATCAGCGGTGGCGTCCTCGCCAACCTGTTCGCATCGACGTCGGGCACCGATGCCGATTGGGTGGTGAAGCTGATCGACGTCTATCCGGAAGAGCATCCCGCGCAGGTGAATCTCGGCGGCTATCAACTGATGATTTCAGCCGACGTCCTGCGCGGCCGCTATCGCGAGAGTTTCGAATCCGCGACACCGATCGCGGCGGGCAGGATACTCAGCTATCGCATCGCGATGCCGCACGCGAATCACACGTTTCTCGCGGGGCACCGGATCATGGTGCAGGTGCAGAGCAGCTGGTTCCCGCTCTACGACCGCAACCCGCAGACGTTTGTCGCAAACGTCGCGTGGGCAAGACCTGAAGACTACCGGCGTGCCACCCACAGGATTCACCACGCGGTCCGCTCGGCGAGTTTCATCGAGCTGCCAATCCTGGGCAGCCCTCCTCACCCGGTGGCGCGTGTCGCCCGGTAGAAATTTCCGGAGCGGATCTTCACCAGCGCCTGTTGCGGATCGAACGTCACCCCGAGCGGGTCGCCGCCTGTCACCACGATCTCGATCTGCTGCTCAAGCAGGCGCCGCTGCATCATGATGCCGCGGTCGCTGGTCACGAGGTGCTCCTCGGAGTGCAGCGAGATCGGCCCTTGCCCCGCCTGTGCCTCGTAGTCGCCCGGAATCCGCTGGTGTTCCTCCTCGGTCATCTCGCCCCAGGTCTTGCCATTCAAGCGCATCTCCCAGCGCGGCGCTCCCGCGGGCAGCTTCATCGCCATCGCCAGGACATAATGACTGTCGTCGACCGGTACGACCCAGGAAATTCCAGCCGACTGTCCGGCCTTCATCCCGATGTCGGGCACGCTCATGATGTTCGGCATCAGCCAGCTGGAGATGCGATCGACTTCCATTCCGTCATCGAGCTGCCGCACCGCCGAGTAGCACACGCCGTGATCCGCGTGAAAGAACTCGACCTTAGGTCTGAGCGCAAACTGCGCATGAAACTGCATGACGCTTAAGGTCGAGTGCAGGACGTGCACGTGGAAGGGGTCCATGATGTTGTCGTTCATGTGCAGCCAGCTGTTGGGGACGACCTTGAGGCTCGCGTCGCCGGTCGCGCCGAAGCCGCCGATGACGACCCACAGCCATTCGTCCGCTCCGATGCTCTCCAGGTTGTCGTAGCGAGGCAGCACCGGTTTCTTTTGCGGCGGACCGAGGTACGCGAAGATCAGGCCGTAGCGTTCCTCGACGGGGTACCACGGCTGGCGCACGGAGTCGCGATGCTTGCCGCCCTCCGGCTCGCACGGTTGCTCGAGACAGTGTCCTTCCACGTCGAACAGCCAGCCGTGATAACAGCAGCGGATGCCCTGCTCCTCCACGCGGCCATAGAAAAGCGTCGTACCCCGGTGCATGCAGCGCGGATACAGCAGCCCGGGCCGGCCTTTGCGATCACGGAACAGGATCAGGTCCTCGCCGAGGATCCGCACCTTCTGCGGCAGGTCGTGCAATTCCTGCGACACCGCGATCGGTTGCCAGTAGCAGCGCATCAGTTCGCCGCAGGGAGTGCCCGGCCCCACTTCGGTCAGAAGCGCGTTAGGACGTTGCGTGGGACGGCCATACGCACTTCCCACGTTGCGCGGAATCCGCGATTCGGCATCGTTCATCGTCGCCCCCGTGGTGCCGGGTTCGATGCTACGCTAACCGCCAGCGCATATGAACAACACCGTCAACCGCCCGGAGTGAGTTGAATGATCACGATTTACGGCCAGATCCGCTCGCGCACAGCGCGCTGTCTCTGGGCACTGGAAGAAATGGGCGTGCCCTATCGGCACGTGAGCGTCGATCTCGAGGCCGGCGAAGCGCGGACGCCCGAGTATCTCGCCATCAACCCCAATGCCAAGATCCCGTCGATGGTCGACGGCGATCTCAAGCTGTGCGAGTCGATGGCGATCAACCTCTACCTCGCACGCAAGTACGGCAAGGCGCTATGGCCTGCGAGCGAAGCGGATCAGGCGCGCGCGGTGCAGTGGAGCTTCTGGGGAATGACCGAGATCGAGCCGTCGCTGATGACCATCCTGGTCCAGAACCTGTTCGTTCCGGCCGACAGGAAGCGCCCCGACCGCGTCGAGGACGCCCGCAATGCGCTCGCGGCACCCCTCAAGGTATTGAACGCGCACCTCAAGGATCGGCCGTATCTTCTGGGCTCGCAGTTCACCATCGCGGACCTCAACCTGGCGGGCATCCTGTTGCTCGCAAACGTGGTGCAGTTCGACGTGAGCCCGTATCCCGACGTCAAGAAGTGGCTGGACGCGTGCCTGGGGCGTCCCGCGTTTCTGAAGGTGATGCAACCCCTCGCCAGCGCCAAAGATAAGTAGCCGGGGCGATTCTAGCCGACAGGGAAGTGGACCTCGTTGCCGGTGTCGATCCAGACACTCTTCACTTCGGTGAACTCGTTCAGCGCCTCGGGACCCATCTCACGGCCCACGCCACTCTGCTTGTAACCCCCGAATGGCATAGCGTGCGAAACCAGCCGGTAATTGTTGACCCACACGGTGCCCGCGCGCAGTCGCGACACCATGCGGTGAGCGCGCTTCACGTTTTCGGTCCACACGCCTGCGGCCAGTCCATAAGAGGTATCGTTGGCGATCGCGACAGCCTCCTCCTCGCCATCGAATCGCATTAACGCCACGACCGGTCCGAAGATCTCCTCGCGCGCCACTCTGCAGCTGTTGGTCACATTACCGAACACCGTCGGTTCGACGAAGAAGCCGGGTCGGTCGAGTCGCTTTGCGCCGGTGAGGATCTCGAGCTTTTCCCTGCGTGCGATGTCGAAGTAGCCCAGCACTTTCTCCAGTTGCGCGCGCGACGCCAGCGGGCCCAGCTGCGTCCTGGGATCGAGCGGGTCGCCCGCGCGCATCTTGCGAGCCTGATTCACGACGCGCTCGGCCACCTGGTCGTACACTTTGCTCTCGATCAGCACGCGCGATCCCGCCATGCAGGCCTGGCCCGTCGCGGAAAATACGCCCGCGAGAATGCCGTTGACTGAATTCTCGAGATCCGCATCCGCAAAGATGATGTTCGGCGATTTGCCGCCGAGTTCGAGTGAGGTGCGGGCGTTACGTTCGGCGGCGGCATGCGCGATTTTGCGTCCAGTCGCCGTCGAACCCGTGAATGCAATCTTGTCGACACCCTGATGATTGACCAGTGCGCTTCCGGCTGGATCACCGTAACCGGTAACGACGTTGACGACACCACGCGGGAATCCCGCTTCGACGATCAGTTCGGCAAGCAACAGTGTCGAGGTCGGCGTGATCTCGGACGGCTTGACGACGATCGTGTTGCCGGCCGCGAGCGCGGGCAGCAGCTTCCACCCTAACAGCACCAGCGGCGCATTCCACGGGGTGATCGCCGCAACCACACCGATCGGCTCGCGCACCGTGTAGCTCACGATGTTGGGGTAGCTTACCGGCACGGTCAGGCCATGCATGGTTTCCGCGAGGCCCGCGTAGTAGTAGCACGCAGTGCCGACGGCGAGCGTTCCCGGGCGCATTTCCGCGATCAGCCGGCCGTTCTCGCGGATCTGGCGGTACACGAGCGCGTCGAGATTCTTCTCGATCAGTTGACCCAGGCGGCGCAGCAATGCGGCGCGCTTGGCCGGTGGCGTTCGCGGCCACCCGTCGGTGTCGAACACCCGCCGCGCGACCCGGACGGCCGTCTCGACGTCAGCGACGTCGGCGCGTGGCACGCGTCCCCAATTCTCCTCGGTATATGGATCGACGCACGCAAACGTCTCACCGGAACGCGCACTAACCCATTCGCCGTCGATCAGCATCCTGAATTCACGCTGCACGTCTTCCGGCAGGCGTTGCGTCGCAGCTGTGGGACTCGCCGTTGCGGGGGCACTCATTGCATTAGCCTCCGAGATGCATCAGATCTTGTACGACTCGAGTGCGGACGGGTGAAAAAGCTCCTCGACGGCCACGCGCCGCGGTGACAGTCCTTGAGCATGGTGGTGGCGCAGGAATGTGTCCAAGGCGTCGCGGTTGGCTTCGAGACCGTATGACCAGAAATCCGCACCCATCAGCTGTCGCGCGGCACGCAGCTGCTCCTCGACGAATGGCAGCGTTACCTTGGTGGCCGAAGTATCCGAGAGATGTGCCAGGGCACGCGCTTTCGCCTGCTCGAATGCCTTGGCCACCGTGGCCGGCAACCAGAGGTGGCGCTCGGCGAGCTCGCGCCGGATGCCGAGCACGTGCATGATCGGGAAGATGCCGGTGCGCCGGTAGAACTCGGTTGCGGCATGCACCGGATCGCGAAACAGCCAGCCGACGTCGGAGTGCCCACGCTCAAAGCACGATGGCAGGCGCGGCCCGATGATCCCGTCGATCTCGCCTGCCTCCAGCATCGCGGATAGCGTGCGATCGGCGGGTGCCGACTCCAGGCGCACGTCCGCGGGGAGCTTGAGAGCGATCTTCTCGATGCGTCCGGGTTGCTCCATTCCCCCTCGCACCCAGGTGATGTCCGCAGGCTTGACCGCGTATTCGTCATGCAGAAGAGCGCGCGCCCACACACAGGCGGTCAGCTGGTACTCGGGTGTGCCGATGCGCCGGCCCTTAAGATCCGCCGGCTGATTGATGCCGCGATCCGTGCGCACCACGATCGACGTGTGCCGGAATGCGCGCGACAGGAAGACCGGGACGCCGACATACGGGTTGTCACCGACGGCCGTCCGCAACGCGAAGCTGCTCAACGAAAGCTCACAGATGTCGAAATCGGCGTGCCGGAAGGCGCGAAAGAAGATCTCCTCCGGAGACAAAAGCATGAACACCGGATCCACGCCATCGATGCCCACGCGACCATCGAACAGCGCACGCGTGCGATCGTAATCGCCTACTGCAACCGACACCTGAAGGTTCATCGGCGATTCAACTCCAGACCTCGCGTGCCACGTCCACGATCAGCCTGAGTTTCGCGACCTCTTCCTCGACCGTGAGCTTGTTGCCACGTTCGCCGCTCGCGAATCCGCATTGCGGGCTCAGCGCCAGCTGTTCGAGCGGAAGATAGCGTGCGGCTTCGTCGATGCGGCGCTTGAGATCGTCCTTGTTCTCGAGGGCACCGCGCTTGCTGGTGACGAGCCCCAGCACGACGACCTTGCCCTTGGGCACGAAGCGCAATGGCTTGAAGTCACCGGCGCGCGCCGAGTCATACTCCAGGAAGTATCCGGTGACATCGATCGCGTTGAACAGCACCTCGGCCACCGGATCGTAGCCACCCTCGGCCAGCCAAGCGCTCTCGAAGTTTCCGCGGCACACGTGCATGCAGACCGTCATGTCATTCGGCCTGGAGGCGATCGACTCGTTGATCAACCGCGCGTAGGTCAGCGGCAGAGTGGCCGGGTCCTCGTCGATGTTCTGCAGTTCATTCCGGAACTTCGGGTCGCACAGATAGGCGAAGTTGACCTCATCGATCTGCAGGTACCGACAGCCGGCCTGCGCCAGGTCGCTGACTTCCTCGGAATAGACGCGCGCCAGATCGGCGTAAAACTGCGCCATGTCCGGATAGGCCTTCCTGTCGATGGCACCCCGGCCGCCGCGAAAATGCAGGATGCTGGGCGAAGGCAGCGTGATCTTCGGAGTTGCCCGTGCCACGGATTTCAGGAACCTGAAGTGATCGACGAAGATCGGGTGCGGGCGGCTGAGCTTGCCGACCACGCGCAGCGCCGAAGGCAGGCGCTCGATATCGCCCTCCTCGGTATGAAACTTCACTTTGACCTTCGAGCGCGCGACCTCGACGTTGGCGAACTGTTTCAGGAAGTCGACGTGCCAGAGGGTGCGCCGGAACTCCCCGTCTGTTACACCCTTGAGCCCCGAATCCTCCTGAAGCCTGACGGCCTCGCGAATCGCCTGGTCCTCGAGGTGGGTGAGTTCCGCCGCGGTCAGCGTGCCGCGCCGGAATTTCTCGCGCGCGGTGAGGAGCTCCGGCGGTCGCAGGAGGCTACCAACGTGATCCGCACGAAAAGGAGGACTAGTGCGCTCGAGTGACATTCGTGGGCACCCAGCAGCCATGAACCGCGGCGCGCAGGCGAAATGGCATGCGCACGGTTGCGATCGGTCCCTCTGCGATGCGCTGCGCATCGAGAACCGCAAGCTCGCTCCGCATCTCGTCCTCACACCGCGTCAGCACCGACAACAAGAACCCGTCGCCTTCCGCAGCGCTGGGCGCCCGCGGCACAAAGCAGGGTTCCTGGCAAGTGGTCTTCTCACCGACGAAGTATCGGTCGAGCTTGCCGGCTGTCATGTCGATGTGCACGAGCGTGTTCCAGCCCACGCCGATCGTACCCGCCACGTTCAGCGGTCGCGAGCGATCGACGATGGCGCCAAAGCCGTGGCGATAGGGATGCAGCTGGTAGCGATTGTCGATCGCCGGCATCTCCATGAAGTCCTCGTAGAGCGTCTGCGATTGGAATCGTTCGCCCGGCGTCGCAAGATCGAAAACCCAGCGTGTCAGTCTCGGCGTGGCCTTGTCGCGATCGAAGGGCGCTCCGTCAGCGTTCGCGATGAACGGGAACTGGTTGCGCTCGCTCACGAAGATATCGACGAAAACCCGTGCGCCGTCGTTAAAGGCGTTCAGGATGTGGCCGAGCCCGCTCGGCGGTGCCTGAAACCAGCGCATGTCTTCCGTGGATGCGTCCCGGCGAATGATCCCGATCTTGACCGGCCGATCCGGCTCAAACATCCAGTGCGGACCGCCCGCCCGCATGCGCTGCTCGTCGGCGGTCGTCGACCAGAACGGGAACACGAAATGATCCGCGGTCACCGCCCAGTCGTGCATGAAGCTGACGTACGGTGCAAGAAAGAACTCCTCGCGCACGAGCGAGCCGTCGCCCGCAATGACCTGGAGCGCCACGTCACGGGTTGCCAGTCCGCGGGCCTCGTAACCGTGCGAGACCATTTCGCCGCTGGAGGGATCGATCTTTGGATGCGCTGTCGCGGTGAGGCTTTTCATTCGCCCGCCGTAGTCGAAGCGGCCGCGCGTTGCCAGTGTGTCCGGATCGAGTTCATGTGGCAGACCGTCTTCCTTGAGCGCGAACAGTTTGCCCGCATGGAACACCGCGCTGGTGTTGGCGGTGGTCCGATCGCGCCCCGAGACGCTCGCGTCATCCGTGTACGGATTGCGATAGGCGCCGAACAGCGCGCAGCGCGCGGCGCTCTCGAGCCGGAATTTTTCCGTGCGGACGTACCGGCTCCTGAAATCGACGTGGCCCTGCGTGAAGCGGAACATCGTCACCATGCCATCGCCGTTGATGTTGATGTCATCGCCCAAACGCGGCGGAAATCGGGGGTCCGGCCCGCAACGATAGAAAGACCCTTCGAGCGCCGCCGGCAGGCTGCCCTCGACCTCGAGATCGAGGACGTCCGCCTCGATCCGCCGCGGTTCGTTGAAGCCCGTGAATGTCGGCGTCTTGGGAAACAGATCGTGCAACTGGATGCCCCTCGCTCGGGCCGGTCAATCAAGGCTAGAGGATGCGACCTGTTGACGCAAAATTCCGCGGGCGTCATCGTGGGCTCCGTACAGCGACGGCAGCGTCCCACCCAGCAGCAGCAGGCAGGAGATCAAGAACAATGAGCAAGACCGATGCGCTCAAGGCACTCGAGAAGAAAGTCGACCGGCTGGCCCGGCAGCTCGGTATCGTCGAGGACATCCATGCGGTGCGGTGCCTGCACTTCATCTATGGCTACTACATCGACATGTGCCTGTACGACGAAGCCGTGGCGCTGTTCGCAGAGGATGGCTCCGTGCGCTTCCTCAACGGCCTGTACAAGGGCAAGGCGGGTGTGAAGCGTCTCTATTGCGATTGGTTCCGCAAGACCTTCACCAAGGGTCACAACGGCCCCGTGTTCGGCTTCCTTCTCGACCATCTGCAGATGCAGGATGTCGTTTCGATCGCTGCGAACCGCAAGTCAGCCCGGGCGCGCTTCCGTGCGCTCAACATGATCGGTTACCACGACCAGAAACCGGAGCGGCTCGATCACATGCCGCAGCAGTTCTGGGGCGGGGGCATCTACGAGAACGTGTATGTGAAGGACAAGGAGATCTGGAAGATCAAGTATCTCGACTACGTCGGCCGCTGGCAGGCCCCGTACGAGCAGGGCTGGGCCCACAGCAGCGGGCACCTGCCGCCGTTCGAAAAGACCTATCCCGAGAACCCCATCGGCCCGGACGAGATCCTCCCCGAGATGCCGTACTCGTGGCCGGAGACCAGCGTGGTTCCCTTCCATTACCGCCACCCGGTGACGGGTGAGCCGTGGAAGCCTCAAGGCTCGTAGTGGATCACTTTCTCGATCGCGGAGTGACCGGAGAGCGAAGTCCGCTGGATGGACGCGCGAAGTGGCAATGTATTGCACTGACGGGCGAGTGACCGGTCGGCCGCGTGGCTAAACTCGGCGGTATGAGGAAGAGCCCGCCGCGCTCCATCCGCCTGTACGACCTGGTGCTCGAGAACGGCTGCACCATCAGCCCGTTCGTGTGGCGCATCAAGTACGCGATCGCTCACAAGGGATTCGAGGTCGAATCGATCCCGGTAGGATTCACCGCCATCAGGACGATCCTCGGCGGCAAGTACGAGCGCCTGCCGATCATCGACGACGGCGGGACGATCGTTCCCGACAGCCTCGCCATCGCCGACTATCTCGATCGCACGTACCCGGACCGCCCGGCGCTCTTCAACACTCCGGGTGAACGAGTGGCCGCGCGATTTTTCGACGGCTGGCTGTGGCGCGATATCTTTCCGCCGATGTTCCGCTGCTACGTCCTCGACAACTACACCTTCGCGAAACCCGAGGACCGGGCCTATATCCGCGAGAGCCGCGAACGCCTGTTCCTCGGCGGGCGCTCGATGGAGGAAGTGGTCGCTGGTCGTAGCGATCGACTGCCCGCCATTCGCGAATCGCTGCGCCCCTTGCGTACCGCGTTGGCGGATACGCCGTGGCTGGGTGGTGACAAGCCAAACTACATGGACTTCTGCGGATTGAGCGCGTTCCTGTGGGCTGCGTCGATCAACACGCTGCCGCCGCTGGAGCGCAATGATTTACTCTTCGACTGGATCAACCGCGGATTCGATCTTTACGGCGGCGTCGGCCGCGATCCACGACTGCGTCCGCTGGCTGCGTGAGGTGCAAGCATGAGTCTCGTCGGTTTCGGCCAACCCGATAACGGCATCATCCAGATGGCCTATGTGGTCGCGGACATCCGCCAGGCGATGGACCACTGGATCAGCAAGCTCAATGTCGGACCCTGGTTCCTGCTCGATCACTTCTCGGGCGAGGATCCGTTGTATCGTGGCAAACCGTCGCGCGCCGATGTCGCTCTGGCGATGAGCTTTGCCGGCCACATGAACATCGAGCTCATCCAGCCGCACAACGACGCGCCTTCCGTGTATCGCGAAGGGATAGAGAAGCGCGGATACGGTTTTCACCACTGGGGCGTAGGCACCTGGAACTTCGATCAGGACGTCGAACGCTATCGCGCCGCCGGTCACGAGCTTGCGTTCTTCGCGCGCGTGCCGAGCGGCGGACGTGTCGCCTACATGGACACGACTGCCCTGCTCCCGGGCTTCGTGGAGTTCATCGAGCTCGGCGGCGCATTTGAGCCGGTATTCAGCAAGTTCTACCGGGCCACGATCGGCTGGGACGGCAAGGATCCGGTGCGATCCTTCATTTGAGGGCGTGCGGTGCGGATGCATCCGCCGAGATCCATTCGGCGGCCTTCTCGGCGATCATGATCACCGGGGCATTGGTGTTGCCGCCGATCAGCCTGGGCATGACGGAGGCATCGACCACGCGCAACCCTTCGACACCGCGCACGCGGAGCTGCGGATCCACCACCGCGCCTGCATCGCTTCCCATGCGGCAGGTCCCGGCGGGGTGATAAATCGTTTCGGCCTTGCGTCGCACGACGTCCTCCAGATTCGGGCGGCCCGTCACACTGTCCCCGGGGAGGATTTCCCGCCCGCGGAACGGCGCGAACGGCCCCGCGTGGAGAATTTCGCGCGACACGCATACGGCCTCGATCAGGACATCGAGATCGAAGGCTTCCGTCAGGTATCGCGCATGAATGCGTGGCGAATCCTCCGGGCGCGCGGACCGAAGCGCTATGCGCCCCCGGCTGCGCGGACGCAGCACGCACGCGTGCACCGTGAATCCGTGACCGGGAAGCCGGTTGCGGCCGTGGTCGTCGAGCTGCGCCGGAACGAAATGCAGTTGCACGTCGGGACGCTCGTCGGTGGCGAGACGGGTACGCACAAAGCCGCCGGCCTCGGCAACGTTACTCACTCCGGGTCCGGAATGCGTCAGGAAATAGCGCAGGCCGACAGCAAGTTCCTGCCAGGCATTGAAGTCGTAGGTGATCGGCTGCCGGCATTGCATGAGCGTGCAGAAATCAAGGTGGTCCTGCAGATTGCCGCCCGCCTCAGGCAGTTCCGCGACCACCGAAATGCCGAGCGCCCGGAGCTCGTCCGCCGGTCCAATACCCGACAGCATGAGCAGTTGAGGTGAGCCGACGGCGCCGGCGGCGACGATGATTTCGCGATCCGCTCGGGCAACATGCAGCGCGCCGGCGCGCCGATACTCGACAGCGATCGCCCGATGACCTTGAAAGAGAACGCGCGACGTGAGGCTCTGGGTGGCGACGCGAAGATTGCGCCGGCCGCGGGCCGGATGCAGGTATGCGACAGCGGCGCTGCAGCGTCGACCGTCGCGCTGCGTGACCTGATAATGCCCGACACCCTGCTGCACCGCGCCGTTGAAATCGCCGTTGCGCGGCAGCCCAATGGCCGCCGCTGCTTCGATAAACACGCTGCTCAGCGGATTGCGGAACCTCAGATCCTCGACGTGCAACGGGCCGCCGACTCCGTGATGCTCGTTGGCACCGCGCGCCTGGTCCTCGGCCTTGCGAAAGTACGGCAGCACACCCTTGTACTCCCACCCGTGGTTTCCAAGCGTCGCCCACTCGTCGTAGTCGAGTCGATGACCCCGCGTGTAACACATGGCGTTGATGGAGCTGCTCCCGCCCAGCACCCTTCCGCGCGGCCAGTAGAGCCGCCGCCCGTGAAGCTCCGTCTCCGCTTCGGTGTAGTAGCGCCAATCGATGTGGCGGTTACCGACAAGCTTTGCGATACCCGCCGGCATGTGAATGAGCGGACTTGAGTCGCGACCGCCCGCCTCGAGCAGCAGGACCTGAACGCCGGGTTGCGCCGAGAGCCGGTTCGCCAGCACGCATCCTGCCGAGCCCGCGCCGACGATGACATAGTCGTACGTATGCTCACGCATCGTTGACGCTCGCTCGCCCGGCGACCTCCCGGAACGGATCTTCGCGTCCGGCAAGCAAGTCATTCAGCAAGCGTGTTTCCCGATCCCGGATCGTGCGCAGGAACGATTCCGCCCCGTTCATGCGCCTGAAAGCGTCGAATCCGCGCTCGAGAAAATCATGCAGCACGCCGAATCCCGCCGCGTGCGCCGGCCGGTGCGCGACGCGCAGCGCGTGCCCGATCCACGCGTGCCGCCGCAGGCGATCGAGCTGCTCACCGATGCCGACGACCAAGTCGATCTGGCGCAGACGCGACTGGCGTCGACCGACTGCCCGGTACGCCCCGCCGTAGGTCTCAGTAGTCAGGGGTCCCGGAGGCAGCACACCCACCATTTGTTCATCCAGCTCCTGTGTCAGCAGCTCCAGCTCTATCGCCTCGCCCAGCACCCGCAATGCCGCCCCCGGCAATGAGCGCTTGAGGTATCGCCATGCACGCATCAGCTCATCATCGCGCCGCGCAAGGTCCTGCGGGCCGTAGAGATCGTTGAGAAAGAAATCGATGGCGCGCCCGAAACGCGGCTCACGGCGCATGTCGGAATAGGTGCTTGCGAGGCGCCGGGCCTGCCAGGTGTGCAGGTCGCGGACTCGTGCACGAAACATCGACTCTGCGTCCCGCCGGCCCGCGAGCAATCGCTTGCGCGCAAACAGATCCTCGAGCTCCCGGATCAACTCCCGCGTCATGTCGTGCGGGTTCATTAAGCGTCCGCATGCAGGAACGTGACCAGCACGCGTTCGAGAGCTTGCGGTGAGCGCAGCAACCCAAAATGACCGACGCCGTGCAGGGCGTGGCATTCGGCACCTTCCAACGCTGCGCTTCGGGCGGGAACGATCAAGTTATCGTCCTCGCTGTAGATGCTCGTGACGCGCGCGGACGAGCGATTCTCCTGCGCGTTCAGCGCCTGCAGCCACGTCGATGACGGCTGCAACTGCCTCCCTGCCGGGCCCGGGACGTACCGGCCCAGCGCGCTCCCATGATGCGGCGTGCCCAGCGTGATGAGATGACTGATCGACTCTGACGCACCCCTTCGCATCGCTGCACGCGCAACCAGGCCTCCCATGCTGTGCGCCACGACCGCAACGCGCGCGCCTCGGGCCTCGCTGCGAAGCGCCGACACCTCGCGCACCATCTGGTCAGCGTAGGCGTCGATGTCCGCAAACAGCGGCTCGAGGTTGATCGCACGGATCGGTGCAAGACCCGCTGACCGCAGCCGCCGGTAGAGGGGGCTCCAGACAGCGCGATTGCACAGGACGCCATGGACCAGCAACACCGGACGCGCCGGGGCACCGTTTTTCACCGGGGCAGGTTCGGGGCACGACCGCCACGGTTCGACGCTCATCGCCAGCTTGGCGAGAGCGAAGGTCGGCGCCTCGGTAAGGCAAACGCGCAACGCCTGCACGGCGTGCAACCGCATCGAAGCGCCATGCGCCGACAGCCGCCCAAACACCAGGGTCCCGGCCACGAGCAGTACTTGCAGCACCAGGAATGCGACGGGTACGAGCACAATGGTGAATGCAAGCGGCCATGGCGTCGCCAATGTCGATACCCACGCGACAACAGCCGCAACGGCGAGCTCGCCAGCGAGCACCCATCGCCAGAAGCGAGCCGCCACCGCCGCTAGACCGGCGCCTGACGCCGTCCCAGCGCGCGTTCGAGTCTACCCAGGGCATGGCCCAGGCGCTGAGTCACATGGCGGCTGCGGTTGAGGCGCTCTGCAGCCGCGGAAGAGAATGTGCGGGTCCGATTTCGCAACACCTCCATTCGCAGTCGCATCCCGTGCCTTCGCAGCACACCGCTCAGCGCGTCGCTCTGTCGCAGCAGGTCCCGGCGTGTCACACGGTAGGCATGATCGACCAGCCGCCGCCGGTCGGCGTAGCGGAAGACGTTCGAGAAAAAGAACTTGTCGTCGTGCCGGTCCGGCTCGAGCAACAACAGGTCCGCCGCCGGGTAACGCGATCGATAGCTCGCCATGCCGACCTTCATGCGCGAATGGATGAGAGAGCGAAACGTCTGACTGAGGACCGCGGGCAGCCCGGCATCGGCGACGTTGGTCCTTCCACCCGGCCGCGCCTTGGACGCATCGAAGGGCACGAGGGGATTGATGCAGATCACCAGGCTGCAACCCTCCTCGAGCGCGAGGGAAGCATTCATCGTCCGGATCAGCGCGCCATCGACATAGAACTGCCCGTCGATCTCTACCGCGGGATACAGTCCCGGCAAAGCCGTGCTGGCGACCACCGCGCGCGATATGGGCACGTCGTCGCGACCCCGTTCACCAAAGCGGACCGACTCGCCGGTGTTGAGATTGGTTGCTACGACGTATAAATGCCGCCGCAGCTTGCGAAAGTCATTCGTGTGACCCGCCGAGGCGAGCAGCTCGCGCAGGAAGCGCTCCATCGGTTCGTTGTCAAACACGGCGGTGGGTACGACCCTCCCCAGCGGACCGACACCCGCCGGCCAGGCGCTTCGCAAGGGATCGCGCGCGTACTGATAGAGGACTGTCGCGAGAGCCTTCGGCAGCTGGCCGATGCGATGCGTGTACTCGGCCAAGGCGGGGCGCAAGAGCATCGCCGGCGTGAACGGGAACAGTGTCGACTCGTCGTGGATGAACGTCTCGCCCATCCACGTGGTGTCGAAGCCGTTCGCGAGGCCCGCCGCGATTAATGAGCCCGAACTGACGCCGACGTAGACGTCGAGTTGGGTGAGCTCGAGGCCCTCGATGGCCTCATTGAGGGCATGCAGCGCCCCGAGCTCGTAGAACGCTCCCAGGGGACCGCCCCCCGCGAGCGCTACCGCCACTTTCCGCCCGCCCGCCGGCCGCTTTCGCAGTGCGGGCTCAATCGTCAGCATCGAGCGTCAAGCGGCAGCCGCCGTCGCGTGCTCGCCGTTCTTCCGAACCGGCCTCGCGCGCCGCCTTCTTCCGCTCACGCGCGAATGCCGCAGCCTGTCGATGTTTGCATTGAGCGCATCGACCCTCTTGGTCAGCTCGGCGATCTCCTCGGCGCTCGGCACTCCGAGCTGAGTGAGCGCCCGGTGAACGCGCGTCTGGAAAATCTTCTCCAGATTGTCGAACGCATCGCTGGCCTGCTCGCGCACCTGATCCACGCGGCTCGTGATACCCGACTGGACCTGGCCGAGCACGCCACGAACTGCCTTCTGCGTCGCGCGACTCGTCGAAGCGTGCACTCGTGCGCCTTCGGCCACCAGCTCCTTCAGGAGCTTGGGCCCTTCCGTCTGCGCTCTCGACGCCGCGCCAAGACCGGCGAGCCAGACTTGATGCATGGCCTCCAGCAGGCGCGCCTGTGCCAAGCGGGGTGCGGCGGGGCGGGACTTGCGAGACTTCTTGCGGGTTACCATACCTTCATCCTCCTCTCGGCGATGCCCGGCATGCATGCGTATTTGCACGACTAGGCCCACCTGTGACGCCGCGTACTATAGGAGCGGCAACATGGAGATGGCGATGCGTACTTCCCACAGTGCGGGCACGGCAGCGGGACCGGCGAAGTGGGCCCGGTTTCCGCATCGCACGCCGGCGTATGACTTCTCAGGCAGCAAACTCGCGCGTGAGTGGGCAAGACTACACGGCGGCGACTGCGAGCCCTTTCCGGACTCCGAGCGCGTCGCGCGTCTCGGCAAGCGCGCCCGCAGCGTGGCGCAATGCATTGACGCTGAAGGCGGCCCCGACGCGTTCAGCCAGGGACTACAGAAGGCCTGGCGTGCATTTCACGCGGGTGACTTCCGTACCGCAGTCGAGCTGGGTAGCGGCCACGGTCCGCTGGGAGCCGCCGCTGCGAACAAGGCGGCGGGCGTTTACGTGACCTACCTCGAATCGAGCGCCAGCCGCGCGACCGCGATCCTCGAGGCTGCGATGCGTCGCGGCGAGGATGCAGTCAAGGCACTCCCGGATGAGCCCAATGCGCACTACATGCTGGCGTTCGTCATGGGCCGATACTCCCAGCGGATTTCGATCGTGCAGGCGCTGGCCGCCGGAATCGCCGGTCGCGTCCGAACACACCTCGAACGCACGCTCAAGCTCGAACCCCGACACGCAGAATGCCATGTGGCCTTTGGCCTGTATCACGCGGAAATCGTTGCCAAGCTCGGGGCCCTCGCAGCACGGCTCACTTACGGCGCCTCCGAGAATGCCGCTGTCGAGCATTTCGAGAAGGCGCTTGAGCTCGCGCCCGAAGCGGCGATCGCCCGCGTCGAGTACGCCAATGCGCTCTTGCTCCTCGATGAGCGCGCGCAGCGCGACCGGGCCCGCAAGCTCTTCAAGGCGGCCGCGCTCGTGAAGCCGGCGGACGCCATGGAGCGCCTCGACGTCGAGCGCGCGAAGCGTGGATTAGGCTGACCCGGAGGGCGGCGGATCAGCGTCACTTCGGAATGTGACGTGCGCCCTGCTCTGCAAGCGCGCCGGGTCCCATCAGGACCAGCAGGATTATCCGCTCGAGCTCCGCGTGCAGGTGTCTCACGAGCTCGGCCGGCGCGGGAATGAGATTTCGGTCGGCGATCACGCCGAACTGCACTTGATTGCAGTACGTCAGAATGCTGACACCGACGCCGATGCTACCCGCCTGCGGGACCCAGAAGAGGAGCTGCGAAATCGGCACACCCGCCATGTAGAGTTGTTCGCGCGGGCCGGGCAGGTTTGAGACCACAAGGCTGGCTTTGGCGCTGAACAGCGCCAGCGCCGGGTCCTCGATCGGCGCGGGCAGGCTGCCGACGGTCGCCAGCAACAACAGCGTGGCCAGCGGCTGACGCGAGCCCTTGAGTGCCTGCATCTGCGCGCGCATGGCGTAGAGGCGCTCCAGCGGGTGCCGGATCCCGATCGGCAACTCGACGAATACCAGGCCAAACCTGTTTCCGAGCGAAAGCGCCTCGCCGGGACTGTTGCGCAGATTCACCGGCACAGCCGCGCGAACCATCAGCTTGTTCACCGCGTCGCCCTGAGACTCGAGATATCGCCCCAACGCTCCGGCGAGAGTCGCCATGATCACGTCGTTGACCGTACATCCAAGCGCGCGGCTGACCGTGCGCAGTTCTTCGAAAGGCAGCGGATCGCCCCAGGCCACGTGCTTCACCGCGCTTGGCGCACGCTTCAGGCGCGTGGGCGGGTCATCGGTCAGTGTGCCGATCCGTGCCAGTTCTGCTGCCACCTCCGCGACGTTGCGCAATGCTGCCGCTGCCTCAGTTGGATGCAAGGCATACTGCAGACCCTTCTCCACCACATTCGCGCCTTCGCTCACGACCTTCTCGACGAGACCGACCGCGGGCGAGTAGAGCGATTCGAGCGAGTTCAGCAGCTCACCGAACGCCCCGGATCGGAGTTCAGTTTGCGGCGCCTGCCGAGCGACACTGCGGGCGGCCTTGGTGCGGCGGGCCTTCGACTCCCTTTCCGTCAGGGACAGGAATACGCGTACGAGCGCGATCCCATCGGCATAGCAATGGTGGATCCGTATGAGCAGCGCGCTGCCGCCGCGATAGTCGTCGACCAAGTGAAAGCTCCACATCGGCCGCTCAGAGCTCAGGGGCGTTCCGGCGAGTTCAGCCACCAGCGTTTCGAGCTCGTGCTGTCCCGCGGCCCCCGGCAGCGCCACGCTAATCACGTGGTCGTCCAGACAGAAATCCTCCTGCGGCACCCAACGGCC
>Ga0209640_10000500_pt1 | contig 30448 bp, 29 predicted proteins | sample RifCSP10_1_FD_184018 | JGI IMG/M metagenome (GOLD analysis project Ga0209640, IMG submission 184018) | Soil microbial communities from Rifle, Colorado - Rifle CSP2_sed 10_1 (SPAdes) (version 2) | ecosystem: Environmental > Terrestrial > Deep subsurface > Rock core/Sediment | place: Rifle... | reverse complement strand
CTACCTTTTTGGGTTCTGGTTACTGATCACACTCCTGTTGCTGAGCAGTCCTCCAGCATATGCGGAGTGGGAGTTGGCAAGTGGCGACGACGAAGCTGGACTGACTGTGTATGTTGATCGGGACAGCATTCGACGCAAAGGGAACCTGGCGAAGATGTGGCAATTGTTCGACTACAAGACTGTGCAAACCGTGGCGGGCGATTCCCTATTGTCTATCCAGCGACAAAACGAATACGACTGCACAGAAGCGCGCACACGTATGCTTGCATATACGTGGTTTTCGAGCAATATGGGACGCGGGCGAGTGGTGTACACAACCGCAGACGAACAACAGTGGGAACCGGTTGTACCCCGTAGCATTAATCACGCTCTGTGGAAAGTGGCATGCAGCAGGAAGTGATCCTGCCAGAGGGCGCTACCGTCAATCACACACCAGTGAAGAACGGCTGCTGCAAAAGAAGATTATTCCGCGCGCCAAGGCTGTGGTGTTGGGCCTGAGTATTGATGTATGAGGACCACGGGGGAAATAAAGAAACCATTCCCCGACACAGGGGGGAATCTTGTCCATCTAGTCTTTCTGCTTTGTTTGGTTCGACGAACGAGAGAGACAAGACAGCCCCGCGCACCAGATAGCCTGCCTGTGAATCACCCTCCGCTCACACAAGGCTCCGGCACCCTTCCGCTGATCACTACCACGATTTCCCCATGCCCCGCCTTACCGTTTAATTCTTTACCCTCCGAGAATATGCCTCCCTGCGAGGGGCCCATGCCCGTCACGCTTCGTCCCTTCCGTCGCTTCCCGGTGCCATGCGCGTTGACGTACCACGCTAGTCTGTTCCGGGGTTACGGCACGGGCTGGAATCTCTCGTGGACCGGCGGGCGACTCTCGGGCGATCAGCCGATGCGACCAGGAGAACCCCTCTCGCTCACTGTCACACTCCCGAATGAGCAACGGATAGAAATGCCTGAAGCGGGAGTCGTGAGCCAGGAATTCGGGAGCGAGACGGTACAGACTCTGAAACAGACACAGGCTCGATTGATTCATCACGTGCAGCGAGTGGTGAACAACTCGCTCAAAGTTCTACATGGGTGAACTGGCATGAGTCTCTTGGGGAGATGCTGGCGGTGGTTTTGGGGGCAAAGTCGGCTCAACAAGGTTGTCATCGTTGGATTTGTAGCCGCGTTGGTGCTGTTTCTTGTCCCTGTGATTGTGTCCTGGTTCAAGCCAACCCCTATCCGGGTAGGCGTAGCCTTCTACACGTACGAGCGTGGCTTCCTACTGGAGGGGAACATCAAGTCATATTTTTATGAAAACCGGAACCTGGTGTCCGATTGCAGTCTCCGACGAATCGAACAGACACTGCCGAAAGGCCGTGCCAAAACACCTGTCCCGCAGTCCTGGGTCTTGAGCAAGCTTCTCCTTGAAAATGTGTCGGACCAGAGCCTCACGAATCTCCGTCTGGACATCAGATCTCCTCTCCTACAGCCCACCACAACGCTGTTTACGACATCGAATGTAGACGCCACAGGGAAGCTGGGAGTAACTTCTCCTGATGCCCGACACACGTATGTGATTTCTATTCCGGCCATTGCCCCGATGACCTCAGTAGTTGTCAGCTTAAAGACGCCGATCGACGAGAAATTACGGCAGTTCGTCTATGTGGATCATGGTCGGGTAACTGTCCAGGTGCCTTTTTTGTCAGCGGACCAGTTCGCGACGTTTCCACTAAAAGTATCACGCCTCAACGCCATGAAGATTTTGAACCGGGAGAGTGTACTGCGATCCGGTGACGAAACATTCGCGAATGAAAAGATTGAGTTTACGATGCTACGCTCCGACGAGCCCGATCTTAAGGATGAAGACATGTCGTATCAACTTCTCCCGAAAGCGCGCGTTTGCCCGGAGGGAACGGCAGGCGACTGGTAAGGTTCGGCCATGGCTGTGTGCTATTTTGACATATGAGCTTTGATTGGCAAATGCGATCGATGCACTGCCAAAGGTGATCGAAAGGCAAAGACCGCATGAAAATGGGAGAGGCACCGGGGTCGTTGCTTGACCTTATACCTTACATCCGGATAGTTCACTGATGACGGAAAAGACGTTTTCATGAACCACTTATGCCCTGCTTGCGCTATTCTCCAGGCAAGGAGTAGGCTGAGCCCACTAGATACTTCGCTTCCAATACTCCTGAACTGAATCCTCTTACAAGGATCTTATGGATCTCCGTCGCCAGCAGCGTTTTCCTGTGCACTTTCAGAGCGTGCTCTCTGGTCAACCGCGCGGTGAATCGGTCGGAACGATCATGAACCTGTCGAAGAGTGGCTGCCGCGTGAAGACCGACAGTCAGGGCTACTCAGGCATGCAGGTAACCCTGCGCTTCGACGTGGCCGGTGAGACGCTACCCATTTGCATTGAGCGGGCGGCGGTGCGTTGGAGCCGCGAGGGCGAGCTAGGCGTGGGGTTCATCACGGTGGCTTCGCCTCACCAGGAACGATTGGGCCAACTGCTCGAGCGATTGAAACAGGGCCTCACTGGTTGAGCACGGACGGAAACCTTTCCGACGCTTGAGCTAATCTCCGAGCAGGGAGTCGAGAAAAGAGCGGTGTCAGCCACCATAGTTTCTTTGACGCGAGACGTGCGAGACCGGTAGGGCGGGTTGATCTGGTTCATCTGGTTTGTTTCGTTCATCTAGTTGGTCTTGTCCAACCAAGCAAACCAAATAACGGTCTTCTTATGCTGGCAGGTTTTTTCAGCATCCTGCTAGAATGTCTTCCTCATGAATGCCGTGCACCCTCACTCTCTCTCAGGCCTCTACATCATTCTCGATCCGTCGGTTTCTCCTGCGCGCCCCTTGGTCGATGTGCTGATGGACGCGGCTGAGGCAGGCGCCTCGCTCTTTCAATATCGCAACAAGACTGCATCGATGAAGGAAGCCTACGCGGAGGCCGTGGTTCTGCGGCAAGCTGCTGCGAAGGCAGGCGTACTCTTCATCGTCAACGATCGCTGCGACTTGGCCCTGGCCGTGGACGCCGATGGCGTGCATCTGGGACAGGGAGACTTGCCGCTCGACTTGGCGAGGAAGGTGATGGGACCGGACAAGCTGATCGGGATCTCCACGCACAATTCTGATCAGGTGCGGGAGGCCACCGCCGGGAAACCGGACTATCTTGGATTCGGCCCCATCTTCAAACCCGGTTCCAAACAAGACCACGACCCGGTGGTTGGGCTTGAGGGGCTACGCGCGATGCGCAGGCTCACGTCGTTGCCTATTTTCGCCATTGGCGGGATTCAGATCGATCAGGCGAGGGAGGTGATGCGCGCTGGCGCGAATGGCGTCGCAGTCATTTCAGCGATCCTTAAAGCCCCGGATATCAGCCGGGCCGTGAACGCATTCCTCGCCCAGATGTGAGCCCGCATTATTCATGAAGCTTCTGCTACAAGCGCGGATACGCGGCTGTGACGGGTAGTCTCGCCATTCAGCCCTTCAACATACTGCACGAGTATGCCTCAGGGCTTCACGCCTCCGAGTGCCCGTCTCGCTTCGCGTCTGCACGCTTTCGCGACGAACCTTCATGAATAATGCGGGTTAGGACCAGCCTCGCCAGTTTCGTGATCGGAGCGGTCCCCGCGAGACGGATCAGACCTTCGTTCCAATTTCGATTCACGCTCGGGCTATAGGGGAGGGGGCCCACCACGGGAACCTTCGCGAGACGTCGGAGGAGATTCACGGTCGATTGCTCTTGCACACGAGCTGTCGTTGTATGAACTGGTCGAAGCTGATTCAAGACCAACGCCACGATGGGAATGTTTCTTTGGCGGAGCGCATTGAGCGTCAATAACGCCTGGTTGACTCCACCTAAGCCTGACCGCCCCACCACGATAGCAGCTAACTTCATCCGATAGATTAGGTCTAATACGTCAAGTGACGACGTGATAGGCACATGCACGCCACCAGCACCTTCTACCACCATAAGCGCGTGCTTCTTACGGAGGGCACGGAAGGCTCGTACAATAGCCGCCACTCGCACGATCGTCCCATCTGCTCGTGCGGCAGAGAGCGGCGCCACTGGAAGTCGAAAGACATAGAGACAAATTTCTGCCATCGAATCATGGCTACCAGCCGCTCTTTGCAACCGCGCTCCATCTGACTGAGCCTTAGCCGATCGCGAGACCCCTGACTCAATCGGCTTCATGACGCCCACATCGATCCCCCGTTGCGTCAGATGTGCCACGAGCGCAGCGGTGATGAGTGTTTTCCCGACGCCGGTATCGGTCGCAGTGACGAAAATCCCTCGCGGGCTGGAATCACGGGTGTGTCGTTTGGCTAGTCGCATATCTTCCATGGCCCATCTGTGTGGCACGACCAAAGTACTCCCGCAGGATGCTCAAAAAGTCCGTCCAGCAAGGCCGCAGCGAGTGAAGGACCGGAGGCGTACCCTCTGGGGTACGTTGAGGACCTGAACGATGCGAGAACGCAGCTGGCGGGCTTTTTCAGCATCCTGCTATAAGATTCGGCTGTCGCAGTTCCAAACCTGTCCCGACACATCGTTAAGTTGCGCCAGATGCAAGACGGTCTTGGCCACTTCCTCTCGTAACGGTGGCCGGCCCAACGCATGGCCGTTCCAATTATCGCCTGCCGGCATAGCCCCTTCAGATAGTCCTGTCATCTGCCAGCCAGGCAAGAGGAGATTCACACGGATATTGCCCGCTCCCCACTCGTGGGCTGCGGTGTGCACCAGACCGATGAGACCGGCTTTTGACGCCGCGTAGGCGACTTGTCCCGTTGAGCCATGGAACCCGGCATGCGATCCAATCACGACGATCGACCCGCCGCCGCGAGCGAGGAGGGGAGGGCCCATGGCGCGGAGGCAGTGAAATGTTCCCGTAAGATTTGTGGCCAATACGTCAGCCCAATCTTCTTGACGTTGTCGAAGAAGGAGATGGCTCCCTCCGATTCCGGCATTGCAAACAAACACCGACGGCACAGCTCCCAAGCGGCAGGAGGCTTCCACCATCTGTTGCACCGCATGCGCCTCGCGAATATCGGCTTCGTAAAGCGCCCCAACTCCACCGGCAGCCACAACTTGCGTAAGCGTGTCCACGGCCGCCGCCTTGTTTCGATGGTAATGGACCCCGACAGACCAGCCAGCCGCCGCAAAGGCCAGGCTGATTGCACGACCAATCCCTCCGGATGCGCCGGTCACAAGCACCGCATCTCTTTGGTTCGTTTGGTTCATCTGGTTGATCTAGTTTGTTTGGTTGATTTGGTTCATCTGGTTGGTCTGGTTCGACCAAATAAACAAGACAAACCAAACAAACCAGATGAACCAAATACGGGTGGATTATGGGTGGGATATCGAACGAAGGCAAGCCTGCTGGCACAACATTGCCGACCTCCTTCTCTTGCCGCATCCAGGATGCCTATGGTACGGTCGCCGCATCGTTCAACCAGTGGAGAGCGCCGCGCATGCCGTTAAATAAACCGGGATATCGAAAGGCCCTTATGCTGGGAACAGCGCTGCTGCTCGTCTGGAGCACCTGGTCAGCGCCTCTTGCAGCAGAAGACGCCGGTATCATTGTCCAGTCCGCCGACTATTTTCCCGATCAGATCGGGAACGAATGGCACTATCGTGGCCAGATTACTGAAGGGCCTCTGCAAACGGTTGAGAATAAATTTTTCTCCAATGTGTCCTCGGTTACCGGCACGAAAGCCATCAAGGGCATGACGGTCACCGTGTTCCACGATACCAATCCGGGCAACCATGGCCCCATGGATAGTTTCTATCGACGCGATAGCGTCGGCATCGTCTATTACGGCTCGGAACCAGGGACGCCCTTGGAAAAACAGCTCGTGCCCTATCAGATTGTGCGCTTCCCGATGAAGGCCTCGTCGTCTTTCCCACAATTCAACCGCAAGGGATTGGACTTTGGCACCGATATGGATCGGGATGGCAGCAACGAAAAGGCCGACGCACAGGGCGATGCCACGGTGGTGGGGCAGGAATCGGTGAACGTACCGGCCGGCACGTTCAAGGATGCCGTAAAGGTGGAAGCACGCATGAACATGCAGATTCATCTCTCCGGCGCGAAGAGGACCGTCCAGGGAACTGACGTGATGACCGCCTGGTTTGTGAAGGGCGTGGGCTTGGTCAAGTACGTTGAGCGGCAGGAATTCTCGCCGTTGGAAGACCGGGGCGTGGTCACGGATATTATGGAGGAACTGGAATCGTACGAGATCAAGCCGTCGAAGGCTTCACTCGGGCGGCGCGAATCCTCGACGGAGGGTCTGCTCGCTGACGACACGGGTGACCACGAATTGCGTCAAGTACTCTTCACCTCCAGCTTTCGATCCGACTCCGGAGAGTCGATGGCCTCCAAACGGCTGGCGGCCGACTAACGCGCCCGTGATCGGACGGTTCAGGTAGAGATTCCCGACATCAAACCGTTGCCGCGCCAATTCCAGATTGGCCGGGCTCCGTGAATAGACTCCGCCAGTGAGTGCGTAGGCCGTCGAATTTGCCAAGGTCAGCGCTTCTTGAAAAGACGCGGCCTTCATCACCGCGAGGATCGGCCCAAAGATTTCCTCCTGGGCCACTCGATGTATCGGCGCCACATCCGCGATGACCGTCGGCCCGATATACCATCCGGGTCCCGTCACAGTCCCTTCAACCAGCAGGCGTCCTTCCTTCTTTCCAATCTCGATATATTCCTGAATCTTCGATTGCGCTCGATGATCAATCACCGGCCCAACCTGCGTGCCAGGCTCTTCAGGATTTCCGACCCTCAGGCTCAGCACCGCCTCTTTGAGGCGATCCAGAAAACTATCGTAGATCGCAGCATGTACGATCGCCCGCGAGCAGGCGGAACATTTCTGCCCTGCATAGCCGGTGAACGACGCGACCACTCCGGTAATCGCGTCATCGAGATCCGCAGCCTCATCCACGATGATCGCGTTTTTTCCTCCCATCTCGGCCAGCACCCGCTTGACCATGTGTTGCCCCGGCATAAGAGTACAAGCGTCTTGCAGGATGCCGAGCCCCACGTCCTTCGAGCCGGTAAAGGCAATCGTTGCGATCTCGGGATGGACGACCAATGCCCGTCCGATCTCTGGCCCACCCGGCAGACAACAGAGTACCTCTTCAGGCACTCCGGCTTCCCGCAAGATCTCCGTGAGCCAGTGCCCCATCATCGGCGAACGCTCGGAGGGTTTGAAGAGCACGGGATTCCCGGTCACGAGTGCCGCCGACACCATGCCGGTGGGAATCGCCAGCGGAAAATTCCACGGTGCGATGACGGCCGTCACCCCGCGAGGACTATACAGCCGCTGGTTTAGTTCACCCGGCTCCTGCCCTAACCGTCTTGAGGGAGCGAGCCTGCGCCAGTCCGCTGCATAATATTCCAGAAAGTCGATCGCTTCCGCGAGGTCTGCATCCGCCTCCCGCCACGGCTTCCCACATTCCAGAATCTCCCAGGCCGCCAACTCATCGCGCCGCCTCCGCATGAGCGCGGCGGCCGCATGCAAAATGTCCACTCGTCGTTCCGTTGTGCGGTCGCGCCAGGATTCCCCTGCTTGAACCGCACGACGCACCGCCTGTTCGACATCCTCCGAACTCGCGCTGGCCAACCGGCCCACAACTTCATCCGGACGTCCGGGGTTACGAGACTCGATGAGAGGCCCCGTCAGACGCAGCCCTCCGAACGACGACGTCCACTGCCGGCCCAGTTGCGACCGCACGTTCGCCAGGGCCTGCTGCATCGCCGCTCGGCTGTCGGTCTGCGCAAAATCCCGCTGCGGTTCATTGCGAAACTCCTGCACACCGGCCGGCTGAGACACGAGGGGCTGCTTCTGACTCAATTCCTCAAGAACAGGCGGAGCCAACAACGTGCTCAGAGACTGGGATTCCACATACTCCTTCCTTAGAAAAGATTCGTTCGAGGTGTTTTCGAGCAATCGCCGTACGAGATAGGCCATGCCTGGAAGCAGATCACCCACCGGGGTATAGAGTCGCAATCGACGCCCATGCTGCGTGACCGCATACTGAAAAGGCTCGGCCATGCCGAAGATCATCTGATATTCCCAGCTCTCTGGAGAAATCCCGAGCGACTCCGCAACCGCCTCGATGTAGGCGAGCGTACGGAGATTGTGTGTCCCGAAGGCCGGTCGAATGATGGACGTCTGAGACAGAAGAAGACGCGTGAGCGCTTCATAGTTGGCATCCGTCTCCGCCTTGTGTTCAAAGAGAGGAACAGCCCAGCCTCGTTGCCGATAGCGAATCGTGTCCGAATCCCAGTAGGCCCCTTTCACCAGTCGAATCGTGATGGGTGCCCCACGCCGGCGAACCCAGGCCAGGAGCCCCTCGATATCGCGTGCCGTCTCCCGATGGTAGGCCTGTAACGCAAGCCCCGCGTACGGATAGACCTTGTAGGAAGGTTCCGCGAAGAGCCTGCTGAAGATCTCCACCAGCAATGCTTTTGTGTCGGCCTGTTCCATATCGAAGATCAACGAAGCGGGGAGGCGCATCGCTAGATCGAGGATGGGTCGAAGCCGCGCCGCCACAGAGCAGTAGCTCCCTTCTGGATCGATCGGGTCGAGATGTGGAGAGAGAGCGGAGATTTTGATGGAGAGCTGAACTCGCGGTATCGGTCCAAGATGGTCACGCTCCAGTATGGAAAAAGATGGCCATACGGCTGCCTCGTGCGCGAGCAGGGTCAGGGCTTCCACACAGCGATCGCGGTACCGGTCAGCCTCACGATCGCTGATGGTGGCCTCGCCCAACAAATCCACCGACCAGGCTCGCCCATGCTGCCAAAGATCGCTCAATCGCGGCACCGCTTCCTCGACTGTCGCTCCGGCAATAAAGGTGCGCGCCATATGCTCGACCTGGCTTCTGATCGCCTTGCCGCTGAGCCGAGCCCCCAAGCTGGTGGCGGAAATGGCTTTGAGCCCCCATTGGGTACCAAAGAGTGCGGTGTCTCCATCGCCCAAGTACTCGCGAGCCAGCGTGACCACCTGTTCGTCGTCCGTGATCGAGGGCAGGACATCAATGAATCGAAACAGCTGTGCCTTGAACAGGCTGTCTTGCATGGCCAGGTTGAGGGCTGTTTGTGACCACCAGCGCCCCTCAAAAACGGTCGGAGTTCGACCGGCAGAGAGATGAGCGAGCTGTTCACCGATCCGGCGTACGGCAGATTCAGGGGGGGGAGAGATTGTCGACATCGATACCCCACTCTCAGTCAGACGGAGGGACACCGTCAGTATACACTGCGAGCATTCGCTTGAAACATTCGCGTGAATTCGGTATGATGTTTGAAGTGCTTCGTCTTCCCCATGGTGTTTCCCAAACAAGCAATAGGTGAGTGTTCAAGGAGAAGTCATGCTCGCGACAACAACTGAAGCTGAACCGATCAGTGCCGAATTTTCTCCTCTGAACTTTGCTCTATTCTGCGCCATCGTGGCTGCCACGACGATCGGTCTCCCACTCTATGGCTATTACTACGGATTCAGCCTCTTCGACTGGGTCCTGTTCTTGGTGATGTACATCGTCACGGGCATGGGTATCACCGTCGGCTATCACCGGTTGGTCTCACACCAGAGCTTCGAATGTCCAAACTGGGTCAAGGCCTCTATCCTCGTCGCCGGCGGTTGGGCACTGCAAAATTCTGCCCTTAAGTGGGGCGGCGACCATATCCGCCATCATGCCAAGACGGATGAAGAAGAGGATCCTTATAACGCGACCAAGGGATTCTGGCACAGCCACTGTGGCTGGCTCTTTTACGATAGCATCCATCGCAAGGATAAATACGAGATCCGTCTGCGCCGCGACCCTGTCGTAATGTGGCAAGATCGTTACTATTGGCCGATCGTGGTCACAGGACTTCTGCTCCCTTTCCTCCTTGGCGTCTGGCACGGCGGCTGGCAGGGCGGCATCAGCGCCTTCCTCTTGGGCGGTCTCTTCCGGATGTTTATGGTGCTGAACTCCACCTTCACGATCAATTCACTCTGTCACATGGTGGGGGCACAGCCCTATAGCAAGAAGGATAGCAGCCGTGACAGTTGGCTGGTTTCCTTCGTCAGTTTTGGCGAAGGGTATCACAATTTTCATCACGCCTATGCACGCGATTTTCGCAATGGACCGAACTGGTACAATTTCGACCCCTCGAAATGGATCATTTTCACTCTCTCGCTGATCGGGCTCGCTAGCAATCTTCGCCGCAACGACCCCACCATCGGGTAATGGACCTGTAAAGAACCCGCTCGACTGATAGTTTCACCATTCTACACATCCTTAGCCCGCGTTATTCCTGAACACCACTGCTCATATCGCGAATTTCACACGGCCAAAAAACTGCGAGTCAGCTTAGCAGGCTGGGAAAAGCTATGCTGGCACGCTGGAATTTTGATGGTCCGCACGTGTGCCTGCGACGAGCTCAGTCGAGCGGCACAACAGGCGAACTCTCCCGCAGGATGCTCAAAAAGGCCGTTCAGCAAGGCCGCAGCGAGTGAAGAGCCGAGGCGTACCCTTTGGGGTACGTTGAGGGTATGAACGATGCGAGAACGCCGCTGGCGGACTTTTTCAGCATCCTGTTTACATTCCCCATTGCGCTATCGCCTATAGCGCAATAGGCCCATTTTCTTTCACCCTGTCATTGGCTTATGATGGAGCGGCTAGCCGTCCTTGTCGTTCGTGAAGCGTGAAACGTCTGAGTCCGGAAACGAACGACGCTTCACGAGATACGCTTCACGGGTTTCGAGCACGCCGCGGGCGGATTTTTTCAGCATCCTGCTAGAGGAGGAGCGCTTCATGGCTGATCAACATCCCGCTGGACCCCAGACTGGTCACGGGAAAGACAACCTCATTCCCGATGTCAAATTTGTCATCGCCGTCAGCAGCGGCAAAGGCGGGGTCGGCAAATCCACGGTCGCCGTCAATCTCGCCGTCGCCTTAGCTTTAACCGGCGTCAAGGTCGGCCTGCTCGATGCGGATATCTATGGTCCGAACATTCCCATGATGATGGGCGTGACCAAGCCCCCCGAACAGAAAGACGGCAAGATCGTTCCAGCCGAAAGTCACGGCGTCAAACTCATTTCCATGGGATTTTTCGTCCCGGAAGACACCGCCGTGGTCTGGCGAGGTCCGATGGTCCATACCGCCATTCAACAACTCTTCCGAGACGTGCTGTGGGGCGAACTGGATTACTTGCTTATCGACCTGCCACCCGGCACCGGAGATGCGCAGCTCACTCTTACCCAGTTGGTCCCGCTCACCGGCGCCGTTACCGTCACGACACCTCAAGAAGTCGCCCTGCACGATGTCCGCAAAGGCATGATGATGTTTCAAAAGGTGAATGTACCGCTTCTCGGCATTGTGGAGAACATGAGCTACTTTCTCTGCGGCCACTGCGGCGAGCGGACCGAAATATTTTCGCATGGGGGAGGGGAGCGGGCCGCCGCCACACTCGGGATCCCGTTCCTCGGTCGAGTGCCGATCGACCCGGCAATTCGCGATGGCGGCGACTCGGGCATCCCGATCGTCGTGGCCAATCCGGCGTCTCCACAATCGGCGGCGTTCCGGGAAATCGCACGAAAAATTGTCGCGGGAGTCACCGGCGGCGCAACGGGGGTTCCGCCGATTGAAAGCCTGCTGAGCAAAATCAAGAGCCCGTTTGCGAAAACATAACCGACAGACGACAGGACGGGACGGCCGATGGGTGAGTTCGTGCGGGTGACAGGCACGACTGATGTGAAACCGGGCCACGGGATCGTCGCAGGAGTGATCGGCAAGACCCTCGCCCGTCCGCCAGTCTCGCTCGGCTAGGGTTTTAATACTGGTAGTGACAAGTATGGACCGGAGCGACGTACTATTCCTCTATCGTCAAATGCTGCTGATCCGCCGATTCGAAGAAAAATCTGCGGAGATGTACGCCCTCGCGAAAATTGGCGGATTCCTGCATCTCTATATCGGCGAAGAGGCCATTGCGGTCGGGGCCATCGCCGCCCTTCGACCGGACGACTACGCGATCAGCGCGTACCGTGACCACGGGCACTGTCTCGCCCGAGGCTCCGACCCAGGCCAGGTGATGGCCGAGTTGTTCGGCAAAGCGACGGGCCTGTGCCAGGGTAAAGGCGGCTCCATGCACCTGGTGGATGCCCCGCGCCGGTTCATGGGCGGCTACGCCATTGTTGGAGGCCACATTCCCCTTGCTACAGGCCTCGCGTTCGCAACCAAGTATCAAAAACTCGACCTCGTGACCGTCTGTTTCTTCGGTGAAGGAGCGCTCCCGAGCGGCCAGGCGCATGAAGCGCTCAATTTGGCGGCCTTGTGGAAACTCCCTGTGATCTTCGTCTGCGAGAACAACCGCTACGGTATGGGGACGCCGGCAGAACGGGCCATCGCACTCTATGCAGACGTGGCCGGGACGGCCCGCTCCTATGGCATCAGCGCGAAACGCGTGGACGGCATGGATGTGCTGGCTGTGCGCGACGCGATGCACAGGGTCGTCGAGCAGGCGCGCGTAGGGCAGGGCCCATTTTTCATCGAGGCCATGACCTACCGGTTCATGGGACACTCAATGTCCGACCCGGCACACGGACATTACCGAACCAAAGAAGAGGTGGAGGAGCACCGCAAACGCGACCCACTTCACTTGCTGAAGCAAACGATCCTGAGTGCCAATCTAGGTACCGAAGCCGATTTCAGACAACTTGAGCGGGAAGTCGGCGAGGTCGTGACGGCCGCCGTCAGGTTCGCGGACGAGAGCCCGTTCCCCGCCCCATCGGAGCTTTACAATGATGTTCTGGCTGAGTAACCGGCTGGTAAAACAGCTTCCTGTTCTCACCCGCCCAACCCGGCGGCTACTTCACCAGCCCGCCCTGAGTCTGCCAAGACAGCCTCTTTGCCCAAGGACGCGCCTCTCCACAGGCAAAGCCGCAGCGAGCGATTCCCTTATAAGGGGTGGCTGGGATGATCCCAACTGCGCGCGTCCACCGAGCACTGCTTCTCCGTGCGGGGTGCCCAAGCACAGGGATCGTCCCGACTACCCCATCCCCTGTTTCAGCAGCCGTCAGGTTGTTATATGCTGATGTCCTATCGGGAAGCTCTGAACCAGGCCATGCGAGAGGAGATGCGTCGAGACTCGCGCATTTTTCTGATCGGCGAGGAAGTGGGCTACTACCAGGGCGCCTTCAAGGTCAGCAAGGGTTTTGTGGAGGAATTCGGCCCGCAACGGGTGGTGGATACCCCGATCACAGAAGCCGGCTTCACAGGCCTGGCAATCGGTGCCGCCATGGCAGGGTTGCATCCTATCGTCGAGCTCATGACCATGAATTTTGCCATTGTGGCCCTGGATCAGATCGTCAACAATGCCGCCAAAATTCGATACATGTCGGGAGGCCAGTTATCAGTGCCGCTCGTGATTCGCGGACCGAGCAGTGCAGCGCACCAGTTAGCCGCGCAACATTCGCAAAGTCTGGATGCCTGGTTCTGTCATGTACCGGGATTGAAAGTGATCGCCCCGGCCACGCCGCATGATGCGAAGGGGCTGCTGAAAAGCGCGATCCGCGACAATAATCCTGTCATCTTCATCGAAGCACAACTGCTGTACGGAACAAAGGGGGATGTCGAAGACGGTGAGTACACGATCCCCCTCGGTGTCGCCGAAGTGAAGCGTACCGGACGCGATGCGACGATCGTCGCCTATTCGAAGATGCTCCTGCTGGCGCTGGAGGCAGCCGAGCAACTTAGTCGAGAGGGCATCGAGGTTGAGGTCATCGATCCCCGCACCCTCAAACCGTTGGACCTCCCAACGATCGTGGCCTCGGTCAAGAAGACCGGGCGCCTCGTGATCGTCGAAGAGGGCTGGCGTTTTTGCGGACTGGGTGCGCAGATTGCCGAGAGCGTGTACGCGGCAGCATTCGACTACCTGGACGCCCCTATCCAGCGCGTCACCGGCGAAGATGTGCCGATGCCCTATAGCCGCCCATTGGAAGATGCCGCCATCCCGGACAAGGCGCGCGTCATCGACGCCGTCAGATCAGTGTGCGGCACACGCTAAATGAAGGAGGCACGATTACCCATGTCGTCACAAGCCCAGGCTCCCGGTCATATCGAGATCACGGAGACGCTCGTTCGGCTCTATGTGTTCCTCACGCAGTACCTCGATCGCTGCCTCGATGAGGCGGCCAGAAAGACATACCCGGACGAGGAACTGCATGCGCATCTCGCCACGACCCGCGAGACGATGGCGGACATCCTCGCGGTGAATCCGGTGGTCAAGAGCAAAGTCGAGAAGGAATGCAAGGACGTGTTCGCCCTCGGAGCAGCGATCTTGAAGGGCGGCCATGAGCGAGCCTCGGCGATGGAGCCGATGCAGGCGGCGCGCGCCATCCTGCGGAACAAGACCATTGCATTGAGCGATCTCTTGGCAGTATTCAGGGCTCTCTGACATAAGGAAACGCGTGACGCGCGGGATGTGCGAGAAAGGCGCGACGTGGACAGATTAGATTTCCACCTCGTTTTCTCGTCTCGCTCGTCCAGCCCGTCTCGCACGGCTTTCTATCAGGAATGTGCTATGTCAGACCAAGCGCAGGAAAAACATCAATTGGCTGGCATTGATTCACGCGAACGCGGATTCAGCAGGCCGGTTGTGTTCGAGCAAGCCGATGGAGGACATCAAGCCATTCTACGCTATGAGACGACGCGCGTGATCACCACGGCGCACATCACACCGGGGGCCGCCCTGGAGGAATTAATTTGCACGCTCCAAGGACAGGGCTACTCGCAACTCCGCAGCCAACTGAGCGTCCGACAGGGCGCCTACCTGGGTTCTCAGGAGCCTTGGATTGAATATCCGGACCCCCCGAGGCAGCCTGAAACACCAGATAGGTTGATCAGCAAGTTCTTCAGATGGTTTAGCCGCTCTACTAGTTGAATGGTGAGGATGATCGAAAGACAACTCCAAATCTTAAGGATGCTCAAAAAGGCCTGCGGTCACGCCCCCCAGCCCCAGGCGCGCCAAGACGCACCTCTTTCCCGGGCGAGACCGCAGGGAGTAAAGTAGGTTAAGGTCGAGGTCAAGGTTGTACAAAGTCCCGATTTTTTGTTCTCAGCCTCAACCTGAGCCTTAACCTTTCAGAAAGTTGGGGGACTTTCCCAGCATCCGTGAGGGACTTGAATGGCTAGCCGCGTTGTAATGCCAAAATTAACCGACACGATGGAAGAGGGCGTCCTCCTTGCGTGGAAAAAACGAGAAGGGGATTCGGTGCAGGCAGGGGAGGCGCTCGCTGAAATCGAAACCGATAAGGCCATCATGGATCTCGAGGCCTTCGCCTCCGGCATCCTACGCAAGATCCTGGTGCAGGACGGCGCAACCGTGATGTCCGGAACGTTGATCGGCGTGATCGGCGGAGCGGATGAAGACATCACAGAAGCGTTGACCGACCAGATCACTGCTGGGCCATCGGCCGGCGGCGGATCCAAGACAAGCGCGCAGCCTGCTGCCGGTCCGCTACCCGCCTCACCAGGAAGTCTACCGGGAACTCGTCTCATCGCTTCGCCCCGCGCGAAAGCGCTTGCGGCCGACCGGGGAATCGATCTTGCTACGATAAGCGGAACCGGTCCCGGGGGGCGAATCGTGGAAGAGGATGTCGTGAGAGCCCCGGCAACGCCAACGCAGATGCTGCCGGCTGGAATAGACCACCCACTGAGCCAGATGAGGAAAGCCATCGCGCGAGAGACGACACAGAGCAAAGCACCAGTGCCGCATTTTTATCTCACGATCGAGATCGACATGGAGCAGGCAGAGCGGTTCCGTGATCAGTTCAAAGACAAGAGAACCACGCATCCTTCCATCACCGACCTGCTAATCAAAACCGCAGCGATCGCGCTTACACGCCATCCGGACATCAATGTGTCGTTCACCGGCCATGCCATCAGGCGATATGCCTCCATTGATATCGGTATCGCCGTCGGCATCAATGACGGCTTGATCACGCCGGTGCTCCGCAATTGCGGCGCGAAGTCGCTGGACGATATTTCGACGGAATCCAGGACGCTGATCGACCGGGCCAGGAACAAACGCTTGCAGCCGCAGGAATACACCGGCGCGACCTTCTCGATCTCAAACTTGGGAATGTTCGACGTGGAAAACTTCATTGCAGTCCTCATGCCCCCTCAGGCAGCGTCCATCGCTGTGGGCGCTATCTGCGACGCGCCCGTCGTCAAAGACGCCACAGTCAAGCCGGGCCGGCGCATGAAGGTGACGTTATCCTGCGATCACCGGGCTCTGGATGGTGTGCAGGGAGCCGGCTTTCTCAAAGAATTCAAACGTATCCTTGAACATCCCTCTGAGTTACTTCTGTCCAAGGAGACTCTATGAGCTTTGTGCCTGTTAGCGAACTGAGAACTGCTACGGCTGATATATCTCCGGATATCAGCCTTCAGCCTTCAGCCTTCAGCTCTTCCAGACGCCTTCCACCCTGGTTCAAAGTCGAAGCGAAAACCGGCCCGGACTATCTCGACATCAAGCAGACGATGGACCGGCTCAAGCTCCATACCATTTGCGAAGAAGCGCGCTGCCCGAACCGATGGGAATGTTGGAACGCCCGCACCGCGACATTTCTCATTCTGGGCGACATCTGCACCAGGCGTTGTCACTACTGTTCAGTGGAGACAGGCCGACCGCTGGCGATCGACCAGGAAGAACCACGGCGTGTCGCCGAAGCGGTCCAAGCCTTGGGCCTAAGACATGCCGTGATCACATCGGTAAACCGGGATGAACTGGAAGATGGCGGCGCCACGATCTTTGCCGAAACGATCCGGCAAACGAGACAGTTCAGCCCAAGCTGCACGATTGAAGTCTTGATTCCAGATTTCGAGGGGAACGAGGCGGCGCTTGCAGCCGTCTGTGCCGAGAAACCGGAGATTCTGAATCATAACATCGAAACCGTCAGGCGGCTGTTCCCGGCAATCAGACCACAAGGGAAGTATCAGCGATCGATCGAGTTGCTCGGCAAGGCGAAGCAATTGGGCATGCGCACCAAATCCGGGTTGATCCTCGGAATGGGAGAAACCATGGACGAGGCCCGTGAAGTCATGCGCGACCTCCGCTCCGTCGGCTGCGACATCATGACCATCGGCCAATATCTGCAACCGACAAGACAGCATCTCCCTGTTGCCCGCTTCTACGATCCCAGCGAGTTTGCGGTATTGAAAGGGGAGGGGAGGGCCCTCGGCTTCACCCACGTCGAATCAGGACCGTTGGTGCGAAGTTCCTATCACGCAGAACAGCAGGTAGCCCTCTAACAGACTGCAGAAAAACTATGTGGACACGCCAGAACTTTACTGTTCCGCAGGTCTGGGACAAGTCCGGTCTGTCTGGTCCATCTGGTCTGTCTCGTCTGTTTGGTTGAACCAGACTAACCAGATAGACCAGACAGACCAGATCAACCAGATGGACCAGACAGACCGAACAGACCAAATGAACAAGACCGGCTGGCAGACTGTTTCAGCATCCTGCTAAGCATACGGGGATATGCCTCGGCCATGAGTCACAACAACGTCGTCATCATCAGCGCTCATCCGGATGACATGGAAATCGGCATGGGCGGGACGGTCGTCAAACTGGTGGAGTCGATGGCTGTGATTACTTCCGTCGTCGTGACGAACGGTGGCCGGTCTTCGAATCCATTCGCGTTGACGGAGCAACGGATGGCCGAAGTGAGAAGAGCGGAGGCTCTCCGTGCCGCCGGAGTCTTGGGAGTAAAAGACGTGATCTTTTGTGACGAACCGGACTCGGCGGACGAGGTCAATACTACGGCTGTCAAACGGAGACTCGTCGAGATACTCGCCCGCCTGCGACCAACCAAAGTCTATACGCTGGATGAGGAATTTGACCGACATCCAGCCCATCGACTTGCCGGTAAGTTGGCGAGGGAAAGCGTCCTTGAAGCCGGCATCGTTCTAAGCGGTGGCATCTGGGCGTACGAAATCTGGGGCCCCTTCGCTAGCTGGGACCGCCTAGAGTACATTGACCGCTATGTGGCCAAGAAGATGGCCGCCATCGCGGAGCATCAAAGTCAGGTGGCAACGATACCCTATGGGGAGGGAGTCCTGGGATTGAACCGCTGGCGAGCCGTGTTCGCCGACCCCAATGCCAGCGCCCCGGCCGGTGTGTATGCGGAAGTCTTTCGACGGATCACGATCTCTCCTCTTTCCACTTAAGCTACGTTTCGTCATCCATTCTGTTACATCATGCGTCCGAGTGCCAGCCTTCTCGAATCCGGACCGCTGATCCCAGTTCGTACCACACAGAACGCAGGTAGTATAACGCTGACCCTGACCTGGGCCCCTACGCTTCTTCGCTGGTGCTCCTTTGTTCCGCCTCATATCCGTACAAAATACGGGATGGCCATCAAGATCACTCCGACCATGACAAGTGCATAGACGTTCGCAATAAAGTAGGGAACGACACAAAGCGTGATCCCAATAATAAGGGGCACGACTGCCTGTTGCTTTTTCCCATACAGAAAGTAGCCAAAGCCGATGGCCCCGAAGAGCATTCCCCATATCAGAAGTGCGGAACTATTCATCTCATCATATGGTCTCAAGGAACTGTGACGACTCAATTTCAGAGAGATACTGATGAATTGTTTATGTGGCTGAGGACAGGGCCCTAGCGATCAATGCCTGCGCTTCCTCTTGAATTTGCTTCAGATGCTCTTTCCCTCTAAAGCTTTCGGCGTAGAGTTTGTACACATCCTCGGTACCGGAGGGGCGGGCGGCGAACCAGCCATGCTCGGTGACGACCTTCAATCCGCCGATTGCCGCGCCATTGCCGGGGGCTGTCGTCAACTTTGCGACGATGTTGTCACCGGCCAATTCCGTGCTCCGTACCTGATCTGGTGAGAGTTTCGACAGGAGGGTCTTCTGCGCCGGCGTCGCGGCCGCATCGATCCGCTCGTACACCGGCTCTCCGAGTTCTGTGGTCAATTCTCGGTACAGTTCACCAGGATCACGGCCGGTCTTAGCCATCATCTCCGCGGCCAGAAGATTCATGATGATGCCATCCTTGTCGGTCGTCCAGACCGTTCCGTCTCGGCGTAGGTAGGAGGCGCCTGCACTCTCTTCTCCGCCAAAACCGAGCGAACCATCGAGCAATCCACTCACAAACCATTTGAACCCGACCGGCACTTCGACAAGTTTCCGTTTCAACTTTGTCGCCACGCGATCGATGAGACTGCTGCTTACCAATGTCTTGCCGATACCGGCATCGGGTTTCCAGCCTGACCGATTGGCAAAGAGATAGGAGATCGAGACCGCGAGATAATGATTAGGATTCATCAGACCGGCTGAGCGGGTGACAATACCATGACGATCGTTGTCCGCATCGTTGCCGAAAGCGACAGCAAATCGATCTTTCAGCGCAATGAGATTCGCCATGGCATAGGGCGAAGAACAGTCCATACGAATCTTTCCGTCCCAATCGAGCGGCATGAAACGGAACGTAGGATCGACGACAGGATTCACGATCTCGATGTTCAACCCATACCGTTCAGCAACCGGCCGCCAGTAGGCCACACCGGACCCGCCCAGCGGATCGATGCCGAGCTTCAACCCGGCTGATTGAATCACGTCCATATCGATGATCTGCGAGAGATCACCGATGTAGGTGCCGAGGTAGTCATGCGGCTTGGTCGTCGCGGCCCGTCTGGCACGGGCATAGGGGATCCTGGCGACGCCATGAAGATCATCCTTCATCAGGGCGTTGGCCCGATCCTCGATCCACTTTGTTACCACTGCGTCAGCCGGCCCACCATGCGGTGGGTTGTACTTGATGCCGCCGTCCTCCGGTGGGTTGTGCGAGGGGGTGATGACGATGCCGTCGGCCAAACCGGCGCTCCGGCCTCGGTTGTAGGTAAGGATGGCATGGGAGATGACCGGGGTCGGGGTATAGCCACCATCCTGGTCCACCATGACTTCGACACCATGGGCAGCCAGTACCTCTAAGACGCTGGCAAAGGCCGGCTCCGACAGAGCGTGCGTGTCCATGCCCAGGTAGAGAGGGCCGGTAACGCTCTCCATCTTGCGGTATTCATAAATCGCCTGCGCGACGGCGACGATATGGATTTCATTAAAGCTTCGCTTGAAGGATGTACCCCGATGCCCTGATGTTCCAAAGGCAACGCGCTGCTCGCGCAGATTCGCATCCGGCTTTTCCGTATAGTAGGCTGTGATCAGACGCGGGATGTTGACCAGCATCGACGCCGGTGCGGGCTGACCTGCGAGAGGATGAACGGCCACGCTATGATCCTTGGGTCCAGGAGGGGAACGATGTACCCTTCGCGCTGTGTATCCCTGCGACAGTACCTCTGTCAAGCGAAGACGAACGATTCACAAGGGAGAACCCGTTCGATTCACTCACACTCAATGAGTGAATGGGCCAAGAATTTTACTTCAAAGTGGTAAAGAGATTTACTTCCTCGAACAAGAAGAGTAAAGGGGGAGGATACGGGTGAAGCTGAGAGAAATATGTGCCTGACCGATGAGTTTACATAATAGTTCTTATCAGACGTCAGAGATTTTTCATCTATGTCCCTTGAACTGCTCGGTCGTATCCAACAAGAACTCTCGATCACCGGCAGTGCGATCTATGAAACCGTCCTTGCGCTTGCCGAACGTGCCAACCGCAAGGTCCAAGTCCTCCGATTGCACAGCCAGGCGTCAGCCTTATTGAGCCAGATCGAACAGGTTCACGGCGAACTCGGACGTCAGATTGCCGCTCTCTGCGCCAAGCGCCCACCATTCAGCCATGAGGCAACCCTGCCACCTGATCAATTGGAACGTTTCCTCGGTCAGGCCGGCGACCGCGTTCAGCAGCTAAAACGGACGCTGCTCAGCGTCGACAGCCATATCCACGAACTCAAGCTGGAAACGATCCACCACGAGCTCCTGACCCTGCAACAGGACTTGAGTCTTCGGGCGGCAGCCATCGAACGGTTCCCTGTCCTCCAGGGATCACCGGCCATTGGGAGGACACTCGCTGAGATGACGCTGCCTGCGTCGGTTCGTCTCGTCACGGTCCTTCGTGGACCATTTCTCGTGCCGCCGGACGATGCCCTCGTGCTCCGCGTCGACGACATCCTGGTTATCATCGGGCTGCAGGCAGATCTCGCTCTGGTTGTCGCAGAGCTCACCCAAGCTCGGAACACCAAACCGGCGTGAGAAGACCGTTATTTGGTTTGTCTGGTCTGTCTGGTTTGTCTGGTTATTGGTTGAACGAAACTAACCAGATGAACCAAATCAACCAGATAAACAAAACAAACCAGATGAACCAGATGAACCCGTCCCGCCTTCTATGATGTACAATCCCGTGAAAGGGTACAGGATGATGCGCATGTTACAAGTCCTCATTTGCCTTGTGTTCTTGACCTGGCTCGATTTCCACTCGGCTGCCGCTGAGTCCGCCGCACCAGAATCCAGCGACTCGCCGGGCCTCCGCCTGCTGGAAGACATCCAAACCGTCATCACCAACCTGGCTGAATCGGCTAAACCCTCCGTGGTGAATCTCACTCCCTTGTCCGGAGCAGGGAAGGGACGTGAATTGTCTCATGAGCGGGTTCCCAATTCCTCAGGGTCAGGGTCCGGTATCATCATCGATCCTGACGGACACATCATCACGAACAACCATGTCATTGGCGACGCGACGGAAATTGAGGTCCGTTTTTCCGATAAGTCCAAGCTGATTGCGCAGGTCGTCGGTAAGGATCTGGATACAGACTTAGCCGTCCTCAAGGTGACCGCTGACCATCCCCTCCCCAGCGCGAGATTCGGAGATTCGTCGGCCGTGCGCGTCGGCCAATGGGTGCTCGCCGTGGGGAATCCTTTTGGACTCGATCGGACAGTCACGCTCGGCGTAGTGAGCGGGATCGGGCGGGAGAATATCAATCTCTCGCGCTACGAAAACTTCATTCAGACCGACGCCTCGATCAATCCAGGCAACTCGGGCGGTCCACTCTTTAATCTGCGTGGCGAAATCATCGGCATCAATACCGCCATCATTAACTTCGCCCAAGGAATCGGTTTCGCGATTCCCTCCAACATGGCCAAGCAAGTGATTCAGCAATTGCTGACTCAGGGGCGAGTGACACGAGGCTGGCTGGGCGTCGGTATCCAACCGCTCACGGCCGAGTTGGCACGCAAGTTCGGTGTCAACGAAGGCGAAGGGGTGCTGGTCAACGAAGTCTTTGAAAAGGATCCGGCTGCAGCAGCCGGCATCAAACCAGGCGACATCCTGACCCGTATCGACGGCACCGTGATCGACACGCCAAACCGGCTCTCTCGCGTCGTGGCAGGATTGCTCCCGGGCGCAACGATACAGGTCGAGATCGTCCGCGATCAGCAACGCCTGGCGTTGGATGTCGCCCTCGTTGAACGCCGCGACCAAGTCGTAACGACCTCCCTTCCCCAGGCCCGCGCTGAAGTCAAGCTAGGCCTCGATGTGCAAGATCTGACGCCGGGCCTCGCCGAAAAATTCAAGCTGCGGGAAAGCCGAGGCGCGCTCATTACCAAAGTGGAGCCCGGCAGCCTCGCCCAATCGGAAGGGCTTCACGAGGGCGATCTCATCAAGGAGGTGAACCGTGTCGATGTGGGATCGGTCGGAGAATTCAGCAGCGCAATTTCCAAGGTCCGACGCGGCGAAACCGTGCTGCTCCGTGTGCTGAGAGAAAGCCGCGCCTTCTATGTGGTGCTCAAATCGATCGACCCCTAGTGGCGCGTGAAGCGCGAGACGTGCGAGACGGACGGGAAAAGCGCGACAGGTAGGGACGGGGCTCACACGTCGCGCAAGTCCCGCTCCTCGCGCTTATTGCGCACCACAGTCTAATGCGCCGCCGCATGAGTGTCCACCTTGTGCGCTTCGATGATTCGAACCGCAAGCTCACGCGGCACTTCGTCGTACCGGGTGAATTCCATCGCATAACCACCACGTCCCGCCGTGAGCGAGTTCAGCGTCGTGGCATACGTGAGCAGCTCCGCCATTGGAACAAGGGCCATGATTTGCTCCGTCTGATCTTTCGCCTCCACGTGGAGAATCCGCCCTCGGCGCGCGTTCAAGTCTCCGATTACGCTTCCGATGTGATCCGCCGGCGCCTCGACCTCCACCGTCATGATCGGCTCTAACAGGACGGGATGGGCTGCCTCCAACGCCTTCTTGAACCCCATCGACGCCGCGATCTTAAACGCCATCTCAGATGAATCGACCGTATGGTACGATCCATCGTACACCGCAACCCGGCAATCGACGACCGGAAACCCCGCCAAACTCCCGTGGTGCATGGCTTCGACCACCCCCTTCTCCACCGCCGGAATAAAGTTGCGTGGAACGGCTCCACCGACCACCTTATTCTCAAACCTGAATCCCTCCCCGCGCAGCAGAGGCGCGAGCTCCAGCCAGCAATCACCATACTGGCCATGCCCTCCGGTTTGCTTCTTATATTTCCCCTGCGCCTGTGCCGTGGTGCGAATGGTTTCACGGTACGGAATCTTCGGCATATGAAGCACCACTTCCGCACCGTATTTTCGCCGCAATTTTTCGAGCGCAAGATCGATGTGCAACTGGCCCATTCCGCTTAAGACCATTTCCTTCGTGTCGGCATGCCGAGAAAATTCGAGCGTCGGATCTTCTTCGATCAACTTATGCAGCCCAAGACTGATTTTTTCGATATCGGCATTGGACTTCGGCTCAATCGCAAAGGACAGCACAGGCCGTGGAAGCAGCGTCTTCGGATAACAGATGGGATCCTGTTCATCACAGAGCGTGTCGCCAGTTTGCGTATCTTTGAGTTTCCCAATGGCCACGATCTCACCTGCTCCGGCCGAAGGCACGACCATATGTTTTTTCCCCAACACCCTGTACAGATGTCCGCTTTTCTCTTTGCTGCCCCGAGAACTGTTGAAGACCGTCGAATCCGCGCGAAGGATCCCCGACAAGACCCGCAGATAAGACAGTCGTCCGACAAACGGGTCAATCAGTGTCTTGAAGACGATCCCTGAAAAGGGGTCCTCTTGAACGGCACGACGGCTCACCGCCTCGCCTGTATCAGGACGCAGGCCTTCCAGCGGGGTTCTCGCCGCCCGGTCCATCGGCGACGGCAGAAAATCGACGATCGCATTGAGGAGCGGAACGATCCCGATATTCTTGATAGCAGAACCGCCGTAGAGCGGGACAATCGTGCCGGCCTGGACGCCCAGGCGAAGTCCATTGATTAACTCCTCCGGCGTCAGCTCCCCCGCAGCGAGATACTGCTCCAATAATCGATCTTCACACTCTGCCGCTCCCTCCTGAACTCGCTTCCGTGCGTCCCCCACCACCGCCCGCTCATTCTCAGGTATCGGCATCTGCTGAATCATGGGGGTCTCCTTACACGAAGTCATGACGCTCTGTTGAACAAGATCGATCACCCCTTCAAGCTGGACGCCACCGCCAAAGGGCAACGACATCACCAATGGCATGATCCCAAGATCGCGTTGACACGTTGCGACTACCCCGTCGAGGAAGGCACCGTCTTTATCCAATTCGTTGAGGAACAGAAGACAGGGCAAGCCGAGCGCTGTGACGCGAGACCAGGCTCTGATGAGTTCGCTCCGGATCCCAGTCGAGGCACCCACCACCAGGATCACAGCATCCACCGCTCGCAATGCCATGACCGTCTCACCGAGCAGATTCAGCGCGCCGGGGGGATCGACGAGATTGATGGTAGTGTGATTCCAGGAACAACGGAGGAGGCTGGTACTGACGGAACTGCGCCGGTGCAGTTCTTCCGGCTCGAAATCCGAGACGGTCGTGCCTTGTGCGATCGACCCGAGGTGGGGAATCGCGCCAGCGGCAAAGAGCATGGCCTCCGCCAGCGAAGTCTTCCCGGCACCGCTACTGGAGATCATGGCCACATTTCTGAGTGACTCCCTGTGTAGCTCGCTCATGGGGCCCTCCTTTAGATAACCGGAAGACGGTCACCTCTTCCGGAGATGAAATGGCCTGCTTACATCGTTGCGACTCCCCTTGTGCTCACGCGTCGGCACCCTGACTTGTCAGCCAGCCTTGATCGGCAAAGCTGACATAGCGTCCATCGCCGACGACAAGATGGTCAAGGACCCGAATACCCAGTACCTCCCCTGCCGACACCAAGCGCGCCGTCAGGACACGGTCTTCCTGGCTCGGCGTCGGATCACCACTCGGATGATTGTGCAGAAAGATCACTGCCGCAGCAGACTCTTTTACCGCCAGTGTGAAAACTTCGCGGGGATGCACAATGCTGAGCGTCAGGCTGCCTTCCGATACCGTCATATCACGCATGATGGCATGCTTGGCATCCAGTAAAATGACTTTGAAGACTTCGTGACGCAAGTCACGCAAGGTCGGATGGTAATGGGTGAAAAGGTCTCGACTGGATGTGATTTTGGTTCCTTTGGTCAGCGGACCAGCGAGGGCACGCTTCCCCAATTCAAGAGCCGCCTTCAGTTGTGCCGCTTTGGCCTCCCCCACACCCGGGACTGCACAGAGTTCTTCGATTCCGCATTGTGCAAGTCCGGCCAGCCCCCCGAGGCGATCCAGAATATCCATCCCGACTTGCACGGCTGAAGACCCGTGACGACCAACTCGAAGGAGAATGGCCAGAAGTTGAGCATTGGTGAGCGTCTGCGAGCCCTGAGTCAGCAGTCGTTCGCGCGGTCGTTCTGTTTCAGGCCATTGCGAGATGCTTTGCCTTCCCTTCTTGCTGGCCATTCACCCTCCCCGGACAAAAAGTGACACCCTGAACGTTTTTGTACTAGCGCTAACCCCTTGATGACCACTTGGTAACAAATACGTAGCCCCTAAACTGTTGAAATTACGTATAGCAACAAATTGGTGCAGTATTTGCTTTGCAACGCCTGCAGCAGTACACATCGCAACCTGGGAGGATCCGATGGAATGTCCGAAGTGTAAAGGCCTCATGATGCTCGAACGGTTCTCTGACTTCTTCTTAATTTTCTACGCCTGGAAATGCATCAACTGCGGCGCGATCATCGATCGCACCATTTCGAATAATCGGCGGAAGAGCTTGGCCGCTCGCAAGCCCCAAACAGTGGCGACCCCCTAGAACAATTACGATTCGTCCAGATACTGGTCGACCCTCTCGATCGTCCGGATGGTTAACATAGCCGCACTGATACCCCGTCGCTCGAGCTTGACGCCATCCGTTCACCAGGCGGCATTATAGTCACCAACCCGAAGGTCGTCAAAACACTTCCATTTCGTTCCCTCCATCCTCCCTGGCTTCCACGCCGGCTCCATTTCATCATTTCGCACCTCGGTTCAGCGCCCTCATCTTGACCCCTTCAAAAACGCTATGTTAGAGTCAGTCGCTCCCGAAATGCCTCTCACCTTAAATTATGCGTGTCATTGCCGGATCCCACCGAGGTCGACGCTTAAGTGGGCCACAAGGGACTGTCCTGCGTCCCACATCAGACAAGGTTCGTGAGGCCCTTTTTTCGATTCTCGGGACCCACGTGTCAGGAGGCCGCTTTCTTGATTTGTATGCAGGCACGGGGGCCGTCGGGATTGAAGCGCTGAGCCGTGGAGCCTCAGCCGTCACCTTTGTCGAATCAGACCCCAAGGCCGTGCAGCTGTTACAGAAAAATCTACAGGCGTGTCAGCTGCTCGACCGAGCGCAGGTTCATGTGGGACTGGCGGCCGCCTTCCTCGCGCGGAAAGACTGGTGGGATGGCCCCTACGATGTACTCTTTGCGGATCCGCCGTATGCCGCTCTGGATGAATTAGAAATTCTGATCCATGCCTGGAAGCCTGGGCTGTTGTCGGAACATGCTGCCGTGATTATTGAACAAGACTCGCGCACCGAATTGCCTGCGTCGATTGACCATGCCACGCTTGTGCGGCGATACGTGTATGGCGATACGGCACTGTATCTGTACGGTTTATCCACCTCAGCCTCGACCGCATCATGAAAATTGGTATCTATCCAGGAACCTTCGATCCCATTACCCATGGACACACCGACATTATTACCCGAAGCTTGCGGGTGTTTGATAAAGTGGTCGTCGCCCTCGCGCCGAATCCATCCAAGCATCCGCTCTTCAGCCTGCCCGAACGGCTGGAGATGATCCGGATCGTGATGAAGGACATACAACAGGTCGAAGTGACCCACTTCGACGGTCTGCTCGTGGACTATGTTCAGCGATACGGTGCCCATGCCATCATCCGTGGCTTGCGGGCGATCTCGGACTTCGAACATGAATTCCAGATGGCCCTCATCAATCGCAAAATCGCCAAACAGGTTGAGACCGTGTTCCTGATGACCAGCGAAGAATATTCCTATCTCTCGTCGACCATCATTAAAGACGTGGCTTCCCACGGCGGAGCGCTCACGGAATTTCTGCACCCCGAGGTCGCGCGCCAACTGCAGGAACGGATCAGGAGTTTAAAAACATGAAGCTTGCTGCACGAGCGGGGCGAATTGTGCCCTCCCCTACCTTGGCCATGGCCGCAACCGCAAAGGCGATGGCAGCACGCGGAATCGACGTCGCCGATTTCTCGTCGGGAGAACCGGACTTTGATACACCCGAGCCGGTCAAAGCCGCCGCAGAAGCCGCAATCCGTGCGGGGTTTACGAAATACACACCCTCATCCGGCATCGATGAACTGCGCCAAGCGATTATCGACAAACTGCAAGCGGAGCAAGGGCTCCGGTACGAGAAGTCGCAAGTGCTGGTCTCGTGTGGTGCCAAACATTCGCTCTACAACCTTGCCGAAGCGCTCCTCGAAGCGGGCGACGAAGTCATCATTCCCGTTCCTTATTGGGTCTCCTATGCCGACCAAACCCTGCTGAACGACGCCACGCCGGTGTTCTTGCCGACCCGTGAAGAGAATGGGTACGCCATTGATGCCCATGAATTGGAACGGCTCATCACCGCCCGCACCAAGGCGATTGTCGTCAATAGCCCAGGCAATCCAACGGGAGCGACCTATGATCGGAAAACGCTCGAATGCTTTGCTGATCTGGCTCTCCGTAAGGATCTTCTTCTGATTTCAGATGAGATTTATGAAAAAATTCTCTACGACGGAGCGACACACACGAGTATTGCCTCGTTAGGACCGGAGGTCGCAGTCCGCACCGTCGTGATCAACGGTGTCTCCAAAGCCTATGCAATGACCGGCTGGCGGATCGGCTATGCGGCTGGCCCCAAAGACCTGCTGGCCGCTATGGCGAACATTCAAAGCCAGAGTACATCCAACGCCTGTTCCATTTCACAAAAGGCGGCCGTCGTGGCCTTGCGCCAAGGTGGTGCGTTCACAGAAAAGATGGTGACGGAGTTCGATCGGCGGCGACGCGTTATGGTCGAGCGCCTGAATGCGATGCCCGGGGTTCGCTGCCGAATGCCTACCGGAGCATTTTATGCGTTCCCCAATGTGAGTGGGCTGCTCGGACGGCAAAGTCCAAGCGGAACCATCGCAACTCCAACCGACCTCGCGAACTACCTGTTGCAGGAATCCAAGATCGCTGTGGTTCCCGGTGAGCCGTTTGGAAGCACGCAGCATATTCGACTGTCGTATGCGACCAGCATGGAGACGATTGTTCGGGGAATGGATCGTCTTGACGCAGCATTCAAGCAGCTCACCTAGCGGCTGCGGAAAAAACTGTTATTTGGTTTATTTGGTTGGTCTTGTTTGTTTGGTTCAACAAGACCAACTAGATGAACAAAACAAACCAGATCAACCAGACAGACCTGCTTAGTAGGAGGAAATGAATCGTGCCAATCTACGAGTACCAATGTGAAGACTGCGCGGATAAGTTCGAAGTCAAACAAAGTATGAAGGACGACCCCCTCACCACCTGCCCGCGATGTGGGAAGCGCGTACAGCGACTTATCTCATCGCCCGCCATCATGTTCAAAGGCAGCGGATGGTACGTGACGGACTACTCCGACAAAATGAAGCCTTCCGCAGGCAGTGAAGCGCCCGTGCCCAAGCCTGAGGAAAAGAAAGAGACTGCGCCCAGCACGTCCGACCAGACAATATCTGCGGCTCCATCTACGCCAGCTTCTCCCTCCACGTCCGTGCCGGCAAGCACCCCGTCGAGCACCTCTAGCACAGCGACGACCGCGCCATCGTCTTCTCCCACCAAATAGGCGGCGAAAATACGGCGTCCTAGCGCGCGCCGGTGGCCTTCTTGGCCGGTGCTTTCTTCTTGGCCGGAGCCTTCTTCGTAACCTTTGCAGTGGGCTTGACTGTGCCCGCCTTCGGCGTAGCGGCTTTCGCCGACTTCGCCAACCGTTCCTGTGAGGCCGCCAGGCTATTTTGGAGGCTGTTCATCATGGACGACTTATCGCGATTCGCCCGAGTGAGATCGTCCACTTGCACCTGCAGATCATCTTTCACCTTTGTAATCGCGACGAGCTGATTCTGCAACTGAGTCTTTTCCATTGTCACAGTCTGCAGCTCGGAGCGCAATTGTTCTATCTGTGTTTGGAGTGCCGGGGGCCAGTAATCGCACCCGGACAGTCCCACCGAGACGATCGTTATGGCGGCCACCGCAACAAGGTTACGCACCATCACTGTTCGAGTCATCGGCATTCTCCTTTCAGTGTGAACGATACAATCGACTTCACCGACTATCTTCGTCGAGATGAAGGTCATGAGCGGCCAACTGTGCCGCGAGGGCACCTCGTTCGATCGCTCCATCGCGAATGATTCGGATCGGGCCTTGTACGTCGATAACGGTGGACGGTCGCCCACCGGGGGTCGGTCCAGCATCAATGATCAGATCGACCGCATCTCCAAAGCTGTGCTGCACCTCTTCGGCACTGCGGGGCGGCGGCATACCTGCACGATTCGCACTAGTCCCGGTCACCGGCCCGACACGACGCAAGAGATCAACCAGCGGCTGCCAGGCACTGAGACGGATGCCGACCGAGCCGGTTCCTGCAGTCACCGCATCGGAGAGTCCAACGGCAGCGGGAAAGACGATTGTGAGAGGCCCGGGCCAGAAGGCGTCCATTAATACGGTGGCCGCTGGTGGGATGCTTCGAACGAACGGCTCCAAATCAAGCCTGTCTCCGATCAGCACCAGAATCGGTTTTCCTTCCGATCGGCCTTTAACCCGCAACAATCTGGCGAGCGACTGTTCGTCAAACGGGGCCACTGCAAGCCCGTAGAAACTTTCCGTCGGCAGGGCGACAAGACCGCTTGCTCCGAGCACGCGCCGCACCCGATCAGCGAGCCCCGGGACGGTGGAAGCAGCGTAGCGCTCGATCTTAGCCATGGCAGAAACCATTACCCCGCCTTATTCATGACGGTTCGTCGCGAAATGGTGGAATGACGCGCGACAAGCGCGAGGAGCGAGACTCGCGTGACGCGTGAGCCGGACGAGGGTTCGAGGTCCGAAGTTCGAGGTTTTCG
>Ga0209640_10000499_pt1 | contig 30455 bp, 30 predicted proteins | sample RifCSP10_1_FD_184018 | JGI IMG/M metagenome (GOLD analysis project Ga0209640, IMG submission 184018) | Soil microbial communities from Rifle, Colorado - Rifle CSP2_sed 10_1 (SPAdes) (version 2) | ecosystem: Environmental > Terrestrial > Deep subsurface > Rock core/Sediment | place: Rifle... | reverse complement strand
GCGACGAGGGGTGGTACGGCACGTAGTAGCCCCAGAGCACCTTGCCCACCCCCGACACCGGCGCCAGCCGCGCTGGCGGGTCCAGACTGGGGCTGGCATCCGCGACGGCGCCATCCGAGAGCGCCATCACCGCAAGCGCGATGATGCCCGTCAAAGCGAACCGTAGCGGACTGCGGGACTGTGCGCGCATCGCCCGTCGAGCATAGTCCGCACGGACTATCCCTGTCAACAGAAAGGCCGCTCGGCGCCGCCGCTGCGTCAACCAGTGAGATCAGGAGGAGTCCAAAGGGCACGGCCGGCTCATTGCCCTGAAAATGTGGCGTGACCGAGTTCCCTCTCCCTTTATGGGAGAGGGTTAGGGTGAGGGTGAGCGTGCCACGCGTTCTTGTCTCGCCGCTCGGCGTTGGCTACACTGCGAGCGACATGCCAGAACCGCAACCCGCCTACAAGCGCGTCGAGCTCGTCTGGCCCGGCAAGCGGACCCAGGTCGAGCGCGTCAAGCTCCCCTTCCAGGTGATCGAGCGGGTCAACGAGGTGCGCCGCTCGGAGGGCGGCCAGGCATCGCTGTTGAGCAACGAACTGCCGGAGTGGTGGCCGGAGGGCTGGCGCAACAAGCTCATCTGGGGCGACAACAAGTACGTCCTCTCCTCCCTGCTGGATGAGTTCGCCGGCAAGGTTGACCTGATTTACATTGATCCGCCTTTTGCGACGGGAGCAGACTTTTCTTATCAAATCGAGGTTGGCGAAACCCAGGTTGAGAAGGAGCCGACTTCACTCGAAGAAGTTGCCTATCGAGATACGTGGGGGAAGGGGACCGCCTCGTACCTGCAAATGATGTATGAGCGTCTCGTGTTAGCAAGGGACATGCTCGCCTCCGACGGGAGTATTTATCTCCATTGTGACTCTCGGATGAGTGCATCGCTACGCCTTGAGTTGGACGAAATATTTGGCGCAGATCGCTTCAAGAACGAGATCGTTTGGAAGAGGTCTGATGCAAAGGGCGATTTTACACAAGGGAGCCGCCATTACGGACGGGTCCATGACACGATTCTGTACTACACGAAATCCGATAACGCCCGATGGAACACTCAGTTCGTGCCTTTATCGGAGAACTATGAGAAGGGCTTCTACCGCTACCACGATCCGGATGGTCGCAGGTGGAAATTGGAAAACATGCTCGGGCCTGGAGGTGCGGCCAAGGGAAATCCTGTTTATGAAGTTATGGGGGTAACCCGCGCCTGGCGATACTCTAAGGAAAGAATGCAAGCATTAATTGATGCGGGTCTCGTAGTTCAGACGCGTCCAGGCACAGTCCCCATGCAGAAGAAGTATTTAGAGGAATCGAGAGGAGTCGCAATCGGGACTTGGTGGGACGACGTAAGCATGATCCGGGGCTGGTCCGCTGAGAAGACCGGATTCACGACTCAAAAACCAGAAGCGCTCTTGGAACGAATTATCAATACCTCCTCAACGGTCGGCGACTTGATCCTTGACTTCTTTTGTGGCTCCGGAACCACCATGGTTGCAGCCGAACAGCTTGGCCGTCGCTGGATCGGCTGCGACCTCGGCCGCTTCGCGATCCAGACCTCGCGCAAGCGTTTGCTGGAGATGCGCGCGCGGCCCTTCGAGGTGCTGAACCTCGGCCGCTACGAGCGTCGCTACTGGCAGGGTGTCACCGCAGGCGAGGGCATCGGCGAGTACTACCGCTTCATCGTCGAGCTGTACCACGGCGAGGTGATCCCCGGCTTCGCCCACTTGCACGGCATCAAGGCCGGGCATCTGATTCACATCGGCGCGACGGACGCGCCCGTTACAGAGGCGGAGCTGCGGAACGCGCTGGAGGAGTGCAAGGCGAACGGCTTCACCGACCTTGATGTGCTCGGTTGGGAGTGGGAGATGGGCCTCAACCGAGACCGGACGGACGTCCTTTCGCGGGAGTTCGGAGTCCGGCTGCGGCTCTTCAACATCCCGCGCGAAGTCATGGACAAGCGGGCCGTCGAGGCCGGTGACGTGCACTTCTTCGAGGTGTCGGTGGCGGAGCTACAGGCGCATGTCTCGGGATCGGAGACTGTCATCGAGCTCTGCGGTTTCCTGCCAGCCATTGACGAGTATATGCGCAAGAAGGTTGGGGAGGCGCTGAAGTGGTCTGACTGGGTCGACTACTGGTCGGTGGACTTTGAGTTCGATGGCGAGACGTTCATCAACCAGTGGCAGTCGTACAGGACACGAAGGAACCGATCGCTGGCGCTCCGATCGGACCCGCACAAGTACGAGAAGCGGGGGGAGCACACTATCGTCATCAAAGTGATCGACATCTTCGGCAACGACACCACCCAACAACTCAAGGTGACGGTGGATTGAAAAGTTGCTCGCATCCCTTGACGAGTAGGGCGACGCGGGGCGAAAGCCCGAGTTGCGTTTGCTAGATTGTCATTTCTGAGCCGGAGGCGAAGAATCTCCTACGTTGTCGTGAGCCGGGGGAACCGTAAGCGGGGCGAGCCTGGCTCCTAGCCCGTCAGGGCACGCACACCATGAAGGCGACAGTTCGGGGCCGGGCTCAATTCCAACACAAGTGTACATCATGACGACGACAGCAACAACGATTGGATTGTGGCCGCGTCGATGGTAGGAAGAGAAGAACCATGAGCCTGGGCCGTCTCCTCCCCGCCTACCAGATACCGCAGCGCCAGCGCGAGTCCAAGGCGATCCTCGTGCCGGCCATCCGCAAAGCCGTGCACAGTTGGCGCCTCACCGGCTACGAGGGCGCGACCGATGTGTCGAAACGCCTCCTGCAGCACTGGTTCGAGACCGACCACAAGAGCAAGCAGGGTGAAGACTGGCACTACTACTATTGCCAGCGCGAGGCGATGGAGACGCTTATCTACCTGTATGAGGTAGTGAAGGCGCGTCGCCTGGCAACGCTCGCGGAAGACTTCGACGAACACAGCCGCATAATGTTGAGCCCGCGCGAGGATCGCTTCGCCCGCTACGTCTTCAAGATGGCCACCGGCTCCGGCAAGACGAAGGTCATGTCGCTCGCCATCGTCTGGTCGTATTTCAACGCGGTCTTGGGCCCTTCCGGGGAGTACTCCAAGACCTTCCTGGTGATCGCGCCAAACGTCATCGTCTATCAGCGCTTGCTGGACGACTTCGGTAACGGCAAGGTGTTTCGCGACGACCCTCTTATACCGCCGGAATGGGCCTCGGACTGGCAGTTCTCCGTCGTCACGCGGGACGACCCAGGCGCACCCTCTGCTGCTGGCACCCTTTACCTCACGAACGTCCACCAGCTCTACGAGTCGCGCGACCGCAGGCGCACGCAGGAGCCCGACCCTATGACGGCTGTCCTGGGCAACCCTCCTCCCGCTGACATTACCACCAGCGAGGGACTTCGCGAGCGCGTGCTCTCGCACGGCGAGCTGCTGGTCATCAACGATGAGGCGCACCACCTGCACAACGAAGACTTGGAATGGCGGAAGCTGATCGACGGCTTTCACGACTCCTTGAGGCCCCGCAGCGGCCTGATGGGCCAGCTCGACTTCACCGCGACACCCAAACACACGAACGGCGCCCTGTTCCGCGAGATTGTCGTGGACTACCCCATCTCGCAGGCCATAGAAGACGGCATCGTCAAGCGGCCCGTCCTCGGCGAGCTTTCGGGCGCTAGCGAGTACGACGCGGAAGATGCCGCGCAGAAGCACCGTGACAAGCTGAACGCCGGCATTCGGCAGTGGCGCCACTTCCAGGAAGGGTTGAGCGGCTCTGGCAAGAAGCCCGTGCTCTTCATCATGACAGAGAACACCACGGCTGCAGGCCAGATCGCGGAGTGGCTGAGGACGCAGCCCGGCTTCACCGATGGCAGTGTCCTTCGCATCGACACCAATGCACGAGGCGAGATATCCGAGGCTCCTACGCGACGCAAAGAGCTGGACATGCTGCGTGCGGCGGCACGTGACGTGGACTCCGATTCCAGCCCCTACTCGGCCATCGTCTCCGTCCTTATGCTCCGCGAGGGCTGGGACGTCAGAAACGTGGTCGTGATCGTGCCGCTGCGCGCCTATAGCGCCAAAGCGCAAATCCTACCGGAGCAGACCCTTGGGCGCGGCTTGCGGCGCATGTGGCCGATGGCCTCCGGCAGCGACCTCGAACAGGTCATTGTGATCGAGCATCAGGCTTTTCGCTCTTTCTGGGAAAAGGAGCTAGGTGAAGAGGGGTTCGATGTCCCGTGGGTCCCCGTCGAGCGCCTCCGGCCCGATGTCAAGACCGTCAGGGTCGATCCCACGAAGCTGGAGTATGACATCGAGATTCCAGAGCTGACCCCTGCATACTCTCGAAGCGTCGCGAACCTCGATGAGCTCGACGTGGCCGCTTTGCCGGTCCACCAGTTCCAGGTCAGTGCCTTCGGCGACGAGCGTATCCAGTACACTGGAAGGGACATGCTCACCCTCGAAGTCGTTGACCGCGATGAGTTCGACCGCGACTTCCCTGCTGACCCAGTGGGCTATCTGAACGTCCTGACCAGAATGGTCCTCCGCGAATGCCACCTGGGAAACATCGCGGACGGCTTCGCCAAGGTCGCACCGAAGATGAAGCGCTACATCGAGCAAGTGATGTTCGGCGGCCTGGGCATGGACGACCAGCGCGTCATGATGCGCTTGAACGCGGCCGATACGAAGACGGCGCTCTTCAAGGTCTTCGTCGATGCCATCAACACGCTGTCGGTCGTTGAAGAGATGGTACGCCCCTCTGGCGAGTTCATTCGCGTCTCGGACGCCAATCCCTACCCGACCACTCGCCCCTGCATCACGGCCAAGCAGACCGTCTTCGACAAGGTACCGTGCGATAGCGATCTTGAGCGCGAGTTCGCCCAATGGCTTGATCAGACCGATGACGTCTTGGCCTTCGCCAAGAACGAGATCGCAGTCCATTTCGACATGGAGTACGTCAGCGAGAAGGGCGGCCTTCGCACGTATCGCCCCGACTTCCTAGTACGGTCCGGTGACTCGATCTACATTATCGAGACGAAGGGCTGGGAAGACCTGGAGGTCGAGCGCAAAGACAAGCGGGCAATGCAGTGGTGCCGTGACGCGACGGGGCTGTCCGGTCGCTCCTGGCAGTATATGAAAGTGAAAGAGGACGTCTTTCGGGGTCGTCAGTGGCGCAGCCTGGCTGAATTGGCATCTGTCATGGCCGACGCCTGACCCAGCCCAGCGCGCCTCTCCCAAACAGGCGTATGGGCGTAGCGTGTCGTAGATCTGGCGGTCATCGGTGGCGCGGCGCAGAGCTCCAGGCACACGGGAGAGCACCGAGGTCGCCGCGCGGCGACCGCGACTGCCGCCCCCCTCCTTTTTCAACTCCCTCACGCTTTTGGCCGGGATGGTCTCGCCTCCTGCCTGAGCGTCCTACCCCGCCCGCAAGCCTTCCTTGCACCGGCCAGTTGCAAGAATGCGACCATCTGTTCTATGCTATGCAGCACAGACGTCAACTGCATGGAGCGCGTGTCCGGCCGCAGGCTACCGAAAAAGAAAAAATGCGAAACGAAGCCATTCGGTAGGAAGGGGTGGCTGGGGAACGCCGCCTCGTTGGGCGTCCCTCACCCACCCTTGCCCACCGCCCACGCCCATGCTACCCTGTCTCCACCCTGCATCACTTTGAACGGACGAGCGATGGCTGACCTTAAGATCACCTTGCCCAGCGGGCCCGCTCTGCAAGCCCTCCGCCGTGAGGCGGAGCGGCGCCGCATGCCCGTCGAGGCCCTCGTCCTGGAGCTCCTCCACCAATGGCACCGCGAGGAGTCCGGCGACAACCCCACCCTGCGACGCATCGCCCAGGTCAACCAGACGCCCCCTCGGCAGTAGGTCCTGCCATGGAGCTCACCCTCACCATCGAAGACGAAACCCTGCTCCGTGCCCTCCAGGCAGAGGCGCGGCGGCGCGGCCTCACCCTCGAGGCGTTCATCCCAGTGCTCATCACCTCCCTCTTCGACACCGGCATGGCCTTCGCCGAGCCCTTCCATCGCATGCGCCAGGAGATGGAGCGGTGATAACGCTGGTCTGGAAGGCCGCGTTCTCCATCGCCTGACTCCCCATGGCCCTGGATCGCTACCTCCATGAACTGGCGGACCCGACGAAGCCGATAAGCGGGTCCGCTCTGACCCGCCTCTCCGACCTCGAGACGTCGGAGGTGGCTTCGCTGCGCGACGGCTGGCTCAGCATACCGCTCCCCCGGCGACGCGAGATCGTGCGGAAGTCGGTCGAGTTGGCGGAAGACTCCTTTGAAGTCGACTTCGAGGCGCTCTTTCAACTCGCTCTGGACGATGAGGATGCGGACATCCGCCTCGGCGCCTTGGATGGCCTTTGGGAGAGCCAGAGGGCAAGCCTGGTTCCGGTCATTGTCCGCCTCTTCGAGAGCGATCCGGAAGAGCGCGTGCGAGCGGCCGCAGCCCAGGCCCTGGGCCGCTTCATCCTGCTGGCCGAGTCCGACAAGCTGCCACAGCGCTCTGCAGGACGCGCCGAGGCCGCTCTTCTTGCGGCCCTGGACGCGCGAGACACGCCACTGTTGGTGCGCAGGCGTGCCCTCGAGGCTATCGCCCCGCGCAACCATCCAAGCATCCCCGCCCGTATCGAGGCGGCCTACCACAGCAAGGAGCCGCAAGAGCAGTTAAGCGCCATCTTCGCCATGGGGCGCAGCGGCGACCCTCGCTGGCTGCCGGCGCTCCTGGAAGAGCTCAGCGACGAAGACGCGGAGCGGCGCTATGAGGCCGCGGTCGCCTGTGGCGAGATCGAGGACGCTCGGGCCGTGCCCGCGCTGCGCCGCGCCCTCGCCGACGAGGACCGAGAGGTGCAGCTCGCCGCCGTGGCCGCTCTGGGGCACATCGGCGGACTAGATGCCCGCCAGGCCCTCGCGGCTTTGACACAGCGCGGCGACGAGCAGTTGCAGGAAGCAGCCCAGGAGGCCCTGGAGGAGATGAGCGTCAGCGAAGACCCCTTCACCTACGGTATCTCTCCCAGCTAGAGTCGTGGCCCGTCTGCAGACCAAGCGCGCCGTCTCCGCCGGCGGCGTCGTGTGCCGCGAGCACGAAGGACGGCTGGAGGTGCTCCTATGCGGGCGTTCCTCGCAAGGGCTCTGGGCCCTGCCTAAGGGGACGCCCGATCAAGGCGAGAACCTGGAGCAGACCGCCGTCCGTGAGGTCGAGGAGGAGACAGGCGTCAAGGCCGCGATCCAGCGGAAGATCGGTGCCATCCGTTATTGGTTCAGTGTCCCCGAGGAGGGCGTGCGCTACTACAAGACGGTGCACTACTTCCTGATGGAGCCCGTAGGCGGCGACCTCGCCGCCCACGACTGGGAGTTCGACGTCGTGCAGTGGTTCCCCTACGAGGAGGCGCTACGCCTCATGACCTACGCCAACGATGTGGGCATGGTCCAGAAAGCCGGGGCCCTGATGGCCGGGCAATCCAGAGCCCTTCCCTAGTCCTGCGGCACCCGGCTGGCGCGAACGCGCTCGATCCGCAGCCCCTGCATCTGCGCCACGTGCAGCAGCCAAGGCCCGAAACGCACCTGCTCTCCCTGCTCAGGGATGTGGCCAAAGCGGTGCAGGAGATAGCCGGCGACCGTCTCGTATGGTCCGTCGGGGAGTTCCAAGCCCAGTTCTTCCCGAGCCCGGCTAACGTGCAGACCGCCTGCCACCTCAAAGCTGTCGATGCCGATTGGTTCTGACGCTGGTGCCGGCGCGAGTTCGTCCCCCCATGGGCCGATGACCTCTTCGACCAACCGCTTCAAAGTGACGAGGCCGGCCGTCCCGCCGAACTCATCGACGACGATCACCATTTGCGAACGGCTGCGCTGCATCTCCACCAGCAGCTCGCCGATGCGCTTCGTCTCTGGAACGAAGACGGGTGGCCGGCTGGCATCCGTGACCACGCGTTCCGGGTCGAGGTCGCCGGAAGTCAGTGAAAGCAGCACGTCCTTGATCGAGAGGATCCCGGTCACCTGGTCGAGGTTTTCCACGTAGATAGGGAACCGCGTGTGCGACTCCTGCGCATAAAGGCCCAGGAAGTCCCGCAGTGAGGTGGCTTCTGCCACCGCGAGCACCTCGGTCCTCGGCGTCATGACCTCGCGGACTGGCCGGTCGCCGAACCGCAGGGCCTTGTCGGCGATCTCTCCCTCCACTTGCTCAACCGTTCCCTCCTGCTCGCTGATGTCGATCAGGAGGCGTAGTTCCGCCTCTGTAACAAAAGGTGAAGCAGGCCCGTGTTCCGGCCGTATTAGCCGCTGAAGACCGCGCGGGACGAGCGTGAAGAGCAAAGTGAGCGGTGTTTCAATCCACATGATAGCGCGAATCGGACGTGCTACGACCAGGCCCCAGACATCGGCGAACTTTTGAGCAAGAGTCTTGGGCGTGATCTCGCCGAAGATGAGCACGAGTACGGTCATGAGGACCGTCGCTAAGGCAACCGCAAGCCCCTGCTGTTCCGTGTTGGGAAACATGGCGAGGGCGAGGGTGGTGCCCAAAGACGAGGCGAAGATGATCAGCACGTTCTCGCTCATCAGGATTGTGGCAAAGAACTTGTCGTGCTGAGCAGCGATCTGCTGTGCGGCCCGTGCGCCTGGATGGCCCTCCTCGGCGCGGTGACGGACACGGATGCGGTTGAGGGCCACCAGGCTAATCTCGCTGCTGCTAAAGAAGGCGACCCCCAATAGCGCGACCACGATAAGCGTCAGACTCAGGCCCAGATTGCTGCTTCCTAACGGTATCGTCGGCTCCATGGTTGGCCTCCCAGTTGGCATTGCCCTGCCGGGCGCTCACTGACGGCGCGGCCGTGTCCTCTTGCGAGCCGCTCGCACGGCTCTGCGTCGGCCTTCTGCTGCGGAAATCGCGGCAAACCCTACTCTTTCCTCAGTGACAAGATGAGCTCGCAACCGAAGACGTAAGATACAGATTCAATATGGAATCCAAGGCTTCGCACTAGGTTGGAGAGAGTCTCCCGGGAGTAGTGGGTTATGTGCTCAACGGCGTAGCCGCCAGGGACGAGCCTTTCGTAGGCCCACTCGATCACGCGCCACAAGTCACGGCCATAGTCCGGCGTCCCCAGGATGAGAAACCCGCCGGGCTTGAGCACCCGTCGCAACTCGTGGAAGGGACCTAGACCTTCAGGGATGTGCTCGATCACCTCCGAGCAGATCAGCACATCAAAGCTGGCGTCCTGGAACGGCAGCGCGAAGATCGTGCCTTCCACCATCGGCTTGCCATAGCGGCTCATGTAGCGCAGCTTGCGCCTTGCCAGGTCCAGGCCCACGCAGTCCGCCGTGTCTCGCAGAATCGCGCTTGAGCCGCAGCCCACGTCCAGCTTTCGGCCTGACCCTCGCGCCAGTTCGGTGATGATGCGGTAGCGCGCCTGTTGCCACAGGCGTTGGGGCAACAACCATGACCTTGCCGCCCTTTCATCGTAGTCCGCCGCCTGGATTGAGTTGCGGAAGCGCCACATGCGGCCAAGTGTGGAAAGATAGGACCGGGCAAACTTCAGCAAGCGTGCCTTGGAGGAACCGTTCTCTCTCGGCTCGTAACTGAAGGGCACCTCCACGACCGGCCACCCCCCGGCCACGACCTTGACGAGGATCTCCTGGTTGACGTCGAAGTCGTCGCTCGCCAACTCTAGGCCCCTTACAACTGCCGTCTTATACAGCCTGAAGCCGCTGGAAAGGTCCCGGAACGGAAGGCTCAGTAGTCGCGAGAAGGCCAGGTTCAGGATGCGGCTCAGCAGGTAGCGAACCCGGGGCATGCGGGCGGACCCACCATCCACGTATCGTGACGCGATGACCAGCGCGGCGCTATCCCGGTGGGCCCACATGCTGGGTATGAAGCTCGGGTCGTGAGAGAGATCGGCGTCGAGCGTGAGGACATACTCGCCCTCCGCCCATTTGATCGCCTCGCGAATTGCGTCGCCATAGCCACGCTTCGTTTGCTGCACCAGCCTTGCCCCGTGCGAGGTGGCAACGCTGGCCGTGCTGTCTCGAGAGCCGCCGTCAACAATGATGATCTCGTACCGGCACTCGAGCCCAGCGAGCACCGCCTTGAGTCGCGGCAACAAGTGGGTCAGATTATCCGCTTCGTTGAGTGCCGGGATGGCAATCGTCAGGTCTGCATCGGTGCCATCTTCGCGGCGCCCCGTGCCTCCAACGTCAGGCGTTGGGGAGGCTGCGGTTCGGGATGCCATCAGGTTCTCCTCTCATTCTCGCGCCGTTCGCGTATACCGCACGCCAGTATACCAGCACCGGCGAGCCTGCTCATGGCGATGAGTCCTCCTCGGACAAGTGTCGTTGACAGGGATTATGGTCTTTGCTAGGGTGAACGCGGCCCCTGCGTGTAAACTTGCCGATTCTGTAAAAGGAGTGAAGGCATGCCGTCGCTGGAGCGCGTTGACCCCGAATTGGCGGCAGCGATTCGCAACGAACAAGAGCGGCAGCGCCGCAAGATCGAGCTGATCGCGTCAGAGAACTACGCTCCCCGAGCCGTGCTCGAGGCCGCCGGTTCCGTTCTGACCAACAAATACGCCGAGGGCTACCCAGGAAAGCGGTACTATGGCGGCTGCGAGTTTGTGGACGTTGCTGAGACCCTGGCCATCGAGCGTGCCAAGGCTTTGTTCGGCGCGCAACACGCCAACGTCCAGCCGCACAGCGGCGCCTCGGCGAACATGGCTGCGTATTTCGCCCTCATTCAGCCAGGCGACACCGTGCTCGGCATGGACCTTAGCAACGGGGGTCACCTCACCCACGGAAGTCCCGTCAACTTCTCCGGCAACTTTTATCACTTCGTGCCATATAGCGTGGACAAGGAGTCGGAGACACTGGACTACGAAGCCATCCGGCGACTCGCGGAAGAGGCGCGCCCCAAGCTCATCATCGCCGGGTATACGGCCTACTCGCGGCTCATAGACTTCCCGCGTTTTCGCGCCATCGCCGACGAATCGGGGGCGCTGTTCATGGTTGACATGGCCCACATCGCTGGTCTTATCGCCGGCGGTGTCCACCCCTCACCCGTGCCGCACGCCCATATCGTCACTTCCACCACGCATAAGACGCTTCGCGGCCCCCGGAGCGGCTTCATCCTGAGCGGGGAGGAACAAGCGCAGGCCATCGACCGGGCGGTCTTCCCGTACACCCAAGGGGGACCGCTGATGCACATCATCGCGGCGAAGGCGGTGGCTTTCCACCTTGCCATGCAGCCCGATTTCGGCCTCTATGCCCAGCGAGTCGTCGAGAACGCCCGCGCGCTCGCCGTCGCCCTCCAAGGCCAGGGCTTTCGCATTGTGTCTGGAGGTACCGACAATCACCTTATGGTGGTAGACCTGACCGCCTGGAACGTCACAGGAAAGCAAGCCCAGGACGCACTCGACGATGCGGGCATCACGACCAGCCGGAGCACCATCCCGTTCGATCCGCGACCGCCGTACGTGACGAGCGGGTTGCGCCTCGGCACTCCGGCCGTCACGAGCCGCGGATTCGGCCCAGAGGAGATGCGGCAGATCGCCGGCTTTCTGGCCCGCGTGCTCGGGGAAACCTCGAACCGAAAGCTCCGGGCGCAGGTCCGTGAAGAGACGGAGGCGTTGGCGCTGCGCTTCCCCGTGCCGGGTCTGGATGATGAGTAGGTTGGCGCGGCAAGGCGGCGCAGCAACCGGTTGGCGGCATTGGCTTCAGGAACATCGCCTGCTCTTGTGGGCGGTGGTCTTCAGCCCGTGCCACCTCTTTTGGGTCCTTCCGCTGGCAGGTCTGCTGCTGGCTTCCACCCCTTTCGACAGCCTATTTCGCCAGGCACGGCTCCCACTCGAGGTGACTTTGGCGGTCCTGCTGTCCATCCACTCGATCGTCGTTATTGGGCTGTGGGCCCTCAGACCGACCCGGCGTAGAGAGGCGATGACAGAGAAGCCGGCGTCAGACCGAGCCTCGGCCGCACCACCCGCGGCGCGGTAGGTCGAGTTCAGCGCCACCTACTTTCCCCGATGGAGATCGTTCTTCAGTGGCACCGCATCGAGGCATACGCCGCGGTGCTCTGGATGCTGTTGTGCGGGCTCTGGGGCGTCGCCCGGCACTGGCGTGGGCAGCGCGACGTAAGTCAGAGCTACGGCCGGGCGCTTTGGCTGGCTGGCGCACTGCCGGTCTTGCAGGCACTGCTAGGCGTAGTCCTTCTGCTTCGGGGCTCTCGTGCCGATGTTCTCCACGTGCTTCTGTATGGCACGCTCGCGCCGTTCGTCCTGCCCGTCGTTTACCTGTATACGCAGAGGCGGGGCCGCGAGCATACTGATCTGGCATTTGGGCTTGGATGCCTCTTCCAGGTGGCGTTTCTCCTCCGCGCGATCAGCAAAGCTTGAAGGCGCGTGCGATTTTGCTTGACCGCAACACTCAGATGCTCTAACATGCCTCTCCAAAGCCCCCGTCGCGAAGGGGGTGGTGTTGCTACGGGAAGGGAGCCTAGATGCGGGAGTATGAGCTCGTTTATATCCTGACGCCCGAGGTCGCCGAAGATGCGGTACCTGAGGCGATGGAGCGGGTAAACCGCGTGATCGCCGGGCGCGGCGCTAACGTCATGCAGAGTGAACGCTGGGGAAGGCGTCGTCTGGCTTATCCAATTAAGCGTTTTCTGGAAGGGACCTACGTCGTCAACCAGTTGCAGATGACGCCTGAGCGTGCCGTCGAGGTGGACAGCGGCCTCAAGCTGACCGAGGAGGTCCTGCGGTATCTCCTCGTACGTCGGGACTGACCAAGCGCCTCAATCCTTCGGCGGGCTGCCGACGAGGAGGGCAGATGGCGAACCTCAACAAGATCATGGTCATCGGCAACGTCGGCACCGATCCGGAGATGCGGTACACCCCGCAGGGCACGCCGGTCACCTCCTTCCGTTTGGCCACTTCCCGCACGTACACCACGCCCGACGGGGAGCGGCGTCAGGAAACGGAATGGTTCCAAGTGGTCACTTGGAATAGGCTCGCGGAAAACTGCAATCAGTTCTTGGCGAAGGGTCGTCGGGTCTACGTCGAGGGGAGGCTCCATTCACACACATGGGATGGGCCTGACGGCCAGCGCCGGTTCCGCAATGAGATCATCGCCAACTCTGTTATCTTCCTGGACCGCCAAGCGGCTAGTCCGTTGGGGGAGAGCGAAGAACCGGGGGATGTGGAGGCCGACGCGTTGCCTTTCTAGTCCCGCTTCACGGCGGGTAGGCGCGCATCCAGTAGCAGGTCCCTGGCCTCCGCAAGGGCCTGCCGGCGAAACAGGGCCGTCCGGACCAGCGCCCATCGAGAGAGAAACAAAGGAGGAATCCATGGCGACAGGGGAAGCAACCCGTCCCGAAGAGTCAACCCAGCCGAGCCCTGCTGAGCATCAGACGACGGCCGGCCCAGGGCCTGCCCCACGCCCACGTCGAGAGCGGCCTCGATATGGACGGCGTCGCGTATGCACCTTTTGCGCCGATCACGTCAAGCTCATCGACTACAAGGACGTCGAGCGACTGCGTCGCTTCCTCTCCGATCGCGGCAAGATAGAGCCTCGTCGCAAGACAGGCACCTGTGCGAAGCACCAGCGACGCTTGGCGCTCGCCTTGAAACGGGCGCGGCATCTCGCGCTTGTGCCCTACGCGGTCGGCCACATCCGGATTTCCGGTGGCGTAGGGATCCGAGGCTAAACTCGCTCGGGTGCTCCTCCCGGCGGCTTACTGGCCTGCGGGCGCCAGCCGACCTGCCGGAGCACGGCCAGCCACTGACCTCATGCTGGGCTGACAAGACTCTTCATGGAGCACACTTTCCTTGCAGCCGACGGGGGCTCTCCGGGGCCGTCGCGGCTCCTGCAGCGATGACAATGCCGCTATGAGCCCATCTGACGGCGATAAGCCCATCGGCTTGGGCCTGCTCGGCCTGGGCGTGGTCGGCACCGGCGTTGCCCAGACCCTGGCGGACCGCGGCGATGCTCTAGCTCAACGAGTCGGGCGCCCCATGCAACTGCGTCGAGTACTCGTTCGTGACCCTCTGCGCCCCAGGTCTATTGTTCTGCCTGCGGGGATCCTCACGAACGAAGTCGAGCGGGTCCTGGGTGACCCAGGCATCACTATCGTGATCGAAGCGCTTGGCGGCGAGTACCCAGCCGTAGACTTCATTAGAAAGGCGCTGGCGGCCAACAAAGACGTGGTTACCGCCAACAAGGAGGTTATGGCCAAGCACGGGCCGGAGTTGCGAGCGTGGGCAGCACGTCATGGACGCGCCCTTCGCTACGAAGCGAGTGTTGGCGGGGGCGTCCCTATCGTCGCTGCGTTGCGCGAAGACCTAGCTGCAAACCGCATCACCAGCATCCGGGCGATTATCAACGGCACGACGAACTACATACTCACGGAAATGGCCGCCGGTGGCCTCTCCTTTGCCAGCGCTCTTCAGCAGGCGCAAGCTCTTGGCTATGCAGAGCCCGACCCTGACGACGACATTGAGGGTGTAGATGCCGCGTACAAGCTGGCCATCCTCGCCAGCCTTGCCTTCCAGACGACCGTCCGGCCCGAGGATATTCATCGCGAAGGCATCTCTCGGCTTGCACCGCAGGACTTTCGGTACGCCCGGGAGCTTGGCTACACCATCAAACTACTGGCCATCGCCAAAGAGGAAGGCGCTGCGGTGCAGGCGCGGGTGCACCCCGCTTTGGTGCCTCGGCAGAGCCTTCTCGCCCAGGTCAGCGGCGTCTATAATGCGGTACAGATAGAAGGCGACTTGGCAGGCCAGTTGGTGCTGTATGGACGTGGTGCGGGCGCCGAGCCGACGAGTAGCGCGGTCATGGCCGATGTCATCCATCTGGCGCGGGATCGCGCCCTCGGCATCGCCAACCGACCGGAGCCGCCACCAAACGGCGAAAGACCCCTGATGCCGTTTGATGACTTGAAGACGCGCCACTACTTCCGGATGGCGGTCGCCGATCGGCCGGGCGTCCTTGCCCAGATCGCTCGACTCTTCGGCGAGCACGAAATAAGCATCGCCTCGTTCATTCAGCAAGAGACCGATGAAGATGCGCAAATAGCCGAGATCGTCATCATGACGCATGCGGCACAGGAGCGAGCAGTGCAGACGGCGCTGAGCTTCATCGGTCAGTTAGCAGCCGTGCGGGACGTAGGGGCCGTCGTGCGGGTGGAGCGATGAGAGAGCGAACGGATCCGGCGGCACCGCGCTATCTTGAGGAAGAGCTGATCGACCTCAAGGGGCAAGTCGCCCGCCTGCAGCAACAGCTGAGCCAAGCCTTCCAGCAGTCGCGAGAGCAAGAGACGCAGCTGCGCGAGGCGCAAGCGCTCGTCAACGGTGCTCGCGGTTACTCGACCGCTGTGCCCCGCCTACAGGACGACTTGGTCCGGCTGAAGGAATCGGTGGAGCGACTTCAGGGGGATTTCGAGGAGGAGCGTCAGCGGCGCGAGGAGGAGGACCGTCGCGTTCTGGAAGGGCGTGATCGGGAGCGACTGACTCGCTCCGAGCAGGCGTACCAGCTAGTGGACGTCCAGAAAGATGTCGAGGAAGTCCGCAGCAAGCTGCGCAGCCTGGATGAGCAGCAGAGGCGGCTCCATGAGCAGTCCCAAGACTTTCAAAACCGAGTCGAAGAACTAAGCCTAAAGGGCGAAGACGTGGCTGCTCAGGCCCACGACCTCAGCGATCTTCTGAGAAGGTCCGATGAGGAGCGCGCCAGGCTCCGCGAGGAGATGGAGGGGCTGACCAAGCAGGACGAAGTGCTCCTGGCAAGGATTCAGGCTGCCCTAGATCAAATCCGGCGCGCCGAGGAGCAGAGCTTACAGGCGTTGAAGCAGAGCGAAAGCCTGCGCGACGTGTCGGAGCGGCTCGAGCAGTTGCGCGCGGATCGCCAGCATCTTGCTCGAGACATGAGCGAGCTTAGTGAGCGGCTTGGCCGGACCGGGGAACAGCAGGAAGAGCACGCTCGCCAAATCCGCCAGATCGAAGCCAAGGGTGACCTTCAGAGTGATCTCCTCGCACAGCTCCGCGAAGCCCTCCGAGCGCAAGAGGTGGCCACCGATCAACAGCTACGGGAGATCCTCGTGACCCTAGAGCGTCAGCGCTCCCGCATGATCGCACAGCTCGAGCAGGAGGTGCGTGAACTCCGCCAGCAGCTGCCCAGAACTCCAGGTGTATGAGATGCGCCACGGCGTCTTAGCGCGATACAGAGAGTTCTTGCCTGTCACGGCGGAGACTCCCGTTTTTACTATCGGTGAAGGGGAAACGCCCCTGGTGCGGTCCCAGCACTTGGAGGCCATGCTCGGCATTGGCGAGCTGTACTTCAAGCTCGAGTCCTGCAACCCCACGGGCTCGTTCAAAGACCGGGGCATGGTGGTCGCGGTGGCGAAGGCGCTGGAGGAGGGCAGCCGCAGTCTGCTGTGCGCCTCCACCGGCAATACCAGCGCTTCGGCGGCCGCCTTCGGCGCAGCGTGTGGTCTACCCGTCGTCGTCGTCATGCCGAAAGGCGCCATCGCCCAAGGTAAGGTGGCACAGGCCCAAGCGTACGGCGCTCACCTTCTCGTCATTCGCGGTAGCTTCGACGAGGCGCTGCATATCGTGCGCTTGCTTGCAGCCGAGGGCGTAGCCACCCTAGTCAACTCCGTCAACCCCCACCGATTGGAGGGACAAAAGACCGCCGCTTTCGAGATCGTGGACGACCTGGGGGAGGCACCCGACTATCTCTTTATACCAGTGGGCAACGCCGGCAACATCACCGCGTACTGGCGAGGGTTCCAGGAGTACTGCGCCGCCAAGCGGGCGACGCGGTCTCCCCGCATGATGGGCTTCCAGGCCGAAGGGGCTGCTCCGATCGTCCGCGGCGCGCCCGTCTACGAGCCGCGGACTGTTGCGAGCGCTATCCAAATCGGCAACCCCGCGAGCTGGCTGGGAGCCATCGCTGCAAGGGACGAGTCCGGAGGTAGCATCGACAGCGTGAGCGACGACCAGATCCTCGCCGCCGGCCATCTCCTGGCGATACGCGAAGGGATCTATGCCGAACCGGCGTCGGCGGCTGCCCTCGCGGGACTGGTCCAGTGCGTCGAGCGAGGCGTCTCGTTTGCGAATCAGCGAGTCGTGTGCGTCATCACTGGCTCAGGATTGAAGGACCCTGAGGCCGCCCAGCGCTACGGCTTGAGCACCGCGCAGGAGCTTCCGGCAGAGCCGGAAGCGGTCGCTGCTGCCCTGTCCCGGCTCGTCTGAAGGAATATCGAAGTAGGCGGCAGTGTTTCCTCTTTCGGTTACTCCATCCCCGTCGGTTCATCTGACACTATCGTTGTGAGCGCAAATCACTCCCAGCGCGGCATCGTCGACCATGGGCGCGCCCAGGCCGCCATCGAGGAACTGCTCCGAGCTCTCGGAGAGGACGTTTCCCGCGAGGGCCTCATGGGCACCCCGGAGCGAGTCGCCCGCATGTACGCCGAGTTGCTCTCGGGACACGATGAAGACCCCGCAGCCTTGCTCGCCGTCGGCTACGAGGAGACGCATGGGGAGCTTGTAGTCGTACGCGACATCTGCTTCCACTCCCTTTGTGAGCACCATCTCTTACCCTTCTTCGGTACTGCCCATCTCGCGTATCTGCCCGCGGGACGAGTCGCGGGGGCGAGCAAGCTCCTGCGCGTTGTCGAAGCAATGTCGCGTCGTCTTCAACTTCAAGAGCGACTAACCAACGACATCGCCGAAGCGCTCGAGCAAGGTCTTCGACCTCGCGGCGTTGCCGTCGTCGTGCAGGCAGAGCATCTTTGTATGAGCATGCGAGGCGTCCGTAAGCCCGGTGCGCAGATGCGCACGTATGCCACGAGAGGCCTCTTTCAGAACGACCCGCTGGAGCGCGCCAATGTCCTGCAAGTGCTTAGCTCCGCATGAGCGTCTACCGTGCAGGCGCCGAAGAGTTTTGGTCTCTTGTTCCCGAGTGGGACCAGATAGTCGTCGGTTCACCGCAGGGTGTGTTCGCTACACCCGCTTGGCATCGCCTCTGGTGTGAGGCCTACGCGGCAGAACGCGACCTTCATTTCTTTGCCATCCGCGAGGAAGGGCGTCTTGTCGCGGTTGTGCCGCTCATGTGGGACGATGGCCAGCTGCACCTCATCGGTGCCGACGATGTCTGGGACTATCGGGACCTGATCCTGGCTACCGATGCCGAGGCGCCCCCTGCGTTCGCTGCACTTTTGGAGGCAATCGACGCTTGGCCGTGGCGAGCGCTTGTCCTGCCGGGAGTGCCGTATGCGTCCCCCTCCAGGGACGCCGTCGCGCACGTCTGCAGTACGCTGGGGTACCGTCACCATGAAGAACTGGCCTATGTGACCCCAAAGGCCCCTTTGCCGGGTGACTGGGAGTCCTACCTTGCGCAGCTGAGCAAAAAGGACCGACACGAGCTCCGTCGCAAGCTCCGCCGGCTGGAGGAGGCCGGTGTGGTGCGGCTAGAGACGGTCCACGGGCCTCACAGCGCTAGCCAGGACATCGAAGACTTCTTGCGTTTGCATCGCGCCAGCAAGACCGAAAAGGCTGCCTTCATGACGGAAGACCGCGCTCGCTTTTTCGAGGCCATTGTGCGCGAGCCCTACGCGATGGGGTCGGCGCTCCTCTTCTTCCTCACCTTGGACGGCGTCCGGGTAGCCAGCGCGGTATGCTTCGACACTGGCCGGGCTTACCTGCTGTACAACAGCGGCTTCAACCCTGTGTACTCTCAGCTCAGTGTTGGTCTGCTGCTCAAGGCGCTCTGCATCAAGCACGCCGTCGAGGCGGGAAGGGCATGCTTCGATTTTCTCCGTGGCAGCGAGCCATATAAATACGACCTGGGTGGCCGCGATGAAGCGCTGTACTGCCTGACCGTGGAGCGCTCCTCGTGAGGCCGCTGCGGGTTGCCATCCTCAGTCTGCATGGCTGTCCCTTGATGGCGCCTGGCAGCGGCGAAGTCGGAGGCATGCAGGCCTACATATGGTCTCTGAGCGGGGAACTGGCCAGTCAAGGCGTGGCGGTCGATATCTTCAGTCATTGGCACGACGCGGAGGAGCCCGAGCTCGTCCGCGTAAGCGACCAGGTGCGCGTTATCCATCTCCCCGGTGCGGGCAAGGGCGACCTCGACAAGGAGAGGCTCGCGGAGCACCTAGCTGACTACGTGCGGCTCACGCTTCGCTACGCTGGACGGGAAGAAGTGCAGTATGACCTGTTGCACAGCCACTATTGGCTTTCCGGCTGGGTGGGCGAACGCGTCCGAAGGGCGTGGCACGTGCCGCACGTCGTCAATTTCCACACCCTCGGCGAAATAAAGAACCGGGCCTGGCAGGGCCAACGCGAGAGCCGCCGCCGCATTGCGACAGAGCGGCGACTCGTGGCCGATGCGGACGCTATCATAGCGACCAGCGCTCAGGAACGTATCGAAATGATGCGCCTGTATGACGCGGAGCCCGAGCGAGTGGCCGTCATACCGTGCGGCGTCGATCTGGCGACCTTTCGTCCCCAGGACCGGCGCGAGGCGCGTTCCCTGCTCGGCCTGCCGTCCGACGGAAGCTTTGTCCTGTATGCCGGTAGGATCGAGCCCTTCAAGGGATTGGACCTGCTGATACAGGCCTCAGCGATGCTGGAAGACCGGGCTGACCTGACGGTGCTGATCGCAGGCGGCCACCCAATAGACCCAGAGGTAAGACGGCTTCAAGAGATGGCCGGGAGCCTTGGATTGGAACAGGCAATCCGCTTCCTTGGCACTATCCCGCACGACAGGATGCCCCTCTACTACAGCGCGGCCGATGTCTGCGTTGTGCCATCGTATCATGAGACTTTCGGCCTCGCCGCCCTTGAGGCAATGGCCTGTGGGACGCCCGTGGTGGCCACGAATGTCGGCGGCCTCCAGAGCCTTATCCGGGACGGTGAGACCGGCTACTTGGTTGCCTGGCATTGCCCCGATCCCTTTGCCGACCGTTTGGAGTTGCTGCTCCGCAACGCGTCGCTCCGAGAGGCGATGGGCCGCGCCGCTCGAGCTTGGGCGGAGAAGTTCAGCTGGTCGTCGGTGGCCGCCCAGGTGCTCAACGTCTATCGCCAACTGCTGCCGGCCCAGCCGTAGTTAGGAGGAGCCTCCATGGCTGATGAGCCAGTCCGCGTCCTGACTGTTACTGCACATCCTGACGACACGGAGTTCGGTTTCGGCGGCACCATCGCCCGCTGGGCCGACGAGGGCCGGCTCATCTGGTATTGCATCGCTACCAATGGTGACAAAGGCACGAGCGATCGAAGCCTAACTCCGCCGCAGCTTGCCGCCATCCGGCAGAAGGAGCAATTGGCAGCGGCTAAGACCCTCGGGGTACAGGATGTCTTCTTCCTCGGCTACCCAGACGGCGAGCTCGAGGAGACCCGCGAGTTCCTCGGCAAGGTTGTCCGCGTCATCCGCCAGGTCCGGCCAGACATTGTCATTACTATGAACCCATACCCGGTAACCCGCTTTGTTCAGCACAGGGACCACCGCATCGCGGGACAGGTTGCCATCGACGCGGTCTACCCTTTTGCGCGCGACCATCTCCACTTTCCGGAACATCTTGCCGAAGGGCTTGAGCCACACAAGGTCGGGGAGCTTTACATCAGTGGGACGGAGAGCTCGGACACCGTCGTAGATATCAGCGGCTACATAGACCGAAAAATCGAGGCGCTGCGCTGTCACCGAAGTCAGATGCAGAACGCGGATACCCCCGATTTCGCCGAGCGGTTCAAGATGAACGCTGCGCGGTCAGGTGAGCCTTTCGGCGTGCCTATGGCGGAGACGTTCCGTCGCATAGAGCTTCGTCGCTAACGGTCCCGCCGCAGGTTCAAAGAAAACAGGCCCGCCGGTCCGGCGGGCCTGTTGTTTGCCTTGTACGGCCTATCCGCGCCCGGCGCCCCGGCCGCGGGCTCCGCCAGCCCGGGAGCCACGCAATCGCGGGTCAAGGATATCCCGCAGGGCATCGCCCAGCATGTTGTAGCTCAGCACGGCCAGCGTGATCACAACGCCCGGAGCGAGGGCCATCCAGGGCATTCGCTCGATGTACCGGCGGGCGCCGGCGTTCAGCATGCCGCCCCAGTCCGGGTAAACGGAGCTCACGAGCCCCAGGAAGCTCAGGGACGACTGCGAGAGCAGGTTGGCACCAAGGCCGATGGACAGGAGGATGATGAGCGGCGCGTAGGCGTTGGGAAAGACGTGCTTGAACATGATCCGCGCGTCGCCGGCGCCGATGGCTTTCGCTGCCTCGACGTAAACGTTCTCGCGAGCCGAAAGCACTACCGAGCGGATCAATCGGCCGCCGCCTGGAATCCGTAGGATCGTGAGGGCGATGAAGACCGGCAGGATATTGGTGCCCAGGACCGAGGTGATGGCGATGAGGAATAGGAGCTGAGGAATAGCATTGTAGGCATCGGTGATGCGCTGGACGGTGAGATCAAAGACCCCCATGAAATAGCCGGACGCCAGGCCGATGAGCGTGCCACCCATGGTGCCGATTGTGACGGAGAAGACGCTCAGGCTCAATGAAAGGCGGGATGCCCAGATGAGGCGGCTTAGGACGTCGCGGCCGAGCTCGTCAGTCCCCAGCCATGTGCCAGGGCTGGGAGGCGTGAAGCGAGGCTTGACGAGGATCTGGTTCCAGTCATAGGGCGCGATCACCGGCGCACCGATCGCGATGATCCACATCGCCACAATAATGACGAGCGATACCGTGCCAAGGGGCTTTGCTACGGCCAGGTTTCCGAGCTTCTCGTACCATGGTCGCTGGGCGCGGAGCCCGGCGAGCATCTCGGCCCTTTCTAGGGACTCCTCGTAGGCTGCCTTTTGTGCTGCTATCGACATGGCTCCTATCCTCCCTCAAGATGTGCGCCCAGGCGAACCCAGGCCCAGCCAACCCGCTCCAACTCACGAATAGCGAATACGGGGGTCGACGAAAGCATAGCTGACGTCTGTCGCCAGGATCACGAAGACGAGGAGGATCGTGACGACCAAGATGTTTGTCTGGATCTGCGTGTAGTCGCGAAGCTGGAAGGATGAGAGGGTCAGCTGGCCGACCCCAGGCAGGCTGAAGAGCTGCTCCATGATGACGGAGCCTCCCAGGATACCGGCGATGCGGGCCCCCCACAGTGTGACCAGCGGGATGAGCGCATTCCGCAGCGCGTGCCTGTAGATAACCGTCCGCTCCGCCAGCCCCTTTGCGCGAGCGGTGCGGATGTAGTCCTGGCGCAGGACCTCGAGCATCTGGGAGCGGCAGAGCCGCATCTGACCAGCGGCCCCCTCGACGCCAAGGATAAACCCCGGGAGGAGGTATTGCTGCAGGTTCACCAGCGGGTCGTCGAAAATGCTCTTCTGGCCCAGCGGCGCCTGGTACCCCCACCAGATGGCAGGGAAGGCCACCGCCATCGTGCCGAGCCAGAAAGCCGGCGCTGCGACACCGAACACGGCGATCAACCGGCCGATGTAGTCAAGTGCCGTGTCCTGGCTCACCGCGGACAGGATGCCGATGGGTATGCCAATGACCCAGGCTAGAACGATCGCGATGATGGTGAGCTCGATGCTGACACCTACAGCCTGCCAGAAGCGGGTCCATGTGGGCTGGCCGGTCCATAGGCTATTGCCGAAGTCGCCCTGCAACAGGTTCCCCGTCCAATTGACGAACTGGATATGGATGGGGTCCGAGAGTCCCAACTCCTTCCGGAACTGCTCGAGCTGTTCCGGGCTGTAGTTGCCGGTCTCACCGATGCTGGCCAAGAGCACGTCTCCTGGTTGGAGGCGCAGCAGCAGGAAGATGAAGACCATCACGATGATGATGACCGGGATGTTAAGGATTGCCCGCCGGATGATATAGCGTTGCATCAGCGGTCCCTCTCTCAGCTAAGGCTCAGTGGATACACCATCCCCGCTGCATCCAAGCGGGTGCAGACGGAGCATACGCATACGTACGCTTGCTTGTCAAGGCCCCTGCTCCAGCATTTCTCACCAACATATCGCTAACTATGTACTCATACGGTCGCCAGTTACAAGCGCGATCGCAATTCAGCCTCATTGCGAAGGAAGTTCCTTGCCGGTCAGGCGGTCGTGCTCCAGCCAGGCCGCGTCCACCAGGGCCATCAGCCCCCCTGCGACCAGTGAGTGGCCCCCGAGGACAACCGGCACCGGGGCGTCAAGCGCAGCCCGCGTGAAAGCTCGGATCGTCGGTTCGGCAATCGTTTGCCAGAGCCCAAGGTCAGAGGCAAAGCGGTCCTCGGCGCTCGGGTCGAGCCCAAGATGATAGAAAAGTACGCGAGTGTCCAGGAAAACGGCCTGGCCCAGCGTCGCAAGCATTGCGAAGAAACGCTCCAGCCCCGCCGCTTCGACGTAGTGGCCCAGGACCGAGTGGACCGCCCCTGGGCGGTCGCGGCCGGCGGCCTGCATACCCCGTTCCTCGGCAATGAAGCGGACACGGCACGCCGTCTCTTTCTCAAGATGGGCCCACAGGTACGAGCCCGCGCGGCCGGCCACCAGGATCTCTGCTGCCGGATCAGTGAGGTACATCATTGCCTCACGAAGCCGGCCTTGTCTGTCCGGCATTCCGCCCAGATAGCTCCGGACGTGCGGGCCAGCCTCGGGATGCATTCCTAGGATCAGCAGGTCCGTTGGCGTATCGATGTCGAACATCGTGGCAGTGGTTCGCGGCAGGTTCACGACTTGGAGTCCGGCCTGTCGCTGGAGAAGCCGCGGCAGTGGGTTGTCGCTGGCAGGTAGATCGATGCTGCTCAACGCGCTGCCCGGCGTAAAGGCCACGAGGTCGGCGGAGGCGAAGTTGTTGGTCAGCACCACGGAATCGGCGTCGGCGAGCTGCCGCGCTATCTCGGCGAGCTCCTCGGCAGTGACGAGCGGTCCGCTGCCACCCCCGAGATAGAACGGCCGCGCGATGTCGTAGCGCTCCACAATCTCGCGCAACCGCTGCCCGAAGTGAAACTCGCCGGTGTCGCACTCTACTGTGACGCCGGACGGGGTCTCTGCTGCTAGCTCCGGCATGTCGGTTACCAGCAGGCAGCCATCGAAGCCGCCGCTGTTCCGGGCCACTTCGAGGAGGTCAAGCGTAAGCGCCGCCTGAGCGCCGGCCATAAGGCGTCCCATCGGGCCCGGGCCCCAGCCCCCGGCGAACGTGACGAACGTAGGACGTGTCATTGCGGCATTGTAACGTTAAGTCAACCTGAAGGTCGAGGTTGCTGGCGTTCCTGAGACTACAGCGTTCGCGCGAGCACGAGTCCCCACACCTGCCTGGCGCCCGCCGCGTGGCAGGCCAGTGCCGCCGCGTCCAGCGTCGCGCCTGTTGTGCAGACGTCGTCCACGAGCAGCACCGTTTGCCCTGCCATGTCGCTGCGAGCCGCGAAGGCTCCGGCCACCTGTGCCTGGCGGGCTTGCTCGTTCGCTGCCCGGGCCTGGGGTGGTGTGTCGCGCAAGCGGACCAGACCGTCTGCAGCAATAGGAATGCCACAATCGCTCGCGACGAGCTGAGACAACAACGCGGCCTGGTTGAAGCCACGCGACCGTTCTCGTCGTTGGTGCAGCGGTATTGGCACGACGAGGTCAACGCTTAGCCGGCGACGCTCCCACGTGGCGACGAGCAACTCACCGAGTGGTTCGGCGAGGGCATGGAGCGAGCGGTACTTGAGCGCGAGTATCGCATGACGCAGTGGGCCGGTGTATGCATAATCGGTGCGCAGTCCCGCCAAGTGGCGCAGCGGACGACGCGCGCACTGGAAACAGCGTGCGTCTCCGGCCGGTAGCGGCCTGTCACAGTGTGGACAGCGCGGGGCGGGCATCATGGGCGTCGAGGCGCGACAGGCGCTGCAGAACAGGTCGCCTTCGCGGCCACAACCGCCACAGGCGATAGGCAGCAGGAGGTCCAGCATGGCCCGACCCAAAGCGCCGAAAGCGCCGCGGAGACGCTGGATAGACACCGGGAAGGGCTCTTGGGCCGAGGTCATCGCAAGAAGCGCTCAAGCGAGATTACACGGATGCCGAGGACCAGGCAGCCGGCCGCCAGCACTCCAAGGCCGAGTGACAAAAGCAGCAGGCGCGCTTCTCCGGGAGGTGTGAGCGACAGAAGCGCCAGGATGACGACGATAAGAGGGCCCAGGAGCGCGCCGTTGATGTTGTTGGCCGTCCGATAGTCGCGGGCCAGGAGCGACACGACAAGCGCGCTCGCTGTCGAATAGGCCTGCGCGGCGAGCAGGACGACCAGCAACACCAGGACCCGCGTTGGCGTCAGCAGGTCGTGGGCGACCGCGATCCCCTGTTGGAGGAAGAAGAACGGCAGCGTCGTTGCCGAGGCTAGGACTAGGACAGCAATGAGTTTGGCCCACAGGATCTGCGAGAGCGACACCGGTAGTGCCATCAGCAGCTCGAGGCTGCGTCGTTCTCGCTCGCTGATGAGGCTGTACGTTGCCGTGATGGCGGGCACCACGAGCCCTCCGATCGCAACGAAGAAAGGCAGGGTGAACTCGCGATAGAGGAGCCGCGGGTCGGCGGCAAGCGCCGCCAGCCCCGGCAGCGGAGGCATTCCTTCGATCTGGGCGAAGCTCGAGGGGCTCACAGCGCCCATCCCGAAGCCTTGGCCCAGCGGCAGAAGGAAGAGGAAAAACAGCGGGAAGATTGTGGCGGAGATCAGCGCCCCGCGTTTGCGTGGCAGCTGGCGCAGCTCCTTCCAGAGGAGCGCCCTCACGGCGGGACTCATGCCGGGCCACCAGTGGCCCCGTCTTTGACGACCGCGACGAAGATGTCCTCCAGGCTCGGCTCGACGGTGTGAGCTTCGTAGACATCGAGGCCCTGCGCTAAGAGGTGGCGGAGGAGGTCGGGCAGGGCGTCCTGCGGATTGGCCAGGGGCACTTCCACCGCGCCGTTCGCGATTCGAGACTCGAAGCCGTCGGCTGAGAGCGCCCGAGTCAACGCTTCTGGCCCCTGCCGCGCGGCCAGAAGCGCGTGCTGTGGGAAGCGTTGCCGCACGGTGGCGATGGGCTCGTGCAGCAGAACGCGCCCCTCCCGAAGCACGATCACGCTGTCGCAGAGGGCCTCGGCTTCCGCCAGGTTGTGCGTCGAGAAGAGCACCGTGCGGCCCGCCATGGCGCTCCGGAGGTGGGCGCGTACTTCACGGGCGGCCACGGGGTCGAGGCCCACGGTGGGCTCGTCGAGGAGCAGCACCTCCGGTTCCGACAGCAAGGCCGCCGCCATGAGCAGTCGCCGCTGGAATCCGGACGAGAGGGCGGCCATCGGCTTAGCCAAATGGGGCTCAAGATCGAACAGTGCGGCTGTGGCCTCCACTTCCCCGCGCCCGTACACCCGACGAGCCAGCTCGAGGTACTCGGCGGCGGTGAGCTCGTCGTAGAAGCCTGGTCCCTGCGGCACTACCCCCACACGCCGCTTTGCAGCCAGGAAGTCCGCTGCGTCGGTCGCTATGCCGAAGAGGCGCGCCTGGCCGGCGTTGGGCCGAAGGAGACCGTTGAGCACGCGGATGACCGTGGTCTTGCCGGCGCCGTTGGGGCCGAGAAGACAGGCGCGCTCACCGGCTGGAACCACCAGGCTGACCTCGTCGAGAGCGAGAGTGCCGCCACTGAAGCGCTTGACGACCTGATCTAATTCGATAACAGGACCGGTCAAGACAGGAGGCCGACTACGTGCGAACTAGGTCCTGACGTCGGCCGAGAAGTAGTGGTGAAGGCTGGTGTCGTACTTGGCGTTGTTCAGCACCACGCCGATGAGCCGGGCGTTCACTTTTTCAAGCTGGGCCTTCGCCCGCTGCGCGAGGTCGCGCTTGGTGGCGCCGGCGCGGACGACGAGCAGCACCGCATCCACCTTGGTGGCGAGGATGGCGGCGTCGGTGACGGCGATGACCGGCGGCGAGTCGAACAGGACGTAGTCGGCGCGCTCCTGGAGCTGCGCCATCGCCTCGCTCATGCGGAGGGAGCCGACGAGCTCGGCCGGGTTGGGCGGCAGCGGGCCGGATGGGAGCAACTGCAGTCCTTCGATGCCCGTTTCGGCCAGGGGGAAGTCGCCGCCGCCGATGAGGACGTTGGTGAGTCCCGGCACCTGGGAGACGCTGAAGAGCGTGTGCAAGCTAGGACGGCGGAGGTCGCAGTCGGCCAGAATAACGCGGCTGCCGGCCTGGGCCAGCGTGACCGCCAGGTTCGCCAGGGTGGTGCTCTTCCCCTCCTCGGGACCGGTGCTGGTGATGAGCAGGGTGCGCAGCGGCCGGTCGAGGCTCGTGAAGAGGATGTTGGTGCGCAGTTGCCGGTACGCCTCCGCTGCCGGCGAGGACGGCTGGCTGGCGACTACGAGCCGGGCGCGCCCGTTAGGGGAGCTCATACCGGGACCTTCTGCCTCTGCGGCGTGAGAGTGGTCCCATCGCCGGGTGCCAGTGTCGGGATCACGCCCATCACCGGCACACCCAGGATGCGCTCCACGTCCTCAGGGGTCTTGAGCGTGTCGTCGAGGTACTCCATGAGGAAGACCAGGAGCGACCCCAAGACGAGGCCGAAGATGCCGCCGGCGAGGACGTTCAGCCGCGTCTTCGGCTGGAAAAGGACGGCCAGCGTTGCCTTATCGTAGAGGAGGAGGTCGATCTGGTCGGAGCGGTTGACGTTCTGCATGCGCAGGCTGTGGTCCTGGAGGAAGGTCTGGGCCACGGCGGTGGCGATGCGCGGCGCCATGCCGGGGTCGGGTTGGTCAACAGTGAGGAGGATGGCCTGGTTGTCGGGCGTGCCGCTGCTGGAGAGCCGCAGGCGAAGGGTCTCAGGCTTCAGGTCGAGGCGCAGGTTGTCGATGACCTGCTGGAGGATGCGGTCGGACTGGATGAGCTGGCCGTACTGGCGGATGATGTCCTTGATGGTGAGGACGCCGCCGTAGTCGGGCCGGGCTGGGGAGACGTAGAGCTTGAGGGTGGAGCGGAAGAGGGGCTGCTGGAGCTTGCTGGCGGCGTAGGCGCCGGCGCTGGCCACGAAGGCCACCAGGAAGATGAGCCACCACCGCTTGAAGAAGACCTGGGCGTATTCCCGAAAGGACATCCTTGCTCCTGCCCGCCGGGTAGGCGGGCTCGTTCCGCGTCTAGGTCAGTGTAGGTGTGGGGCTGAGGGGGTGTCAACGACGGGGCCGGAGGCGAGGGCCGAGCGTTCTTTGATAGATTGAAAAAAAGAGACGTTTTTGAGGCCATTTCGTTCGTGAGTTTTGCGTGTTGTTTGATTGATCGTCGGGAGTGGACGTAACCGCAGAGAGCGCTGAGCGTACGGCGAGAGTATGGGCATCTTTGATCATGAGACTATGGTAGCGGGCGAGGCAGGTTGGGGATAGGCGGAGATGGCGCGGGAGGGTGGGCAGCGCGGATGTACATCAACGTTCTGTCGCTGAGTCCGTTGAAGCGAATGATGGTGTGCACCGCCTGATCCGGCACACCGATTGATAGGCTGAAGGACAACTTGTGAGACAACCCAGTGGACAGCTGGACAATATTGTCCCACAATGCAGGCACAGATTCTGACGACATTGTCCTGGACAACTTCGGAGACAGCGATGCCGCGATGGGATGTTCATTTTGAATTCAGGCTTGACGCCGACGCTCCCGAGGTCGTGAGGCTGCTGGAGCGAGCTCATGCCTTGGCATCGGTGACTCTCGCAATCCCGATTCCCGCGCCCGCTGCCGACCGGATTCACGCGCTCAATATCATGCGGGCGGTACGCGGGACAACGGGCATTGAAGGAGCTGAGCTTTCGGAAGCCGAGGCCCAAGAGATCATCGCCACTCCTCGTGAACAGACGGTCCTTCCTGCAACGCGCAGCCGCGAGGAACAGGAGGCCCGGAATGCCCATGCACTGATGCTTTTCGTGGCTGAAGCTCTCCGGGCCAAACCCGGTCTCAGCCTGACGGAGACCTTAATATGCGAGATCCATGATCAGATTACTCGGGGGATTGACTATCCACGGAACATTCCCGGCCACTACCGAACCCACTCCGTAAGTGCTGGGAGTTATATCCCTCCTCCCTCATCGGACGTGCCTCGCCTCATGGGTGAATTCGTCCGATGGTTCAACGACGGGCCCCCGTCAAATTGGGACCTCATTATCCAAGCGTTGGTGGCGCATTTTTATGTCGTCAGTATCCATCCTTTTGGTGATGGCAATGGCCGTACGGCACGTGGAGTCGAGAGCCTGCTGCTTTTCAAGGGCATGGTCAACGCGAGAGGGTTCTATTCCTTGGCCAACTACTATTATCAGCATCGGGAGGAGTACGTGCAGCATTTGGACCACGTTCGCTTTGAATCTGGTGGCGACTTGATGCCGTTCGTACTATTCGGGTTGAGAGGTCTCGCCGCGGAACTTCAGGCAGTGCACAATGAAGTGCTTCAAGAGGTGCGACGTCTCGCGTATCGCGACTATGCCAGATCGCTTCTGATGGCTGACACGAGTCTGTCTGCCCCGAGGCGAGGGCGCCTCATCTTGCTTGCACAGATGTTGGTGGATGACGCCATCTCAACCGATGCACTTCTTTCGGGCAGGGCAGACACGGGAAGACTTTACCGAAGGCTGAGCGAGAAGACGCTGGTGCGCGATCTGGCGTATCTCGCGCAGTATGGGCTGGTCATGGTGCACAGAGGCCAGGTAAGCGCCAACATGGCGGTCATGGACCAGTTCACTCCGCCCCACGAGTTGCTGGATCGGGAAACCGCGTAGAGCCGCAATGGAAGGGGAATGATCAACGTAATACTCTGCGACGTCGATGGCGTCTTGATCGTGGGGGAGACCTTCCCGGTCAGCCTTGCCCGAGACTACGGGATCACCCGGGAGACGACTGCGGCCTTCTTCCAAGGGCGCTTCATCGACTGCGTTCTGGGTCGCGCCGATCTCATGGAACTGCTGCCTGCTCACCTTCCGAACTGGGGCTGGATGGAATCAGCCGAGGAGTTCGTGGACTACTGGTTCAAGGTACACAGTCAGATCAATAGCACACTGGTATCGTGGCTCCAAGACTGGCGAAGGGCAGGCGTGCCTTGCTTCCTGGCTACTGTGCAGGAGCGGCATCGAGCTGCCTACCTGCGTGAACTCCTGGCCGTTGGCCGCGATTTTGATGGGATGTTCGTGAGCTGCGAGCTAGGCCAACGCAAGGATTCGCCCGCGTTCTTCGAGAAGATACTTAGCCAGCTTCCGAAAGTCCTGCCCAGCGAGGTGTTGTTCATCGATGACAGCAGCGCTAATCTCGTGGCCGCACGAGAGGTTGGCATGACGACGGAACTCTTCACGGGCAACGCAGACCTGGATTACCTGCTCACTCACTACTCCCTGGGCTAGTCGTTTGGCGTCACGTGGATTAGTCTAGCCAACATCCCTCCCAAGCAGAGCCGCGCCACCGCTACCGTGCGCAGCATCTCCCCCGCCGACGGCTCGGGGTGATGTGCCATGGGGATGCGGGGCTTCGCCCTGAAATTCTGGATGATGAC